>Ga0209979_1003019_pt1 | contig 15288 bp, 17 predicted proteins | sample AnhtaG_FD_183114 | JGI IMG/M metagenome (GOLD analysis project Ga0209979, IMG submission 183114) | Deep subsurface microbial communities from Anholt, Denmark to uncover new lineages of life (NeLLi) - Anholt_01485 metaG (SPAdes) (version 2) | ecosystem: Environmental > Aquatic > Marine > Oceanic...
CCCCCCACACTTAGCCAGACAAATAGCCACAAGCCCTTCATCAACCACCGCTTCACAATCTGCATTGGTCATACCCGTTTCCCAGTTGTTGATACGAACATAAACGTCGGCGCCGGATGATGCCGCAAATTTGAGATTCTTATGGCTCAATTCTCGAGCTTTTTGTTTCTCTGCCGGCGGCACCGAATCCTCAATATCCAGTGTAATCACATCCGCCGGTATCCTCGGAATCTTGGCAATCAACTCCTCCTTATTTCCTGGAACATAAAACACTGACCTCAAAACTGGCATCTTCTTACCTCCTATAGATTTAAATTTTTGACTACCCAGAAAAAGACCCCAACATATCAACCACTCTACATATTACACCCCCTATAACTTTAACAGTTTTTTAAGCGTAGGGACGATTTCTTTAGGCGTTTCCACTGGATAAGCCCCTGCCTCACGAAGGGCTTTTACTTTGCTTTGCACCGAACCACGCCCTCGCTCTACTATGGCAGATGCATGGGAGAAGCGTTGTCCTTCAGGAGCCGCTGTTCCGGCAATATAGATGATGAAAGGTTTGGTAACTTTACCAGCTTTGATAACCTCGGCTGCCTCCTCCTCCTGACTGCCGCCAATCTCACCAAATGCAGCCACAGCAAGAGTCTGTTCATCTTTCTCAAATAGGAGAAGAAGGTCAGCAAAGGACACCCCAAGAATTGGTTCGGTACCTGTATGAATGGCTGTACTTACACCAAACCCTCCGTTCTTGAGAACCCATGGCACTGTCCCAGACTCCCCGCCACTCCGAGATAAGACTCCAATTGGACCAGGTTGAAATAGCTTATTCGCCCACTGGACATTCCCACCTAACCATCCTGCCACAGCCTTCCCCGGGCTCATGATACCAATCGACCCCGGCCCGATTATCATCACTCCTGACTTACTGGCTACCAAGACCATCTCCATGATATCGTGAAGAGGCACCCGCTCTACTGGAGCAACAATATATTTGACACCAGCGTCAATAGCTTCCAATACCGCCGTTTTCAGTCCCGGGCCGGGAATAAAGGTAACACTCATATCTATCGCTCCCTGAGCCCTCACCGCTTCCTTAACAGTATTATAGACCGGAATTCCATCCACTTCCTCTCCACCTCGGCCAGGAGAGGTACCCGCTACTACCTTAGTGCCGTAATTTTTCATATACCTAGAGCGAAGAGAGCCCTCACGTCCCGTTATTCCTTGAACAATTACCTTGGTATTTTCATCAATAATAATCGCCATTTTTACCCCCTATTTAAGACTGCGTTTCCTCAGATAGTCATCCAAACCTTTAATAGGAATCTCGATATAGATAGCATTATTGCCACGCTGCCAACATTCATACTCGCAGGCTAAACATTCTGTGCCTCTCCGTCTTAGCTCCTCAGGGCTAAGATGACTTACAGAGGGCCTCCCGTCACTTAATTGCAAAATAGCCCGACTGTAAACCTTACAGGCCTCTATGCAAGCTTTGCTTAGGCAATCCGGGCATTTATCGGTATCAATGATTACCTTGATGGTTCTTTCTTCAAATTCCATGGACATAGAACCTCCCTTATTTTCCTTTCTCTTCATGGTATTCTTTCACTAACGCCAGCATCCTTTCCCCAATGAAATCGCTATCCTCTACACGTTCGCTGCCGTAAATTTCGATACGCCCGGGCACATCTTTCAGACCCTCTCTTAGTATTTGCAAAGACTCTTCCTCCTTATTCCCAGCCAGAAGAAGGACACAAGGAAACCCCGGTCTTTTGGGGAGTTCTTCTCTCAAGGCCTTGACTATAGCATGGGCGTGATGCCACTGCTCCTGGTTGGCGATTAGGAAGCCGGCCAGCAGGTAACCTTCAATATTGGGCTGGGATAGAACTACTTTGGCCACTCGATAAATTTTGGAAGCCACTGGATTGCCACTCGTGTCAGCAAAATTTGCCGGTTTGAGACCTACCCGACTAAGTGCGTCCATCCCTACCATGGCTCCCCCACCACCAATGGCATGGAAACCGATGAAACCAGGACTTGTTTCATCCAGGCTCATCTTCATAACAAATCCTGAACCACGAAGGTCTGTTTCTTCAATTCCCCAGCCAACCATATCAAAATCTGTGGGCTCCCAGGGAAATTCCCTAGGGATAGCGATCCCCATCTCGGGGTGACGGAAGGTTGAACTATCATCAATACCCATACGGCAGTCCCCAGCAATCACTTTGCCCTCTCGAGTCAATACTAAAGGATTGATTTCCAGGATATTGCAATCACGTTTCTTAAAGACTTCCACCACTTTAGAAATAACCCCCGCCATTTCCCTCAGTAACTTACTAGGGATGCCCGCACTGCTAGCCAGATCCAAGGCATCATAGAAAGGAAAACCTTTAAGGTAATCAACCTCGGCTCGGAAAATTTTATCCTTTGGGACTTCTTCTATATCTATCCCTCCTTCAGTGCTGAACATGATTACCGGAGCTCTACAATCCCAGGAAGCATCGGGAATTACACCTACGTAATATTCTTTCTCGATATCCAGTTTCTCCTCTACCAGCACCTTCCGCACTGGAAATCCTCTTACTTCCATTCCTAAAATAGCACTGGCAGCCTTTTCTGCTTCTTCGGGAGTATCAGCAAACTTTATTGCCCCGGCCTTCCCGCGCCCCCCAACCCAAACTTGAGCTTTTATCGCTACAGGTTTCCCTATTTTAGCAGCAACTTCATATACCTCTTTCGCCGTAGAGGCAACTCCCCCATTTGGAATCGCAATCCCAACATCTTTGAGAAACTCTTTCCCTTGGTATTCAAATAACCTAGCCATTTACACCCCCTTTAAAACTAATGGAAATTAACCTTTATCTTTAATTCTAAAATCCTAAGGAAAAGGATTCTGCTTTGTCAATAAACCAAATTGTGCTAACTCTCCACTCAGTTCAGCAATATTAGGGGGGCTTCATTAGCCCGTAAAACTCCTCAGGACTTCTATTTAAAGATAACTTCTCCATTGGACACATATCTTGCCCACTACGATTGCGAATATATGGCACAACTTCACCAAAGTGATATTCAACAGCGTAGTTGTCCAATGTCCTGGCTGCAAGTTCACTACCTAAAGGGCTATAGACTTTCTTGCCAGCAGCCTTAACTAGCAGTAAAGCAGCAGCATTACCCACAACCCGTTCGAAAACTGTAACACCCTCCTCGTAAGGAGCAAACTTATCAATATAATCAAGTAAAGGCCGCAAGCCATCTTTAGCTGATGCAAACAAAAGCCTATCCCCACTGTACACCCAGAGAGTGTCACCACTAACTAAAAAATCATTGAATAAACGCCTGTTCATTATATATGTTTCCATTACTCGGCTCCTCAGCGAAAACTCTCTCAGCTTAATTGGTGGTACAAATACCACTGGAATAACAACATCGATTCAAGATAGCACTATTAGAACTACTGAACAAGTAGCGCTGAAAGGCAAGGTTATGAACTCAAAATTATCTAGCAATCTTGCTCGATACAATTTCACGTATAGATGATACTACTTCTTCTTTGGTCGCCCTGGGCATAAATACCCGATCAAACCCTATTTCCCGCAGTTTGACAGCGTCAATCGGTGGGAAAACGCCTCCAATTACAAATATCCCACGGTCCTTAAGTCCCTCTCGCTTAGCTTCCTCAATAAGTTCGCCACCGAGCGTAAGATGTGCCCCTCCCAGAGAGCTTACTCCGATGCCATCAACATCTTCTTGGATAGCCATCTTAATTATCTCCTTGGTTCTTGCCTCATCAGCGAGGCACCGGAGGTCTGTACATAACACCTCATCCTCATAGACCTGCTACTCCTAGCATTAAACCTATATTTCATTATCTTATACCGCAGTCTTCTCGCTGCCTTTATCCTAGCAACCTCTTCGAAGAAATCACTGGCAATAGACCAAAAAATGCTAACCTCTTCGCTATCCAAACGACCTCGCGCCCTCTCCTCAGCATCTCTTCAACGGCTTCAATAGCGTTGGCTACAGCTACTGCCATCTCGGTAACAGCAGAGGTTCCAAACTCCCGCAGATTGTAGCCATTATAGGTAACAAAGCTCCACTGAGGCACATTCTGCCTGATGAACTCTATACTGTCACACTGTATCCTGAAGCAATCCTCAGGCGGTATATATTCCGAGCCACTACGAACCACTTTTTCTAAAGTTACATCATTCTGCACACTGCCACGTTAATTTATCCCAGGGCATGCCTCTTCGCTCCGCCACCAGGTACATGAGAAATAATATGGCAATATTTGATAGATAGTGAGTAACCAGTGAAACTGTTACCTTGTCAAGAGGCATATTTTTGAAGAGCAAGTCTATATTTTCCACTGAATCAATGGCAACCCCCAACATACCAACTTGTCCTCCAGATATAGGATCATAAGAGTCATGCATTTGAATTGTAGGAGGGTCAAAAACGATGTTTATCCCTGTAGCACCATGGGCTAGCATGAATTTCATTCTCTGGTTGGTATCTTCAGGCCCGCTAAAACCAGTGAGCTGACGTATGGTAAATTCCCAGCCACGATACATATTAGCATATGTATACCCTAGTAAAGGGCTCTTGCCCATAGTCTAAATCGGGTTACTTAGTAGTGCATAGAGCATTTCCCGGGGATATCAGAGCCTAAGATGGTATGAGGAGTTACCCACCAATTTTTCCCATCTTGCTCACGAACTGCTGTATCCCTCCATTGGTCAAACCCCTAACGCAATTCCACACGAGCCCCAGGGTTATAGAGAGGAACACGCTTCCTATTCGCCAATTTCGCCAGCAAAATTTCCTTGGTAGTCTTCTTTTTTCCGTCATGCCAAACTCTCCAGGCAATATTTCATTATAGCTATAATTCCACAACTAATACCCTGTGCACATTCACATGATTAGTGGCGCATAGCTTCCTTCCTTGTTAGCTACAAGCCGAGGCCGTGGCAATCTCAGTGGCGAGGCGCATTCATGGAGATTGCTTCGGCCCTAGTGTGCCACGTAATGACACAAAGAACTACCACGGTTTATCCCAAACTTAAAGTGGAAGAGTAATCTTCCACTTTAAGTTGTCACCCATCTATCAGAACGAGATCAATACCCTCACCGGCAGCTCAATCATACCTCAAACGCGGTATCACTTTTGGCTTGCGGACAATGCTACTTACTTCAATCTTGCAGCAAAGGAATGACTAACGGACCTTCTGGAATTACAGCAATTTCGGCATCGCTTCCCAGAACTTTAAATGCTCTCTCTAAACCTTCCTCTATCGTGCGGATGGGTGTTATCATCATATCTTTAACCACGCTATCTTCCAGTTCTGATACTAGGTAAATATCATTCTTCAATTGAGTGCGGGCTAATACTTGATTTTCCCATTGAACACCTAGTGGCTCTTCACGCCTTACTTTCTGAAGAACCTCTATAGGACGGCTACACGAGGCATGCACTTCCCTAAATACCTCCGGCCCAACTCCGGCGAAGCAAGACGCAGCCACTATTACGATTCCTCCATCACGGGTTATCTCTGCGGCGGTATCTATTCCCTTACAATTTTGATACAAATCCAAGTCCAGTGGTGCTCCAGTGTTTGTGGTAATGGTTATGTCCGCCTTATGGTCAACTTTTACCTCGGCAATAGCCCTCTCTAACTCGCAGCCTCTTTCATGAGCCTTTATGAAATCCCCAGCTACTACATGCGTAATTTGCCTCTCCCGGTAGCGAATAGACCAGTTTAAAAGCACGTTAACTATAAAATCTAGTTTAGCCATCTTCGCCTGCTCCACCAAATCTTCGTGGAGTTGATTTCCCTTGAGAATCCCAGCTCTAGTACGCGGATGCTCTATCATTTTATAGCTATGGTTCTTATAAGCTGACCTGACGCTGAATACACCAGGGGCTATGCTTTTCCTACCACCAGAGAAACCAGCAAAAAAGTGAGGCTCAATATACCCAGTGCTGATACGAAAATCTGCCGCTATCACCTTAGTATTTATGTCAACCGGAGTACCCCTGGATGTCGTGCCGATATATACCGTTTGGTTAACATCATGATTTATCACGTTGTAGTTCTCAACTATATCCCGGCCGAGCAATTTAGCTAGCTCGTCTCTATTTAAAGGCGGGTGTAACCCGAGAGCAATTATTATGGTTATGTTCTCCCGAGGCACTCTTTCTTCTAACTCAGCCAGTATCGGAGGAAGCAGCTTATCGTCTGGACACGGTCTGGTATTATCCGTAACCAGGACCACAACTTTATCATTTTTACTAACACAATCGCGAAGCGGTGGACATTCTATCGGAGACCTCAGGCTATTGGTGATAGCCTCCCTCTCATTTTCAAGACCTTTTACATACTTTGAGCCTAAAATACAAGTTATGTTCTTAGTTGGTATTCTAGCTTTTATAGAAGAATCCCCGTAGGGAAACTCAATTTCGGTGTCCATCACAATAAGCCAATCCCTGGATTTAATATATTGTTGGGGTCGAAGACACTTTTAATTCCTCTCACCAACTCCCACGTCTTGCCATCTGGGCAGAGATCGAGTTCAGGAACCCTAACTCCGCCTAACTTAATAGCTTCCTTGTATACCACCCTCTTCACTTCTCTCACTATCCCCCTATCTCGTAGATCATTCATCAGGTGGGGATGGAAATTACCATCTCCGACATGCCCATACATGGGAATGGTGGCATTATATCGCTTTGCGATTTCATCTACCTTGTCCATAACAAGTCCCACACTGGCTGGGGGTACTGTTACATCTAGAATATCTGCCGATTTATCCTTTATTGCTGAATATATCTCACTTCTCATCTTTAGAATATTAGCCTGCTCATCCCTTCTCTCCGCAATTAAAATATCGATTGCATTGGATTTCTGGCAGATATCAGATACCAGCTCCGCTTGCAAATATACCTCATCATCATTCGCACCTGACACAATTACGATCAAATGAGCGCTTCCTTTTGTAGCTGGCCACTTCATACCGAGATACTTGGCTGACATTTCAATTACATCGCGGCCTACATATTCTACCGCTAACGGTATTACACCGCTGCGCAATATCTTGGGAATGCTATCCATGGCATCGTGACGAGTATCATATGATATGACCATGGTATCGTTACTGGCCGACCTAGGATATAAGCGGAAAATTACTTTAGTTATCACCCCCAAAATCCCCTCACTGTGTATTAGCAAGTGCAGCAAATCAAGCCCTTGGTTATTCTTGATCAGTTTCCCTCCCATATTCATTATCTCCCCAGTGGGAAGCACAACCTCCAGACCTTTCACGTAGTTTCTTGTGACACCATATTTTACCGCCTTGGCTCCACCAGCATTGCAGGCAACCAGACCCCCCACATAGGCTCCCACATCTCCAGGATGTGGCGGGAAAAATAGACCAGCATCTTCCACTGCTTTTAACATTGCTTCAAGCGTAACACCAGCCTCAACAACTATCATTAAGTTATCTTTATCTACTCCCTCAACCTTATCCAGCCCTTTCCATAGAAAGAACTATGCCCTCCACAGTAGGCATAGCACCTCCACATAATCCTGTCCCTCCACCCTCTAATGAAAACAGGGGTTTTCTCTCTATTGGCCAGTTTTAAAACGTCTGATACTTCCTTGCTATTAGCCGACTTTACCACAACAACATTATCAGCAGGCTTAGGTCTTACCGCTAGAGCTGTTTCATCTACCGAGTAGCTCTCCATTTGCTCGCGCTTGGTTATAACCCAACCCTGACCTACAATCTCCTGTAATTTTTCCACATTCATCCCGAATGCCTCCTCTTAATTTCGTTTGTTAACTTGGGCACCACTTCATACAGGTCTCCCACAATTCCATAATCGGCCAGCTTAAATATCAGTGCCGACGGGTCAGTGTTTATAGCCACAATAAGATCCGAATCTCGCATACCAGCTAAATGCTGAGGACTCCCCGAGATACCACAGGCAACATAGAGTTTCGGCTTAACCGTATTACCACTAAAGCCAACTTGGTGCTCTTTACCTATCCATCCATCATCTACCAACGGCCTGCTGGATCCGACTACACCCCCCAAAAAGCTCTGCTAAAGCGGCTAAAATGCCGAAATCTTCTGCCTTCTTTAATCCCCTACCACCGGAAACAATCACATCGGCCTCCGCTATGTTGATTCCACCCAACTTCTCTTTCTTTTTAATTGTTAGCCGCGAGGGCACGAGCTCAGCATCTTTCTTTATTATCTCCCCGCTTCTATTCGCATCTCGAGCCTTCTTCTGCATCACCTTATGCTACCACATTAGTAGGTGCTGATCACAGAGATGCTTCTGTTATCGGAGGGTTATCAATAATTAAAACTGGAGGGAGATTGTGGTCAGCAAGGATCAAATCATCAATAATGCCAGAAAACAGAGCAGGACGATCCTGACAGAGATTGAATCTAAAAAGCCTTTGAGGATGCAACGATGAGCACTATCGAAACTAGCCTCATCTCAGATGGAAGCCACTGCTCTCAGTGACCAGCTTGGCTTTCCCATGGTATTGAAGGTAGCCTCCCCCCGCTATCTCTCACAAAAGTGATGCTGGGGGGCACAGTCAGGCTGAAGGACAAAAGAGATGTGGGCAAAGCCTTCAAAGAAAGCATGGCGTCTGCCAGGCAAAAGTATCCCATAGGTAACATCAAGCGGTATTTGGCCTCGTGCACGACCCTAAGGGGTCACGCTACGGAAATTTTTGGGGTGAAGATTATTAGAACTGCATGGGCAAATCTAGCTTTAAATCTGAGGCAAAATTAAACCGCCTCTATAGTAGCAAGGAGATAATATTTGTTGCTGAGTAACAACACCCCAGGGTCTTTGCAAAGAGGGTTAATTCCTATATCAATCCAACTCTCAGTATTCTCCATTGCGTCTCCAGACCAGCGATTGTAGCAGATTTAACACAGGCAATAGCCCACTGTCCAACGAAGGGTCATGACAAAATACATATACTCCTACCCCCTCTCCCAAAATGATTCAAGCAGATAAGATTCCGCATAATTGGTGCACATCATCGCACCCAAAAATATTTCCCCACCAACTCTGGAGAGAGGTACAGCTGCACGAAGCTCATCCTAAACGATATACTCTTGTACTCAATAGCCCCAGGCTCTTGCTATATTTTTTTGCCCCATGATTGTTAAACCATACCAGATCTTGGAGACAACTGATTTCCTGAGTTGCGTATCACGCAGAATATCTTTAACCTCCATAACAGTGTAAGAGTCATTGACCGATGCGATAAAGTATGGACGGACCTCTCTGGGCCAAGCCATAAACCAGACTACCCATTTCCAGAGACTACTCATATCGCGTCTTAAATCGGTGATGTAATAACTCCCGCCGGGTTTTAGTACTCTGGCAATCTCATTCATGACTTGTCTCGGATTTACCCATTCGTGTAATGAGGCATTACTGAACACGCAATCAAACTGGCTATCCCTGAAAGGTAAATTGCAGGCATCTCCCAAGAGATACCATGCTCTCTCCGTGACCTTATATTCCGCCGCATTGCGTTTAGCTATTCCTACCATATCAGCACTGATATCCAAACCTAACAAACTGGTATTACTTGTGCACTTCAGCCACTCCAATCCCAAGTATCCAGACCCTGGCCCTATCTCAAGAGCATCACCTTTGTTAATCCCAGAAGCAATCAGTCGTGGGACTGTGGTTAAGAATTTTGGGGACATGAGTTGAAACCAGCCATTATCTCTCATCCGCCTTGCCATTGCATCAAGGGTTTGACAGTAAGAGCGCATACTGGCTTCGGTTGTTATGGTCATTCCAGAAAGTCCTCCATCTTCTTAAAGATAATACTATCAGACCTTGTGAGAATAGTTTCCGGGTGAGGGTTTCCTGACCAGATCGCAAACTCTATTAGGACCGCACTTATAGGAAGCCCGATTAAGAAACCGATGGCTGCTGTGATAACGTACCCTTTCATAGCTTAGCCCCCACTTGGCATATTTCTCCTCAAAGACGATAACTGTATCTATATTCCGTTTGTTGTAAACACGCAGTATCTTGGCTACCCTTATTGCCTTCCTGATATGGTTCGGCTAGCACTTCACCAGTACTGTTTACTGTCCCTGCCCCTATCACATAATTCCTATCTATAGCCGTATGTTAGGAAAAGCGATAAATTTCCTTGCTTTCTTCAGTTTGCAATTTAGCTGCCACCCTCCTTACTGCATCAACCGGCTCCATATTTGGTTCTGTTTCACCATAAGCTATGACTCTATCTCCGTTAGCTATTTCTACACTACTCTACAATGATGCTGCTGTTCAATTTTGATTTTTCGTTCATTTCCAAGCACTTTAGGGATCTTCCACCCTCCAAATTTTCGTAGTTGCGTGGTCTACTAGACACAACTGCCCAATAAATTGGGCAACTACATTTTTAAACGGCCTGCCAAGAATCCAGTTTTCGGAGAGCCTATGTAACAGTAAATACCCTGGAAAACCAAATCGCTTAAAACTCCGTAGCGTATTGCTGAAGCTAAAAAACAGACGTTTGTTATCAGCCTAAGAATTATTATCCCTGAAGAGATAAGCCAATGGTGAAAGTGAACCTTGTACTTTCCAAAAGGAATGACCATTGATCTTATCCTACCAGCTTTTCCACCTGTTTTGCCGGCCATGTATTTGGTTAGTAGAAAACCTAGAAGCCAACCCACAAAGAAGAGATAGCCAAGAATAATACTAGTAGCTACTAGTGACAAGATGCAAATTAGCTTTCTCTTCATCTAAGAGCTATTCCATGTTCCCACTTTGTCACGTTCAACTATTTTCCCTCCATAACAGAATCTACCAAACTTCTCCTCGCCTATCACGGCAATAGAATAGAGTTGCTGCAAACCACCGTCATGAACATGTGCATTTTAGTGGCCTTCGCGACCAGAATAGTCCTTCACGCAATAAAGATTAAGTTATAGAATATCGGGGTGAGAGGATTTGAACCTCCGACCACCTGAACCCCATTCAGGTGCGCTACCAGACTGCGCTACACCCCGTCGCTTAACCTTCCCTCATATGCTATCATAATGGAGCTACTAGGGCAACGATTACCAACTGAGAAATTTTACTCTGAGCCCTTCGCTTCCTGTCATTCTGAGGGAGAGAAGCGACCGAAGAATCTCGCTCAGGGCAGGCTCCGCGAGGAGTCCATACAAGAGATTCTTCGCCCATAGGGCTCAGAATGACATACAGGATTCATAGCCTTGGCTAAGAAGCAAAAGGAAAATAAACCCAAGCAAGTCCCTACCAAGCGTCAGCTCTCCAAATGGCAACGCCAGGCGAGGATACGCCATATTATAATAATCGCCGTCGCTATTTTTCTAGCTGGCATTTTGGGTTATGTGGGCTATGGATACTATAATAGTGAAATTAAGCCTTTTCACGAGATTGTAATTGAGGTAAATGATACCTCGTTTAATATGGATTATTATGTAAAGACGTTCGACGCCTATACCAAGGGTATGGAATCATCTCGACTTTACTATATGCCCGACATTATTACCAATCAAATTGTGCAAGATGAGCTGATTAGGCAAGGAGCCAATAGCTTGGGAATCGAGGTTACAGACAAGGAGATAGATAAGGAAATCGAGGAGAATGAATTGCCCAAGGATAGAATATATTGTGATATAGTAGCCGTTGGCTTATTAGGGGAAAAACTTCAAGAATATTTTGACTCTGAGTTACCTGATACAATGGAGCAGGCACATGTTCAAGTGATGCTTGTGGAGAGTCAAGAAATGGCCGATGCGGTAATGGCTAAAATCGAAGGTAGCGGGAATTTCACTGCCTTGGTTGATGAGTTCTCCTGCAATCCCCAAATCGAGGGTGATTTAGGCTGGCTGCCCCGAGAATTAATGCCCGAATCCCTTATCGGAGAGGTTGCTTTCAGCCTTGAGCCTGGAGAGACAAGCAAGATTTATGATGAGTCAGCAACCAAAAACATCGGTTATTGGCTTATAGAGGTTACTGATAAGAATGAAGAAGGGGGGATACAGGCCAGAGCCATGCTACTGGGTAGTGAACAGGAAGCACTGGAAATTAAGAGCAAGATTGATAAAGATAAAGATTTTGCCGCGTTGGCAAAAGAATCTTCCCAGCATGGTAGCAAAGATGATGGGGGTGAGCTTGGCTGGTTAAAACAAGGGGATATGAACAGCGAGGCTTTCGATGAGATTGCGTTTAACCTGCCCCTCAACAGTGTGAGCGAGCCGATTAAGGATGAATCAGTTCAAACTAAGGGTGGTTGTTGGATAGCTAAGGTTCTGCAAAAAGGTGAGCACAAGCTCAGTGAGGAGGTTAAGGAGAGGTTCACAAGCAACAACTTTACTCAGTGGCTTCAGGAGCAAAGGGAAAATAGCACCATTACCAATTATCTCGACGAAGAAAAGAGAGCCTGGGCTGTGGACAGAGTTTTGAAAGGGAGATAGCACTATGATGAAGGATATCGGCATCGGTTTATTGGGGCTAGGTACTGTAGGCAGTGGTGTAGCCAGAGTTCTACGCGACAAAGCTAGCAGCCTAGCAGAACAAGCAGGAGCTTCAGTAGTTTTGAAAAAAGTGCTGGAGCGCGACATAACTAAACCGCGTACGCTAAAGCTTGAACCTCATATGCTCGCTAATCATATTGACGAAGTCATCGTTGACCCCAAAGTGGATATAGTGATCGAGGTTATCGGGGGAGAGCATCCTGCCTTTGAATATATAAAACAAGCTATCACTAACGGTAAGCATGTGGTTACTGCCAATAAGGAAGTAATAGCCAAGTATGGATATGAGCTATTATCTTTAGCCCAGAAACACAATGTTGACCTTCGCTATGAGGCAAGTGTGGGTAGCGGCATACCACTTATCTCCCCTTTCCAGCAAGATTTGGCCGCTAATGACATCTCAGCCATCTACGCCATCCTTAACGGTACTACCAACTATATTCTGACCCAGATGTCACAAGAGGGATTGGATTTCTCTTTAGCTTTAAAGCAAGCCCAGGAACTAGGTTATGCTGAAGCCAATCCGGCTAATGATATTGAAGGCATAGATGCTGCTTATAAATTAGCTATTTTGTCCAGTTTAGCCTTCCACACCGCAGTAAAGCCCCAAGATATATATTGCGAGGGGGTTTCTCGTCTTCAGGTCAGCGATTTCAGGTATGCCAAAGAATTTGGTTATGCTATCAAGCTTCTGGCTATTGCCAAGCGAGTGGACGAAGCTATTGAGTTGCGTGTCCACCCTGTTTTCATTCCCGAGGATTCTCAATTAGCCAAGGTTAACGGCGTTTATAATGCCATTCAAGTGGAAGGTGACTTAGCTGGCAAGTTGGTCTTTTATGGACAAGGAGCAGGAGCTTTGCCAGCTTCTAGCGCTATTATAGCAGATGTGTTAACCATAGCCAGGAACATTTGTCACGGAGTAACCAATGTTCCCAAAGTAGAGTTAAACCAGAAACTACTTGTTAAGCCTATGACCAATATAAAGACACGCTATTATTTCAGGCTGAATGTGGCTGACCGTCCTGGCGTTTTAGCTCAAATCTCAAAAGTTTTGGGCGACAATTCCATCAGCATCTCATCCGTGATTCAAAAAGAGAGCAACCCAATATCTCAAACTGCTGTAATTGTCATTATGACTCATCCAGCGGAGGAGAAGGCAGTACAAAAGGCTCTGGGGGAAATAAGACGGCTGACAATGGTGAAAGAAATCAGCAATTTCATCAGGGTTGAGGGATGAAGCAAGGCGTTCTAAATAGATATCGTGACCTCCTCCCAGTTACTCCAGCAACCCCTATGATTACACTTGGTGAAGGTGGTACACCTTTAGTAAGGTCACAAACACTGGAGAAAGAGCTTAATTGTGCTGAACTTTATTTTAAGCTTGAAGGTTGTAACCCCACGGGCTCCTTTAAAGACCGTGGTATGGTGGTAGCGGTGGCTAAGGCAGTAGAAAAAGGTAGCTCCAGCATCATCTGTGCTTCCACCGGCAATACCAGTGCCTCAGCGGCCGCTTATGGAGCTAGATTTGGGCTGAAAGCTATTGTCATCATCCCTAAGGGGAAAATAGCTCTGGGAAAACTAGCTCAAGCTATAGCTTATGGTGCCCAGATTATAGGTATAAGGGGTAATTTCGACCAAGCACTTCAAATAGTCCGCACTTTAAGTGAAAAATACCCAGTCACCTTAGTTAACTCAATAAATCCCCATCGGATTGAAGGGCAAAAGACAGCCGCCTTTGAAATCGTGGATGACCTGGGCGATGCTCCTGATTATCTCTTTATACCTGTAGGCAACGCTGGTAACATTACTGCCTATTGGAAGGGGTTTGTGGAGTATAAGCAGACGGGCAAGGCAAGCCATACTCCAAAGATGATGGGCTTCCAGGCTGCTGGAGCAGCTCCCATCGTACAGGGGAAAGTTGTCAAGCGTCCCAAGACAATTGCTACCGCCATTCGCATTGGCAATCCTGCTAGCTGGCACAAGGCAGTGACAGCCAGAGATGAGTCGGGGGGCGTCATCGATTGCGTCACCGATGATGAAATTATGCACGCCTACCGATTGGCAGCAACCAAGGAAGGTGTTTTTGGCGAGCCAGCCTCAGCTGCCTCTTTAGCTGGACTTATTAAGCTATCGCAAAAACAAGACTTTTCCGGCAAAAGAGTGGTTTGCATTATTACTGGAACAGGGCTGAAAGACCCTGGCGTGCCAGCTAAATATGCTAAACCTCCAATGGGGCTCCCGGCCGACTTAGCTGCGGTTGAGAAAGCTCTAGGTTGGAGCTGATGTGTAGTGCGAGGCTTTAGCCTCGTGCTTAAAAGAAAGCGGAGGTTCAAATATGCCGAAGATTGTTACGGAGAAGGTGGGAAAATTTAGCCAGCATTACCCTAAAATAGCGGTCATAGTTACTGCCAGTGCTCGCGGCAAAGATAATGCCATGACTGCTGCCTGGCACAGCTCAATTTCTCGCCATCCACCTCTTTACGGCGTCTCCATCTCACCTAAGAGATTTACCTACCAGCTTATCACTGAGAGCAAGGAGTTTGGCATTAATTTTATGCCCTGGCAAAAAGCTTCCCTTGCTGCCAAAGTTGGCGGCACTTCAGGACAGGAAATGGACAAATTTGAAAGGTTTGATATTGAGAGGGAAAAGCCCTTAAGAACTGAGGTACCTATATTGAAAGATGCTTATGCCGCTTATGAATGTAAACTTGTGGATAG
>Ga0209979_1003020_pt1 | contig 15286 bp, 11 predicted proteins | sample AnhtaG_FD_183114 | JGI IMG/M metagenome (GOLD analysis project Ga0209979, IMG submission 183114) | Deep subsurface microbial communities from Anholt, Denmark to uncover new lineages of life (NeLLi) - Anholt_01485 metaG (SPAdes) (version 2) | ecosystem: Environmental > Aquatic > Marine > Oceanic...
CGATGCCGCTTTTGGCAAGGCCGTTCTTGATTCGATTCGTGCGGCGGCTTAGCACTTCCCCTGGGGCCATTGCCAGCCATTGGAAGGGGGTGCCCGCTTTGGGCACAAAAGGCTCTACCGTAAGGGCGATACGGCACCCTGTCCTCTCGATGCGACCCTTCAGGTTGAGGACCAGTCTGATGATCTCTTCGATGTCATCGTCGCTCTCCGTTGGCAGGCCGATCATGAAGTAGAGCTTTATCTGCCTCAGCCCCTGCTCCGCAACCTTGTCAACCGCCTCAATGATATCGCTCTCCGTTACACCCTTGTTGATAAACTGGCGTAGTCTCTCGGAGCCTGCCTCGGGGGCCAGGGACACGGTGTGGGTGCCGCTTTCCCCAAGACCACGAAGAACTACCCTGGATAAGGGGCGAATTCGTAGCGAGCTGACGGAGAACTCAGCGCCCATCTGGCGCAGCCGGGAGACAAGCTCGTCTATCTCGGGGTGGTCCGAGACGGCAGCCCCCAGAAGCCCTATTCTCTTGCCGTACTTAAGGCCGTTCTCTGCTTGAGCCAACAGACTGTCCAAGGGGCGGAGGCGGAAGGGCCTAAACCAAAACCCGGCGAGGCAGAAGCGGCAGCCCCATCCACAGCCGCGTGCGATCTCGATAAGGTACATATCGCTGAGGTCGGTGTCCGCAGTCAGAATCACCGAGGTGGTAGCTGCGGAATCGAGGTCGGCCAGCCACTGGCGTCTGATGGGAACGCTACCGTGGAGTCCGGGCACGTAGACCCCGGGCACTGACGCCAGTTCCTTGAGCAAGTCGTCCTTCTTCTCTTGAAGACCCCTGGTCAAGACTTCAATGAAGCTGGGCAGAATAGCCTCTCCTTCACCGATGGCAAAGCAGTCGAAGAAGGGGGAAAGGGGTTGGGGGTTGGCAGTGACGCTGGGGCCGCCGGCAATTACCAGGGGATGGCTTTCGTTGCGGTCGGCAGCCAGGGGAGGGATGCCACTGTCTCTGAGGATTGGAACTACATTGAAATAGTCCAGCTCGTAGGAGATGGAGAAGGCGAGGACGTCGAAGTCAGGAAGAGGCCGCTGCGATTCCAGGCTGATGGGTCCCTCACCCCTGCGTATTTTTGGTTCCCAGAAGACCCGCTCGCAAACTATGTTTTCGTAGCCGTTCAAGAATCCATAGATGGTCTGAAAGCCGAGGCTGGACATCCCTAGGTAGTAGGAGTTGGGGTAGATGAGGGCAATAGGCGTCCTCCCTCCCCAGTCCTTGTGGATGGTGCCCTTCTCTTTTTCGAGCCTTTGCCTGGCCTCTTTGATCGCCTTCCATGTCATGAATCATTCACATTGCTAACACTTGGTATAGCCGCAGGCCTGGCAGATGAAGCAGCCTTCCTGGAACACGAGCAGGCCGCCGCAGTCGGGACATTGCCCCGCCACATTCTTGATCTCACCACCGCCCTTGGTCTTGCCTTTGGGGTTACCTTCCCGGTTGGCTTTGCGCTTAACCTCAACACCACTGTCACTTTGGTGCGTCTCCAGAACGCCAGCAACGGCGTCAGGGCAGGAGAGGATGGCGTGGCCCCTATCCCAGGCAATTGAGGGGCACCTGATTCCTCTCAGGTGCTTGATGATCGATTCCACCTCTACCCCTGACCTCAGTGCCAGCGAGATCAGCCTGGTGATGGCCTCAAGTTGCGCCGAGGCACAGCCGCCAGCCTTCCCCAGGGCGCAGAACACCTCGCACAACCTACCTTCCTCATCGTAGTTCACCGTTATATAGAGGTTTCCGCAGCCGGTGGCGACCTTCTCGGTGACTCCTGTAGTGGTAATCGGACGCTCTCTGGGGACTCGTTTGGTCTCCTTCTTCTCGACTAGCTCATCGTGGGTCATGCTCAGCACCTGGCTATCGCGGCTCCTATCCCTGTAGATCGTTATGCCTTTGCAGCCCTCCTTGTAGGCCAGCATGTAGACCCGGGCTACGTCCTCCCTGGTTGCGTTGTGAGGGAAATTGACCGTCTTGGATACGGCGTTATCAGTGTACTTCTGAAATGCCGACTGCATCCTGACATGCCACTCAGGAGTAATGTCGTGCGAGGTGACGAATAGCCTTTGCACCTTTTCCGGGATACCCTCTATATCGCGTAGATTCCCTCGTTTGGCCACCTCTTGCTTTAGCTCTTCAGAGTAGAATCCCTCCCTCTTCGCTACCTCCTCAAAAGGGGGATTAACCTCTACTAGCTGTGTGCCCTCCAGTATGGTGCGTGTATAGCTCAGGGCGAACAGGGGCTCGATGCCGCTGGAGCAGCCGGCGATGATGCTCAGGGTGCCGGTGGGGGCGATGGTAGTTCTGGTGGCATTCCTAACCCGGGGGCCGTCAGGCTTGTCATAAACGCTGCCCTCAAAGGCGGGAAACACGCCCCTCTCCTCGGCAAGCTCTATGGAGGCTTCCATAGACTCCTTGCTTATGAACTTCATCAGCTTCTCAGCGATCTTAAGCGCTTCCTGCGAATCATAGGGTATTCCCAACTGGATAAGGAGGTCGGCGAACCCCATCACCCCGAGGCCGATCTTCCTGGTGGCCTTGGTCATCTCGTCTATCCTGGGTAGGGGGAATTTGTTGACATCTATTACGTTATCCAGGAATCTGACAACCATTCTCACTGTTTCCGCAAGCCTGGCATAATCTATATCTGTGGTGCCGTTCTCCTCGTGGACCATCTTGGATAGGTTTATCGATCCCAGGTTGCACGACTCGTAGGGTAAGAGGGGTTGTTCGCCACAGGGATTGGTGCTCTCCACACTTCCCAGCTTTGGAGTCGGGTTATCCCTGTTCACCCGGTCGAGGAACACGATGCCTGGGTCTCCATTTCTCCATGCCATATCAACTATACGGTCGAACACCTCTTTGGCGTTGAGCTTGCCCACCGCCTTCTTGGTGTGGGGATTCACAAGCTCGTAGTCACCGCCGCTCTCCACCGCCTGCATGAACTCCTCGGTCACTGCCACCGATATGTTGAAGTTGGTGAGGGAGGTGTAGTCCTCCTTAGAGGTGATGAACTTCAATATGTCGGGATGGTCAACGTTCAGGATTGCCATGTTGGCCCCCCGCCGCTTGCCCCCCTGCTTGATGACGTCGGTAGCGGCATCGAAGACCCGCATAAACGAGACTGGGCCGCTGGCTACCCCGCCCGTGGAGCCCACTGTGTCACCTTCGGGGCGCAGCCGGGAGAAGGAGAAGCCGGTGCCGCCACCGCTCTTGTGTATCAGAGCGGTGTGCTTCACGGAATCGAAGATAGAGTCCATGGAGTCCTCAATAGGCAGCACGAAACAGGCGGAAAGCTGCCCCAGCTCGCGGCCAGCGTTCATCAGCGTTGGTGAGTTGGGCAAGAACTCGAGATTTGCCATCGCCTGATAGAACTCCTCTTCCCTGGCCTCGATGTCGGCTTTGGGGTCGTAGAGTGAATCCGCTGCGGCTATATGATGGGCCACGCGGCGGAACATATCTTCAGCGCTCTCGATCACCTGACCCTTGTTATCCTTTACCAGGTACCTTCTCTCCAGCACTGCCCTGGCATTAGGCGATATTTCGGCCTTGGACTCCTCGGTTTTCTTGCTTTTGACCTTGGTCTTAGGAGTGGGGGGGCGCTCCTCTTTCTCCACAATCGGAAGGAATGCTTCGGGTCCCCTCTCGGCAAGGATACTTCTCGCAATAGACCTGATCTCCGTCTCCTGAACAGGCCTTCTTATCTCGGGGGCGAGATGCTCCATCCCGGGCAGGGTGGGGACACGATCCAGTCGCGCGATAACCTGGTCGGCCAGTCCCTCGATCATCTCCCTGTCCGAGATGCCCATGGATTCAGCAGAAGCGAAAATCGCGCGAGCAACCCTGTTGCGCAATGAGCGCTCGACTTTACTATTCTTTCCAATATTACCGCTACTCATAGCTCTCACCTTGTCATTGATATCACTTTGGCTGATAACTATCGGTGCCTAGAGGAGCCAGCTCTCTCTTTCCTGCTTAAGGAATTGAGTTCCTCCTTGGGAATGAGCGGCAACTGGCTTGAAGGATAGCTGCTGGCGATGAGGGTATCCACCTCCCGCTTGAGGCTGGTGATGTCGGCGAAATCGCGGTAGACGCTGGCGAAGCGAATGTAAGCGATATGGTCCAGCTCCTTTAGCCTGTCCATCACAATCTCACCCACCACCGAGCTGGGGACCTCTGCCTTGCCCAATTGGAGCAGCTCGGTTTCAATGTCATCTACCAGCTTCTCCACCGTCCCCGTGGGAAGAGGGCGCTTCTCACAGGCCTTGCGAATGCCGGTGGCCAGCTTCTCATGGCTGAAAACCTCGCGGCGCGTGTCCTTCTTGATGATAACCAGGTTGCCGGTCTGGATCCTCTCGTAGGTAGTGAACCTGAACCCACAGTCGAGACACTGACGACGGCGGCGGACGCTGCCATCAACCGTACGAGAGTCGGTTACCTTGGAATCTTCGTGACCGCAATGAGGACACTTCATCGCAGAAACCCTGCCAATCAATATATTGTGGCGGAGGCATAGCTTATCACAATATATTGATGTTGTCAAGGTGTTTTGGCTGGATTTTGAGCCCTTGGGGCAACCTTTTGGGCAGGTCGAGCTTTACTTCGAAAATAGGGTCTAATCCGTTCGCCCTGAGCCTGTCGAAGGGCCGTTCATGGTTCGACGGGCTCACCACGAACGGCAAACTGAAGCTTCTAGGCAACCTAGCGCTTAGCCTTGCCCGCGGCGTAGCGGTATCCAGTCGAAGAGCCGTCTCAGCTCGCCCCGCTCCCATGAAACCAGTAGGGGGCTGGCGATGAAAAGGGAGCTGTAGGTGCCCACGATGACGCCGATGGTCAGTGCCAGGACAAAGGCGCTGATAGTCGCTCCGCCGAAGAGCAACAGGGCAACGAGAACGAACGAGGTGGTCAGGCTGGTGTTAAGTGATCTTGCCAGAGTCTCGGTGAGGCTGACGTTGACGACTGACGCGAAATCCGCGTTGATGTCCCGTCTCCTGTTCTCTCGAATGCGGTCGAAGACTACTATGGTATTGTTCACGCTATAGCCGATGACGGTCAGCAACGCGATGATGAACATGGAGTTAACCTCCAATTTGAACAGGGAGAAGATTCCCAGAACTATCAGCGCGTCGTGCACCAGGGCCACGATGGCACACGCTCCATAGCTGATAGGATGGACCAGCTTGCGGAAGGCCCAGATGATATAGAGGAGAATTCCCGCCGCTGCCGCGATCACAGCGTATGTGGTATATTGCACCCGCTCGGTAGCAACCTCGGGAGAGATTGAATAGACGTCGAGGGAATCCAGCAGTCCAAACTCCTCCTCCAGGGCTTGCTCGATCTCCACCTGTTCATCTGTATATATTGTCTCACTTCTTATTAGGAAGGAATCGAGGGTAGTGCTCTCGATATTGCCCCAGGAGTATCCCAAATCATCCAGTCTATCGCTCAAGTCGCTTTGATCCACCGTTTCCCCGAATATAAGAGCGAGTGTAGTATTTCCCACCGGGCTAGTAGCATCTCCCGCCGGGCTAGTAGCATTTCCGTCAGCGCCGAAATCGGCTATCCTGATCGTTGTGTCAAACCTTGCCTGTAGGTCCTCGGCTAGCTGATCTTTTTCCTTCCCTCTTTCCTTGGGGTCCATTGGTAGTTCCAAGTCCAGGAGAAAGGCGTCTTTAGCGCTGTGCTGGATGCTGGCGTTGGGGTGGTCAAGGGAGGTGAACTCATCTCTCAGGGCTCCTTCTCCCACCTCGTCCTTGAAGACCAAGGTCATGGTGGTGCCGCTGCTGAACTCGATCCCCAGATTGAGTCCGGATGCTATCAGCGAGATGATGCCGATCAAGATCACCAGCCCCGATGCCAGGAAGAACCATTTTCTTCTGCTTACAAAGTCAAACACCTACTGTTGCTCCTTGGAAAGCGATGTCTCCTCAACCCTCGCCACGCCGAATAGCGAGAGGCGGCCTGCCAGGCGGGTGCCCACAAATAGACGCAGGAATGTCCTGGTGACGAATATAGCGGTGAACATGCTCAGCGCAATGCCTATGGCCAGTGTCAGGGCGAATCCCATTACCCTGGGCTCTGCCAGGGCTCTCCCCATCAGCCAGAGGATAAGGCAGGTGATAAGGGTAGAGATGTTGCTATCGCGAATGGCAACCCAGGCGCGATTGAAGCCAGCCTCGATGGCTCCGCCAAGAGTTCGCCCTGCTCTCAGTTCCTCCTTCAAGCGCTCGAAGATAAGCACATTGGCGTCAACTGCCATGCCGACGGAGAGGATGAAGGCGGCAATGCCGGCAAGAGTGAGTGTGACCGGTATAAGTTTGAACGCTGCCAGCACCAGGACGCCGTAGATCAACAAAGCGCCGCTGGCCAGCACGCCGGGTAGGCGATAGTAGAGCATCATAAAAGCCAGAACCAGAACGAGTCCGACCACTCCGGCAATAAGGCTCTTCCTTATTGAATCAGCGCCTAAGGTGGGGTCGATATCCTCCCGAATAATGGGCTCTCCGAGAGGAACGGGCAATGCACCTGCATTAAGCAAGACCTTCAGGGCACGCGCATCGTCAAGGCTCCCGATGTTTTCGATGACCCCGCTTCCCCCCGTGATTTCGGATCTGACTATAGGGCTGGAGACGTATGCATCGTCGAGGAAGATGCCCAGGGGCTTGTTGATGAGCCGACGGGTTATCTGCGCGAACAGGTCCGCCCCCTCGCTGGTGAGCTCGAAGTGAACCTCGGGCTGGTTGGTCATTCGACTGAATTCCACGCGGGTGTTTCTCCTAAGGTGCTCGCCGGTCAAATGAACTTCTTCGCCTTTGCTGCCTATGGCCGTGGCTGGAATCCATTCTATCTCGCCCTGCTCCGTGAGAAATTCGTAACCGGGGAAGAGCCCTTGAGCCGATAGGTCTTGAACCCGTTGCCAGCTTTCGGGAGTCAGCTCTCTGAAATCGAGCTGTGCAGTCTTGCCGATAACTCTGACCGCTTCCCCACTTTCGCGGATGCCAGGGAGTTGCACGGATATGCGGTCTTCGCCCTGCTTCTGGATAACTGGATCAGAAACGCCATATTCATTGACTCTCAGCTCAATGATGTCCATTGCACCTTCTACGGCATCTGCTGCGGTCTCGTTGCCGATCTGCGACAGATCAGCTTTGTAGACAAGGTGAGTGCCGCCGCTGAGGTCCAGACCGAGCCTCATCCCCAGAGTGTTATTGCCCTGCCCTCTATCGCCCAAGCCAGGCACGTGGTAGTCCCTAGCTAGCACCGCAGACAGGGCAAGGCCAAACAGGACAGCGATAATGGCAAGTCTAATGACATTCCCGCGATTCACTAGTCTCTCCCCAATCGCTTTGTCACGAAGTTAAGTGCTTCCTCAGCGGTACTGATCTCTCCCGCAGCCTGTGCCTCCCGCACTGCCTCCAGCAGCTCGCCGATCTGTGGGCCTGGGGCCAGTCCAAGCTTATCGATTAAGGTGTGACCATCTATCAACTTGGGTGGCACGACTGTAGCTTGTTCCTGGAACCATTTGGAAAGGACGTATTGAGTCGTCTCTGTGTGCCTGAACCACTCATCGAAGTCGAGCGTAGGCCCACGAGTTGCAAGGTGGTCGGCAAGGCCGAGGAACAGAGTATCGATCCCTACCTCTGCGGTGTCTCGGAAGTACCTGTAGATTGCACGGCGCGATGGCATCTCTTGAGCCACCAGATATCCAGACCTCATATGGTGTTCGATCATTAATTGCACTATCTTTATCTCGCGGTTACTGAATCTCAACCGTTCCATGAGTTGAACCGCCATGGCCGCCCCCAGTAGGGCATGCCCCAAGAAGCGCATCCGTCCATTTTGCTCTATCGTTTTCGTCGTTGGCTTGCCGATATCGTGGAGCAGGCCTGCCAGCTTCAAGAGTGACCCTCTGGTTCGCCCGGCGGCGATCTCCTGGGCGAAGTGCCGAGCAATGTCTGGTGACCAGGGAACTAAAGTTAGAAGCTCGTCTTCCTTCTCGCCACTCTCCTCTCGGAGCAGGCGTTCCACGGCAGCGACGGTCTCCAGAGAGTGGTCGAAGACGTCCCAGAAATGCTCCTTCGGCTGTGTTGCCCCTTTGGCTATAGCTAACTCGGGCATTATCGGGTCGAGCAGGCCCAGGCGGTCGAGGTAACGGAAAGAGCGATACGCCCTTGGGGTCTCAAGGATGTAACATAGCTCGTCTCGCAGCCGCTCCGCAGCGACAGTGGTGGCGAGTTCATGGTCGCGCTGTATGAGAGCTTCGGTGGGGGGGTCAATGGAGAAGGCGAGCATTGCGGCAAGGCGAACCGCCCTGAGAAGTCGCGCTGGGTCCTGCTGAAAACTGGCCTTGCTTGCCGCGCGAACCATCCCACTGCTTAAGTCGCGGTATCCGCCCAACGGGTCGATAACTCGAACTTGAGACCAGCCACTTCTGATCTCGGCCAGGTTTATGGCGAGGGCATTAATGGTGAAATCCCGGTAACCCAGGTCTTCCTCGATGCTGCCGCGCATAGTGGCGAAATCAAGATGCCAATGACCTTCAGCTTGGGGAAGAACTACCCTGGCTACTTGATTGACCTCGTCCAGGGGAACCGCCCTGGTGCCGAAGGACTTGGCTACCTCAGAGGCGATCAATGTGGCGTCGCCAGCCACCACAACGTCGATGTCGCTATTTGTTCGCCCCATGAGCCCATCGCGGACAAAGCCGCCGACAACGTAACAAACGCTGCCGAGCTCTATAAGGAACTCTGTTAGCTTAGCCAGGAGTGAAGCTGCCTCCTCTGTGGCAAAGAATTTCAGCCTCTCTTTGGTGAGCTTAGTCATTCAGGATTTCTTTTTCTTAAGAATATGTGCTGGGGACGGGTGATAAGCTCAGCCAGCGCCCAGCAGCAAGAAGGCCAGGTTCTCAGATGTGGCTCAACTCATCCTCATCCTCTGGCTCGATCTTATGTAGATTGTCCATGCTCTCCAGGTGATCGATGTAGACCACGCCGTTTATGTGATCCAGCTCGTGCTGCAGGGCTTGGGCGAGAAGCCCCTCTGCCTTTAGACGAATCTCTTTCCCATGGCGATCGCGACCCTTCACTGTGACCGACTCCGAGCGCTTTATCTCTCCCCTGTATCCGGGCAGGCTGAGGCATGCTTCCTCGATGTCCCGTTCTCCCGAGCTTTTCACCACCACGGGGTTGATGAGTGTAATCACATCCTCTCCGGGCAACTCGATGACAACAACCTGCAGCGGTACTCCGACCTGAGGGGCAGCCAGCCCTGCTGCTCCTCCTATGTGGTGCATAGTCTCGATCATGTCGTCGATAAGCTTCTGAATAGAACCGTCGATTTTCCGCACCCGCTTCGCTTTCTGATGAAGCAGGGGGTCGTCCATCATAGCGAGGGGCAGAATAGCCATGCCTAAATCCGTTGCGCTCAGTGGTGTGATAGGTCTTAACAAGCAGGGAGATTATAGTCTAACGGTGGCGCGTTGTAAAGCTCAGACCAAGCCTACGGGGTCGATGTCTACCGACCAGCCCCGAGGAAGTACAAGCTGGGAAAGGAGTGGAAGAGGGTTTGGGCTGCGGACTATTATCTGCCAGCGGAATCTGCCGCGCACCCGTTGGGTAAAGGTGGGGGAGGGGCCAAACAGGGCAACATTGGGCAGCCCCTGAGAATCCTTCTCCTGCTCGAGAAGATGGTATATCCTTTCTGCCTCTTTCTGACAGAGGACGGCGTTGGTATGAGTGTAGATGAGACGTGCCAGTCGGCTGAATGGGGGGTCGCCCTGCTGACGGCGAAATGCCATCTCCTGCTCGTAGAAGCTTGAATAATCGTGCTTTGCCGCAGCAACTACGGCGTAGTGCTCCGGTGTATAGCTCTGGATAATGACCTTGCCCCTAATCTTTCCCCTTCCTGCCCTTCCCGCTACCTGGGACAGGATCTGGAAAGTGCGCTCACTGGAGCGAAAGTCCGGGAGGTAGAGTCCAATATCGGCATTGATTACTCCCACCAGCCTCACCAGAGGCATATCAAGTCCTTTGGCAATCATCTGAGTTCCGATGAGGATATCTGCCTCATGGGCCAGGAACCGGTCCATGATTTGCTCGTGGGAATGTTTTCCCCTGGTGACGTCCCGGTCCCAGCGCAGTAGCTGTGCTTCGGGGAAAGCCTTTGCTACCTCCTCTTCCACTTTTTGAGTTCCGATGCCCAGGAATTTGATCCGCCTGCTCAGGCAGTTGGGGCAGACATGGGGTATTTTGGTCCTGTAATTGCAGTGGTGGCAGACCAAGTCGTCCTCGGCCGCGTGGTAGGTCAAGGAGACATCACAGCGGCGGCAGCGCAGTACGAAGCCGCAATCCCGGCACTGTACAAATGTGGCTGTTCCCCTGCGATTGAGGAACAGGATTACTTGTTCCCGCGCAGCCAGGGATTCAGCGATGGATTGAGACAAGGAGCGGCTGAAGATACTTCTGTTGCCCTCCTTCAATTCACGGCGAAGGTCTACGATCTCAACCTGGGGTAGAGGGAATATTTTCCCCCCTGAGATCCTTTCGGGAAGCTGGAGCAATCGAAATTCACCTCTCTGCGCTCGGTGATAACTGGTGACGTCGGGAGTAGCACTTCCCAGAATTACCACCGAGTTGGTGAGTTCTGACAGCTTGATGGCGACATCGCGGGCATGATAACGGGGTGGCTGCTCCTGTTGCTTGTAGGTCCATTCATGCTCTTCGTCCATGACGATGAGCCCGAGGTCGGGCTGTGGTGCAAAAAGCGCTCCCCTTGAGCCGATGACGACATCGAAGGCGCCACCCTTGATTCGTTGCCACACATCGAATTGCTCGCCTAGAGACAACCTGCTGTGAAGCACAGCTACTCTGTCGGGGAATCTTGCCGCGAAGCGCGCAATGGTTTGCGGAGTGAGTGCGATCTCGGGGACAAGGACGATAGCTCGCTTGCCCATTGATATAGCCCGGGCTAGTGCCCTCAGGTAGACTTCTGTCTTGCCGCTGCCGGTTACGCCGTGGAGTAGGAAGACTGTGCCACCGGCTGGCTGCCCCATCGCAGCACTGATCTGAAGCCAGGCTTCCTCTTGTGCAGCGGTAAGGGTAGGTGGGGATGCCGGAACGAAAGTGCGGTGAGCCAGCGGATCTCTTTGCACCCTGACCTTCTCAATGGAGAGCAAACCTCGGCGGCTTAGGCCTTGCACTACTGCCGAGGAGAAACCTAACCTCTGTCTTGCCTCGGGGAGGGGTATAGGGCCGGCCTCTGTAACCAAAAGCTTGAGCAGTTTCGCCTGCTGGGAGGCCCTCTTTCGTTCAAGACTGGGGATAATTTCCCGGGCCTGGTCAGCGGAGGCCGCGAGCTTCAAGTACGTCACCAGCCGTGGGCTTACCTTAACCCGCTCTAGCTCCTGGGTCTTGACAGCGAGCCCCTTGCGCACAAGCTGCTCAAGTACGACTTCGACTCTTTCTCGACCTGCCACTTTCTTGAGCTGTCTCAACTCGACTTTGCCCTTCCCCTGGAGGAAGGATAGCAGCTTCCGTTGCGGGGGCCTGAGCGAGGATATCGTAAGCTCTGAGGGGTTGGGCGTGGGCTGAAAGAAACTAATCACCCTGCGCTCAAATCCCGGGGGCAGCATCAGGGCTGCCGCCTCAAAGTAGGAACAAGGATAATGCTCGGCTATCCATCGGCAGAGCTCAATCTGGTGAGGCAAAAGAATGGGTTGAGGGTCGATAGCCTGGGCTATCTCCTTTGTATCCTCTACCGAGGGGTGGTCGCTAAGGGCAAGGACAATGCCTTGAACTAGCCGGGGGCCGAAAGGCACCCAGACCGCATGCCCCACGCTTAGGGGGATACCTGGTGGTATAGAATAGCTAAAGGTTCTTGGTTGCGCCAGCGGGGAGTTGACAGCGACCTCAGCGTAGTTCATCCTTTGCTCTTGATTTTACCTTGACCCTGGCCATTTTGCCGCTGAGTTCGCGCAGGTAGTAGAGCTTTGCCCGGCGAACCTTCCCGCGTTGCAGTATCTCGACCTTTTCTAGACGGGGTGAATGGAGCGGAAAGGTTCGCTCAACCCCTACCCCATGGAATACCTTTCTGAGGGTAAAGTTAGCCCCGGTACCTCCCCGCCGCACCCGAATCACCACGCCTTCGAAGGTCTGACTGCGCTCTCGCTCTCCCTCGATAATCTTCAGCTTTACTTTGACAGTATCGCCAGGATTGATCTCGGGGATATCTTCATTTACCTTGGTTTCAACAACAGAACTGATGTCCATTACTTCTCTCCTCAGTGAAGCCTCAGCTTTGAGCACCTTTTGATCAATGTCGGTGAGTGCTTCCTTAACCTTACTTTGCTTCGAAGATAGAGTTTAACCCATTCGCCCTGAGCATGTCGAAGGGCCGTTCATAGTTCGACAAGCCTGTCCTGAGCGGCTGGGTAGGTCGCCCGACGTCGGGCAACCTACCCTTGGTCAGATACATGCACTATTTTCATGATTCGTTGGTGAGCACCACCCATTGCATTTAGTATCAACTGCGAGATATTAACTCCCTCTCTTCTGGGGAGAGGTCGGCCTTCTCTAAGAGGTCAGGACGGCGGCTGAGCGTGCGCAGAATTGACTGCTCCCTACACCAGGTGGCTATCTGGGCATGATTTCCTGACAGCAACACTTGCGGCACCTCCCACCCACGATATGTCTGAGGGCGAGTATATTGAGGGTATTCCAAGAGGCCGCTTGTGTGTGAATCATCCTTTGCTGACTCCTCCGAGCCCAAAACCCCGGGCAGTTGCCTGACCACGGCGTCGACAACCACCATCGCTGCCAGCTCGCCACCCGTTAGCACGTAGTCACCGATGCTGATCTCATCGGTGGCCAGGTGTTCTCTAACCCTTTCATCAATCCCCTCATAATGCCCGCAAATGAGGATTAGCCGGTCAAGAGCCGCCAGCTCGGCGGCGATCCTCTGGTTGAAAACCCTCCCTTGGGGGGTAAGCAGGATAACTGGTGCAGAAGGACGAGCGCCCTCTGCCTTTATTGCCTCTGTGGCCTCGAACAGTGGTTCCGGTTTCATCACCATGCCTGTTCCTCCGCCGAAGGGGTAGTCATCGACTACCCTGTGCTTGCCTGATCCCCAGTCCCGCAGGTTGTGAATCGTGATGCTGATCAGGTTGCGATCCATCGCCCGCTTGACTATGCTTTCGGCGAAGGGCCCGCTGAACATATTGGGAAAAAGGGTCAAAATATCGATGCGCATTTTCCCCATCCCCACTCACCCTACCATCTAATCTTTTTCCGTCCCCGCGCACTCTGCCGCCTCACCCTTGATAACCTCGATAGCGTGAGGCAAGGCCGGTAGTATCACCGGCAAGCATTCCCGCACTGCCTTGGGGCTGCCGGGGAGGTTGATGATGAGGGTTTTCTTACGTACACCGCACACTTCCCGGCTAAGCATAGCGTGGGGCGTCTTCCTAAGGCTCTTTGCTCTCATCGCCTCGGGGAATCCGGGGACGGTCTTGTCTATCACATCAAGTGTGGCCTCGGGGGTGACATCGCGCGGGGCAAGGCCAGTCCCCCCGGTGGTAATGATCATGTCTACTCCCCCTTTGTCGGCCCAGTCAGTTAGCCTTTCTGCGATGAGTTCTTTTTCGTCGGGAACAACAGCGTAGTCCACTACACGAGCGCCGGACTGAGAGATAATCTCACGAATAATCTCGCCGCTCTTGTCCTCGCGCTCACCTCGTGAGCCCTTATCGCTAATGGTGAGTATACCTGCAGTAAACATGGCCCACATCGCCTGCTTGCGTTTTATCTATAGTATCACACCCAAGCCCTGTTGCAAAGAGCGCCCTGGAAGATTCTTTCAGCATTATCCCTAGCCAGCCGCCCGACTTTTCTGGCTGTTACTGGGGCTTGACTAAACTAAGACTAACCGGTGTTAGCAAAAACCCTGTACCTGTCCCAAAACCGCGAAAACTATTGACAATAGGGGAGATATGTGCTAAAAGTGGTGCAGCGTGGTGTAAAGTGGGGCAAGGTGGATGTTCCTCGGTGAATATGAACTAAGGATCGATCACAAGGGGAGATTAGCTATCCCGGTCAAATTCAGGGAGGCATTCCGTGCTGGCTTGGTGCTCTCTCGGTGGTTCGACAAATGTCTCAATGTTTACACTATGGCGGAGTGGGGAAAAGTGGCTGACAAGCTGGTTTCTCTACCCCTGACCAGGCGTGATCCGAGGAGGATCGCTCGCTTCACATTCTCCGGGGCTTTCGATCTTGAACTTGACCGCCAGGGAAGGGTAATCTTGCCTCCCGCCCTGCGCCAGTATGCCGATCTCAACGATGAGGTGGTTATAGTCGGCTCGTATAGCCACCTCCAGATCTGGGACAAAGGGCTTTGGGCTGCGGAGAAACAATTTATGGCTGAGCACGCTACGGAGATCGCAGAGGCGGTAGAGATACAATCATGACGACTCTGACTACGACTAATGCACCTGGCCATAAGCCTGTTATGCTCAAGGAGTGTATTAGCGCTCTCCAGGTTCAGCGTGGTGGGAGATATGTAGACTGTACTGTCGGCGGCGGAGGACATGCTGCGGCGATCTTGGAAGAGAGCTCCCCCGGGGGACGACTAATCGGCATCGATGCTGACCCCAGCGCGCTCAGAGTGGCCAGGGGAAAACTCAAGCCCTATGGTAGAGATGTCATCTTGGTCAATGAGAACTTCAGATACCTGGAGAATATCTGTACCAGATATGGCTTTCGCCCTGTAAATGGCATTCTCTTCGATCTTGGCATGTCCTCTCTCCAGCTTGAGCAGGCAGGTCGCGGCTTTAGCTTCCAGCAGGATTCTCCGCTGGACATGAGGTTCAGCGATAAACAGGCCTTTACCGCAGCAGATATCGTCAATACCTACCGGGAGCCTGAGTTGGCCCAGCTTCTGGATAGATATGGCGAGGAACGGCGAAGTCGGCAAATAGCGAGACGTATTGTGGAGAGACGTCCTCTGAGAACCACCTTGGAACTTGCCCAGGTAGTGGAGCAAGCCGTTGCTGGGGCACGTGGCAGGATTCACCCGGCAACAAGGACTTTCCAAGCGCTGCGAATTGCGGTCAACCAGGAACTGGAGAACCTCGAGATTGCGCTGGAGCAGGCGCTCAATCTTCTTGGAAGCGGCGGCAGGATTGTAGTTATTAGCTTTCACTCCCTTGAGGATCGACTGGTCAAGGGTTTTCTTCGCCGGGAGGCGCAGGGATGCCT
>Ga0209979_1003021_pt1 | contig 15284 bp, 13 predicted proteins | sample AnhtaG_FD_183114 | JGI IMG/M metagenome (GOLD analysis project Ga0209979, IMG submission 183114) | Deep subsurface microbial communities from Anholt, Denmark to uncover new lineages of life (NeLLi) - Anholt_01485 metaG (SPAdes) (version 2) | ecosystem: Environmental > Aquatic > Marine > Oceanic...
CGATGAGTTTTTGGTTCGCCATCCTGAGCTCTCCTGTCATTTTGTCGAAAGACTCGGCGAGTGCACCGATCTCATCCTTCGATTTTACGTGGAGCTTATGCGTAAGATCCCCTTTTGCAATTTTTTGAGTGGCCAGCACCATTTTCTGCAGAGGTTTTATGATCCGTGTTGTGGAAAAAATAAGGATACCCAGGAGCAGGAAAACACAAAGGATAGCGATAACGGCAAACGCCATAATGACCCTCTTGGTGGTATCGATATAGGGCCGTTCCAACATTCCGACATACAGGATGCCGATGATTTTTTCGTCTATGTTTTTTATCGGTTCATATGCTGTGATATACCAGTCGTTGACCACAAAAGCCCTGTCGATCCATGCCTCTCCCCTCTCCAGAACAGCCTTATTGACCTCATCGGATACCCGTGTTCCGATGGCTCTCTGTCTATTCTCATTTCTTACATTTGTGGATATCCGAAGATCATGTTGAAAAATCGTGGCTGTTCCGATTTCCCGACCTTTATATTTCATATCCTTGTACACAAGCTCTTTTACTCTGTCGACAATCGTGAAGTCCCTGTTGATCAAAATACCCCCATAGAGCACTCCCAGAAGATTCCCGTTGTCGTCTTCTACGGAAGAAGCCGCTTTCAACATCATGCCATTGATCTCTTTGTCTTCAGGTCTAGGCGATGCCTTAGGAGTGGGGACGAATTCCATGTATGCCCGATCGGCGAGTTCTCTCCCTTCCTTAATAAGCTCTTCATGGGTGACAATCTGCGGGGAGGCAAAATCTCCTCCGTCCAGAGCCTTTTTTATGATTTCATCTTGAGATTGATCATCATCCTTTATTTCAGGATTTCTGGTTCTCACTATTACCCTGCCTGTGCTGTCTGTCAAGGTCAAGACATCCAACCCTCGTTGCATTCTGACTCGGCTGAGATATCGGAGGAGAATATTATTTTTTTTGTTTACGATAGCATCCTGGATGCCCTCCCTTTCCGCGGTAAAACTGATGATGTCACCGATGTGGTTGAGCTTTTCATTAAAAACCATCCAGGCCGAAGAAAGATCGTACTTCACTTTTTCCTGTGCCTCATCGATAATGGCTCCTCTGACCAGTCGAGAGCCAAAGATCATAGTCAAGATCGCCCCGAAGAAAATCACTCCGATAAAGGATAGGATAAGTTTGGTTCTCAAGGACAAATGGCGAATTTTCATGATCAATTTATGAGAAGATGTGCAATTAGGCCTTAGTATACTAAAAATAAACTTAATCATAAAGGAGATTATTCAAAATTAACTCATTAAATGGGGAATTTTTTCCACATGTGGGGCATTTCTCTACATGAGCAGGTTTCGAAATTTCTTTCAATTTATTTATTTACAAATAGTTACAAATTTGATCCTTTTGGCACCTTTTTTGCAGTTTAAATGAATGAAATGACATTGGGAAGCAATATAAATATTAATAAGGGAGGTGTGAAATGATCGTCTTCCTTGTCTTTTTAATCGCGGGTACTTTTTTAACACTCTATTTTCTTATCCGCAGAATCGATCCAGCAGAGGAAGAAAAAACAATTGATTCTGTCTCTCTCTCGATGAAAATCCATGACGAATTTATGAAACTGCTCAAATCAGGAAAACTTGTGATTCCGAAGGGACTGTTTATATCGAATGGACATGTTTGGTACAAAGCTATCCCCGGAGGAGGAATCAAAATAGGGATCGACGATTTTCCTATAAAACTCATTGGGGATATCGATAAGATCAAGCTCAACTTCCCGGGAGAACGCCTTAACAAAAGGGGAAGAATGTGCATCATCAAACAGGACCGAAAGAAAATGAAATTTGTGTCCCCAATTGAAGGCACCATAACCGATGTCAATCAAGAATTGGTCAAAAATGCTAGTAATATAAAAGATGATCCCTATGAGAAAGGGTGGCTATACATCTTCAAACCGGCAGTTGATATCTCTTATCTCAGAGAAGAAATGGAGGCTGATATTTCCACTCAAGACTGGATAGAGAAAGAAATCGAGAAGCTTTCAGATTTTGTCGTCCATGAATTCCCCTCCAGACGTAAACTTGCAGAAATGTTTCAGAAAGATAAAATCCTTTGTGAAGGGATCCTCAAGAAGATGGACGGTTTTGCATGGCAAAAATTTCAGGAAATTTTTTTAAGGTAGGATTATCTAAAAGGTTATTTTAAAAGTGGTGCCGCCGTCGATTTGCTTCTCGTAAGATCCGTCGATTTGTTTCACCAAATCATGCACAAGCTGCAATCCCAAAGTTTCGGTATTTCCCAAATCCAAATCGGCTGGAAAACCGACGCCTGTATCTTTAACCTGGATGGTGTACCTATCCAATTTGTTTTTCAAAAAGACCTGAATTTTTCCGGATTTGCCATCGGGAAAGGCATGTTTGAAGGCATTCGAGACAAGCTCGTTGATGATCAATCCACACGGGATGGCTTTATCGATGTCCAGATAAAACTCACCCACATCCAGCTCTAATCGGATCTTTTTTGCATTCCGGCTGAACATGGAGAAAAGATGATTGGTGATCCTTTTGATGTAATCTGAAAAATTGATCTCATCCTCAGCTCTCTTTTGATCGGTGATATCCGACATCACACCCTGAACGCCCAAAAAATGATCATTCAAATAGATGGGCCGTCCGGATGATCGGATCCATTTGAGGTCGCGTGATTTGGTTACAATCCGACACTCAATTGGTTCAGGCCCTCCCGTAATATTCTTTTTGAACTGCTCCTGGACACGCTCCACATCTTCATTAAAGATAATCTCCGCAAAATTTCTGCCCGTGATCTCCGATGGATTATAGCCGCTGAGTGTTTTGGCGACGGGACTGATATAAGTAATTATGCCATTTTCATCTAAAGCGTACAGAACCTCGTTCGTATTTTCTACCAAGTGGCGGTATTTTTCCTCTGACTTTCTCAACGCCTCTTCTGCCTGTTTGCGTTCGGTAATGTCCGTGATGATTCCGAGGATGGCGCTTTCGCCCCCAAAGCTGATAAGCTTGGTCGTGACAATGGCATCGATTCTCTTCCCTGTTTTTGCTATCAGGGAATATTCATAGGGAGACACATCTTCTCCCTTCATATGCTTTTTAAAACTTGCCTTGATGATGCCGATAGAATCAGGTTCAATCATGGTAAAAAAATCAAAGTCAGAAGAGTAAAATTCTTCCCTTACGTATCCCATAACCTCTTCGCATTGCTGATTGGCATACACGATACGGCCCTTTTTGTTGATAAAGATCATATTCGGTGATTTTTCTGCCAGCGTACGGAATTTCTCTTCTCTCTCTTTTATGGCTTCCTCGGCACGTTTGCGTTCTGTGATATCTCTCGCAATTCCTAAAACCAGAGTCTGATCCTTGATTTTCACCGGATGAGTGCTGATGCCCACCATGACCTTGGTGCCGTCTTTCCGATGGATTCTAAACTCATCGGGTCCAGTGGAAATTCCCTTTGCATTTTTCACCAGGAGTTTGGCTGCTTTCGGGATTTGTGAGGGAGGTAACAGCCTCAACTTTAAAAAATTTTTTCCGATGAGTTCCTCTCTTTTATAGCCGGTCAACTTTTCAGCCATCTTGTTGCCGTCGATAAATTTCCCCTTTAAATCGCTCAAGTAATAGGCATCGGGAGCAGATTGAAAGAGGATCTTGAACCGCTCTTCACTCTCTCGGAGAGCTTCCTCTGCTTGCCTGCGTTCCGTGACATCATGGGCAAAAACAGAGACACCGGTTATCTGCTTCTCCTGCCGGATGGGATTGAAAGATATCTCTGTGCTAATGCATCTGTCCCCCACTTGGAACTCATCTTCCACAGTGAAATTCTCACCTTTAAAGGCCCGTTCATAACGCCTGATCCAAATTTTGCTTATCGCGGGAGGTACACAATCGGTTATTTTCATTCCCTCTTTGAGATCGATTCCGAAAGCGGCGGCAAATTCTCTCTTAAAATTGGACTTGACGGTGAGAATCCGATAAGCCCTATCTACTGACCAAATGGAATTTTGGGAGTTTTCTATAAGAGCATGCAGATTGGCTTGGCTGTATTGGTATGCCTCTTTTTCCTCCTCGCACTTCTCCTTGAATTTCTCCAACTCTTCGATTTTCCGTGCCAGTTCTTTGACTTTGTCTGTGGACTGCTCTTTTTTCTTGCTTCCTTTTTTCATCTACTTTACCACATTAAATGCAGGGCTATAGCACAGAGCCCATGCATTAATAATGTAAAACCTATGTGAAATTTGAGCAATCCCCCCTAAAGAGGATTTTCAGGGTGATTTTTTTGGATGGCTATCGTCTCAAAAGATGAGCTGTCAAACAAAATGGAGACTAAAAGGGGGATCCGGTGTCAATGCTCCTGATGTACAGGACAATCATCCTCGAAACCATATAGATGATTCCACCTGCGATGACAAAGGAATAAACAACGAGGAAAATTGTATTAAGTATAGCCTTTGCTTCGGACGAAGACTGCAGAAAAAAAAGGTCAAAAATAGTTTTGCCGAACAAAATGAGCATGATGGCGATCCCGATGGCAGCCCTAAAGAGATACAGTTTGGCATTCGCCATCTGTATGGCATTCAATGTGAATAGCGGATAAAACAACCAAGCCGTAAAGATCCAAAGGGCAAGGATAATTGCAGCCTGAGATCCTTTTTTAAATATGGAAGATGGTGCGTCATTCATTCGATCTGCCCCACTTAACCTGGATAATTTATAAATTATCCAGGTTACCCTGAATTATTCATGTACGAGCTTAAAATCAAGGGACACGTACCAGAAATTCAGGAGACACGTTAGCAGAAATTGGGGACGTGTACCGATTTGTTTTAAAATCGGTAACGTGTCCCCTAATTTCTGCATGTCCCCAATTTCTGGCAATATGTCCCTGATTTCAATGCATATAGCACTAAATCCCGTTAAAAAAATCATGTTTATGAATAATTCAGGTTAAAAGGTATATTCCAGGCTCAGGATGATTCCCAAATACGTAAAAGAATTGAGGAGCAACCTTTCTGCACGGACAATCTTCCCAGTCTCCGCATATATTAGATAGTCGAACTGTTCGGGACCCCTATACAATATTTCGCTAAAACCATATTCTCTCCGCCAGATCGTCCCGCCTACCCCTCTGAAGTTAATGCCGATCTTGGGAGTGATGAGGTACTTAACACCCAGGCCGAGCTTTACCAGGTTGCCGCTTTTTTCGCGTCCAAGCCGAGATTTGTAATAAAACCGCTCTTCATCACCGCTCGTAAAATAGTACCCGATTCCGGCAGAGATATACGGTCGCATTTTTTCATTGTATCGAAGAGTCAGCGCATACAATATGGATGCCGTGATAGAGGACAAACTCCAAGTTTCCTTGTAAGGCTCTTCGATGTGGTTTATCTCGATTATTTTTTCGGCAGGCTCGGGATCGGGGTACCCGTACCACTTCAAATCGGAATTGTAGCTGGCTCTTTGGTGATCGAATTCTAACTGAAATCCGAATCCGTGCCAGGGGAAATATTGGACATGGAAATTGAAATTATTCCTCATGTTCAGTTGCTCACTGAGGAATATCAATTTGGGATGGTATACTTCGTAGGTTCTCAATCCAGAATCGATAAAAAAAGAATATCCTCCGCCTATTCCAAGGATGATCGGCCCCCTCTTTTTTGCAGCATGAGAAAGAGAAGGAACAATGGCAAGGAAAAAGAGCATAAAAACGAAAAGAAGCCCCAGTGTCTTTTTCATTACCTGCAGCGTCGCCAGTCCGATTCGCTGTAGGAATGCTCGAGTTCTCTCCATAGGTCTTTTGGTTTGCAGGTCATGATCACCAAATCCTGAGGTTCATCCGCTTGATCCCAAACATAATTCGGGATGACGGTTTCCATATGGAATCCAAGTTTTTTGCAAATATTTATAGCGCCTTTCTGAGGCTTCATCATTTTAACGACGATCTTGTCGACATCCTTTTTCAAGGCAAGAGAATGGAGTTCCCTCATCATGGTCATCCCGAGTCCTTTTCGCTGAAAAGGCCTGGCAACAATAACCCGTAGCTCCCCTTGATGTTTGCGCCATTCTTCTTTGGAAATCTCGAACATCCCATCTCCGACTATTTCGTCATCATGCAAGGCGATGATTCGAAAAACCGTTCCCACCTCGATCAATTTCATCCTTTGCTCAACGACTTTCTTCTTTGTGACATCCACTTTAAGATACACCCTATCCTCGTCAGGGAGAGAACGATAAAATTTCATCAATTTATCGAGATCCTCATAATGCAGATCTCTGATCAAAACTTTTATCCCATCTTTTAAGGTTTCCCTCTTTTTTCTCATTGATTAGACCTCCTTCATTTCTAAGCACTCCTATTTTACTGCAAAATCTATAGAAGCTCTAAATAATTTAACACACTGGGGATTAAAATACACAATCCCAGGAGAAATCAAACAAACGAAAAGATAATATTTGAGGAAGCACTGTGAAATCTAGGGGGCCGCTTTGGATCGATTCGAAAAATAGGTGTTTACAGAAAGGATTTTTGTTAAAATAGCTCTTTCGTATTTGAACCAATACGCATTTAATATTTTGTGTTCCTCAAAGAGAGACAAAAATTTCGCTTCCAAATCGAGTAAAATGACCGAAGATACCGATCCTAATAATAATTTCAATCCAGCAACAAACTACGAGGCCAGTAAACAAGCCATTGGCTATGTTTCCCGGAAGGAGGCTACCCAGGCCGATTACGACCGCATCGGATTCAAATCCGGACTGGAGGTCCATCAACAGCTCAAAACCAGAAAAAAACTTTTTTGCAACTGTCCTGCCGGATTGTATAACCGTAAGGACGTCTATGATGCTGAAATTATCCGCCATATGCGCCCCACGTTGAGCGAACTCGGCGAATATGACGGTACGGCCTTGATGGAATTTAAGACAAGGAAACAAATAATATACCGCATAAAGAATCAAACCGCCTGTACATATGACATAGATGACACTCCACCTTTCCCTCTAAACAGGGAGGCCTTGGACATTGCCTTAGAAATTTCCCTTCTGTGCAAACTCAATATCGTCGGTGAGGTGCACATCATCCGAAAGCAGTACCTGGATGGAAGCATTCCCACTGGCTTTCAAAGGACGGCCATTCTTGGAGTGGAAGGGGAAATCCAGTTGAGAAACAAAAAGGTCCGCCTCATCCAACTCAGCATCGAAGAGGATTCCTGCCGGGAAATATCCGATATCGGGCACGTCCGAAAATACCAGACAGATCGGCTGGGCATACCATTGATTGAAACTGTGACCTATCCAGATTTTACCAATCCTGATGAGGTACGCGGGGGAGCAGAATACATCCGTTTTTTAAACCGCAGCACAGGAAAAGTGGCGACAGGCATTGGGTCAGGCCGTGAAGATGTCAACGTAAGCTGCCACGGGGGAAGCCGGGTTGAAATCAAAGGAGTATCTCATAACAAATGGATTCCCGAGCTCACTCATAACGAGGCATTCCGGCAGTGGGCCTTGCTCCGTATCCGAGATTCACTTAAAAAAAAGGTCAAAAACCTGAAGAATTGGAGAATTATTTGGAAAGAGATCGACCGGTCGAAATTCGACTTTTCTTATCCCCCTCTTGCCTCTGCTATCCAAAATAACCTGAAAGTCGTAGCCATAAACCTTCCTGAAATAAAAGGCATCCTTTCCCATTTCACCCAGCCAGGTAAAATGTTTGCCGACGAATTGAGCGGTCGGTTGAAAGTCATAGCCTGTATCGAACCGCCCAATATGACGCATTCCGAGGAGATGGAGGTGACACTGGGTAAGGCCGATTGGCGAAAGGTCAGAGCTTTGCTCGAAGCTGAAGACAACGATTCTCAAATCATCCTTTGGGGCCCAGAGGAGGACATTCCCACGGCCCTCGATACTGTGGAGGAAAGATGCCGATTGGCCTTCGAGGGCGTTCCTCGGGAAAGCAGGAAATCCTTCGAAGACGGTACCACGATCTTCGAGCGGGTGCTTCCGGGACCCGACCGTATGTACCCGGATACCGATTCAGTCCCTATTCCGCTCGATGATGTCCACATCGATTCTATAAAAAAGCGGCTTCCCGTAGATATCAGCACTCGATACTCCCAGATGCAGAAATGGGGAATTCCTTCCGACACCTTTTCTTATCTTTTGCGAAACAATCTACTCCCTCTATTGGAAAAGATCATCGGCGAATTGGGAATCAACCCCAAATTCGCCGGCACACTTTTGGGACAAACACTCAAACACATCGAAGGACAGCTTTCTCCTTTAACGCATTTTTCCTATGAAAGAGTCTTTGAACTTCTGAAATTCCTCAAAGGAAAAAAGATCGATGTAACCTTGGCAAAAACGGTGTTGCCTGAAATCTATCGTTACCCTCGTATGGATTTCGAATCAGTGTTGACCAACCTAAAATTCAAAGATGTTGCAGAAGACGAGATCCTAGAAAAAGCGTCCTATCTGATAAAGATCGCTGATCAATCTGGCATAACTAGAGACGAGGGAGCACGAGTCCGCTGGACTATGGGCCAGCTTAATAAAATCGCCTTGGGCAATATATCCATGAACCGACTCAAAAAGTTCGTGGAGGAGACCATAAACCACAAAACTCCGACAAAGAGAGCCGAACAATGAGCGAAGATCTTTTTCAAGGATACAAAGGCCAGGCACTTAAAGTACTCAAGAAATTTAATGCTCGAGTTTGGGGAAAATTTGAAATCGACACCACCCGCGGGTTATTTGAAGGCACTATTCTGCCCCGTTCTGAAAATGATGACAATAAGCACATCGTTTTGAAAATCGCCTCAGGATATAATATCGGCATCAACATCGACACCATCAAAAATTTAAAAGAGCTAGGCTATAAAAAAGCCAAATACAAAATCCCGGAAAAAGAATTTCCCTATTCGGATAACATGCCCAACGTAAAGCTCTTCGGCACAGGCGGAACCATCGCTTCGCGTCTTGATTACCGAACGGGCGCCGTTATCCCGGCCTTCTCTCCAGGAGAACTCTATGGAGCAGTTCCAGAACTAGCCGACATCTGTAATCTGACCACAGAAAAGCTGTTTGCCGTATTTAGCGAGAACATGGGACCAGAGCAATACAAAACACTGGCGATAGCCATCGGAAAAGAAATTGAGAACGGCATCGATGGCATCATCGTCGGCCATGGAACCGACACCTTGCATCACACGGCGGCGGCCCTGACATATATGGTTCAGGATCAGCCTGTCCCGATTGTTTTAGTCGGTTCTCAACGTTCTTCCGACCGGCCAAGCTCGGATGCGGCCTTAAACTTGATGCACGCGGCCTACGCCGCAGGCCATTCCGACATCGCCGAGACCACGGTCTGCATGTTCGGACCCACATCAGACGAATACGGATTTCTTCATCGCGGAACTCGAGTAAGAAAAATGCACAGTTCTTACCGCTCTGCCTTTCGCACCATAGGAGATATTCCTCTAGCAAAAGTCACACGCGACAGTGTGGAATTGTTTAAAAACCAGTATAAGCCCCGGAGGAAAGATAGGAAAGTCAAAATCCTGCCCTATTTTGAAGAGATGGTTTCTATTGTCTACTACTACCCTAACATGCGTCCCGATATCATTCATTCCCTAATCGATAACGGGTATAGAGGTATTATCATTGCCGGTACCGGACTGGGTCATGTCAATAAGCCGTTGTATCCAGCGCTCAAAAGGGCAGCTGATGAAGGTGTAGCCGTTTATATGACTGTGCAGACTCTATGGGGATATGTGCATATGTATGTCTATGAGACCGGACGCGATATGATGGATTTGGGAGTAATACCGGCGGAGAATATGCTGCCTGAAGTGGCTTATATTAAACTGGGATGGGCCTTGGAACAGACGAATGACCTGGAGGAAGTCAAGAAGATCATGATCACCCCAATCAACGATGATATCACGGGACGAGAGCCCTATAACGGGTATTTAATTTACCAGGGGGGTGTTCCCGAAGTTGAAGAATTTATAAAAAAATTCCGCAAATGAAATGAGGGACGGATTCCTATAGCCGGCTAGTGATCCAAATGAGAAAGGGATTTTTGTTCTGAAATGTGGCATTGATTCTTGCCACTCTGTTTGGCCAGATAAAGCATCGAGTCCGCCTGAATGATGAGATCTGCCTTGTTCGAGGCTTCTTCGGGAAAAATAGCAATGCCCATGCTCACTGTGGGATTTCCCAGCTCTATCGACTTATCGTGGAAAAACTCATGGGACGTGAAAGCCTTATGGATTCTTTTTGCGATAATGATGGCATTCTCTCTGTGGACATAGGGCAAAACCACGGCAAACTCTTCTCCTCCATAACGAGCGGCAAAATCCACCTCTCGAATACTATTTCTCAACACCTGTCCCATCTCTCTCAAAATGGCATCTCCGGCCGAATGTCCCAGAGTGTCGTTATAGCTTTTAAAGTTATCCACATCGATCATGATCAAACTCACAGGGAATCCCTGCTTAAGAGCCCGTTTCAGTTCATACCCTAAAAATTCCTGGAAATAGCCATGGTTATAAAGACCCGTGAGCCAATCCAGCTGAGATCTGCCCAAAGCCTCATGATAATGAGTTCGAAGGCTGTCCAGATGGACTTTTTTTTCTAAGAGTGTCTTTACCCGCGCTTTGAGTTCTCGCCCGATGATAGGTTTAACCAAAAAATCATCCACACCAAGCTCAATCCCTTTTATCTTGCTCTCGAGATCATCAAGACATGTCACAATTACCACCTGGATGTCCTTGTGATTTTTCTTCAAACGGCGGCATATTTCAAAACCATTCATATCAGGGAGAAGAATATCCAGGAGAATCAAATCTATTTCCTTCTGACGGACAGTGGAAAACACTTCTTTGCCGCTTTTGACCGTAGTTAGTCGAAAAGTTTTGTCCTCCAAAGCCTTTTCGACGATTTTGGCATCCACCTCCGTATCCTCTACGAGAAGGATCTGCGGCATATCTTCTTCTTTTATCTCGACTTCTTCCCGCTCTTTGGGCATGACTCCAAAACTTTTTCCAGAAAGCGTCCGAATCGTTAGTTGATCCCGGTATTCCTTGAGCCGAAGCATGGAACTGACACGAGCCAGAAGCTCTGTGGCATGGACGGGTTTGCTGAGGAGTTCCTCGGCTCCCTCCTCCAATCCCTTTACTTTGCTTTCAGACTTATCCAAGGATGTGATGATAATAATCGGAACATCCTTTGTTCTTTTGTCCTTTTTGATTTTCCGGATTACCTCAAATCCATCGATACCGGGCAACATGATATCCAACAAGATCAAATCAGGAGGTTGATCGAATGCGGAATCCAACGCTTCCTCTCCGTTATTCGCTTTAACGACGTTGTATCTGTCGGCTTGAAGCATAGATTCCAGTATCTTTAGGCTTGTGGGATCATCATCTACGATCAGGATTTTTTTCTTGTACGTGCTAAAATTCATGGCAATCTTCCTATTCTTGGGCTCACAGCCAATCTAGGCTTTTAGCCTGATATCTATATAACAGTCTATTGAATTTGACATAGAAGTAAATCACCCTTTGGTGTGAATTAGACGGTGATATTCTTCCCCTGAATATCACCGACCACGATGAGATTATGCGGTTAGATTAATCCTTTCCCTTAAGATATTAGTTTTTCTCCACAATGGGGACAGACTTTCCAATCCTTTTCTATGGGTTTGTGACACTTCGGACAATCGGAATGCAGCCGGGTTGCACAATTGGGACAGAAGACATAAGTGGGAGATAAAGGTAACTGACAGTTTGGGCAAGTTTGAGAGACCGGCTGCGATGTTGAGACCTCTTTGTCCGTAGATCCGTTGCTCGATCGTACAATGAGATAGATCAAAAGACCGATTAAGTTGCCGATAAACACGAGCAACGCCCACAATACTCCGTTCATTCCGCGGCGTTCGGCATCTTTGTACACCCAGACGATCACAAAAATCCATATCACGAGAAGAATGAGAGATATGATCGAATAGGAATTAACATTGAAGAACCCATAGGGACCAAAATCTATGCGACCGACTTTTGGAATTTTCAATACTTGCCATGCATGAGGGAAAATACCGAAGGGAGCGAAAATAAACGGCAGAAACCTGCCTAAAATCAGTATGAGGAGAATCACTAAAATGATGATGGCGATCGTTTTTCCTGCTGAACTAGCCATTACATACCTCCTTAACTTTATAACCGTTCATTGGATCTTTATTTCTAACCCGGAATTTTTGGATCAAAACAGGAGTAAAAAAGAGCATCAACAGATTCTGGAGCACCAAAATCAAAACGCCGATTACTGGGAAAGAGATAGGTTGATCCAGCCCAATCTCCCTTGCCAATGGCAACATCAAAATACCAGTTAAAACGAGAAGAGCCCCAAACGCCGCCCAAATGAATTTCGGGATGGATGACCTCCCCAATTTGGCATGGCATAAAGAGCGGGTCTGTTCGAAAAACTCATCGGATGGCATTGGGATAGGCACCTCCTGGAGATGAGTCCGAATCTCACTCAAATCGTCCTCCAGAGTTGAACTTTCGGTATTGGGCTCAACATCTTTGCATTTCATTTGGCCCTCTCCCGCTATTTTTGATTTTTTTTGGATGAAAAGCAGCCAAGTCCTGGCGAAGCTTCTTCACTGCACGAAACATCACGGACTTAACCGTCCCGATCGGCATCCCAAGGATTTCGCTGATTTCCGACTGCTTGAATCCAGCAACCTCCTTGAGCATGAAAACGAGGCGGTGCTGATCCGGCAAATTGGATACAGCCTGAGAAATGGCATGGCCCATCTCCACTTGCTTTGATGCTTTTGTTTCATCTGGACTCGCATGCTCGGGAAGTTCTTCACACCCGGTCATGTCTTGATCAGTGGTCCATTTTTTCTGGAACAAAAATCGCCTTCTCGTGCGTTTTTTCCGCAACGCATCCTTGTGCAGGTTGGCAGTGATCGTGAATAACCACGCTTTGACTTTTTTCATATCCAAAACCTTCGGAAAATACTGGGCGACACGAAGCCAGGTCTCCTGGAACAGATCTTCCGCTTCTCCCCTATTCTGCGTCAAACTGTAGGCAAAGCTGTAAACAGCGGTTCTGTGTGTGTCGTACAGTTCATCAAACTTCTGATGGCTCATGCGCTAAACATCCGATCTCAACACCAAAGACGTATGAGAATGAAAAAAGTTCTAAGTGAATTTTATTTTTTTTAAACAAAATTGACAACCATGCAACTTTTTTAGCCATTTATTCGTCTAACGGAGTGAATAACTTTTATAACATAAAAGAAATAAGAAGAAACAAGGACAAACATGAAATACTTGACCCGAAAAGAAGAACTGATCCTGCTGGCAATCTTCAGGCTGGAGGATCACGCAAGTCTGGTTAAAATCCGGGAACACCTCACCACCTCCACAGGATACGAGTGGACAGTGGGCAATGTGTATGTTCCTCTGGACAGGATGAGCAAACTGGGATACTTGGAGTCTCGTATAGGCGATCCAACCGCCCAGCGAGGAGGTAAGGCCGTCAAGTTTTATCGCCTTTCCAAAAAAGGAGAGGAGGCCCTGTGGGAACTCAGAAAAGTCCACGACAGGATGTGGGCCGGAATTCCAGAATTTGCAATTAAAAAATAAAAAAAATGATACAACGTTTTCAGCCGCCCCCAAAAATAGCCCAATGGCTTATGCGTCGTGTTCTACCGAGAAAAGAGCATGTTTATCTTGGAGGCGATTTTGATGAGATCTATAACAGCATCCTCGAGGAAAAGGGGCGGGCGGCAGCCAACCGCTGGTACTGGTTTCAATTGATCCAATCACTGCCCAAAATTATCCTCAATTCTATCTATTGGAGTCTTATCATGTTTCAAAACTATCTTAAAATCACATTCCGGAATCTCAAAAGACACAAGGGGTATTCTTTTATCAATATCGCCGGCTTGTCTGTTGGAATGGCCTGCTTCATACTCATCCTTTTATTCTCGATGTATGAGTTCAGCTATGAATCCCATCACCAAAACGCTGACCGGATTTATCGCGTGAATGTGGAACAGCACCTCACCGACCAAGTGTTTCGCGCCCAAACTTCGCCCGTTCCTCTCGCCGAAGCGCTCTACAACGAGCTCCCCGAGGTCATCCAATTCACCCGATTCCAGTCTCTCCGCACATTTCTTGTACGCCATGAGGACCAGAAATATTATGAAAATGATGTCGTTTTTGCCGATCATGGTGCCTTGGAAATGTTCACCTTCCCTATCCTCAAAGGAGACAAAACAACCGCGCTAAAGGAGCTCAACACAGTCGTCCTGACAGAAGAGATGGCCACCAAATATTTCGGCCGCCAAGACCCGATAGGGAAATCTCTGGCCGTGGAAAATAACCTGATAGGAAAAATGTCGGTGATGGTCACAGGCGTGATGAAGGATCATCCCAAAAATTCCAATGTCCAATCCAATATTCTGATTTCTATGGAGTCATTGAGAGACATCGCTCCCCCGGCTGGATACTGGAACAACTGGATCTCCCAACAGATCGTATCATACATTATGCTGCCCGAAAAACACTCTGTCGTCGAAATAGAGAAAAAAATCGCAGAAATCTTTAAAAAACATCAGCGAGAAGACGACAAACGTGTGCTCAAACTGGAACAGCTCAAGCGGATGCATCTTTACTCAGCCATCGCAGATACAGGGGACATCCGGACTATTTACATCTTTCTAGCTACAGGACTTTTAGTTCTATTGATCGCTTGCATTAACTTCATGAATCTCTCGACAGCCCGTTCTTCCAACCGGGCCAAAGAGGTGGGTATGCGCAAAGTTGTGGGGGCCATGCGGAAACAGTTGATCCAGCAGTTCTTTGGAGAAACCCTCCTGTTTTCTGCCTTCTCCATGATCCTGGCGCTTATCCTGGTTTATGTATTTCTCCCCTCCTTGAACAACCTGACCGGACAGTTCATCCGGTTTGGAGACATCGGTCATGCTGAAATCATCTTCGGTCTGATTGGTATCGTCGTTTTGGTCGGCCTTCTTTCCGGAAGTTATCCTGCGCTTATCCTATCGGCCTTCCAGCCTGTTAATGTCCTCAAGGGAATTTTCAAAAAAGGAAGCTTGTTCCGAAGAGTCCTTGTCATTTCGCAATTCAGCATCACGATCGCTCTTATCGTCTGCACGTTCATCCTGGGCCGGCAATTGCAATTCATGCGCAGCAAGGTTCTGGGATTC
>Ga0209979_1003023_pt1 | contig 15273 bp, 17 predicted proteins | sample AnhtaG_FD_183114 | JGI IMG/M metagenome (GOLD analysis project Ga0209979, IMG submission 183114) | Deep subsurface microbial communities from Anholt, Denmark to uncover new lineages of life (NeLLi) - Anholt_01485 metaG (SPAdes) (version 2) | ecosystem: Environmental > Aquatic > Marine > Oceanic...
CTGATGGCCCCCGCTTTAACCAGGGCCTCGACCAGGGTCTTCCCGTCAATGCCCAGGTCATCCGCAGTGGTCGGCGCCCCGATAGTGGCTAGGCTGTCCCTTATGGCCTCCCAATCGAGAGAGTGGAGCTTCGCCATCATGATCGTCCCCACGCCGCACTGCTCCCCGTGGAGCGCCAACCCAGGCACGATTATATCAAGGGCGTGACTGAAAAGGTGAGCAGAGCCGCTGCATGGCCTGCTGCTCCCAGCGATGCGCGCGGGGGGTCAAGCAGACGGTGCTGTCTACGGCGATGCTAGCGATTATGATGGCAGTGTTCTATGTTTCGGCGGGCCGGACCGATATCCACCGGTGCGCGCGCAATCAAATATAAGGTAAAAGATAAAATTCCAAACACTCCATTTATCCTTGCCTCACTGAGCCTCCACATTTCGGACATGGGGGTGGGATTGCCCTATCGATACCGGGATCTAACATTATCTCATGCCCACACTCCTCACAGATACCGACAGACTGCTCTTTATACAAAAACTGGTCGCAGACCCTACTCTTCTTTGCTAAGATATCCCTATTCCTGAGATCTATCCGACCACCACATTGACCCCAATTTAAAAACCCATCCCATTCAAAGTGATAGCACTCTGCACATTGCACTTTCCTGACCATGATTTTATCTCACTATTCTCTTTCTTTTTCGCGCACGCGCGAAAAGTATTGTTTAATGGTCACATGAATAGGTAGTCGAGGGTTTTTAAGGCGATCTCGCACTTGTGCCATCCTTTAGTGATGATTCCATTATTTTTCAAAATTTTTCTAATGCTTTTAGGAAGGCTCATAATCGCAGCGTGTTGATTGTTAGAGTTAAGGATCTTCATCAGTACATGTTTGTTGAAATCGATCATGTTGCGGAATGATTTCTCTTGGAAAGACATTCCCGTCATATTTAGAAATCTCTCATTGTTTATACTCGCTACGGATGGCTTATTTACTCGAATCTGTTCTTGGGCTTCCTGTGCCTCTTTGAGTTCGGGATCTCCATTGTTTCGCATAAATCTTAAGTCGTTCAAAATAACCCGTCTATTGACACTAAGTTGAGTGGCTATCTCCGAGTGTTTTAGGCCTTGGTTTATTCCTTCAAGGATTATTAGACGACGCTCTTGTCGCTCACGAATAATATTTGACATGTTTAATTTCTCTTTCAAGCGCTTGTTCTAGCAGAGCACGCGCATTAGCTTGGGAAGAGTTGTTTTATCAGCCTCTTCCTTCGACTGGTCAATACATTCATATGCTCATTGAACTCAGTTTGCTTCTCCCTATATCTTAAAATTGTATTCTTAAACTCCAGAGAGTTACGTCTCATCGACAATTTCACGCCCAAATCTTCTGGAGAATCTACTGTAATGTCTTTTGACCCGAATCGTTTCTCCTCGAGGTATTTTAGGTTTCTCTGTGTTACTTTGTGAGCGGGATTTTTTTTCATGATGTTCATCTGGGCCTCTAAGTCTAGAATATCCTCTAGAATCTTATTTCTGTCTAGTAAAACAAACACCTGCGCATATAGGGTGCCCGTTCCTTATAGAGTAATGGTATCTTCTCGAAGGGAAGAAAAGGACTTTAAACCCTTGTTTTGTTAGTTTTGGGGATAACATTTGGATAACAAATTGATTTTTTCATCAATGCGCGCCTGAATAACAATTTCCGTCACCTCTCTCATTCCCTAATATGAGCTATAGTTATCAACTGGGATGAAATCAGCGTGGTTGATGCACCATCAAGAAATGAAATCCCTCGTCCTTGAGCTTCAGGGATTGGGGTTCAGATTTGGGTTGACTATGTTTGTAAAGGGGGCGCAGGGATTTCATGGGAATCTCCGACTGCTCCTGGACCCCTTTCTCTTTCAAGAATATGAACCTGAGTTGTACGATCTCATTCAACGTCGAGGATTGAAGATAGATTTCTGTTTTCGAGCTGAAACTACATTTGTAATAATCAGTTGCGCGCGCATCCCTTGAGGCGTTGCTCCACTCGCGAGTGAAATCTAATAACTGGGAATATTTCACTTTTTATAATCGCAATCGGGTTTGGTTATAGTAAAGTCACCATATTTGTAAGCTAGTTGGATTCTACAACCACTCATACAATAAATATACTGAACACAACCGTTACACTCACCCTCAGGGTAACTATGGAATTTTCTAATAAATTGAAATAAAGGCGAATTCTGCCACAAATCCTCTATTGAATAATCATATAGGAGGATATTACCTGCTGAGAATTCTTTCCTTCCAGAGGCAGGTTCAAGCCATAGTGGCGTATAACGCATCCGAACGGCTTAATGTGGTAACTGCACCCACGTTGGTACTCACAGGAGAGGCGGATGTGATGGTACTGCCTGAGAACTCGAAGGTTCTCGCAGATGGAATCCCGAACGCACAACTTAAGATGTTCAAGGACACTGGTCACATGTTCCTGTGGGAAATTAAGGATCAAGCGGCTCAGGTACTACTTGATTTTCTGTCAAGAATTCAATAGATTGATGGCTCATTCAAGAAACCATTCCCCACCTTTTTTCTTGAAACCACTCAGATGCTGATTCTAGCGACGGTAGGAACAGAAAAACAACAATAAATCTGCATAGATGACGCGGGTCAAAGTTTGATGCTGAGCTCGACCCCGTCCCCATCACTCTTAATGAGCTTGCTCCGATACCTCCCGGAATTCCTCACGTAATCCAGGTATCCCCTCATCGAATGCGACATCCAACCAGCATTATCGGCGAGAACAACGCTGCCCCGGTGGAGCTTGTCCTCGACGAGGCGAAGATATTCCAGATACTGGTGCTTGGCGGCATCCAGGAACACCATGTCGAAGGGTCCTTTGAGCCCAGGCAGTATCTCCAGGGCGTCCCCGACGATAACCTCCACGTTTGGCTTCAGCATCGCATCGGAGATGTTGATCCTAGCCTGTTCCGCCTCGTCTTCGTCGAACTCTATGCCGATGATCTCCGATCCCTCGCCCAGCTCCTTGCCCATCAATATGGCCGAATAGCCGACGAGGGTTCCAACCTCCAGAATGCGTCTCGGGTTGTGCTCCCGCACGGACTCTGATAATATCCGCCCTCTCCGGCGCCCAACGATGGGCAGGTACCTTCTATACGCGGACTCCTCTATCCTTCTTAGCACCTCGTCGGCCCTACTATCGTCCATCTAGACTAGGTATATCCATCGTGTAGTATAGAGATTGTTTCCGTAAAGCCTTCGTGCGACGTTGGTTTTGGCAGTCCAAAACGTTATAGAATCATAGGTTCCATTGAAGTTCAAGGTTCTTCTAATAGTGGAGCCTAGCTCCGAGGTGGAGAGCTAAAAAATCTTGGGGAAAGGGTGTGAGTAATTGGAAATAATATCCCTAATGGGTGGAAGGCGTCTAGAGAAAGCTGAATTAAAATCTATACTTCAAGAGACCGGGATAGCTAGATTCTGCTGTCTCAATGAAGACGGAACCATACATGCGACTCCTGTCTGGTATAAATACATGAACGGGAAAATAGTTGTTCTAACTCCAGACCATAGTCGCAAAGCTAGAAATATCAAACGTTACAAGAATGTCACGATCCTGATTGATCTAGTAAAACCGTCTAGAGGAGTCATGATCTATGGTACAGCGGAGCTTGATTATGGCGATGTACTTCCCACGGCTATCACGATATGTGAGAAATATATGGAAAAAGAAAAAGCGAAAAGCTTTGCCGAAATGTTGGCTGAAAAAGTTATGGATCTAATAGTATCCGTCAAACCAGAACGCATGGTAACATTCCACTTTTAACCTTTCTCTGCTCATATCGTTAGAACAATGAGAATTAGATGGATATAATCAGAAAACTAATCTCGTCTTTTTCTTGAAACCACTCAGATGCTGATTCTAGTGAAGATAAGAGTATGGGGCGCGTGCCTACCCGTCCTTCACCGCATCGCGACCAACGAACAAGTCGATCTCAGCAACCACCATCCCTTCCCGCCCACCGGTATCGGCGACGACCTCCCCCTTGGGGTGGATTATCCTGCTGTAGCCGTAGTCCTCCCCATACCCCACTGGGCCCACCTGATTCGACACTACGTGCCAGCGCTGGGCCTCCACAGCGTTCTGAACCGTGAACTTCTCGTAGTTATCTCCAGCGACCAGCGGCCATGCGGACGCCGTAACCAGTAGATCAGCACCCCTCGTGGCAAGCTTGGGACCCAACAGGTGGGCCATGTCAATACAAATCATTAGCCCGAACTTGCCCCAGGGGCTATCAGCGACAACCAACTCCGTCCCTCGCTTCCAGCACAGATGCTCGTTACCTTCGCCATGCTCTGCGTCCCACAGGTTGTTCTTACGATACTTCCCAATCACGCCGTCTGGACCCACGAAGACGCTGGTATTGTACAGGGGACCGTCTTCATACTCCTTCTCCGTCATGCCGAACACGACGTAGATGTCCAGTTCTCTGGCCTTGGCCACTACGCTGTCCGTGCTTTTCCCTGGGACAGTCTCAGCCGTGTCCCGCAGGTACTTGAGCTCGGTTTGCATTGGCTTATGTACAGACAAAAAGCCCCAGCCGGGATTCTGCTGAAGAGAGATCTCAGGAAAACGATGAGCTGTGCTCCCTGAGCCGCCGCCTCTTCCATGTATCGGAAGAACGTCTGCAGGTTCGCTTCCTTGTCCAGTACTGCGTTCATACAGACCGTTGCCACTTTAAGATGTCCTTTTCCTGCAGTCATTGTATGTAGCTCCTCCGTGCACGCTTCAGGTGGAAGTGAATAAAAGAGTATGGAGATAAGGAAAGTGAGAACCCCGCTCCATACCACCAAGAACCTCCGAGGGCAGCGACTCACAAATATACGAAAAAACAGGAAAAAATACGTTATTCTACGAAAAAATAACCTATCTGAGCGAATCCATGTACCCTTTCAGTAAAAGGAAGCTGAAAACACCTCCCCGAAAAGGGGGGGAGGGGGGGTCATCGGTCCAAGTGTAAAGGATACCCTAATCGGTGGAAGGACCCTGAATAGCCCTCCTCCCAGATCCGATTCAGGTCAAAAACCCAGGCAATTCCACGAAAAAACGCTATCATATGCCACCCCTCACGCCAACCCACAGACCAAGAGCCCAAATCAGCAGGATCATAATCCGCAAGAGAACACCTAGGGCTACAAACATATACCACCACAACCAAGATTAGAAGAGACCCCCAGATGAGAGTCACATTCGTAGAACCCCCCAAAGACTTCTGGTTCGTCATGGGAGAGTACCTCCCGCCCCCCACCGCATCCATACAGCTCGCCGCCTACCTCGAGTCAAAACGCCCCCAGGACGAGATCACAGTCATCGACTGCCAGGCCGAACGCCTCGACTGGAAAGGCATGGAGAAGCGAATAGAGGCGGAGAATCCCCACCTCGTGGCAGTAAGCAGCCTCTCCACCTGCAACACATACCTCGTCGCTCGAGCCCTCGAGGCCGCCAAGAAGGTGGCCCCCGACGCCCTCACCATCACCGGCGGCCAGCACTTCACCGCCCTCGCCGAGCCCAGCCTCAAGGAGTACCCTGTCCTCGACGCCGTCGCCCGGGGCGAGGGAGAGGAGACACTCTTCGAGGTGGTGGAAGCCCTCGAGGCGGGCAGGGGCCTCGCCCACATCAAGGGCCTCACATTCAGGGCGGGAGAAGAGATCGTGTCCACCCCCCCGAGGCCCCTCATCACCGACCTGGACTCCCTCCCCATGCCCGGCTACCACTTCGTCGAGGAACACCTCGACCGCTACCACTTCAAGATGATGGCCGGAGACATGCGATACGCCATCATCGAGGGGAGCCGGGGCTGCGAGCACAACTGCATATTCTGCAGCCAGTGCGTCTTCTGGGGGAACAGATGGAGGGCCAAGTCCGGCAAGAGGATGGCCGAGGAGATGGAGTACTGCCGGGAGAGATTCGGCGCCGAGTTCCTATGGCTCACAGACGACAACTTCGCATTCGGCCCCAGGGCGGACGAGCTGTTCAGAGAGCTCAACGCGAGGGGCCTGGGAGACGAGCTCCTCTGGTTCGTCCAGGCAAGGGTCGACGACGTCGCCAAGAACGGCGCCTCCATAGGCGAGATGAGGAAATCCGGGAACCAGTGGGTCCTCCTCGGCGTCGAGAGCGGAGACCCCGAGACCCTCGCCGACTATAGGAAGGGGGTCAAACCGGGCCAGACTCACGAGGCCATCAACCTCCTCAAGGAGAACGACATATTCGCCCAGGCCACCCTCATCATCGGCCACCGCAAGGACACCCACCAGTCCATCGAGGGGCTGAGGCGATTCGTCGAGGACGTCGACCCGGATCTGGCCATATACATGATCCTGACGCCCTTCCCCGGGACGCCGCTCTACGAGGAAGCCGTCAAGAACAACTGGATAGAGGACTGGAACTGGGCCCACTACGACATGATCCACTCGGTCATGCCCACGGAGGCCCTCACCACGGAGGAGGTCCAGGAGGAGCTCTACCTCTGCTACAGGGGCTTCTTCGGCAAGCTCTCCCGCGTGGTCAAAGGATATTTCTCCTCGAACTATTTCAAGAGGAAGACCTACAGGTACATGGCGAGCCAGAGCCTGCTCCGCCAGCTGAGGGGCATGATCTAGTGCAAAGGGAGCGCAAACTCGCCTGGGCGAACCTGGCCATTTCCATCCTAGGCCTGCTCATGGTCGCCCTGATGCTGAGCCGGCCCGGGACGACCCCCACCCCAAGCGGGAACCTCGCCGCCTGGGCCATATTCTCAATCCTGTGCATCCTCGGAGGAACGGCCACCCTATTCCCCCGCACCTGCAGCCACACGACCAGATCCCCAGAGGACCTGGAACCCTCGAGATACACGACTATAGCCGGCATCCGGCTGATCCACGGCCACCACGCCACCTGCGAGAGCTTCAGCGGCCACGAACTGGAACTCGGCGAGAAGACCTACTGCGCCGCCTGCACCGGCCTCCTCATAGGAGCCATTATAGCCCTCGCCGTGGCGACCCTGGGCCTCGTCTACGGAATCACCCTGCCCCCCATCGCCGGATACCTAGGACTGGCCCTCGTCCTCCTCGGCCTGATCTACAACCCCCTACTGAAGATAACGGACCCTATCCTACGCACCCTGATCAACGCCCTATTCGTCCCGGGATTCTCACTGATCCTCGTAGCTGCAGACGGCCAGGGAAACCCCGGCCTCGACCTCCTGGTGATAGCCCTCTCAGTCTACTGGATGTACACCCGGATACAGCTATCAAGCCTGAACCATGACGAGATCTGCGACGGCTGCGAAGCACCGTGCGATAAAAAGGGGTAGGGTCACCTGCTTTTCGAGAGGGCGTTATAGGCGATTATCAGGCCCAGAAGGATGACGGGTATCGGCCAGAGCCTGTCCCACGACGCCCACCAGTAGGTGCCCTGGAGCAGCTGCGAGAGGCCGGCCAGGATGATCATGGCTCCGATGAACAGCCCGAACCAGTTTGAACCCCCCCTCGACCCGAAGCAGTTGTCCTCGTCCCTCCGACGCCTGTAGACCCTCGTAGACGGCCTGCGGAGACTCGCCCCGCACCCCTTACAGACGGTGGCGTCCTCCTCGTTCTCGGCCCCGCACTTAGAGCAGTAAACCAAATCATTCCACCTTAACCGATTTAACCTAACTTCGACTAATGAAGGTTTGGGTAGTCCCAAACCACGTCAGATGAACAGATCCTTCTCCCTAGGTCTCACTAGCTCCCTGGCCGTCGACTCCTCCGAGGCCTCGTACTCGTACCCCCTGATAATAGCAGCAGGAACCCCCTCATCGGCCTGGCCGATGACCAGCTCCGCAGCCGATGACAGCTCGTCCGCCACCGCTGTCCTCTTCACCTTCAGCTCGTACCCGAAGAGGTCGTACTCCCCCCTCCTGTCCCGGATCACGCTCAGCCCGGAGGCGCCCACAGCCAAGTTCACCTCGCCGTCCCTGTGCCCCCGACCGTGAGTGTCGCAGACAATGGCGGCTATCCTCCTACCTGATAGCTCAAGAACGCGCCTCCGGAACGCCTCCGCCGATTTATCAGGGTCCTCCGGGAGGAGGGCGACCACGTCCTCACCAGGGACGTTCGACTTATCCACGCCGGCGTTAGCGCAGACGAAGCCCTGCCTCGTCTCGGTGATGAGGACCCCCGGCGCCATGCGCCTGACCGCCCTGGAGTCGCCCAGGACCACCTCCACCAGCCTGGGGTCCTTCAATGTGAACTCAGCGAAGCGCTCGGCGATGGGAGACGGCTCCACCTCTTTGAGATCGACGGTTCTACCCTCCGCCCTCGACACGATCACGTGGGACAAGACCACGATGTCGCCGTCCAATAACTCCGTGCCCTGAGCCTTCGCCGCATCGACGATCATGGAGGCCAGGTCGTCCCCCTCCTCGATGATGGGCAGCCCAGTGACCCCGATTACCTCGACCCTCATCGCCTAACCCTCTTACAGAAGTTCAAAGTGGATTTAAAAGAAAAGGTATTCGAATCCCCATCAACTGGAACCGTTTTTAGGAACCAACGACCCAGAACAGATGGAGAGTTATATGTCGAACATCCTCAGCATACCGATCAGGGGGAACGAGAAGCTCAAGACCCTCCTCGTCTTCGTGGACGAGGACGTCGAGCTCCAGGCCCTGTGGAGGTGCGCCAACGTCCTCGCGGTCGACCGCCTGGGATACAACGACCACGGCCCAGTCCACGTCAAGATCGTGGCCAACGGGGCCCTGAAGATGCTCAGGCTCCTGATGGAGAAGGGCGTCGAGCCCAGCATCAAGGCCGACTACGAGATGTCCGTGGAGGACGCAGAGGTGGTGGTCGTCCTCGCCTCCATCATGCACGACCTGGGCATGGCCTTCGTCCGGGACTCCCACTCCTTCTACAGCGCCCCCCTCGCCATGAGCATCCTGAGGAGGTGCCTGCCCCTGGTCTACTCCCCCGAGGAGGCCACCATAATGCTCTCAGAGATCGTCCACGCAATAATCACCCACCACGCCCCCAACATGCCCCTGACCGTGGAGGCCGGGATAGTGAAGATCGCCGACGCCCTGGACATGGAGAAGGGGCGGGCCAGGGTGCCCTACGAGGCGGGGAGATTGGACATCCACTCCGTCTCCGCGATCGCTATAGAGAAACTCAGGATCGAGGAGGGGGAGGAGCGGCCCATCGCCATCCACATCGAGATGTCCAACCCCGCAGGGATATTCCAAGTGGATAATCTTCTGGGTGCGAAGATCGAGGGAAGCGGGATAGAGCGTTACGTTCACGTGGAGGCTCATATAAAAGAAGGGGAAGAGACGAGGGTCGTCAACTTCGATCTCTGAATCTGCTACTTCCTGCGCTCGACGGCGATGGTGCACCGGGTAACCAGGGCCGCGATGGCCCCGAGAGCCGCGAGGTAGGGGGCAAACAGGGCCCCGATGACCCCGATGGTGACCGGTATCTCCAGCAGGGTCTCACCCCTCTCGTTCCTGACGATGAGGCGGCTGATGTTCCCCTCAGCGATGAGCTCCTTGACGCGGCCTGCGAGGTCGTCCGCCGAGACCTGGAACTCCTCCCACTCCGACGCAGAGAGGGGCGCCCCGCACTGGGAGCAGTACCTGACATTTTCCGGGAGTTCTTTACCACACTCCGTGCAGTAGGACATAATTATCAGAGATGGAGTCACAGGGGAGATAGATAAATCACTCGAATTGTATCCCTGCCAATCCATTATCAGGATTGCATAATATTTATTAGCCAGCGTTTACTCAAGGTAGAAGTCTACTAGGTAGATGTCTACTATGATGAGGGGCGGTCTAATCCACGGGAGAAGAGTCGTAAGCCCACTCCAGTTCCTCGTGCTCATGCAGTTGAGCGAGGAGCCCAAGTATGGATACGAGATGCTCAAGGCCCTCCGCGATGAGTTCGAAGGCCACTGGGACCTCAAGACCGGCACCTTCTACCCCGCCCTGAAGAGCCTCGAATCCCGGGGATTCGTCGAGACCGAGCTGAGAGACCAGACCGAGTTCTACAGCCTGACCAAGAAGGGGACGACCCTCCTCTCGAGCCTAGGTGGACGTATGGAGACCGAGTACAAGGTCACCGACAAGTACTTCAAGACCATGATAAAATGGATGCCCCTCTCCGTGAAGAGGAGGCTCATCGAGATGGTCGGATTCATGGCAAGCAACCCCATCGACATCTACGGGGACCTCCCTAAACTACTGAAAGGCGTCCCCCCTAAGAAGAAGAAAGAATTCCTGGAGAACCTCCTAGTCGTGATAAGGAGAAACCTGTCTCAGGTTGAGAATGTCTATCAGGAAACCCTGGAGGAAGACGCCCCTTGATCCCCATCATCGAGACCAAGGAACTTGTGAAGGAGTACCCCCAGGGGGACACGGCTCTCAGAGTCCTGGACAAAGTCAACCTCACCGTCACCGAGGGGGAGTTCATGGCCATCATGGGCCCATCCGGAAGCGGCAAGTCCACCCTCCTCAACATGATCGGCGCCCTGGACAAGCCGACATCCGGCGAGGTCTTCATAAAAGGGACGAACCTCTCGACCCTCAACGACAACCAACTGGCCGAACTCAGGAGCCGGGAGATCGGCTTCGTCTTCCAGTCCTTCAACCTCGTCCCCCGGATGAGCGCCCTCGGCAACGTCGGGCTCCCGATGGCCATCGCTGGGTTCCCCAGGAGCGAAAGAAGGGCGAGAGCCACCGAACTCCTGGAGATGATGGGCCTCGGCAGCAGGATGGATCACAAGCCCCCAGAGCTGAGCGGCGGGGAGCAGCAGAGGGTGGCCATCGCCAGAGCCCTCGTGAACGGCCCCGCGGTCCTCCTATGCGACGAGGTGACCGGAAACCTCGACTCCAAGACGGGGGACGACATCATGCACCTCCTCAGGGACCTCAACAAGGAGCAGGGGAAGACCTTCGTCCTCATCACCCACGACCCGGTGGTGGCCCAGTCCACGGACCGCCTCATCCAGCTCCACGACGGAGCCATCGTAGGAGAGAAAAAGATATGGTGACCGAATTGAAACGTGAAAAAACCCTCCTAGTCATCCTGATCCTCACATGCGCAGCCATGTGGCAGATATCCACAGCCAACGCGGCTGATTACGTACCCGTCCTGAGGTTCTCGGCCGACGACGTCTACGTCGTCGCGGGCCAGGAGAACCAGATCAAGATCACCCTAACCAACGTGGGGACCTGGAAAATCTACGAGGCGAAGATCTCCCTCTCGGTGCCCTCCACCACCCCGGGAATCTCCATCGTGGAGAACGGCCACGTGGTCTACAGCCTCATAGAGGACGGGAAGTCCAAGAGCTTCTACCCGGTCCTCTACGTCGACGAGACCACCCCCCTGGGGGCCTACAGCCTCACGCTGACGGCCACCTACATGAAGAAGGTCCAGTACGGCACCAGCATGCTGGAGTCCACGTCGCTGCAGATCGGGATAGTGGTTGCGCGTGCGCGCGACATCATGCTGAACCCGAGCGTCGAGGATGCGAGCCTGACGGCGGGAGTGGAGAACGCCGTGAACATAGCCCTGGAGAACATCGGGGACGAGCCCGTCTACGAGATAGATGCAGCGATCACATCAACGTCTCCCTACATCGTAGTGACGGAGGGAGGGAGGTTCACCTCAAACAGCATAGAGGAAGACCAGAGCATCTCCCACCCCTTCACACTGAGGATTTCCTGGAACGCCCCCCTCGGGGTCTACACACTGACCGAGACCGTCACGTACGAGTACGCAAATGGGCAGAGCTACACCGAGAGCTTCTCCCTCGGCTTCTACATCAACGACTCGAAGCCCGACCCGCTACTCGAACTTCTGATCGACAACCCCCGCCTCACGGGAGGCGTCGAGAACACTGTCAACGTCCAATTGGAGAACAACGGCGACGAGGGCATCTACTACATCGACGCAACCCTATCGTCGACCTCCCCCCACATCACGGTCCTGGAAGGAGCCAGATTCACCAAGGACAGTCTCGACCCCGGGCAGGCCTCGAGCTTCGAGTCGGTCATCGCGGTGTCCCGCAACATCCCCATCGGGGTCTACTCCCTGACCGCATCCGTGTCCTACAGGGATGGCGAGGGACAGGAGTACCTGGAGGCGTTCAACATAGGCGTCAGCGTGGGATCCCTGGAGGTCGTGAACCAGACAGCAATGATCATGAGGAGATACGACACCTCCATCGATACCGTGAAGCCAGGCGATGAGTTCGACCTCACGCTGGGTCTGGAGAGCTTGGGCGCGAATGCCTACGACGTGAAGGCCTCGCTATCACTGGACCCCATGACCGGGGTCTCCATCATGAGCCCCACCACGGTCTCCCTTGGGGAGATGGAGCCCGGACGCGTCGAAGACGCGGTGTTCGAACTGCTGGTGGGTGGCGAGGTCATGGCGGGCCAGTACCCGGCCATGGTGACTGTCAGCTACCTGGGCTCGGACGGTGTGCCGAGGAGCCTGGTGGAGACTGTGACCCTGAGCATACGGGGGCTGGTGGAGTTCCGCCTGATCAACGAGGATCAAGTAAAGGTTGGCAGAGGCGAGGTCGCAGAGTTCGAGGCCGATCTCCTCCTCGTCGGCACCGAGAGCGTCCAGTTCGTCAGAGTCGAGGTAGTCGAGGACTCCGTCTTCGAGTACGTGAGAGACAGCGAGGAGTACATCGGGGCGGTTGACCCGGACAGCCCGATACCCTTCGACCTGATGTTCAAGGCAGCTGACGACGCGGAGCTCGGAGATCACACCATCACGCTGAGGATCACGTACACCGACGACCTGAACCAAGAACACGAGGTCACTTTAGAACTCTCCACAGAAGTGACTGAGGCAACGGCTGATCTAGGTGTCTCGCAGGGGTCAACGGGGGGCTTCTGGATCTGGTTGAGGCGCCTCCTGGGACTGGGTTAGACCATCAGGTGTGAATGATTGAATCTGTTTGACGTCGTAGGCATGGCATTTGAGAGCCTGAGTGAGCGAAAGTTCAGGTTCGCGCTCAATCTTCTCGGAATCATGATAGGCTGTGCCGCCGTTACCGGCTTGATATCTCTAACTCAGGGGATGAACAATGAGATAACCTCACAGATGGGCATACTCGGTACTTCGACGATCACCATCATTCCTGGAACCCAGATGTCCAGTATGATGGAGTCATCGCAAGAGGGCGGTTTTATGGGAGCTCCTGGGAGATCAAGCATGCCTTTTTCTACAAGCGAGTTAGATTGGAGAGACATAGACATACTCGAAAAGATGCACGGCATCGATATTATTGAACCAGGAGTCTCCGGAGGTCAAGGCACTTACATTAGAAAAGGGGAGACGTTCAGCGTATCCATGGAAGGGATAACAGACGCATACTTCGAAATAAACGAAGCTGACGAGATCCTCGAAGGTCGAGAGTTAATCCGATCAGACAAGGCCGTAGTTATAATCGGATACGGTCTAGCCTACCCCCTCGATGGGGAGGAGCAATACCTCGACGTGGGTGACAGAATCAAACTAATCACAGTGGTGAACAAAGAGGAAAAAACCCTCAGCTTAAGAGTTGTCGGAATACTGGAAGAGTCTGGAAGTAGCTTTGGTGGAGGAGATGAAAGCTTCATGATCCCCCTACGTACATATGAGCAGTTCTTCGAGACTGGTGGGGAATACACGACTATACAGGTAAAGGTTGCAGATCCAGACTCTATCGATCAACTATCTGATGAAATAGAAGACGCCCTTGAGGATGTATCCGTCATCACCAGTGAAGTAGCCATGGACATGGTGAATTCTATTATAGGCACTATAGAAGCAGTTCTTAGTGGCATAGCCGCGATATCCCTTTTGGTTGCTGGTGTAGGGATAATAAATACAATGACTGTCTCAGTGATGGAGCGAACCCGTGAGATCGGCATATTAAAGGCCATAGGAGCCAAGAGTTCCGATGTCCTCTTCATGTTCCTCTCTGAAGCAGTTATGACCGGCATAGCAGGTGGAACCATGGGCGCCGTCTTCGGTTTCATGTTAAGCACATTTGTAGGCGATTATGTAGGTGTCACCTCTGAAATATCTATAAACCTTGGGTTGATTACGCTGCTCTTCGCCGTCATAACCTGTGTTGTATCGGGATTATACCCTGCCTGGAGAGCTTCGAACCTGCATCCAGTTGAGGCGCTGCGATATGAGTGAGAACGACAAGGGATTCATGAGCAAGATATTCGGAGTGATCACCTCTCCCAGAAGAGCGTTCCAAGATATTGAAGAGAGAGACCTCCGCACCGGACTCCTAATAGTGCTTCTGGTGGCGGTTCTATCGGCCTGGGCCGGAATAACATACTTCTCGAAAACAGAACTGAACCTGCAGGCTGCAGGTCAGAGCGGGATCGACTTTGAGACAATAAAGAGCAGAATGATGCCCTTCATAGCCATAGGGGGCATCGTGAGCACCTTCATCAGGTGGCTCGTGCCCTCCCTCCTCGTCCTCCTGACCGCCAAGGTCCTCGTCGGAGAGGGCAGCTCGAGGAGGATGCTCGCCATGACGGGTTTCGCATTCATGCCCATGGCCGCTCAGCAGCTCCTCAGGGTGCTGGACGCCATGACGATAAGCTCCGCGAATCTCGCAGCCCTCACCGCTTCACAGCTGACCTCAACAGGCCTCGTCGGGAAGATAATCAACCAGGCGATCGGCGTCTTCACAGTCTTCGGGTTGCTCACGGTCCTGCTGAACACCTACGCCGTCTCCGCGAACTACGGGACCGATACGAGGAAGTCTGCGATGGTGACAGTCGCCGCCTACCTGATCTACGTCCTGCTCCGCTCGTTCATCCCGATCATTTAAAGGAGGCATCAAATCATTTCACACTATCAAGGTGGCGGATGAGATATGGCCCAAGAGGAACTGGAAAAGAAAAGTGTCGAGAACTTGGTGTATTTCTACCAAGATGAATTGTTGTCAATTAAGGAGGGTGTGAGAGCCCGTGACCTCTTCCCCAAAGGCCTCCGCAAGCGTCTACGAGATTTCGGGATACTGGTCTACAGGCATGGACGTGGAGGCATCCGATATTTCATCAGCTCGACAGCGCTTGAACTATTGTCAAGCTTAATCCCGGCGCCGAGCGAGTCCGCAGTCTAGCCTTCCGGATGCAACGACATTCGAATGACAATCGCCTATTATCTCTTACACTCCTCGATGAGCCCCCTGAGCACATTCACCGCCGTCTCGGCGTCGCTCTCCTTGACGAGGACA
>Ga0209979_1003024_pt1 | contig 15272 bp, 21 predicted proteins | sample AnhtaG_FD_183114 | JGI IMG/M metagenome (GOLD analysis project Ga0209979, IMG submission 183114) | Deep subsurface microbial communities from Anholt, Denmark to uncover new lineages of life (NeLLi) - Anholt_01485 metaG (SPAdes) (version 2) | ecosystem: Environmental > Aquatic > Marine > Oceanic...
GCACTACTACGAATAAGACTGGCTTACCGGCTTGAAGGCGATGGTTGGCGATAGCCGCTGCCAGGTGAGTCTTGCCACAGCCGTTAACACCTTCGAACACTACCCAGCCATCGGGAGATTGGGCAAAGTTAATGGCTAAGTCGAATGCCATTTCCAGGTTCTGACGTTGTTCTGGCAAGAGGTTAACCCGTTTCAGGTCAAAATTATCAAATGTCATGGTTCTATGTAACTTGGCAAGACCGCTATATCGCTGTAAACGAGTTTGGCGCTCCTTATCTAAATCCTTTTGCACGCAGCGGCAGGCAACTACCTGGCTAAAATCTGTCTTGCCTGAGGGTAGAAGCGGATGAACAAATCCCGTCCCTTTGCAGATAGGACAGCTTGAGCTTGGTAAGGTATCTTCTGGTTCTTCAGCGCCTGACCATGTGCCCATATTTGCCCTTGATGTACTTGTCTGGGTCTGTCTTCTTCTTAGAATCTCTCCTATGTGTTCCATCACTTTTACCTTCTGATGACCAGCGTTCTAGAATCGCTGAAATATAGCTCCATTTGCGTTTACCGTGTTTAACCGCCTCTTTAATAGCATCCTTAATCCAAGTTACGGGATAGAGTTTCTCTGCCTCACGTAGCTCATCGGCAATCATAGGAGTTAGCATACCGATGTTCTCTTCGTAAAGGGTGAAGATATCAGGTTGCTCTTCAGGCTCAACATAGGGCTGCCCCCCAGCCTTCAGCCCGGGAAGATGAAGCTCACCATTTTGAATCTTGGTCACAATCTGTCTATCGTATTCCGTATTGAGGAAGTAAACGTCCTCGGCAACTCCATCTCTATCTAATACAATATGAAGGATAGTTCCCCGCCGTGTAGCTATCTCCAGGGCGGTGTGCAGCACCTCACCAGATGGCTTTGCTGGCTGTCTGAGGCTGTTCATTAGGCCAGCATTACCCAAGAGCTCTTGATAAGTGATGAAACGGGGATAGCCCCGCTTGCGGTAAAGTGCCTCAAAAATGTGGAGGGTTAGCTTTAGCTCAGCAATATCGCTGATTTGTGGCAATAGTGCGCTGAAGAAAACATTGGGTAGGGGGGTAAACTGCATCTTGGCTGGGAAACCTTTAAACTGCTCCATAGTCGACTTGCTCTTCCTTAACCTGATATTCTAGAACCTAGCTATTGGAATCTGAGCTGAAGTTTAAACGCCTCATAATAAACTCGGCTCTTCACGAGTAATATTGTCGAACTTAGCTAGGTTGTGCACAAAACGCAATTTTACTTGACCTGTAGGTCCGTTGCGGTGCTTGGCAATTATGATATCAGCAATCTGGCGTGGATAGTCTCTATCAGGGTACTGGTTTTGCCATTCCTCCTCGGTATGGTAGTATTCATCTCGGTAAATAAACAGAACAACATCGGCATCCTGCTCGATGCTACCGCTCTCACGCAGGTCAGAGAGTTGTGGGGTGTGTGAAGCTCGCCACTCCACTGCTCGGCTGAGTTGTGATACGGCTAGTACCGGCACATTAAGCTCACGAGCTATCGCCTTGAGTGAACGAGAGATAAAGCCAATCTCCTGAACCCTGCTTTCTCCTCTTCCATCTCCCTGCATCAGTTGCAGGTAGTCGACGATAATAAGGTTGATGCCACGCTCATAGTGGAGACGGCGGGCTTTGCTTCGCATCTCTACTACCCGGAGTTGGGGGGAATCATCAATATAGATTGGAGCTTCAGAGAGACGGCCAGTGGCATCCATAACCCGTTTCTCCTCTTCTTCAGTGTGAAGACCAAGACGAAGCCGCCTTGAATTGACCCCAGATTCGCTAGCCAACATGCGTAGCACCAGTGGCTCTCGTGCCATCTCCAGACTAAATAGAGCCACGCAAGCCCCTTGCTCTACAGCAGCATTTCTGGCGATACTAAGGGCTAGGCTTGTCTTACCCATACTGGGTCTGCCGGCAACAATAATCAGGTCGGAGCGCTGAAATCCGCCTAAGAACTCATCTAGACCGGTGAAATCAGATAGCACATAGGTTATTGGCTCAACGTAGCCTTCTACTTCGGCACCGGGGGCAGTAGTTTCAAAGTACCTGTCTAGCACTTGGCGGATGTGAACGAAGTCTCGTGGGCTCTGCCCGTGACGGAGTCTAAATAGCAAATCCTCGGCTCTACTAAGGCTGGCATCAACATCTGGGTCGGCTTGATAGCCAATGTCAGCAATTTGCCTTGCCGCCGTAATCAAGCGGCGCATTACCGATAGGCGATAAACAATCTTAGCATAGTGCTCAATATCAAGGGAGGTAGGGCAATTGGATATTAGGTGGCTTAAATAGGCAGCACCGCCACACGCCTCTAGTCTTTCTTGTCGAGCCAGCTCCTGAGCTACTGTGATTTGGTTTATCGCCTCATCGTGCTGGTAAAGCGATAAGCATACTCCATATATCCATTGACTTTGTTCATGATAGAAGTCTTCCTTCTGAAGGAAGGTAGCAATTTTATAGATAGCGGCACCATCTATCAGCAGGGAACCGATAACTGCTTCCTCAGCATCAATATCATGGGGTGGCAATTTTTCGCCATACACTTTAGTCTGTTTCCTGTTCGGTGACGGTAACCTTAATTTTGGGTATTATATCCTTAGCTAGTCTAATGGCTACCTCATAGTTACCGAGTTGACGGATAGGCTCGGCTAGCTCTATCTTCCTTTTGTCAATAACTAACCCGGCGCTGTTGTCTAGCTCGGAAGCAATATCGGCACTGGTGATTGAGCCATAGAGGCGGTCTTTGGCTCCAGCTCGAGCTTTCAGGATAATCTCCTTGCCTTCTAGCTGCTGAGCTAGTTTGATTAATTCAGCCTGGGTATCAGCTTGACTCTGGATTTTGATTTTGAACTGTGTGATGCTAGCTGGAGACTCAGCTAACAAGGCTAGCTTTTTGGGGATAAGAAAGTTCCTGCCATAGCCATTAGCTACTTCTTTTATCTCACCGGCTTTAGCCACATTGGGCACATCTTGCACAAAAATAACTTTCATAATTTTCCTTTTTATAATTATACTTCATCTGGGGGGTGGAGTGAAAGGTTATCAGGAAAGGAACTTTTCGGCATAGATGGTGGCGGTAGCACCATCACCGGCAGCGGTTATTGCTTGTCTGGCAGAATCGTGGCGTATGTCACCAGCAGCAAAAATACCGGGTATCCCGGTCTCCATCTTGTCATTGGTTATAATATGACCGACAGGGTCCAAAGGCAAAATGCCCTTAAGATAGTCAGTGTTAGGTTTGAGTCCGATAGATATGAAGATTCCAGCTACCTCCAGGGCAGATTTTTCTCCCGTTTTCACCTCACGGAGCTTGATTCTTTTAACCAAATCTTCGCCCTCAATTTCGTCAACTATCGTATTCCACAAGAATTGTACCTTAGGTTCAGAGAAAGCTTTTTCTTGTAGAATGCGACTGGCACGGAGCTGGTCACGGCGGTGTATCACAGTAACCTTGGAGGCAAACTTGACAAGATGAAGGGCTTCAGTAATAGCAGCATCGCCACCACCCACTACAGCTACTGGCACCTCTCTGAAGAAGGCGGCATCACAGGTAGCACAGTAGGATACTCCCTTTCCCATAAATTTCTCTTCTCCAGGTATGCCTAGTTTGCGTCGTTCTGAGCCGCTGGCTATAATCACTGCTTTAGCTGTAAAGTTGCCTTCGTCCGTCTTTACCACTTTTTGCTCGTCTCGGAGCTCAATGCCAGTAGCCTCAGCGATGATAGTCTTTAGACCATATTTGGTTGCCTGCTGGTGCATTAACTGACCCAGTTCAAAGCCGCTAATGCCTTCAGGAAAACCGGGGTAATTGTCCACCCGCTCAGCATTTACTATCTGACCACCGACCATTCCCCTTTCTACTAGCAGGCTATTTAGCCTGGCTCTTGATGTGTAAAGTCCAGCGCTAAGTCCAGCCGGACCGCCACCAATAATAATTACCTCATATTCTTTATTCATAACTTAATCAAGGGCGGCATCTAGAATTTTCTTCAGGTCTTGTTTGCGTTTAGCGCCAACTACATTGGTGATAGGTTTTCCGTTCTTGAAGATAAGCAAGGTAGGGATAGCCATTATGCTGTATCTGGCAGCACTTTTTGGGTTCTGGTCAACATCTACCCTGACAATGGTTACTCTGCCACTATACTCTTCAGCCAGCTCATCTAGTATTGGGGCAATCACAAGGCATGGCCGACACCAGAGTGCCCAGAAGTCCACTAGCACCGGCGTCTTTGATTGTAGTACGATTTCGTCGAAGTTGCTGTCACCTACTGCCAGCGGTCTGTTCATAGCTTTCCTCCCTAATTCTCTGTAAGATACCTCGTTCTACTATCTGCTTGGCTAAACCAATAGCATTCTTGATAGCCCTGGCTTGACTACGCCCATGAGCCATAATGACATTCCCATTTACCCCCAGCAGGCATGACCCGCCATATTCTCTGTAGTCCATTCTTTTAACCAATGAACCTAATCCTACATCATAAAGCAAGGCGCGTCCCTGAAGGTGATAAGCGCTGGAAATAACCTGCCCTACTCGTCGCTGATCCATAAAGGTGTCACCTAAACCTTCAAGAGTCTTGAGCACTATATTGCCAGTAAAGCCATCGGTAACGATGATATCAACGGCTCTTTTTGATATATCTTGTCCTTCTATATTGCCGATAAAGTTTAACTTGGTCTTTTTGAGGAGCTTATGGCTTTCCTGAGTTAGACGGTTGCCCTTAGTTTCCTCCTCACCATTGCTGAGTAAGCCAACCCGCGGTGAGCTGATGCCAAGAATTTCTTGAGCGTAGATAGTGCCCAATTGAGCAAATTGAACTAAAAAACTTGGTCGGCAATCGGCATTGGCACCGGCATCAATAAGAAGAAGGGGGGCAGCAGCGTCGATGTGAAGCAGACTGCCTACAGCAGGGCGTTGGATACTCTTTACTTTTCCTAGATTAAGAAGGGCAGCTCCAACTACCGCTCCGCTATTGCCGGCGGAGACAAAGGCTGAGGCAGTGCCATTGTTTACCATGTCAATACCAACTACTATTGAAGAATCTGGCTTATTGCGGATAGCTTTCAGCGGTGACTCACCAAGCTCAATAATCTGGCTAGCATCGACGATGGTGATGCCAGGTTTGCTCAAATGGCGACCTGCCAGCACACGGAGTATGGATTTCCTGCCTACCAGAGCAATATCTACTTTGTATTCTTGGGCTGCTTTTATAGCTCCCTTAACTATTTCGTGGGGAGCATACTCCCCACCGGCAGCATCAACAGCAATTATCATCTATTTCCTCGGTTAAAGTTGTTAACTGGTTGGGCTCCTCTCCCATCGGTCACATCGACCTCCCCAACGGGCAAGGACCTGCCCATTAAGCGAAAGCTGAGCTATCTCACATAGATTAGGACAGGCTTTGCATTCGAATGAGGAGGTATGATACTTTATTTCACTTACCCCAAATCCCTTGAACTTGCTTCCATTATAGTCATTTAGCATCTCTTCATGCACCAGTAAGGCAGCTCCGATTGCCCCCATAATCTCATGGTGGGGTGGAACAATGACGTCGACATTAAGCTCTTCCCGGAGCGCCTTGACTATAGCCTGGTTAAAAGCAACCCCACCCTGAAATACTACCGGCGGTTTAATATCCTTGCCTAAGCCAACATTATTAAGATAGTTGCGCACCAGTGCTTGGCACAGTCCATAGAGAATATCCTCAGTCCGATGCCCCATTTGTTGCTTGTGAATCATGTCTGATTCAGCAAAAACTGTGCATCGACCAGCAATGCGCACCGGAGTATCACTAGCCAATGCCCGTCGGCTGAACTCCTCAATGCCCATAGTCAGGCGTAATGCTTGGTGGTCAAGGAAACTGCCGGTACCGGCAGCACATACCGTGTTCATACCGAAGTCGGTTACTACGCCATCTCTAATAATGATAATTTTACTGTCTTGCCCCCCAATTTCAATTATAGTCTGCACTTCAGGCAGATATCGCAGGGTAGCCACAGCATGGCTAGTAATCTCATTCTTGACTAAATCGGCACCAACGATAACTCCAGCTAGGTAGCGGGCACTACCAGTGGTAGCCACACCACAAATGTTAACATCCTCAGGCAATTGCTGTTTGATTTGCTTTAGCCCTTGCTGCACCATTTCAATGGGCTTGCCTTTGGTCAACAGGTAAATGTTAGTAACAAGCTCATCATTTTTGTCCAGCACAGCCAACTTAGTAGTTACTGAGCCAACATCAATGCCCAAATAAGCTTCCATAAACTCTCCTTAGGCTGGTGCTCATTTATTATTGCGCTTTCTTCGTCTGCTTTCCAACAAGTCGACGAAGGCCTCCAATCGGGTCAACATACCTAGTTTGGCTATTTGCTCATCACAAAGTATGGTTAATACCGGGATATTTTCCTTGGTTGATGGCATGATGTTTTGAGCGGTTATTTCAGGCATACAGGTGAAAGGAGCCAGGTGTATTAAACCGTCATACTGGTTAGCGTGGAGCACCTTTTCCCCCACCGATTCCCAACCATCGCCACCAATATCCCGCTTGAGGTAGGGTAGAGCTGCCTTGTGGATTCTGTCCTTCTCATTCACACCCAAGGGATTGAGAAACAGGCTGAATTTAGTCCACTCTGAAATAAAGGTCATCCGTCTTACCTCTACACCCAGCTTGCCCAACTCGCTCTCCACATCTAGATTGGAGAACGGCTCCAGAATCACGTAAAACTCCCCAGTAATGCCCACTATCAGTGGTTGAGCCTGATTATCCTTAGTTACTTGGTTGAGCTGGTCAATGTAGTCGGTCTGCACCCTCTTCAGCGTAGCATAATCGTCTGCCTTGTCTATAGCCTTGATTGCTTTGGCAAACAACCAATTAGCTGTCCCCTTTATCCGCTCTACAGGGCGTATTTTTTGAACTACCCTCTCTATTTTATCCAGGGCATTCAGTTTTGCCAGACCAAAGCGGAAGGCTGATATGATTTTAAACCAGGAAGCATAGTTTGACAACCGCTTAATTATTTTAAGCAAGCCGAATAGCTTCTGCTCAGAAACCCCCAACTGGACTATTTCACAATTATATCCCAGGTCACGAATAATTTGTTCCTGTATTTTAGCGTAGTAGCCCAAGCGGCAGATGCCGTAGCCGCCGGCCATAAGTAGGGTATCTGCCCCTAATTCAGCAGCTTCAATTAAGTTGCCCAGAGTCAGTTTGAATGGTATACAAAGCCCTTCGGGAGAGTATTTAACACCCAGAGATAGGGTGCGCTGGTTATTGACTGGTGGTATCACATAGTCAACATTAAGCCTCTCAAATAGCGCTTTAACAGGTATATACAGATTGCCCATATGTGGTATACTTACGCGCATACTTTTACCTGGCTCCTTTTTCTTCTGTGTATCATATCAAGAAAGGCTTCCAGCCGGGTAACTATACCAGCTTCAGCAGTGTGCTCCTCCAGAGTAAGGCTCATAAAAGGGGTAGTCTTTAACTTACTAGCTTGCCGACGTACCATATCCATCATTACTGAATCGGGTCCGCAACCAAAGGTCATTATGCCAATAACACCATCAACTCCACTTTGTAAGTAGTGGTCTCCAGCTCCCACCACTTCTTCTTCGTATGTCCAATAGGCTCTGCCCACTAATCGGGCTGTGGCTGATTGAAGCTCTTCTGCACTGAGCATCTCCGGGGTCAGCACACTATTATGAGCCTGCTCAAGCCGAGAAATAAAGCGGTGATTTATATGTTCATCATAAAGGAGATAGGGATGACCAATGATGGCAATGGTAGCTTGGGTTGAACTTTGGTAACCGGAATTGGCTTCTGCCTCAGGTGTACCTGTTATTCTTTCTATTGCCTGTGGCGGGGTCAAGTTATGGGAGGACATTAGCTGGCGGTAATTCAGGTGGGCTCGCCAGGCGGCTAGGCTGGCTCGCCTGACCTTAAATGGATTCCAAGTAAAATGTCGTCCCAGTTGGTAAATGGCTTGATACAGGTTACGCTTCCCTTTGTTAATATCAATATCTATATCTAGGATAGGAGGGGATTCAGGGATAACAGCTCGGGTCATATCAGGCAAGCCAAGAAACTTGGAGCAATTGTAGACTCTGCTTTCCACACTGCGGATGGCAGGAATAAAAATATAGTCGCACTTTCCTACCAGGGAAAGAACGTGCCCTAAGAAAACCTTTACCGGCAAACAGGTGTCAGCCACTACTCGCGATGAACCTGATGCCAGCATAACTTGAGTGGTTGATGGTGAAACCACCACTTCTGCCCCCAATTCCTCAAAGAAGGTCCGCCACATAGGGTAGTATTGGTAGTAAAGTAGAGCTCTGGGAATACCTATCCTAATCATTTATTTTGCTCAAATTCTTGTTTAACCTTGATAACTATTTCAGGATTGGCTACCAAGTCAACAACGGTCATAGCTAGAGCCTTGGCGGCATCAAGCAGCCCTTGAATACCCGCCTCTGAGGCGGCAGCCGAGGCAAACTGGGGAGAATGGCTTGCTACTTCTCTCGGAGCTATAGCAACTGAGGGGTGAATGCTGGGTACTAATTGGCTGACATTACCCATATCGGTGCTACCAAAGCCTTTATTAGGGTCAGAGAGCTCGACCTTGCGTCCCAGGGACTGCATATTTTGAGTAAATAGTTGAGCTAGAGTTAGATTATTGCGCAGTGGGGCATAGCGTACATCTCCCCATCTATACTCCAGTCTAGCTCCACTAGCAGTAGCAGCTCCGATAAAGCAATTCAGAACCTTCTCTTTTAGTTCATCAAGATAATTATCATCCTCAGCACGCACCAGAAAGATTCCGGCACTGTGAGCAGGGACGACATTAGCTACCTCCCCACCATCAGTAATAATACCATGGATACGGGCTTTATCTTTAATGTGCTGCCTGAGCGAATTAATAGCGGCGAAAGACTGAAGCATTGCTTCTAGGGCATTAATGCCCGCCTCTGGTCGAGCTGCGGCATGAGCTGCCTTGCCGAAGAATTCGACCTCCAGAGCTAGGCAGGCAAGGGCTTGGGTAGTAGCGACATCACATACTCCTGGGTGCACCATCATAGCCATATCTACATTATCAAAGGCTCCCCTGTCAGCCATTATTGCCTTGCCCCCATTTAGCTCCTCAGATGGGGTGCCGATGACCAGGATACTACCCCCGAACCGGTCAATAGCTAGCTTGGAAGCTACACCAGCACCAACAGCGGTGGCAGCTATTAGATTATGACCGCAGGCGTGACCAAGATTAGGTAGAGCATCATACTCAGCCAGAATAGCAATGGCTGGTTTTCCTTGCCCATAGCTCCCCCTGAAAGCAGTAGGTAGCTCACAGATGCCCCGTTCTATAGAGAAGCCATTTTCCTCCAAGTACTGGGCTAACCAAGTGGCTGCCTTGACCTCTTGGAAACCTAGTTCAGGGTTGGAGTGGATTTTTAGGCTTAGCTCACTGAGCTGATGGCGGCGAGCGTCTATCTCACCAGAGACTTGACCCTTTAGTTCCTCTATATCCAAATTCTCTCCGTTCTGAGGATAGCTTTCTAACTAGTGCTTATTATAGCCTAATGTAACTGGGATTTCTAGGCTTTAATACCCCCTCCTCCCAGGGAGACTTGACTCCCTACCCAAAAATGATTAAACTAACAATGGAGGAAAGAGGATGCCAATATATGAGTATGTGTGTCCCAAATGCAATTTAAAGTTTGAGCTGAAACGCTCGTATAGTGAGGCTAGCGAGGATGCTCCCTGTCCCCAGTGCCATACCAGCGCTAAACGGGTATTCTCTACCCCATCCATCTCTTCCGTCAGTGAATACGGACAACACTTGGCTAGAGGCGGCAAGCCCCGTCCTGGTGTTTTTGGTAGCAAAAAATGATTAAACCAACAAGAGAGAGGGAAAATGCCAACTTATGAGTATCTTTGTCCCAAATGTAATTTAAGGTTTGAGCTGAAACGCTCGTTCAGCGAGTCTAGCGAGGATGCTCCCTGTCCCCAGTGCCATACCAGCGCTAAACGGGTATTTTCCACCTTATCCATCGTTGCCAAAGATGGGTACGGACTGCCCTTTTCTAGAAGCGACAAACCCGGTTCTGGCGGTCTTTTAGGTGGCAAAAAATAATTAAATTAACAAGAGAAAAGGGGAAATGCCGATATATGAGTATGTTTGTCCCAAATGCAATTTAAAGTTTGAGCTGAAACGCCCGTTTAGCGAGTCTAGCGAGGACGCTACCTGTCCCCAGTGCCATACCAGCGCTAAACGGATATTATCCACCTTCGCCTCCTTCTCCACAGATGAAAGCGGACTAACCACTTCTATAGCTGGCAGCAATCCCTGTGCTAGCTGCGGTGCTACTAGCTGTGATACCTGCAATCTTTAATTGAGGTGGGATATGCCAGCCATCACTACTCCCACACGGACAGGCATTGCTAATCTACCGCTCCACTATGGTAAGGTGCCACCCTGGCTATTTGACCGTATGGTCAAGCTGGCTCGAGAAATTACCATTGCCATCATATCTGACTTCGGCTCGGAAGAGATGCTGAGACGGCTGTCACACCCCTATTGGTTCCAGGCTTTCGGCTGCATTCTGGGCTACGACTGGCATTCGAGTGGCGTTACCACTACCCTATGCGGTGCTCTCAAGGAAGCAGTCAAGGGACTGGAGAAAGACCTGGACTTATTTATCGCCGGCGGTAAGGGCAAGACTTCACGGCGAACACCAGGAGAGATAGAGGACTGGGGAGACTCAATTTCACTAAACCCGGCACCACTGGTATATGCCAGCCGGATGTCAGCCAAAGTAGATAGCTCTGCCATCCAGGATGGCTACCAGCTCTACCATCATACCTTCCTGTTTACCGCCAGTGGCTCGTGGGCAGTCGTTCAGCAGGGGATGAATGAGGCTACTCGCTATGCCCGTCGCTACCACTGGCTGGGTGAGACGGTTGCTAATTTCGTTAATGAACCCCACTCTGCCATCCTGTCCCAAGCCAAAGGGCAGGCACTAAACCTGGTTGCCAGTGAAAGTGACCCCGCCCGAACCACCATCAATGATATAGCCACCAATGAAAAGCCTGAGCATATCTTGTCTGACCTCAAAAAACTGAGGACCCTTAATCTGCCTCCCCACCATTACTTAAGCACCCATGACCTCCATCCCGATAGTCTAAGTCGCATCCTGTTAAGCACCTATGAGCGCCAGCCAGAAGACTTTGAACAGCTACTGGGGCTAAAGGGAGTGGGACCAAAAACCATCCGTGCCCTGAGCCTGATTTCCGAGCTGGTGTATGGCATTGCCCCCAGCTACCGAGACCCTGCCCGCTACAGCTTTGCCCACGGCGGCAAAGACGGCATCCCCTACCCCATAGACCGCAAAACCTACGACCAGTCAATTGAGCTTTTAAGCAAAGCCATCCACAAAACCAAACTTGGCATTAGAGAAAAGAACGAGGCGATGGGGAGGCTAAATAGGATAACAAATGAATTTTAAGAGGATAGCTAAAAGCCTTACTGGGTTTTCCACCCCGGTTTTCGGGATTTCATGGCAACCTCCTGAATCTGACCGTGAAATTGTCAGAAAGTTGATGACATTCTTCGAAGATCGTAGGGCATTGTATAATCCGTATGATATTGAAATGCCTGAATATGTAACACAATCAATTTTGGGAATTCGAAAAGAACTAACCAAAACATTACAGACGCTTGAAGACGACTGGATATTTCTCCACATCTAAGAGCTATGAGAGCAGCTTGCCGTAAGTTCATGAACGAAACTGGTCAACCAAGACGTCCCCGATTCCGATCCCTAGGTGATTTTGAGTTTTTCGCAGCCCTCGGAGAATTAAGAGCAGTTTTTGGAATACATATAGCTCAACTCGCTGTAAAGTATGGCATAGACGTTGAGGACGAATTGGCAGCAATTCTACCCATTGAAGACGAGCAAATTAGGAAGACAGGAATCAAGCGGTCATAAACTCATCTACTCCGCACCAATCCTACCGCTTCCGTTACACCTAGGGCAGGTTCGCATGCCTAGCTTGTCGGCGCGGGTGGCTGGCGCCCTCGGATTAGCCAAGAAGGGGAGTTCCCTGGGCACCTTCCCTGCTCCTTTGCAAACCGGACACGTAGCCAGTATTTTGCCCCTGGCTTTTGCCCTTTGCCTTCTCCTCCATTCCTCCATAAATCTAACACCTCCTAGCAGTTTAACCCTTTGTTCTCTTCAAATACAACCCACCCACCCCACCCAAAATTATAGGCAGACTGGCTAGTATGCTATGATATAGGGAAGGAGGCAGATATGAGTGTCAAGGTTGTAGATAAGAAAACTGGCAAAGAGACCATTGGTAAGTGGGCGTTGGTCAAAGGTGGACAGGTCAACCTTTATACCGGCATTATGTCAGACAAGAAAGGTGGCTGGCGGGGCTGTGGCAAACGGGTTGCCTTCCCTGCTGAGGACGTAACCGTAACTGCTGACGAGCCTGCCAAAGAATTGAAACAGCAAGACTAGTTTCCACACAGTTGATCAGGCAGGTCGTCGGCTTTTGACATTCAGAATATAGCCCCTCTTCTAGTAAACACCAGACACCCCCAGCCACCCCACACAAAACTATAGCCAGTCCAGCCGTCGTAAGAGCCTAAAGGAACAGTTTTGCCTTTTCCCAATTTGCCCAGATACAAACTTATCAAACTTGCGCTAACTCAACCATCTCTGGTAAAATCAAGCAAGAATTCACCTTTAGCGGAGATGTTGTTTGACAGAAGAAAAAGGGCTTGTAATTTTCGAAAAAGTAGAAGATGCTATCATAGCCGAGGACGTCCTTAGGCAGGCGAATTACGCAGTCAGGCTGGTGGCGCCGCCTCCCACCTTCAGGATGGGATGTGACTTAGCCGTTGAGATAAACCTGGTGGAACAGCTCAGTGTAGAAAGGTTGTTCCGTGAAAAAGATGTAAACTACCTCAAAGTCACCCCTCTAAAGGGAGGAAGTGAGCTTCTAGATATTGTTAAAGTTACCCATTTTAAAGAAGCAACGATGGTCAAAGCGGCAAATATGAAGCTCACTTTTGACGACAGAACCGGGATTATCTTGAACGTTTCTGGAGGAGGCTGCCCTGATATACCCTATCTTTCAGCTAGCCTGGTCGGTATGAAGCTTAGTGATGCACCTAGACCTAGGGAGAACGGCTTTACCTTATGTGCCATGATGCTGGATCGAGCCTTTATAGAGTGCTTGGAGCTTTGGGGGGGAAGAGCAAGTTGAGATGATTCTTATCTGCGGAACAGTCCCCATAGAGGATTTGCCCCTTACCTTGGGAGAGGCTAAGTTGGAGGGGGAATTTTTGAGGGTCAACAATTTCAAAATTCCCTGCACTCAAGGGACTGCAGCTATGATCGGGGCTGCGTTTTCCGTTACCGATTACCTGAAGCTTGACTCTCCTCAAGTGCTAATTGTTGGCGACACTGGTCGTGGGAAGGGAAGCAGTGCACTTTATGAATATCTTATCGAAAGAGTAGGTGCATTATCACCCGATGTGCTGGTGCTCCACTACTGTCTGCCAAATATAGCTTTGATGAAGAGACTCTGTGAATCTATCAGGAAATGCCCCAAAAGACCAAGAATGATTGCTGATGCTGGTTCGATGTATGGTGCCAAGGCAGCCGGATTAGCCACCGAATTTGACATTTTCACACCAGACCCCTGCGAAATGGGGTTTCTAGCTGACCCTGATGCTATTCACCCCGCCTATATCAACAAGCACCTTTTTGAGGCTGACGGCAATGTAAAAAAGATGCCTGAATTAGTTGCTACTGCTTACCAGCTTAAAAGTGCCCCCAAGTTATTGCTAGTCAAGGGAGCCATCGATTATATAGTTAGGGAAGGAAAGATTGTAGATACCGTCTCTGAACCCGATGTGCCTGAGTTAGAAGCCATTGGCGGTACAGGTGATACCATTACCGGTATGGTCGCTGCTTTTGTCTATGCCGGGATGGAATTACATGAGGCAGCCAAGATTTGCACCAGGGTAAACCGCATGGCTGGAAAACTAGTACAGGCTAAGGTATCTACCAAAGTGTGGCAGCTCATCAGCCAATTTCCGGTAGTATTTGAGCAAATGAAAATCAGGGGTTAAAAAATGAATGAGAAGCTTCAGAAGGCAAAGAGTGCAGATGTCATCTGGATTACTAGCGACCGCTTGGGGACAGGCGATGAGGAAGTGGGAAAGATATTGATGAAATCTTTCCTTAACACCTTATGGGGTTATGAAACCAAGCCGAGTAAAGTGCTATTTATTAATAAGGGTGTGATGTTGACCACCGAGGGTTCTGAGGTTTTGGAGACTCTAGAACTCCTTGAGAAAGAAGGGGTTGAAATATTCTCTTGTGGCACCTGCTTAGCATTTTACGGGATAAAAGAAAAACTAAAGGTTGGTGGAGTAACCACTATGCCTCTTACTGTGGACTCTCTGCTAACCGCTGGCAAGGTAATCAGTATCTAGCCCTCCTTCTGCTAAACATTAAGTACCCCCCAGCCACCCCACCCAATATTATCGCCAGCCCGGCAGTTGCCAAGACACAGAATACGGTCGCATCATACCAAAAGCCCTGGGGGAAGAGCATGATGAGGTAGTCCCTGGTCGGGTCAAGCTGCCATAGCTCATTAGCAAAGCTAATGAGGTGAAACTGCCAAAATAATTGGTCAAAGCCCAGTAGCGTGCCTAATCCCAGAGCCAGCATCAAACCAAGCGTAATACCACCTCCACCAACCACCCCCCACGCCAGCCGCCGCCAGTCTTTCCGCCACAAGAGGCTAACCAAAGCATAGCCCAAAGCATAAATCAGCGTCCCCAACAGAACCCAGTAGTCCAGCCAAATCAGCCCCTTTACATCCTTGAGGTGAATAACCTCCTTCTCATTAAATAGCTCAAACGGCTCGCCGTCCTTCATTACGGTAAGGCTGATATACTCCCCGTCAGAGTTGAAATAGCTGATTAGCCCGGTAGCTGCCTTCTCCAGCTCCGTTTCAGCCAAACCGGTAGTCTGGCTGACATTATATTTATCAAAGCCATACTTATACAGCCAGAGGCTATTTACCGCCCCGCCAATGCTTGCCGTCAGCAACAGGATAGGCAGACAGAGAATAAATAACCACTTAGCGACAATTCCCAGAATCCTCAATTTCATACCCATCAAGATTTTACACTGTCAAGGCTGAAAATCATACCCCAAAAAA
>Ga0209979_1003026_pt1 | contig 15270 bp, 15 predicted proteins | sample AnhtaG_FD_183114 | JGI IMG/M metagenome (GOLD analysis project Ga0209979, IMG submission 183114) | Deep subsurface microbial communities from Anholt, Denmark to uncover new lineages of life (NeLLi) - Anholt_01485 metaG (SPAdes) (version 2) | ecosystem: Environmental > Aquatic > Marine > Oceanic...
ATATATTTTTCATAAATTAAAATTATATTATAAAACCAGAGTAATAAAAATTAAATGTGAGAAAACTATGCTTTTTGTAGATTTATTTGCTATAGATCCCTCTATGGTGGGTATTGCGTGGTTCGACTTTTACTCGATCGGGCATCTCTGCTTTGGAATTGGCGTATTCCTTTTTTTCAGTTTATTTTATACTATTCCTAAACACAATGGAAAAACACCCATATTTTCACTACTCTTTGTTTTCATCTTAACTTTAGGTATATTAATCCTATGGGAATTTTTAGAACAATTCTTATTTATTGATCTCGGTTGGAAATTCGAAGGTCGCCCCGATAGTTGGCAAAATATTACAACTGATTTAATAATTGGGTCTTTTGGCGGTATTATATCTTGGATCTTTTGTCACGAAGTCTTTGTGAAGGACAAACATATTTGGACTTACAATGTTTTCGGTATTATAGGATTTTCATTGTGGTTTGTTGTGTTTATGATACTACGCGGCTTTACAATAACATAATTTACCTAAACCTATTTTTTTATATTTTATTTCTTTTTTTACTATAGATATTGTAATCTGAACTAGAGGTGAATTTTGTTAATATTAAAGATTATATTGAATCCAGAAGGGGAACAATTCCTTTAATTTTCTCAGTTCCTCACGGTGGTACTACCAAATTTGACGATATACATGACAGGATAAATGGTATTCATGGAGTAGACAAAGACACAGTTAGGTTAGCATTTGATTTGATAGAAAATATTAGTAAACTTATCCAGTTGATCTCTAAAGATATTAGAGCGCCCTCTTATATCGTTTCAAAAATTGAAAGGGTTAAAATCGATTTTAATAGAAAAGAATCAGAAGCATTTTATGAAAAATCTAATTTGGCTAGAGAAATATACCAATCTTACCATAATAAGATTCGTGAATTAATTTTATACAATTTAAACAAATTTAAACGATCGTTACTGATTGATATTCACGGCTTTGAAAAAGCTAAGAGACCAAGAGGTTTTCGCGATGTAGAATTGGTTTTAGGCACTAATAATTTGGAATCTATGTTTAAAGATAAAATACCAAAGAAAGATTGGGGTAAGAATTTCCGCGGGAAAATAGTAAAGAAATTCAATGAGTTGAACATCCCAATCGCTCCAGGCCATCACAATAGGAAAGAATATGTTTTAACAGGTGGATATATAATACAAAAATATGGAGCAAGTCGAATTGAAGATAGCCAAGCTATACAGATAGAATTTTCAGATACAATTCGTCTTTCTGACGAAGAATTAAGAGAAAAAACATTAAATTCCTTGGCGCAACTATTTTTTGAAGAATTTAATTTAGAGGGATGAAAGGATTTCTCCTTAGAATCGTTTTTATATTATAATTAAAGATGAATTATAAATAATAGAACTCTTTCTAGGATATATAAAAATTTACCATTTCAATTTAACCTATTTTTATGAGCGATGATAAGATTGACATTAGCGATTTAGAATCGTTTATCAGTGGTTTACAAACTTCGCTAGATATGCTTGATGGAGCCGATCCAACTCAGTCAAAAGGATTTCAGTCTCAATTAGCAAAAACAATCTCTGCATTAAGAATTAAAAGAATTGAAAAATTTGAACCGCTACCTAAGATTTTGGGAAATGTGACTAAAGAGGATATAAAAAATTATTTATTAAAAGAATTAGAACAATTAATGCGTTATTTAGATACCCAAGAATATCCTAGGAGCAAATTTGATTTAGTAAAGAAAATCGTTCATTTAAGAGCTGAAATTAATAGATTATAATATCTTTTAATTTCTTACCCTCATTTTAGTACTGTAAAGGTGGTTTAAATTTTAATTGATGTCCATTGTCATATTAATTTATACTTAACAATTGATAAAGTTATTAAGAATGCACGCGATGTTGGGGTTGAGAAAATTATTGCTGTAGCAATGAGTTCCATAAGCCAAGAGAGAGTTTTAGAAATCACCAGTCGATATAATGAGGTTTTTGCCTCATTAGGAATCCATCCTGAAGAAGTAAAAATGAATGAGAAAATAGAACAACAACTAGATTCAATAATTGACTTAATTAAAAAAAATAAACAAAATATTTGTGCTATTGGAGAAATTGGTCTAGATCACTACTTCGTTAAAGATAAGGAGCTATATCCTCTTCAAAAGAATATTTTTGATAAAATGCTGTTGCTCGCTCAAGATTTGAAACTCCCAGTTAATCTCCACACAAAAGGAGCTGAAAAGATAGTTTTTGATACCTTACCCTCTTATAAAATTCCCAATATCAATATTCATTGGTATTCAGGACCAGAGAAATTTGTAAAACTTGGCATAGATAGAGGATATTATTTCTCAATTACACCAGCAATTAGTTATTCGCCAGTTGTAAAAAAAGTCGTTTTAAATGTTGATAAAGAACACCTTCTTTTGGAAAGTGATGGTCCAGTGAAATATACCGGAGAAGTAGGTGTTCCGGCAATGGTTAAAAATGTATTCAATACTATATCAAAGATAAAAGACATTCCTCCACCTGAATTAGAAGCTCAAATCGTAGAAAACACAAAGAAAATATTTCCTAAGATATTCTAAATTTAACCTTTTTTTATGTGTTCTAATTGTTTTTAATATTGCTTACTTACAATTTTAATGAAAATATTTTTAATGAAGAGTAATTATTCATAACTATATAAATAATAAAAAAAAGACGTGAAACGGATGAGTAAAAAAGGTGCAAGAGTAAAAATTGACGAATATCAAGGACCTTTAGGTTCAATTAAAGGTTTTGAATTAACTACTGGTAATATAAGCTGGGGGGACGAAACAGAATGGGAACCTATGGGCCCCCATCCAAAACCTGAAATACCGACGCTACGCTCCTGGTTTTTTAAGCTCATGGAACGATATAAGCCGTATTATATGCCCATCTGCGATCTTTGTTGTTTATGCACATATGGCAAATGTAATCTTTCAAAAGGTAGAAGGGGGGCATGCGGTATTAATTCAGAGACACAGCAATCAAGAATTGTAGAAATTGCGTGTTGTGTAGGGGCAGCTTGTCATTCATCTCATGGTGATCATTTAATCCATTGGCTAAAAGAGAAATATGGAAATGTTCCTATAAATATGGGGAATAACATCGCTGTTGAAATGCCAATGACTCGATTGATCGTTGGTATGAAACCCGAAAACCTCGAAGATCTAGAAACTGCAATGGATTGGGTTCACTATACAATAACTCAGCTCCTATCTGCAGGTCATACTGGTCAAGAATCAAGTAATATTGATTTTGAAGCTAAAAGCTTTTTAGCTGGTTTGTGCGATGCTGTTGGAATGGAAGTTTCTGATGTTGCTCAAATGGTAGCTTATGGGATGCCAATAGGTGATCCAGATGTTCCAATTGTAGAATTAGGCATGGGGACAATGGATACTGATAACAAAGCAACGATTCTTATGATCGGACACAACGTTGCTCCAGGAGTAGAACTGGTAGATTACATTCGCGAACAAAATTACGATGAGAAAATCGATGTTGGAGCTATTTGTTGTACAGCTCACGATTTAACTCGATATTTTGAAGGTGCTAAAGTTATTGGTTCTTTTTCAAGGCAAATTCCTTACATTCGTTTAGGTTTAGCTGATGTTGTAATGGTTGATGAGCAATGCGTTAATCTAAAAACTTTTAACGAAGCCAAGGCTGTAGGAGCTCCTTATATTACAACTAACGCGAAAATCATGGGAGGTTTACGAGATAGAACTGACGATCCAGTTACCGAAATTATAGATGACCTAGTGAGCGGAAAAGAAGATGGTGTTTTGATCTTAAATCCAATAAAAGCAGGAGTAGTTGCTGCCGAAACTGCGCTTAAAATAAAACCTTTAAGAAAGGGAAGAAGCGCTGTTCCCGGTGATGAAGGTTGTCAATCCATGGCGATGAGATGTAATGGTTGTGGGAATTGTCAGAGAAATTGCCCGAATGATCTCCCTCTTGTAGAAGGTGTAAATCTTGCTAAAGATGGCAATTTTACTTTCTTAGGTGATCAATTCCATAACTGCCTCGGCTGTGGAAGATGCGAAGAGGATTGTATGAAAAATGTCTCTCCTCTAACATTGATAAATCATGGTGCAAGAGACTATATTAAAAATGAAAAATACAATTGTCGTTCTGGAAGAGGACCAATTTCGGATACTGAAATCCGAAATGTTGGCGCTCCCATCGTTTTAGGAGAAATTCCTGGAATTGTTGCATTAATCGGTTGCGGCAACTATGCCCAAGAAATTCAAGAATTACATACAATGGCAGAAGAGTTCTGTAGGCGTAATTACATTGTTGTTGTAAGTGGCTGCGCTGCAATGGACATTGGTTTGATTAAAGACGAGGAAGGACAAACTATTTACGATCGATATCCAGGAGATTTTGATAGGGGTTGTATCGTAAATGTTGGATCATGCGTTGCAGATGCTCATATTGCCGGAGCAGCTTGCAAGGTTGCTAACATATTTGCAAGAAGACCTTTAAGAGGTAATTACGAAGAAATTGCAGACTACATCTTAAATCGTGTAGGCGCCGTAGGGGTTGCTTGGGGCGCATATTCTCAGAAGGCAGCCAGTATTGCCAGTATGGCCAACGGGCTAGGTATACCCGCAGTTATCGGACCACACGGGGCAGAATATAGGCGACTATACATAGGTCGATCAGATGATGAGGACTCTTGGAAGGTATTTAACGCGAGGGATGGGTCTGATAATCATTTAGTTGGACCCGCACCTGAACATCTTTTGACCACTGCAGAATCAATTGAACAAGCAATATGTCTCGTTGCGAAATTAGTATTGAGACCTGCTGATAACAGTAAAGGCCGTATGATTAAATTATCCCATTGGATTGATTTGGAACGGAAATATAAGGGAGTTGATTTTCCAAACGATTTAGAAAAATTCATACGGGTCGAAGCAGATATTCCCATCAGCATGAAAACAGAAATTCAAAACTACCTTAAAGAAAAAGATTGGCAACCTAAAGAAATAATAGATCCTACCCTTTTGAAGAGAATGTGTCGTTAGTTAATTCTTTTTTTTTTTATCTTTTTTAAATCTCTTATGATATTAATTTTGCTCTAATAACTCTTTTACCTCAATAGGAAATTCTTCTCCTCTATTTTTCATTCTCTTAAACATGTCTTTAACTTCAGATATCGTGTTACCGTAAATATGCAAAGAATTGCTAAAATCCAAGTAATGCCCCATCTCTAATCCAAGTTGATCAGCGACATACTTCTGGATTCGAATCATTCCATTTACATTTGCCTCCCACGCTCTAAACAAATCTCTACTCCTCCAAGTTGTTTGCATAAGTAATTTATCATCTTTTACTCGCATATAAATCCTCTGAAGACAAGGAGGATCACTATGAAATGGATCGACAAGCGGTCGCCAAGTAATTGCTTGAGCTCTACGTGAATACGGTTTTTCTTTTAACTTTCTAATTATATATTCGATTTGATCAATTTTGGGGAAATTTATTACTTCGATGGGTATTTTTTGAATTCCTACTTGGTCTGATATATTTTTATTTAGATTGAAATCGACTAAATGCTTTAATTTCCAGATTACAGAATCATCAGAAGTTTGAATTTTGCCTGCTTTCAATAGTTTCTTGTGCTTCCTTACGAAAGTATTATCAACGAATTCTAAATCGTAATTTACATGGATAGAATCCTCTATAGAATAAGGTGTATAATTAAAAACTCTATCGTGGTATGAATATGGAAAGCTCGTATCCGACTCCCATAAATAGTGGTCATTTGCACCCTCCAAGATTTCTTCAATATAGCCGCTTTGAATGGAACCTATCAAGTAAGTGTCTGCCATACAACCGTAAACTTCGAATGAATTTCCATATTTTGAGTTGATTTTCATTACTTTATCTTTCCGAGAAATAGGATTGCTCATAGGGTTTTCTATTTCAATTAATACCGTCGCGTCTTTGGAGGGAAGATCTTCTTTTTTATCGTATTCAGTTTTAATGTCATCTCCATTGTATAAAACTTGAGCTACGGCTGAAAGCCATGCGTCCCGAACTGTTTTTTTAGATATAAAAATTACTTGAGCCATATTCTAAAACCTTAATAGATTCACTAAAAACCTTATTTTTATTCTATTAGAATCTAATTGTTAAAACCTTAACAAAGCCAATTTTATTCGATTAGTTAAAACTCTAATTAAATTGAGGGGTGTTAATTGAGTGTATCCAATTAGATATTCAAATTTTTATATATAATTATCACCAATATTTAATATTGGTAATTATTTAATCTTCTTAGTGATATCATTAAAGTTTAGGTTTGAACCGCCTTTTAACGAAATTACGAAAGGTACAAATCAACTCATTGAATTCGACCAAGAATTAACAGTTAAGGAATTGTTAGTATTTTTTAAAGAGCATTTTGGTGAAAAATTCTATGAATTACTCTGGGATAAAAAAAATAAGAAGGAATTTAGTTCTTTCCTCTCAATAATCATAAACGGTAGAAGTTATAGGGACGAGAATTTCTTGAAAACGATTTTGAAAGATGGAGATGACATTGCTTTTTTATATCTTTATTTTGGGGGATAATCTTAAAGAGTAAATAAATTATAATAGTAAGATTAACCACATACCAAAACCTGTTAAAATCGGATTCAAAATGTTATCCGAAATATGGTTTGCAAAGAAGTCGACTAATAGGAATAAGGCTGCTGATACTATAGCCATAAATAAGATTTTTACAAAACTTACAGGCATCCAAACATGATATATATTCATTACTATTAAAACAATTAAAAATGAAGATACACCACCAGTTATAAAACCCTCTATGGTTTTATTAGAACCTTTTTTTAGGCTATGAGATCCGTATTTTTTACCTATTAGGCAGGCGGAAGCATCAGCCCCTGTAGTTATTAATGCTACTGAAGCCAAGATCGGAAATGGAGCAAAAACAAAAGGTATTAATGACAAAACCAGAGGTGTAGACGCTACAAAAGTATTAAGCTCCTTAGGTCTTATTGATAAAAACCAGCGCTTAGCCCAATTTGGGAGCATATAGAATTTATTTAAACGGATAAGATCAGCAATCTGGAACATTATAACAAACCCAAATCCTATAGTAATTATTAACCAATGAGAAAAACTGTAATTATCTAAATTAAATTGGCTTAAAAAGCCTACATTTTCAAGAATTGTTCCTAACGACCAAAAAAAAAGAATAACAAATGTAGTAAATAAATGTAGAAATTTCCTCCCGAATTCGCTTTTAAAATCGTCAACCCATCTATCAGTCACTTTAACACAATAACTATTATAATCCCTTTCTGCCATAATTGCAGGGTTTTTTTTAGAGATAATGGCATTATAAAGTAAGGTGGCAATCCATACGCTCATTTCAATTAAAAATATTAAAGAGGTTAAGAACCATAAGAAACTCAATGATTCTAAAGGTAAATATGGTGAGCCATTCTGAATCATAAAAGGAAATAAAAATCCCGCTGCTAAAAATAAGATTGCTATCAATATCTCGTTTAAGAATAAGTGGTTTTTGATCTTCTCAGTTCTATTTTTTATTACATAAATGAACGTTAAAACGGAATAACCAATGAAAATCAAAGAAGTCGGTAAATAATTCATTTTTAATCATAAAAGTCTAGTTATTTTAAAAAATATAATATCTTTAATCAAATCCATGTTAAAATAATTGTGTAATAATTAAAATTAAAAAAATACCGTAGAAACAAAAAGATAAGGCTACTACCAAACGGGATTAATAAATTATCAGATATATTGAGAGGTTTATTTGTAAAAATATCAAAAATGAAGAAAGCAATAGTAAAAATAAAAGCCCAATAAACACCAATAAGCAACGTACATATAATAAAGCACGCAATTATTCCAGCTATTGCTCCTTGCCAAGATTTTTCGTTATTCCATTTAATTTTATTTTTCCCGTATCTTATACCCACTTGGCTAGTTGCTAAATCTGCGAGAGAGCTCATCCCTAAAATCGTTAAAAACACCATAGGTGGCGTAATTAAGGCAGCAAACATTTGACCGATAGCAAAAAAAAGATACGTACCGTAACTTCTTTTTTCTTCCTCGCATAGTAGAACTTTGCAGAGAAAATTAAAGGGGAATCCAAGACTCTTAGCCTTTCTTGTAAACTCATTTGCTAACATAATAAGACAAAACCCATAGAAAAGGAAAAATAGGAGAAAATAAAACCAACCTAACGAAAATAAAACCGCACTAATACTATTTGGTTCTGTTATTATTATTATAAACAACCGAAACATGTTATTCTCATCTGGAATCATCCCGCTAATTGAACCTGTTAGATCCTTCACAAAAATAACTCCTAAATACCAAGCGAAAAGTAAACCAATAAAAATTAGAACATGAGGGATTTTCCGATAAGTATCACTTCTTAATTTACTCCTCTTATTTGTTTTTTCCTCTAACGAGCTCCAAAACTTCGATAAATCCTTGTTGTTAAATTTTTTTTTGTATGAAAATAGCAAGACCGATGAGATCAAGATTATCGCACCAATTATAAGTAAAGGAAGTCCAAAAGAAAGAGAAAAAATTGGAATCGTATCTATATATAATGTTGGATCTTGAAACATTAACAAAACGACAATTACAATAATTAAAAAAGTTAAAAATAAAGCGCTAAACCCTAACAAATTGTTAAGCACTTCTTTTTTATTTGAAAAATGGATAAAACTATATAATATAATAAAGAAAGAATATAACATTAATAGAAACCAAAAGAAAAACTCTATCATGTGTAGTTCAAATTAAATAAATTATTTCCTTATACTAATGATAGTGGTTTCATTCTTTAAATAAACTATTTCACAATTGTAATTATGAAAAGAATCATATTAGCATCAAAATCTGTTGATCGATCTAAAATTCTTAACAGATTGAATATTTCTTTTGAAACTCTCGACACAAACATTAACGAGAGCGATTACAAAGATCAATATTCGGACCCAATCGATTTGGTCAAAGAATTAGCTAAAGCTAAAGCATTGAAAGCAAAAGAACTATTAAGTAGAGATGAGATAGGGGCAATTATCATTGCTGCTGATACAATCGTGGAACGTGATAGTAAAATCATTGGAAAAGCCCAAAATGATATAATGGCTTTTCAAATACTAAAATCTCTAGCCAACCGCTCTCATAATCTCATAACTGGTATAGCTTTAACAAGAGTAGATGACCCTAAAATTATAGTTGATTACGATATTACAGTTGTTACTTTTCTGGATTTATCTGATGATGACATTCGGAACTATCTTAAAAGTGAAGAATGGAAAGGTAGAGCGGGTGCTTATTCAATTATGGATAGAGCTAGTTTATTTATTGAAGAAATTCGAGGGTCTCCTTCAAATGTAATCGGTTTGCCTATGCAAAAAATATATAAAATTCTAAAATCAGAGTTTAACTTGAATTTATTTGAACTTTAGGTTGTAAGCAGAATATAAATCATAAAAAAATAAGCCTAGAAATTCATTTCTCTGAATTTTCTTTCCATGCTTTTAAATTTTCATAAAATCCTAACATTTTTTCAAGGCTGCTAACCATTTTCTCATAGTATTTATGATCAGCGTATTGATTATTAGCTAATTTTAGAGCTAAAGTTAGATTTTCCTTGTATTTTACTAGCTTATCTTCAATCACATAGATTTCTCAAATTCTTTGTAATTAAAAATAAAGAAATACCCAGATAATACATCTGAAATTCTGAATTTGATAAACAATGTAATTCTTTATTTTATTTCTGAATTTATTCTTGCCATTAAAAACTACATAATTGATATTTCTGAAATGAAAATTTTAAATACTTTTATTATTTAGTTTCTTAATACAATTAATACAATTAATAAAATTAACTAAAAGAATTGATTTAAAATGGCTAAACATTACAAGAATGAACAGATAATGAAAATCTTAACGATTCTCGGAGCTTTGGTAGGATTAGTCTATATAATTAATGGTTTTGCTGGTTTAGCTGGCGTAGGTTTTTTACCTGTAATAGTCAACATTCAGATTCTAGAAACTTTCATTAATTTAATTATAGGACTTGTAGTCGTTATTTTAACATTTTTAGTAGCTTTAAAACCAAATAGACCACTTCCATTCCATTGGTTAGTTCTGTTTATTCTCGGTTTCTTACTCATTATTTTTGGAGCAGAGATTATTGCTTGCTTACTTGTTGTCATCGCGGCTATAATTGGCTTAGTTGAAGAATTTTAAATTTTGACTAAATCCTAAAACAATATTTTTTTCTTTATCTTTATTTTTTATTTAAATGTTAGCGTTTTTTAGGAAATAAGATACGATTTCTTCAGCTATATTGAACTCAGTCACTTTTTGGAGGGCTGTGAACCCTGGAATGGAATTTACTTCTAAAACTAATAAACCTTTTTCGCTTTCTACAATATCAACACCTGCTATTTCTGTTTTTGTTATTTTTGCAGCCTTTATTGCTAGATTTGCTAACTCCTCTGTAAGTTCTAAGGGCTCTGTTCTTGCTCCGGCGTGAATATTTGTTTTCCAGTTATCACTTACTCTATACATCCCGGCTACAGCTTTATTTCCTAAAACTAAAATTCTAATATCTCGGTTATGATGCTCGATAAATTCTTGAAGATAAAAGACTTCGCTTAATTGACCTAACGTATATATAACATTTTCAGCAAAACCTTTATCGTTTATTCTGGTAATTCCGACTCCTTTTGAGCCATATAACGGCTTAAGCACGATATCTCCTCCAAGTTCTTCAAAAGAATCTAAGGCATCATTAGGATTTTCACATATGATTGTTTTTGGTGTTGGAATGTTGTGTCTTTCTAAATAAATTGATGTAAGAAATTTGTCGCTAGCTATTTCTAATGATTCCCTCGAATTAATTAATTTAATTCCGTACTCTTCTATTGCGTTGAGTAAATCAAGTCTAAAGAAAATCCTTTGAGTGGGTGCAGCCCCAAATCCTCTTACAAGAGCCCCATTTGGATCAAGATTTTCAAATTGTTCTTGAAATTGGCTGATGTTAATCTTCACTTTAATTGTTGAAGGAATAAAATATTTTACATCATATCCTCTAGTTTCAAATTCTTTAGATAAAGTTTGAACTTCAGGATCCTCTGGTTTGGGCGTAATTATCATAGAACGCATGTTATTCACTCTTATATAAATTACATAATTCAACTAACACTTAATAATTAAATTTAAGTTTTTTAAAAATATATTGAAGTCAATGGAATCTAACAATAAAGAAAACGAAACGGAAAAATTAACAAGGATTCTTTCAATAGTTCAGAATCTTTACTACAAAAAAAAGGAACAATTAGACGATTTAAAATTAGAAATCTCTGAATTACAGTCCGTTTTAACCGATTTAAACTCGTTAGTTTCAAATCAATCGTTCTCAAGTGCGGATGAATTATATTCAAAATTGCATTCTCCAGAGAAGGAATCTATAGATGAGTTTTTTAACGAAGAAATCTCTGAAGAAAAATTTAAAGGAACTAATATTAAAAGAAAAATTTTCTCAAATCAAAATCAAGAAGAAGAAAACTTATTATGTGTGCTAAACCTCTACGATTTTAAAAAAGTCGAAATAAAATTTATTAATCCTGAAGAAAGAGGGATACAAGAAACTTCAGAAAATTTTATTAACATATTTCTAAAAGGAGCTCTTATCAAAATAAAAGAGAATAACCCTAATTTGAGTATTAGTTATCGGTTCAAGAAAACTGATAAAATTGAATACATTAACATCTCTAATTTAAGCTCAATTGAAGATTACGATTTGATTACCGTAAAAATCCGAGAGTTATTGGCTAGTGAATCCTAATTCCTTTAAGAAGAAATGCGGATTTGATAAAGTTTGAATAGGTTTTGCCTATATTTTTTTAAGATTTTTTTAAGATAAAAATAAGTATCGAATAAGAGAAATAGGAATAAATTCAATTTTATTATTTGATTGTATGCTAAACCTAACACCTCTAAATTGATTAATTATCTGTAGTTATTTTAAGTATCATTTCAGCAGTATGATCATCGAGGAAGTTTCTTTGATAATTTAAGTATTTCATAATCCAATGGTCTCGTATTATGCTCAATCTGGAAATAGATTTATATTCAAATCTCTCTAATATTAATTAATACTTAAAAAAAGATAAAGATTCAAATGATGATACCAGAAAAAAAAAGTGAACCAGAAGAAGATATCGAAGCTCTGTTAAATTTTATGACTATTGATGTAAAAAATATTAAAATCAAAAAACTAGAACACTATAGACAGTTGATCACGATGAAATTAATGGAGCCCGATTTAGAATGCCTTGAGGATGCTACAAGTTATGAGGATCAGGACTTTCCAATGTTCTATCGCCTCCTAAAGAAGTTTTTTACAAGTGAAGAATTACAAAGAATTATTGAATTTAATAAATTTCCAGAGATTTTGAAAGAAAAAATAGATAAATTTTCTCCTTCTAGCTACCCTGGTGACACTTTAGCATTAGCTTGGAGAAGTGATATCTATGAAAAAATAGCAGAATTGGAAGGAGATGTAGCTATGGAAGCCTATATGCGTTTTTTACAACGATTAATGACTACTAATCCGATCATCGTTCATCGGGGATTTGTTCCAGACGCTATTCACAATTTCACAATTGACGAAGAAGAATCGTTATACCGTTCTCATAAGCTATTCTTTCATCGAAAAACCAAAATAGGTCCAGAAATATGCAAGAAACTTGGAATTAAAGGAGTTAGATTAGGGGACATTCCCGAACTGTATTTTGCTCTAATAAGAAAAGAAATGATGCAAGATATAGAAATTGATCTTAAAAAATATGAAAAAATTCCCGATTAAAATTCGATTTCAATAGAAAAAAATATTATTAAAAGAATAAGAGAAGCAGTTATTCCCATCTTCACAACTTTGAATAGCATACTTTGTATCTCAACTGTCCTTATTATCTATTACTTTAAGAAGAAACGCGGATTTGATAATTATCATCTCTAATTTAAGCTCAATTGAAGATTACGATTTGATTACCGCAAAAATCCGAGAGTTATTGGCTTGTGAAAACTAATCTCTTTAAGATTTATACTAAAACTAAAAGAATAAGGGAAATAGGAATAGTGTAAATACAATTTTAACGATTAATTTTTTCTGGATTTAATAAGGATAATGATTCCCACACAGAAGATAATTAGGCAAATAGTGAGTGTTGATATTGCAACAATCATTTCTGCCACTTTAATGACATTAGGGGGCGCGCTAGTGAGTTCGTATAGAGGTCTAAATTCAGTGATTATAAAAGGAATGGACAAGATGTTGATAGCGGCAACAGCAAATAAAATATAAGCGACAAACCTTTTTACCATTATGAATTACCTTTCTTAAACCAAATTATCCAAGGGTTGGTTATTGTTTTTTTAATGCAGAGTATGGATTACAAATAAGGAAGAAATAGTTCCTTAAAAGTCTTTGGCTAGCAGTCCTCTTAAATTTGGCAAGTCTTAAAATAGGTTGCATGATATATTAACAGAAAAAGAAGTCCTTATTGCTTTTAGATAGGACTCTTACATCTTGTTTAAGAAATTCTGGTGCTTCTTCAATACATAACCATCTCAAATTTATGCTCAATTGAGGATTATGATCTAATTACCGCAAAAATCCGAGAGTTATTGGCTTGTGAATCCTAATTCCTTTAAGAAGAAATGCGGTTTTGATAAAGTTTGAATAATATTTATTATATAAAGATATTATATTGATTAATTAAAATACAAAGAATTAATTATACAAATTTTCATATTAATTTTAATTAGTAATTTGGAGCGCATGAACAATGGCAAAAAAGAAAAAAATTTTGATGATGCCTGTCATTCATTCAAAGTTTAACGATAAAAAATTAGAAGATATTCTTATAGGTAAATCGAGAACTCTCTTAACTAAACAAAAAGGAGCCCCTCCTTCGTTTATTTTTCTCTCTGGAAGTTTTTTCGATGTAAAAGGTTTTGTTTATACGGGACTTCGAGCGTGGAAGGGTGTGGTAAAACCTTCTAGTTCTGATGAGGGTAGAAGGCCCCTATTAGAGGCTACATTTGCTTCTCTTTCAGTTTATCTAAGTTCATTGCTTGCGCTACAAGCAGATTTTTATTTTGCTCATCAGGAGATCAAAGACATCTTATTAGAGAAGAGGCGGGAAGATCTATGGGCGATTGTTTCAGAAAAATTACCATTTGTTTCGCTCCCTCCAAAAGAAATGTATGGAAACCAGGTTTCGCCAATATCTCCTTACTTTATTATCGAACAAGATGACGAACTCATATTGGGGGAGATTTATCCCTCGGCTTACTTAACAAAAGTTATTACCAATATAAAAACAAGATTTTTCGTGTTTTTCCAGTATCAAGGATATTCCGCTTTTGGTTTTTTCGATTCTTTACCTGATCGCGCTAAGTTTGGTTTTGAGGAAAATGCAAGAGAGTTTGATGAGGAACCTACATCAGAAAACCTACAAAAGTATGCCAAGAACGCTAAAAATTTAAAAGAAGCCCTAATCGTACTCATCGAAGCGCATAATAATGCGTATTTAGGACAGTATTTAATCGAGGATTACGAACTCCTATTAAATAAACTATTAGAATCGGAGGACCTATAAAATGGTGAATATTGGGCTCCTTGGAGATATTAGCGCCGGTAAAACGAGTATCCTCCGTCTTTTTGTGAAATATTTAAAAGTAGGAGACATAGAAAAAGTAGAAGGGGGCCAAAAGCTTACTATCGTGAAGACGGATTTCTCCGGTGAGGCAACCGTCCCTGGAGGTGCTAAAGAAGACGCCCTTAACCAAAAAGAAACTAAAACGATCCACCCTAATCGTGTGGTATTTAGAGAAGATAAATCAGGTAAAGCGCACACCATCTTCGCACCAGGAGGTGATGCTAGCCGCAGTGTAATCCGCATGGGAATCATAACCATTTCCCGGATTGCTACGCAGATTGTCGCGGTATTTTCGTGCGATCGACCTCTTGAGACCCAGTTTAAGTTTTTCCGCGATGTGAGGTTTTTTCCTGATAACATTTTTGTCTGTATAAATAAGATTGATTTAATCGAGAAGGACGCTGAACAGAAAGTAGAAGAGGCCAAAGCTAAAATAGAGGCTTTTTTTAAGCAGAGAAAGATAAGCGTTAAGGAGTTT
>Ga0209979_1003027_pt1 | contig 15270 bp, 12 predicted proteins | sample AnhtaG_FD_183114 | JGI IMG/M metagenome (GOLD analysis project Ga0209979, IMG submission 183114) | Deep subsurface microbial communities from Anholt, Denmark to uncover new lineages of life (NeLLi) - Anholt_01485 metaG (SPAdes) (version 2) | ecosystem: Environmental > Aquatic > Marine > Oceanic...
AAAAGCAACTATCTATTTTACCACTGGTCAACACCTTGTCCAGTAGGGAGTTGCTTAAGGAGGGGATCAAGATGCTGGGATTTGACGTGGGTAATGCTTTAATGCCCACAAGTGAGGTGTCTCCAGCGCTAAGGGGAAAAATCGCACAGGAGCTCAGAAACTTAAGAAAGTTGTGATCCTTCGGAGAGGTTGTAATAAGGAAAATAAGAAATGTAAACAAACACTCTGGAAGTCTGCTCTTCACGAACGCCGAGCGAGTTAGCCAAATTAGGTTGTCTCGCAACAAACTAGGTCTGATAAACCTTTGAGGGAGATGCCAAGGAACTCAAAAACGACCTTAGGGTGCAACATGCCTACTTGGGAATTGCCGATTAGATTCATGTAGAAGAAGGACAGTCTGTTTTGCCCTTGCCCACATAGTAGTTATGTTCATGTACCTAATCTGGGTGGTAATGGGGCTGACCGGGGGTGACGTACTCATGGGACTGGCTTCGGGTGTCCCAGCTGGAATTGCCACCGGCGTGAGAATGAGCATAGTGACCGAGCCTATCTTCCAACCGATGGCTGTGCGAGGTTAGTCCTACCACCTCAGAATGTTACAGAAGAAAGTGAGTGATGTTCGGCAATTTTCTCTAACAGATTTATCTTTGATTATGAATTAAATTAGAAAGGAATTAGGCATGTCAGAAACACAAAGTATAAGGTTTTCGGTCGATACCGGGGGGACATTTACCGACATTGTTGTCCTGGATGAAGATACCGGGAGATTCAGTATTGAAAAGGCCCCAACCACACCGGAAAACACCTTAATTGGTGTTTTGAATGCCATTAATAAAGCGAAGGTCGATTTGACTAAGGGCAAGACCCTCTTCGTTTATGGTTCAACCACAGCGATAAATACCGTCATAGAACGGAAAGGGGCGAAGACTGCCTATTTGACTTCGCAAGGGTTTCGCGACATTCCCGAGATTGCACGCTACAATAGAACTCAGCCATATAATATGAAATACCACAAGCCGCCGCAACTCGTCCGCAGAAGGCTCAGATTTGAGGTTCCGGAAAGGATGAATTGGCTGGGCGAAGTGGTAACTGAGCTAGATACCGAGGCAGTGAGAGAGGTTGCCAGAAAGCTAAAGAGGTTAGAGGTCAAGTCGCTGGCAATTTGTTTCCTCCACTCTTTCAAAAACGATTCCCATGAGAAAAAGGCAAGGGATATAATCCTGGAGGAGTACCCGGAGATTAGCGTTTCCATATCTTCAGACATAGCCAGAGAGCACCGTGAGTACGAGAGAAGCATGACCACCATCATCGATGCTTACATAAAGCCACTGGTCTCGAAGCGCCTAGGCGAATTGCAAGAGGAGCTTGAAAGGAGAGGATTCAAAGGCGAGATCGTGTTAACCCGGTCGGATGGAGGAGGAATGACAAGTGGCAGGGCTAAAGATAGCCCGATAAATACCCTGCTATCAGGCCCAGCTGGTGGTGTAGTCGGAGGCCTATCCATCTCAAGCGACATCAATTACTCAAATATAATCACCATGGATATGGGCGGTACCAGTCTTGACGTATCGATTATAAGGGAAGGAATGGCAAGAACTTCTCCGCAAACGTTAGTTCACGGCTATGCAGTTATTATTCCCAATTTAGACATACGCAGTGTCGGTGCCGGAGGAGGGAGCATTGCTTGGATTGATGCTGCCGGAGCGCTACACGTTGGACCACAAAGCGCCGGGGCAGTTCCAGGGCCAATTTGCTACGCCCAAGGTGGAACGGAACCAACCGTAACTGACGCACTCTTATGTACCGGCTACATAGACCCGGGGTACTTTTTGGGCGGTGAGATGCCATTAGATACCAGCCTTGCTCAAGGCGGTATTAAGAGCAAGGTATGCGAACCGCTGAAGATGGACTTTGAAAGCGGCGCCAGTGGTATACTCAAGGTAACTCTCAGTAATATGTCGGCAAGCATAAGAGAGCTGTCAGTCAAAGAGGGGGATGACCCCAGAGACTTCAGCCTTTTATGCTATGGTGGCGGTGGTCCTCTCTTTGGAGCAGCTTTGATTGATGAACTCGAGATGCCCTCGGCGATTATCCCCGTTGCTCCAGCCAACTTCTCGGCCTGGGGAATGCTCAAGGTTAACTTAAGATATGACCTGGCGCAAGCCCTGCTTACCAAGAGGCTGGGTGAGAGCGACCTCAACGAATTAAACAATAGATTTGGTGAATTAATCAAAGAGGGGATGAATATCCTTAAAGAAGAGGGGATTCCTGCCGAAAAGAGAGCGAGCTTTAAATCACTGGATTTAAGATATCCCGGCCAGGAACATACGGTGAATGTTCCGCTAGATTTTGCTATTGATGAAAATAGTAGGGACAAGATCTACGAAGAGTTCAGCAAGATTTATAAAAGAACCTTCGGATACACCCTGAACCAGCCCGCCGAAGTGATTGTCCTACGGGTCAGATGCATTGGTGAGGTTCCCAAACCGGTGATACAGAAGCTAGAAGCCGGCTCAAAGAATGCCAATGCCGCCATAAAGGGCAAACGGCAGGTGTTTTGTTTTGTCAATAATAAACTCGTTGATCACACTATCTATGAAAGGTCCAAACTGCTTGCCGGTAATGTGGTAGACGGTCCAGCTCTTATTGAGGAGCCAACAAGCGTGACCAACGTCCTAAGTGGATACAAATGTGAGGTTGATAAGTCCGGAAGCCTGATTATCACCAGAAAGTAAGGATGGCTAAGCCAATGGAAAGGAAAACGATAGACCCGGTCACGGTGGAAGTTATACGCAATTATTGTCTTTCCACCGCTAGAGAAATGAGAGATGTCATCATAAGGACGTCGTTCAACCCAACAATTTACGAGGTGAGGGACTTTGCTATCGGCATCTACAATAGAAAGGCTGAGCTCGTTGCCCAGGATCCCGGGATACCCATCTTTATTGGCTCGCTGGACTCTTTCATAAAAACCGTAGTGGGATATCTCGGTGAGGAGAACATACACGAAGGGGATGTTATAGTATCGAATTATCCTTACTTCACCGGTGCCCATCCACCTGACGTCACCGTGCTCAAGCCCATATTCATCGATAATGAGATATTCGCCTACACAGTCTGTAAGGCTCACTGGATTGATGTTGGCGGGATAGACGTCTTCTCTATCAACACAACCGATGTCTACCAGGAGGGCTTTATACTGCCGGCGGTCAAGGTGGTAAAAAGAGGGGTGGTTGACCAGGAGATTATAGACATAATCGGCTTCAACAATAGATCTGGGGTCTCGTGTATTGGTGACCTGCGTGCTCAGATAGCCGGCTGCCAGGCGGGCGAAAAGAGGATACTCAAAGCGGTGGAGAAGTACGGGAAAGAGGTTGTGGCCGACGCCATAGCCCAGTTTTTGGACAATTCCGAAAGAATTTTTAGAAAGAGCATTGAGGATATGCCAGATGGTGAGTGGTCGGCACAGGCATTTATAGATAATGATGGCATCACTGACGTCCCGGTGCCGGTGAAGCTCACTGTGAGGATAAAGGGCAGCGATATAGAGGTGGACACAACAGGCTCATCGCCAGCAACGCAAGGTCCTCTAAACTGCCCCTATGCCGGGACGGTTGCTTACTTTAGATACATGCTTATGAGCATCACCGACCCCTTCTACAAGCCCAATGGGGGTTGTTTCAGACCACTAAAGGTTATAATTCCCGAAGGCTCAATGTTTAACCCACGGCCGCCAAGCCCCACAGAGCTGTTTGGCTGGGCAGCTAACCAGGTTGCCAATCTGTTTCATAAGTGCCTTGTAGATGCCATACCGGATAAGGTTGTGGCTCGCTCTGGTGGCGAACCGTGCTCATATTTGTGGTCGGTAAAGAATCCTAGGGATGGCTCTTCTATGGGAGGCGGGTCCGCCGCAGCCATGGGGGAGGGGGCCGGAATTGATAACGATGGGGAGAACGCACTGGTGGTATGGCAACTCGGTGACTGTTGGAGCATCCCCGTTGAGATATGGGAAGAGAGATACCCGGTATTTATTGAAAAGCACACCCTATGGAAGGATTCGAGCGGAGCTGGCAAGTTCCGCGGTGGATTAGGTACAGAACACGTTTTTCGAATGGAAGACGAGATGCACTTTATTTCAACACTCTTGTTGACCAAATACCCCGCTTGGGGGCTTAAGGGTGGAAAGAGTGCTTTACCGAGCTCTATGGTAGCCCATCCGGGCACGCCTGAAGAGGTAAAGGAAAAATTTGCCACTACCCTTTACAAAGGCGAGTACTTAATAGAACACCCTGGGGGTGGCGGTGGCTTTGGGGACCCCTATGAGCGTGACCCACAGAGGGTACTGGATGACGTGATAGACGAGTATGTCAGTATAGAGAAGGCGGGGAAAGACTACGGTGTTGCCATCAAGAAGGAGAGGGATGACTATATCATAGACTGGGGCAAGACTGAGAGGTTACGGGGCAAATCGAGGAGCCAACAAGCGTGACTAACCTCTTAAGCGAATTCAAACGTGTGGTTGATAAGTCCGGGAGTCTGATTATTACCAGAAAGTGAGCAGGGCAAAACTAATGGGAAAGAAGAGGCTGGATCCAGTTACGGTGGAAGTGATAAGAAATTATTGCGTTTCCACTGCCAGAGAAATGAGAAACGTGATAATAAGGACGTCGTTCAACCCACTGATTTACGAGGTGAGGGACTTTGCCGTCGGCATCTACAATAGAAAGGCTGAGCTCGTTGCACAGGACCCTGGGATACCCCTCTTTATCGGCTCTCTGGACTCTTTCATAAAAGCTGTGGTAGAACACCTCGGTGAGGAGAACATACACGAGGGGGATGTTATCATATCGAACTATCCCTTCTTTACTGGTTCACACCAGAATGACGTTACCGTGCTCAAGCCCATGTTTGTTGATAATGAGATATTTGCCTACACAGTCGCCAAGGCACACTGGAGTGATGTCGGTGGGATAGAATTCTTCGCCTCCGATACCACGGATATGTACCAAGAGGGATTTATTCTACCTGCCGCTAAGGTAATAGAAAGAGGAGTAGTCGACCGGGAGATTATTGATATCATCAGCTTCAACTCCAGGTTCGGGGATGGAGCTATTGGTGACTTACATGCTATGTTCGCCTGCTGCGAAGCCGGGGAAAGGAGGCTGCTCAAGGCTGTAGAGAAGTGGGGGCGAAAGGGTGTCGAGGGTGCCATTGCCCAGTTTATAGACGATGCCGAGAGGATTTTCAGAGGAATCATTGAGGAAATGCCAGATGGCGAGTGGTCGGCAGAGGGATTCCTAGACAATGATGGCATTGGTGACGAGCCGGTGCCGGTGAAGCTCTCTGTAAGAGTTAAGGGGAGCAATATCATAGTGGATACGACAGGATCGGCGCCAGCGACGAAAGGTCCTCTAAACTGCCCCTATGCATCGACTGTCTCCTCGTTTAAATGCATGCTTATGTCAATTATCGACCCCTTTTACGAGCCCAATCAGGGTTGTTTTAAGCCGCTAACGGTTATCGCTCCCGAAGGCTCGATGTTTAACCCACAGCCGCCGAGCCCCACTTTATTATATTTCTTGGCGACTATGCAGCTTGGCAATCTGTTTCACAAGTGCCTTGTAGAAGCCATACCGGATAAGGTTGTGGCTCGTTCCGCCGGCGATATCTGCAGTTTCTTGTGGTCGGTAAAGAACCCCAAAGATGGCTCTTCATACGCGGGTGCAACTGACTCTGGCATTGGAGAAGGAGCCGGGATTGATAACGATGGGGAGAATGCACTGGTGCTATGGACGAATGGTGACTGCTACAATATTCCCGTCGAGATATGGGAGGAGAGATACCCGTTGTTTGTAGAAAGGTATGGTTTGTGGAATGACTCGGGCGGTGCTGGCAGATTCCGCGGTGGTCTGGGAACGGAACACGTTTTTAGAGGAGAAGACGATGTGACCTTGGTTTTGGTCGCTGAGCAGACTAATTTTCCCGCCTGGGGGCTTAGGGGTGGAAAGAGTGGTTTGCCCAATAGTATGGTAGCTTGCCCGAGGACAACAAGGGAGGTGAGAGGTAAAGGTACCATCACTATTCATGCCGGTGATTACTTGGTAGTATACCCCGGAGGCGGCGGTGGCTTTGGGGACCCCTATCAGCGTGACCCACAGAGGGTACTGGATGACGTGATAGACGAGTATGTCAGTATAGAGAAGGCGGGGAAAGACTACGGCGTTGTCATCAAGAAGGAAGGGGATGAGTATATTATTGACCAAGTAGAGACCGAGAAGTTACGCAAGACGAAGTGAAACAAAGAATAAGGAGGGAACGGTGATTACAGCTATAATAAACGGGAGGCTACTGGACTGTGTTGGGGACGTGCCCCTGGAGGATGCCTCTGTTGTTATAGAGGATGGGGTAATCAAGGAGATTTACTCGAAAAGAAAACCGGTTCCTAGGGGAGCTACCATTATAGATGTCGGTGGCAGAACGGTTATGCCCGGTCTGACTGATGCCCATGACCATCCAGCTTATACAGAGATGAATCCAGAAAAGGCAGAAAACGAGCCACCCCTTTACATAGCACTAAAAATGGCCCACAATCTGGAACGGATATTGCAAGCCGGCTTCACCACTATCAGGGATATGGGTGGCGCCCACTGGTCTCTGAGGCAAGCGGTTGAGGAGGGCTTGATAAGAGGCCCAAGGTTGCTAATCGCTTGTGCTGTGTTGTCACCTACGGGCGGACACGGAGATGAAAATCTTCGTGGGGAGCGGTTATCTCATAATGACCTCGGTCGTTTGCGTACTACCGCACGGCTTTGTGATGGTGAAGCTGAGTGCCGGAAAGCAACCAGGGAACAAATCAGAAAGGGGGCTGACCACATAAAGATTGTGGCCACTGGTGGTATTGCCAGCCCCAATGATGAACCCTGGCACTTACAGTTCTGTGAGGCTGAGATTAAGGCCATTGTTGAGGAAGCCGAATCCGTAGGATTGTATGTTGGTGCCCATTGTGAGCATGACTCTGGTATTAGAAGGGCAGTTAAATGTGGGGTTAGGACGATAGAGCATGGGCTTTTCCTTGGCGAAGATACGGCAAAACTGATGAAAGAGGAGGGTGCTTACCTGGTGCCTACTTTGGCAACCATGTGGTGGGGTATGACTTATGGCCCAGAGGAGGGAGTAGCGGACTGGGCTCTGAGGAAGTATAAGGAGCCACTGGGGCCAGGAAAACCAGACTCGCTGGAGGCAGGGATGTTGGCTATACAGCTGGCACGCAAGGTGGGAGTACCGATTGGCTCAGGGGCCGATTATTGGACCTCGAGGAGTTTTGGTAGCGAAGCGATGGAGCTCAAGCTAAAGACCGAAAGTGGGATGACTCCGTATGAGGCCATAAAATCAGCTACCATCGTCAATGCTGAGATAATGCGTATGCAGGACAAGATTGGCTCGCTTGAAGTGGGCAAGTGGGCAGACATCATCATTGTTGATGGCAAACCAGATGAGGATATTAACACTCTGGTCGAGAAAGACAACATAAGGCTAGTGATGAAGCAAGGAGAGGTGTTTAGGAACATATTATAGATTCAGTTTGTAGGAAAAGACACGTAACGGCCCAGACCTTGACAAGTTGTGGAGAACACAAGCTTGTATTGTTACACCCTTTGAACAATCGCTTATTTTGTTACCTTATTTAACAAATTGACGTAATGTTTATCTTCATGAACCCCCTTCGAATAAAGTATCGTGTTGCCAGTCACTGTGGGCCAACACGGGGAGTTGACCCGCACGTATGCACAATGCAATACTAGGCCTGTGGCCAAAGCCGAGAAATGATCTGAAGGAGGGACGTATATGTCTGGGCTTACCAGCAAGCAAGGAATACTCATATTGGGCCGGAGGCAGACCGAGGAATTTCTAAGCGTTGGGGAAGCGGTAGTAGCAGTCGAACATGCTTTTAAACTAAAGGCTCAAGGCAGGGCTATTATGCCCCCAAAACTCTATCTGGACATGCTAGAATTCGGGGGCGACTTCAGAGCTATGCCTGCCTATATTGATGGAATTGCTGGTCTGAAATGGGTCAGCGGATATCCGGATAACCACAGGTACAATCTGCCAACAGTAATGGCCACGATTATATTGTGCGACCCTGAGACAGGTCGTCCTCTCGTTATCATGAGCGGTGAATACATTACGAACATAAGAACAGGGGCAGCTGGAGGTGTAGCGGTCAAGTACTTAGCAAGGAGTGATTCAACTGTTGTTGGAATGATAGGGGCTGGCATACAGGCCAGAACACAACTGCTCGCCATCATTGAAGTACTGCCCAGCATTAAGGAAGTAAAGGTATTTGACCTGCGTAAAGAGGTCAGTCAGAGATACGCTCAGATTATGGCTGCAGAATTAAAGATAAATATATGTCCGGTTGAGACTGTCGAGGCTGCAACAGACGCTGATATCGTGGTTACGACTACCCCTTCAAGAGAGCCAGTTGTGAAGAAGCATCACATTAAGCCAGGAACCCATATTAGTGCTATTGGGGCGGATGCGAAGGGCAAACAGGAGCTTGACTCAGGTCTACTGGCAAGCGCTAAGGTTGTAGTCGATGACATTGAGCAAGCGTCTCATGGTGGTGAAATCAATGTTCCGCTATCGGAAAGTCAGTTTAGAATCGAGCAGATATATGGAACCATAGGAGAGATAGCCGCGAACCTGAAGAATGGCCGTGAAAACGACGATGAGATCACCATCTTCGATTCAACTGGGTTGGCTATTCAGGACATCGTCTGCGCTAAACTTGTATACGAAAAAGCCAAGACAAGAGGGACTCCTGTTTTCGCGTTTTTCGAACCAGATTGAAGAAAGTAATGGCTTAGAGGTCTGTTGCTTCAACTAGGCCATCACACCACATAGCTTATCACTCAAAGCATGCTGCATTGTCTTTTACAGATATTGGGGAGATATTTCGGTGTTTTGTCGCCTCATTGCACGATTTAGCGGTTTGTGCAAGTAGTAGCGAACTAGGATGATGTGCCTCTCCCCTAGCAAACACCACATTACAACCACCACAACCAACGTGTTATACTTAGGGTGACAAGATCTCAAGGTCTAATCAGTGAGGTCAAAGAGCAATATCGCTGGGGACATATATCTCAACGAGAGTACTTAAAAAATTACACGGAAACTGGGTATCAACTCAAGCAACTTACTCCAGGCAAAAATGGGCAGGAGGAACTCGAGCGATTAGCCCACTTTCTCGCTAATGTTGCTGATGGTTGGCGAGAAGCCAATCAAAAACAAAGGAACAAACTGGCCAGAGTCCTTTTCGAGGAAATTAGGTTGGATAGCGGCGGGAAGGTTGTAGCGGTGAAGCCAAGACCAGAACTGGAGCCCTTCTTCAGGTTATCCTATGAGTGTCACGCCAGAGATATTGGATGCGACCCCGGGGGGATTCGAACCCCCGATCTCCACCGTGACAGGGTGGCATGTTTGTCCACTACACCACGGGGCCATTCTAGTCCACTAAGGTATTTAGGGATTACTAAATAAATCTTTTATTTAGTTAAGTCTATCAAGGGCAATATGTCGTGTCAAGCTGATATTGGGATTGTTTATTAACCTCACTCCCTTAGTCCCCACTCCTTTAAGGGGGCAATGTTATCTCGACGGGCTGTAGTGAACACTCGCTTATATTAACCGAACATATATTGTTTGTATTTCTTGTTGTGTGTTATAATGTGCTATCGTTTTTTGAGGGGAGAAATTGGTACCTAGAAGGATATCTAAGAAGGTATTGAAGGCAGAGGATAAGCAGTTGCGTGATTACGAACTGGTACTGATTATTAGTCCGGAGGTTGTGGAAGAGAAATTTGATGCTACAATAGATAATGTAAGCCAGTTTATTACCGAAAAGGGTGGCACTATTTCCAATGTAGAACGATGGGGTAAAAGGAGACTAGCCTATCCTATAGAACATTTTATGGAGGGTAGTTATGTGCTGACTCGTTTTAGATTGAAGCCGGTATTGAGCAAGGAGCTCGAAGCGAACCTGCAGATTTCTGAGGAAGTTCTGCGGCATCTGTTAGTTAAAATTGAGTAGTTAATGGTGAGGAATGCCTATTTCCCACAGGAGTTAGGGAGGGTAAAAGGAGGCTTAGGATAATGGCAAGCTTAAATAAAGTAATGATTATCGGTAATCTTGGCAGCGAACCTGAAATGCGCTTTACCCCGAATGGCAGTCCAGTAACCTCGTTTCGTGTTGCCACTAATCGGGTATATACTACTTCTGAGGGAGAGCGTAAGCAAGAGACGGAGTGGTTTAGTGTGGTCGCTTGGAATAAGCTAGCTGAACAATGCAATCAGTTTCTGACTAAAGGTCGGCTTGTCTACGCTGAGGGTAGACTACGCACCCGGACCTGGGAGGGCCAGGACGGGCAGAAGCATTATCGAACCGAAATAATAGCCAACAGGGTAACATTCCTTGACCGGCAAGCATTAGCTCCTCTCCCTGAGGAGAAGGTTGAGGAGAAGGTTGAGGAGAGGGTTGAGGAGGCTGAGGTTGGAGAACTGGAGCCGGAGGATATTCCATTTTAGGTGGAAGTTAGGATTTAATAAGCTTGATAGCTTGATAGGAAGTAGGAAACTTATAACCAGTGGCTAGACAAAAACTTAGCGAACCGAAGACTAGAAGATGGGGCGGGGCAAAATATGTACCTAAGCGTAGGTTTTGTTCCTTCTGCGCTGATAAGGTTGAAGCGATAGACATAGACTATAAAGACCCGTCTAAATTACGCCGCTACATATTGGGTGGAGGCAAGATTGCTCCTCGCCGTAGAACTGGTACTTGTGCTAAACATCAGCGCGCCGTGGCGGTGGCAATAAAGAGGGCGCGACACTTAGCCTTACTGCCATATACACCAGCTCATATCCGCAATATGGGGGATTTAGGTACAGGTGATTAGTTGGATAAGTTGAGTTGCTTATCAACTTGTCCTCTTAGTTCTTTCTCTGCATCGAGTCAGCGACCTCTCTTCCGGAGGGGGAGAATAGTTCTTGAAGGGGCTTTGCCTCTTTAACCTTCCTGTGAATGACCTCACCGATTGGCTGTTGAGGGTGACGAAGTATAATTACTTCAATCTGTTAAGGAGTTAGAGTGCCGAAAAGGACTTATCAACCAAAGAGGATTCCAAGGAAGCGTGAGCATGGCTTTCTGAAGAGAATGAGCACTCGGGGTGGGCGAGCCGTGTTAAAAGCAAGACGACTCAAAGGTCGTAAGAAATTGACTGTAGTATGACGCAGGGGGTAGCATCATTAGTGAGATTGCTTTTAACCCTATTTCTTTATCCCCTTGATAGGGAGAAGGGGAAGATAATCTGTTTAGAGACTTTGTCCTTTCAATCTTTCCTTGATAAATGACCTCTTTTGTTAGTAAACTAGTTAAGGGCGGGAATAATGAAGGGCGAAGAATACCTTACTAAGTCGGAACAATATGCATTAGTTTATAATGAAGGTAGGTCGTGGGTAAGTAGTTTAATGGTAATGAAGGCGTTACCTAATGGGCTTAGCTTATCCAGATATGGCTTCTCGGTTAGCAAGCGAGTAGGTAAGGCGGTGACAAGGAATAGGGTAAAGCGGTTGCTTCGTGAAATCTTGCGGCTAACACCACTTGAGCCGGGATGGGATATTATATTTATTGCTCGTCCTGTCGCCGCCAGCACTAAGTATGCTGAACTCAAGGAATCGGTTGAGAGCTTGTTATCCCGGGCTCAATTATTAGTGGGGAATTATGAAGGGATTCGCCTTAGAACTAATTAGATTTTATCAGTTAACCCTATCTCGGGTTATGCTACCGTCGTGTCGCTTTACCCCAACCTGTTCTCAATATACCTATGAGGCTATTGCCAGGTTTGGTTTTTTTAAAGGGGTATGGCTGGGAATAAGGCGACTAGCTCGTTGCCATCCCTTCCATGAGGGTGGTTATGACCCTGTGCCTTGATACCTGAGATTTTTGGAGTAAGTAAGTGTGGGTTAAGCATAAAAAAAGATTGTCAGGCAAGATATTGCTCCTGCTGGTTATACTTCTGGTGGGTGGGCTAACCACTTCAGGATGTATTAGAGGTTTACAACCCATCGGTTGGTCAGGGGGGCTAGTAGCTGATGGGACTCTATTTTTGGGTTCTGTAGAGGGCAGGCTGGTGGCGGTTAGTGTAGCCGATGGTGCTCACCAATGGTCAGAGCCACTGCTGGCTTCAGGTTCAACGGGTGGATTTGGCTGTGTGGCGGCACCGGCTGGGGTGGCTATATATGGAACTCCAGCAGTGGCGGGGGATTTGGTTTATATTAGTGGCTATAATGGTAAAATTTATGCCTTTGATTCCAGTTCATTGCAAAAGAGGTGGGTATATCCTCCTGAAGGCAATCTTCAACCTATTGTTAGTGGACCGGTGGTAGCTTTGGGTAAGGTATATTTTGGTGGCTCTGATGGCAGAGTCTATGCCTTAAATGCTGATACCGGCGTTGAGGCATGGGAGCCGTTTCAGACCGGGGACAAGATTTGGTCAACCCCGGTGATTGATGATGGGACAGTATACATTAGTTCCTTTGATAAGAAAGTCTATGCCCTGAATGCTACCACTGGTGAGAAAAAGTGGGAGACCTTTGAGACTGGAGGGGCTATTGCTTCTACTCCCCTCGTTTATAATAACACGGTTTATTTTGGCTCTTTTGATAGGTATCTATATGCGGTAGATGCTACCGATGGCAGCCTGAAATGGAAGTCAGAGGTTGAAGCTGGTAGTTGGTTCTGGGCAAAACCGGTAATTTATAATAATACTGTCTATGCCCCTTGTCTTGACGGTAAAGTTTATGTCTTAGATGCTGAGAGTGGTCATGAGCTCATAGACGCTATTGACTTGGGGAGTCCGATTAGCTCTTCACCAGTTTTGGTTGATGGCTCAATTATTATCGCTTCCGGGGAGGGCCGAGTATACTCGCTGGATACGGCTAATAATCAGGTTACGCCGTTAGCTGATGTGGAGGAGAGGATAGATGCTCCTCTTTGTGCCAGTAACGGGGTGGTTTATGTTCACACTGAAGCCCAAACCCTTCATGCCCTGAATGCGCAGACAGGAGTGAGGCTGTGGGACATCTCATTAATTAGTGAATGAGGCGGTTTATCTAATATGGGAGCAGTTTGGGATACAATCATTTTTCAGCCGGTGCTCAACAGCCTAGTTGTGCTGTGTAGCGTGCTGTTCAGTAACTTTGGGCTGACTATTATTGCGCTGACCATTATTATTCGTGGGTTGATGTACCCTCTTACCATAAGGCAACTTCGTTCTACTAAGGCAATGCAATCACTTCAGCCCAAGCTTGCTGAGCTTCGGAAAAAGTATGCTAAGGATAAGCAAAAACTGGCTAAAGAGCAGATGCAGATGTATAAGGAGTCTGGGATAAGTCCCTTGGGCTGCTTGGTGCCTATGCTAATCCAAATGCCCATCTGGATAGCCCTCTATCAGTCAATTATGCTGGTTCTGGCTGTAGCTCCTGAAGGTTTGCTAAATTTGTCCAATTATCTTTATTCCTGGCCGGTAGTGTATACTATGCTGCCTTTGGGCAGTAAGTTCCTTTGGTTGAACCTGGCTACACCTGATAGACTTCTCTTATTACCAATCTTGGTTGGGGCCACAATGTGGGTGCAGCAGAAGATGGTAATACCGGCGGCGGCTGACCCCAAGCAGCGATCAACGAGCGGTATGATGCTGTGGATGATGCCACTGCTGTTTACCTTCCTTTCTTTGCAGTTTCCCAGTGGGCTGGCTCTCTACTGGGTGACTTCTAATGTTATTAGCATTGTTATCCAATATTTTGTTACTGGGTGGGGAGGCCTGGTCAAGTCAACGGCTGGGAGGCCAACTGGTAGGGATAAGGGATATAAGAAGCGTATTGCCCAGATAGAGGAAAAACCTTCAGAGTATGCTGATGTTGGTGCTGATATTGTTGAACCGAGTTCTACGCAGGGAGAAGGCTTAGACGATGAAGAATCTGGAGATGAGCGGCAAGACCGTGGAGGAGGCTATCCAACGCGCCTTAGCAGAGTTAGGCGTCAGCCGAGAAGAAGTAAAGGTCACCGTCCTAAAAGAAGGTAAGCACGGTGTCTTGGGCCTGGGTGCTGAGGAGGCTAGGATTAGAGTAGAGCCATTGGTGCCTGCACTTGAGGAGAGCGATATAGCTGATGCAGCTAAGGGTATCCTAGAGGCATTGCTTTCTATGATGGGGGTGGCTGCTTCTGTTGCACCTCCGGCTAGGTCTTTTGTCGAAGGGGAAGCTACTGCTCCCATTGCCTTTGATATAAAGGGTGATGACCTGGGTATTTTGATTGGGCGGCGTGGGCAGACCCTTTCTTGTCTACAATACATTGTTAGGCTTATTGTAGGTCATCAGACCGAGGCGTGGGTGCCTATAATTATTGATGTGGAGGGATATAAGCAACGCCGTTATGAGGCAGTGCAAGCTTTAGCCTGGCGTATAGCGGAGCAGGTGAAGACTGGGGGAGAGCCATTTACACTAGAGCCTATGCCGGCTTATGAGAGGCGTATTATCCACCTTACTTTGGCTGAGCACCCTGATGTTACCACTCAGAGCATTGGTGAGGGTGAAGCTCGCAAGGTAGTTATCCTGCCCAAGGGACAATAGCATGTTAGCTAAGAGGTAGCTTCAGAATTAAGTCCAAATTGAGAGATTGTTTATTAATTTAGATTTGAGCGACATCTTCAGCCAGTATCGGGAGCGAGGACATGTAGGCATGGGCTCAAAAAAAGTGGCTCTGCCTAAAGTGGTGGGAAATGGGCTGATACCGAGGTATGTTAAATCTCGTCCCTAGAGGGCGGGATTTTTATATAGAGAGGTTTTTGTTATGTTCCATTCAGTGAGCAGTAGGGTGAATTTTCCACAGGTTGAAGAGAATATACTCAACTTTTGGAGAAATAATAGTGTCTTTGAACGAAGTGTAGAATCTCGCTGTGGTAGTCCTCGCTTCGTATTGTATGAGGGACCACCTACGGCTAATGGTAGCCCGGGCATACATCATGTGCTGTCTCGTGTCTTTAAGGACATTATACCCCGCTATAAGGCGATGAAGGGCTATTATACGCCTCGCATTGCCGGTTGGGATACGCATGGGTTACCTGTGGAACTGGAGGTGGAAAGGGAGCTTGGCTTTTCCAGCAAGGCACAGATTGAGGAATATGGCGTTGACCGATTCAATGCTCACTGCCGGGA
>Ga0209979_1003028_pt1 | contig 15269 bp, 11 predicted proteins | sample AnhtaG_FD_183114 | JGI IMG/M metagenome (GOLD analysis project Ga0209979, IMG submission 183114) | Deep subsurface microbial communities from Anholt, Denmark to uncover new lineages of life (NeLLi) - Anholt_01485 metaG (SPAdes) (version 2) | ecosystem: Environmental > Aquatic > Marine > Oceanic...
CGCTGACCCCGGCAACGCCATCCAATCGCCGCGCCAGGCGAGCGTAATCCTCGATGCTCTCGCCGGCTACGTTCACCACGACCGGCACGCGCCAGGTGGCCCAGACGGGGGCGATGTCGCGGATGAGCGCTTCTACCCCCATGTTCTGCAGCCCGATGGAGTTCAGCATGCCAGCGGGGGTCTCCACCGTGCGCGGCTGAGGATTGCCCCGACGCCGGCGCAGGGTCGTCCCCTTGCAGACGATGGCCCCCAGGCGCTGGATGTCCAGTTCCTTGGCCATCTCCAGCCCATACCCGAACGTACCGGAGGCGGCCATCACCGGGTTGGCCAGAAAGAGTCCCCGCTTGCACTTGGGCGCCAGCTCCACGGACAGGTTCACGCTTTCCTCCTGCTGGCGTCATTATACCAGCGCCTCGTTCAGGGGCTAGCAAAACAAAAGGGGTGCACCCCTGCCAGGTGCACCCCTCTTAGGGGGTACGGTACAGCGTTCCTTCTAGACTAGACGGGTGCCACCGCCTGTTCCTGTCCCCGCCGTCGAGACACCACCATCCTCCCCGCCGCCCGTAGGAGCGTGGAGGTCGCGTGATTTCCCCCAGCGACTGTGGGACAGCTCAGACAGAGGCTCATCCTCCCACAAGAAGCCGGTCGCCGAGTTGCTGAATTCCCTCTGAGCACCGCACAGCTTACACATACCCATGCTGATCGGACCCTGGGGGCTCTCGATCAGCCAGTGATGGCGACAGCGGGCCTGCTTGGTCGCCCTTTCACGTTTAGTGACTACGGCCTTCCTCATCGTATTCTCCGCTTCTCAGGTTGCCATGGTAAGACGCCTAAAGCCGTCCATGCGTTACACCGTCAATAAATCATACCGAACAGCGCGGCGATTGTCAAGCTTTGCGCTGTATTTACTTTATGCAGTTGTTTAACTGCCCTTCTTCTGTTAATATCGCTATAGTGGTCACCGTACGCTATACTATTAACGCAATTGGGCGCCCGCAGGTTCCACGGCGATCGTTGACCCCAACCTCTGAGACGATGGCGGCACAAAGCACTACGAGCCAGAGCCTCACCCTGCTCAACCGCAACACCGGCAGCACGCTGCAGGAGCGACTGTCGGTTCATCGTGGAGACCAGCGCTCTTCCCTCCCGGCAAGAGGAGCCATCTGAATAGGAGGTAGCGGTGAAACGAGGAGAAGGCAAGAAGAGCCCCACCGAGGAGGCCGTCCTGGCCGCCCTGAGCACCGTCGAGGACCCCGAGCTGCATCGGGACATCGTAACCCTGGGCATGATCCGCGACCTCCAGGTCAGCGGCGGCAGAGTAGCCTTCAGGTTCGTGCTCACCACTCCTGCCTGCCCCATCCGCAACGAGTTGCAGCACAGCGCCGAGGAGGCCGTTCGCGCCGTTCCCGGCGTCAAGAGCGTGGATGTGAAGATGGACGCCGAGGTGCGGGCGCACTCGCCCCTAAAGGGCCCGCGGCCGATACAAGGCGTGCGAAACATCATCGCCATTGCCAGCAACAAGGGCGGCGTGGGCAAGTCCACGGTCGCCGTAAACCTGGCCATCGCCCTGGTCAAGCACGGGGCACGGGTGGGCCTGCTGGACGCTGACCTCACCGGGCCTAACATCCCCACCATGGTCGGGCTGAAGCAGGGCCACCAGGCTGATACGGGCCTCATGCCGGTGACCTGCTACGGTGTGAAGGTAGTCTCCATCGGCTTTCTCTTGCGACCCGGCCTGCCGATGATCTGGCGCGGCCCCCTGATCGGCAACAGCGTTCGCCAGCTCCTCCACGAGCTGCCCTGGGCCGCCGACGGCGAGTTGGACTATCTGATCGTCGACCTGCCACCGGGCACCAGCGACGCCCCCTTGAGCATGGCTCAAGAAGCAGCCATCGCTGGCGTGGTTATCGTCACCACCCCTCAGAGCGTATCGCTGGAGGACGCCACCAGGGCGGTGACCATGTTCGAGAAGTTGAACGTGCCCGTCTTCGGGATCCTCGAGAACATGAGCTACTTCCTCTGCCCCCACTGTGGCCAGCGCACGGAGGTCTTCGGCTACGGCGGCGCCCGTGAGGCGGCCGAGAAGTTGGGCCTGGACTTCCTGGGCGAGATCCCCCTCGACGCCCAGGTGCGCGCCAGCAGCGACGATGGTGTGCCCATCGTGGAGCGGGAGCCTGACTCGCCCGTCGCTCAGGTGTTCATGCTCATCGCCGAGCGTATCGCCGCTCGCACCAGCGTTCAGGGATTCTTCGAGAAGAAGGCCGCCAGCTAGAAGCGATTCGCTGAAAGAGGGAGGCCCTCCGCTAACGGAGGGCCTTCTTGCATTCCCTTCGGCGTAGGCTAGCCGGCCTCGCCTGTGCGAGACGCTGCCAGCCGCTGCCGCGCCATCTCCACGTAGTGGGGTTCGCTCTCGATGAGGAGCCAGCGGCGCCCGTGCCTCTCGGCAGCGAGGGCCAGGGTGCCGCTGCCGGCGAAGGGGTCGAGGACGAGCTCGCCGGGGTTGGTGGCGATGATCACCAGTCGCTCCACGACCGCCAGCGGCTTCTGCGAGGGGTGCTTGCCGAAGGTCCGCTCGGAAGCGGGGGTATAGGGTATCTCCCACAGGTTGCGCATCTGCTTTCCGCCCGCCAGCTCCTTCGCCTGCCAGTAGTTGAACGTCCATTTCTTGGCCTTGCCGGGTGGGTTGTTCACCGCCCAGACGATCTGCTCGGTGCTCTCGGTGAGGGTGCGGGCGGTGATGTTGGGCTGGGCGTTGGGCTTGAACCAGACGATGGAGTTGAGGACACGGCGGTCTAGCACGTTCTGGAGGATGAAGCCTAGCTGATATATGTTATGAAAAGTGCCAAACACCAGGATGTTCCCGTTGGGCTTGACCACCCGGCAGACCTCCGACAGCCAGGCCACGTTGAACTGGAAGAACTCGTCCTTGCTGAAGTGGTCCCAGGCCTCCTCCATCGTCACGTGGGAGCTGAAGGCCCAGCCCAGACCGCGCTTGCCGCGTCGGCCGCTGCCGGAGGCGATGCCGAAGGGCGGGTCGGCGATGCAGTGGTCGATGCAATCGTCCGGCCACTGCCGCATCACCTCCAGGCAGTCGCCTTCGACGATCTGGTTTGGCTCCGGTCCGTTGTCGGATGTTCCCAGCATGAAGGCAGGCGAAGAGCGGCTGGCCAGCAGCTCGTTGTGCTGCGTCAAGGGCTCTTGGTGCCCTCTTGGCGCTGGCCTCTCAATGTGTCTCTATCGTCAAATCACTAGCTGAGTATCCAAGCACAGCCAGCATGGCGAAGCAGATTTTGACGATCCTGTTCGAAGCCAATTTGGTCTCTACCAGGACATTCGTGTTATGGATTCTTCGCGGGTCGCTCAGCTCATTCGCGTTGCGCGTGAAATACGGACGCTTTCTTCCTCTTATGCTTAAAATCCTGTCGAACTCCGTTGGGTGGGCAGCATTGAGTATGTCGCACAACCTTATCAGCAAATCCCTCCACGACCGCACTTCATAGCGCGAACCCTGGAATGAGAAGGACGATACGGATTTGCCGGTATAGCTTTCGCGAATCGCCTGTGGCACGGCACGAGGACCCCAGGGGCGAGTAGGCGGAGCGGGTCCTGGCGGAAGCGTCTCAGCGATCGTCAAACGTTCTTTGTGCGTGGCCAAGAACTCCTCAACCAGTTGACTGTCCGCCCTAAACCCACAGAGCTCCTCAGTAGTGTCGCTTATCAGGTCTATGAGCAAATCGTCCGCTTGTTCGATGATCTTGTTCCAAGCCTTTGGTAGCGTCTCTTTCAATGTGTTTATCTTCTGCTGACCTTTGTGGACCGCCTCTGCGTTTTCGACCGCCGTTCCGGTGCTGACGTTATCCTTGGATAGGAAGTCAACGAATCTAGAAGCTATGTCTGCCGATCCTTGCTGGAAAATGTCAATCGAGTAGGCTTTTCTCTGCCGAAAAGGACCTCCATACAAGGGAAGGTAAAACCACCAGGTCACTCCGTTGGTTAGGATGGCAAGCTTGACGCCTTGTTCAAACGCGTACTTCAGCAGCTGTTCCTGGTGATTCTCCAGCTGCTCTCCTATTCTCTTCACCTCGATGAAGACCTTATCGTCATTGCTGATTCTTAGTGAGTAGTCGACCTTTCCCGCACCTACGGAATACTGCGGTTTTACCTCGTCAGTGTCAAAGATATTCCAGCCCAGTAGCTGTAACACTGGTAGGACGATCCCTTGCTGTGTGGCGGCTTCATCGAGGTCGAGGGAGAGGATTCTGCGATCTCTCTTGAGGTTTTCAATGAAGGATACCAACTGGTCTTCCACTTCTACCTCTTTCACAACCTGCCGATGATCTGCATGGGCATGCATCCCCCTGTTCAACGGCTGGTCGCGTACAAGATAGGCGTCAGGGCATCTATGGTTCGCTTCGGTGGCATTGTGCTACCTCGCAGACGGTATGTCAATCGGCCTCAGAACAACTCCCGCAGCTCAAATCGCGGCCCGTCCTTGCACACCAGCTTCACGCCCCGGCGGGTGAACACGCCGCAGCAGTAGCAGACGCCCATCCCGCAGGCCATGTGCTCCTCCAGCAGCACCTGCACCGACTTGCGGCTGGCCTGCTGGCGCATGATGGCCGCCATCGCCTCGTACATGGCGTTGGGCCCGCAGGCGAAGACCTGGTCAGCCCAGGGAAGGTACTGGGACAGAAGCTCGGTCACCAGGCCGCGATGGCCCGCCGAGCCGTCCTCGGTTGCGCTTACCACCTCCACCTCCGTCGGCAAGGAACCCAATGGAAAGAGCTTGCTGGCGGTCTTTGCCCCCTGGAGCAGGGTCACCGCCCTCCCCTCGGCGATCGCCTCGTCCACCAGGGCCACCAGCGCGGCGATGCCGATGCCGCCAGCCACCAGCAGAAGGTTCTGGGACTGCGACTTGACCGCGTAGCCACGGCCGAGAGGGCCGAAGAGGCTCACCACGTCGCCTGGCTGGCGGCGCCACAGCCAATCGGTGCCCCGCCCGCGCAGGTCGAACAGGATGGCGAACTGCCGCTCGTCGTCGGCCTGGCGAAAGCGGTGGAAGCTCATCGGCCGGGGCAGGAGCGGGTCCCAGCCCTCGCCGCAGCGGATCATCAGGAACTGGCCGGGCTGAGCGGCTCGTCCCACCGCCGGCGCCGAGAACCAGATGAGGCGCGTGCCCTCGTAGGCTTCCTCGCAGGACAGGACAACGGCCCGTTCCAGGTTCACGACTCAAGATACTCGCGCAGGGGCTGGACGGCGAAGCTCCCGTCACCCTCCAGGAGAGAGTCCACAGCAGCGCGGGCGGTGTCCAGGGAGGTGAAGCAAGGAATGTGCTTCTCGGCGGCAGCGCGGCGGATCTGAAAGCCGTCCCGCATGACCGAGGCCTCGCCTCCCCCGGGCGTGTTGATCACCCCCTGCACCAGGCCGTCGCGGATCACGTCTTCGACGTTAGGGTGGCCCTCCTCCAACCGCTTGGCCACCATCTCCACCGACAGGTCCACCGCCTGGATCATGCTCGCCGTGCCCTCGGTGGCGTATAGCTTGTATCCGTGGCCGGCAAGCTGGCGGATGATAGGCAGCGCCTCGGGCTTATTGCGGTCGGCCACGCTCACCAGGATGCTCCCCTCGCGGGGCAGCATCAGGTCAGAGGCGGAGAGGGCCTTGGCCAGGGCGGCCTCGAAGTTGTAGTCAACGCCCATGACCTCGCCGGTTGACTTCATCTCCGGCCCCAGGTAGGTGTCGACGCCGATCAGCTTCGACATGGAGAAGACAGGTGCCTTTATCGCCACCAGCTTCTGAGCCGGCCACAATCCCCCCCAGTAGCCCAATTCGAACAGGCTCTTGCCCAGCATGACGTTGATGGCCAGGCGCACTATGGGAAGGCCTGTAACCTTGGAGATAAAGGGTACCGTCCGGCTGGCGCGCGGGTTCACCTCCAGCACGTAGACGGTCGAGCCACTATCCGAGTCGTCTGGCATGATGACGTACTGCACGTTCATCAGGCCGCGAACTCGTAGGGCGCGCCCGATGCGCTGGGTGTACTCGACGATGCTCTGTATCTCCGCCTCCGACAGGCTAATCGGCGGGTACACGGCCATCGAATCGCCCGAATGCACGCCTGCCCGCTCGATGTGCTCCATGATGCCGGGGATCAGCGCCTCTTGTCCATCGCAGACAGCGTCCACCTCGACCTCGCGCCCCTCGAGGTACTTGTCGATAAGGATAGGCTTCCCCCCACCCACCTGCACTGCCTCGCCCATGTAGCGGCTCAGCTCGCCAGCCCCCTGCACGATCTCCATCGCCCGCCCGCCAAGGACGTAGCTGGGACGCACCAGCACGGGGTAGCCGATAGCCTTGGCGGTGACCAAAGCATCCTCGACGCTGGTGACGGCTGCCCCCGGCGGCTGGGGAATGCCCAGGCGGGACACGAGGTCCTCGAAGCGGCCACGGTCCTCGGCGATGTCGATGGCCTCAGCGCTGGAGCCCAGGATGGGCATGGCCGCTCGCGCCAGGTGGTCAGCCAGGTTGATCGCTGTCTGACCACCGAACTGGACGATGGACAGAGGCAACCCTCCATCGTTCAATCCTTCGTTCTCCAGGATATCTCGCACCGCCTCAGCGTCCAGGGGCTCAAAGTACAGGCGATCGCTGGTGTCGAAGTCGGTGGAGACGGTCTCAGGGTTGGAGTTGACCATGATGGCCTTGACGCCGGCCGCCTGGAGCACCCAGGCGGCGTGCACGCTGCAATAGTCGAACTCGATGCCCTGGCCGATGCGGATGGGCCCACTGCCGATGACCAGGGCCTTCTCGCCGGGCAGGGGCTCGGCCTCGTTCTCTTCCTCGTAGGTACTGTAGAAGTAGGGCGTCTGCGCCTCGAACTCGGCGGCGCAGGTGTCGACCATCTTGTACACAGGGCGAATGCCCGCCTGTTGGCGCAGCTCGCGCACCTGCTCCGGCAGACGGTCGGCCAGGACGGCGATGTTCTCATCGGGGAAGCCCAGGCGCTTGGCCTGCCGCAGGAGGTCGGGCGTCAAGGGCTCGGCCAGCAGGCGGCGCTCCATGGCCACGATGTTGTTCAGCTTGAGGAGGAACCAGTGGTCGATGCCGGTCGCCCCCGCGACCTCTTCCGGCGGGATGTCGCGGCGCAGGGCGGCCATCACCGCCCACAGGCGCTGGTCGGTGGCCTCCCTCACCCACTGCAAGGGGTCCTCGTCCCGCCAGCGGGGGTCCTCCCACAGGAGCGAGCGGGCGCCGACCTCCAGCGACCGTACCGCCTTCTGCAACGCCCCCTCGAAAGAGCGGTCGACGGCCATGACCTCGCCGGTGGCCTTCATCTGGGTGCCTATCTTGCGCTCCCCCAGGGGGAACTTGTCGAAGGGCCAGCGCGGTATCTTCACCACCAGGTAGTCCAGCGCTGGCTCGAAGGCAGTGGTCGTCTTACCGGTCACTCGATTGGGGATCTCGTCCAGGCGTTTGCCCACGGCGATCTTGGCCGCCACGCGGGCGATGGGGTAGCCGGTGGCCTTGGAGGCCAGGGCCGAGCTGCGCGACACGCGGGGGTTGACCTCGATCACGTAGTACGGAGCGGCTGAGGCGTCCTGCCACTGCCAGTCCACGATGTCCGGCCGCGGGGCCAGGGCGAACTGAATGTTGCAGCCGCCCTCGACGCCTAGGGCGCGGATGATCTTCAGGCTGGCGGTGCGCAGCATCTGGTACTCTTTGTCGATCAGCGTCTGGCTGGGGGCGACCACGATGCTGTCGCCGGTGTGCACCCCCATCGGGTCGATGTTCTCCATGTTGCAGACGGTGATGCAGTTGTCGGCGGCATCCCGCATCACCTCGTACTCGATCTCCTTCCAGCCCAGCAGGCAGCGCTCCAGGAGCACCTGGTGGATGGGGCTGGCGCGCAGGCCGCCGGAGACGATGTGCTCCAGGTCGGCCATGCTGTGGGCGATGCCGCCGCCGGTGCCGCCCAGGGTATAGGCGGGACGCACTACGAGCGGCAGGCCCAGATCGCGCGCCACCCGCCGCGCCTCGTCGAGGCTGGTGACGGTCTCGCTCTCAGGTACAGGCTCGCCGATCTCCTTAAGCATGTCCTTGAAGAGCTGGCGGTCCTCCGCCTTGCGGATGGACTCCACCGGCGTGCCCAGGAGCCGCACGCCGTTATGGCCGAGCACGCCCGCGTCGGCGGCGGCCACCGCCAGGTTCAGGCCGGTCTGGCCGCCCAGGGTGGGCAGGAGGCCATCCGGGCGCTCCCGCTCGATGATCCGGGCCAGCACCTCCACAGTGAGCGGCTCGATGTAGACTATGTCGGCGATCCCCTCGTCGGTCATGATCGTCGCCGGGTTGGAGTTAATCAGGACGGTGGTGACGCCCTCCTCGCGCAGCGAGCGGCAGGCCTGGCTGCCGGAGTAGTCGAACTCCGCCGCCTGGCCGATGATGATCGGCCCCGAGCCGATGATCAGTACCTTACTGGGCTTGGTCATCTACTTCCCTACCTGGCTCGCGGATGTCCAGCAGCAGAAGCGTGAGAGCAGCCACGCCCGCCAGCAGCAAGAGCGTGCTGTAGGGATCCGACAGGTCGAACTGCACGCTTGCCACGATTATGCATAGCACCCCCAGAACGGCCAGGGTCACGCGTCGGGCCAGCCTGGGCCAGCCGCTGGTCGGCCGGGCAACGATGAGTGCCGACGCCGCACACAGCAGGCCGGCGACCGCCGCCAGCAGGCCGAAGGCGAACACCCACAGGGCGCCGTCGCCCTCGCCAGCCAGGCCGAAACCCATGGCCGCCAGCCCGCCCAGCACCAGCGGCACCGCCAGCCCGGCGAGACCCCGTACGACTAGCGATCGCACTGTGCACCCTCCACCATCTCCAGGAAGCGGTCGAAGATGTAAACGTTGTCCTGAGGCCCCGGTGAGGCCTCCGAGTGGTACTGAATGGTAATGATGGGCAGCGAGCGGTGCCGCAGCCCCTCGACGGTGCCGTCGTTCAGGTGGACATGGCTCACCTCGGCCCCGTCCCGCAGGCTGTCGGGATCGAGCGCGTAGCCGTGATTCTGAGCCGTGATGTGCACGCGCCCGGTCAGGAGGTCCTTCACCGGATGGTTCGCCCCCCGATGGCCAAACTTGAGCTTGAAGGTCCCGGCCCCGAACGCCTGACCGACGAGGTGGTGGCCCAGGCAGATGCCGAAAATGGGCACCTTCCCGATGAGACCCGCCACCGTTCGCACCAGGTAGTCCAGCAGGTCAGGGTTGCCCGGGCCCGGTGACAACACGATGCCGTCCGGCTGCAGGGACAGGATGTCCTCGGCGGAGGTGGTGCAGGGCACGGCCGTTGCCCGACAGTCGCGTCCGCGCAGCAATCGCAGGATGTTGTACTTGAGCCCGATGTCCACCACCACGATGTGGCGCTGGTCAACGTCGGGCTTCTCCCAGTCGTAAGGCTCCTCGGTGCTCACCTGGCGGACGAAATCGACCGTGCCGTAGTTGGGCACGCCACGCAGGCGGGCCAGAGCCTCCTCCGGCGCCTCGTCAGCGGTGATGGTGCCCATCATCACCCCCGCCGAGCGCAGGCGGCGGGTGAGAGCGCGCGTGTCCACGCCGGCGATGCCTGGGATGCCCTGCGAGGCCAGGTACTCGTGGAGAGTGCCCTTGCTCTGCCAGTGGCTCGGCAGGTCGCACTCCTCGCGCACCACCAGGCCGCGTACCTGGATGCGCTTCGACTCCACGTCGAAGGCGTTGATGCCGGAGTTGCCGATGAGGGGATAAGTGAACACCAGGATCTGTCCAGCGCAGGATGGATCGGTGAGCGCCTCCTGATAGCCGGTCATCGCCGTGTCGAAGACCACCTCGCCGTAGGTGCGGCCCGGCGCCCCGAACGCCTGCCCCGCGAAGACCGAGCCGTCCTCAAGGACAAGGATGGCCTTATCAGTCATGGCTGGCCGCAACTCCCTCTTCGATGAAAACTGGTCGCCCCCCGTACACCGTCGCCACAACCTTCCCCTTGAGCGTCCGCCCGGCCAGCGGCGTGTTCTTCCCCTTGGAGGCGAAGCGCTCGGGCTCCACCACCCACTCGGCCTCCGGGTCGAACACCAGCACATCGCCCGGCGCGCCCTCGGCCAGGCTCCCCAGGCCGGGCACGGATCGCGCCAGGCCCAGCGCCCGCACCGGGCCCGCCGTCAGCTTGTAGATAACGGTCGATAAGTCCAGCTTGCCTTCGTGCACCCCCGCCAAAGGCGGGTTCGCCTCCGCCGAAGGCGGACGTCCTCTGGCGTCTGGCGAAAGCGACAGGCACAAAGCAAGGGCCGTCTCGAAGCCGCTGATGCCGAACGCGGCGAAATCGAACTCGCACAGCTTGTCCTCGATGGCGTGAGGGGCATGGTCGGTGGCAATAGCGTCGATGGTCCCGTCGGCCAGCCCCGCGATGCAGGCGTCCACGTCGGCCCTCGGGCGCAGCGGCGGGTTCACCTTGGCGTTGGTGTCGTACGCCAGGCCGCCGGGGCTCTCGACCGCGGCCAGCATCACCGCCTCGTCAGTCAGGGTCAGGTGATGCGGCGCGACCTCCGCGGTCACGTGGACGCCCCGCGCTTTGGCCCCACGGATGAGCTCGACGCTCCCCGTCGTGCTCACGTGCGCGACGTGCAGGTGGGCGCCGGTGAGCTCGGCCAGGGCGATATTGCGAGCGATCGCCGCCTCCTCAGCGGCGGCCGGGATCCCCCGCAGGCCCAGGCGATTGGACACCCAGCCCTCGTGCATCACGCCCTCGTGCGAGATCGACAGCTCCTCGCAGTGCTCGATGACCGGCAGGGCAAACGCGCAGGAGTACTCGAGAGCGTACCGCATAAGGGCGGCGTCGGCCACGGGCGAGCCGTCGTCGCTGAAGCCCACCGCGCCCGCTTCCGCCAGGTCGCCCATCTCCGCCAGTTCCTTGCCCTGGCGGCCGCGGCTGATACAGCCGATGGGCAGAACGCGCACCATCGCCTGGGCGGCAGCCGTCCGCAGGATGTACTCCACGCTGGCGCGGCTGTCTATCGGCGGCTCGGTGTTGGCCATGCAGCAGACGGTAGTGAAGCCGCCGCGAGCGGCCGCCCGCGTCCCTGTCTCCATCGTCTCCTTGTGCTCGAAGCCGGGCTCGCGCAGGTGGCAGTGGATGTCGACCAGCCCCGGGCAGACGATGAGGCCGCGGGCGTCGACGATGCGCTCCGCCTCTGCCGCCACGTCCGGCCCGACGGCGGCGATACGCCCCTCGCGGATGAGCACATCGCCCACCAGGTCAACCCCACTCCCGGGGTCGAGAATTCTACCGCCGCGAATGCCTAGCGAATCGTTCATGGCAATATCCTCCACCCCAGTCTGAAGCCTGGGGCATCGTGTCGGTTCGATGCCCCAGCGTTCACGCTGGGGTCGCAAAGTAGGTCCATCATCGCCCTTTCGCCAACAGATACAGCAGGGCCATCCTCACGGCCACGCCGTTGGTCACCTGCTCCTCGATGACCGAGCGGGCGCCGTGGGCTACCTCTGGCGATATCTCCAGGCCTTCGTTGATGGGGCCCGGGTGCATTACCAGCACGTTCGGCTTGGCCCGTGCCAGACGCTCCTCGTTCACCTGATATAACTGCACGTACTCCCGCAGGCTGGGCAGAAGCCCCGCCTGCTGGCGCTCCAGTTGCAGGCGCAAGGCCATCACCACGTCCGCCCCCTCGATGGCCCGGTCGAGGTTCGTATCAACCTCCACCGGCGGCAGGGCCTTGTCCTCGTTGCCCCGATAGCCGGGACGAAGGCCCCAGGGCAGGAGGGTGGGCGGCCCACACAGCACGGCCTGAGCGCCCATCGTGGTCAGGCCCCAGATGTTGGAGCGGGCGACGCGGCTGTGAAGGATGTCGCCGACGATGACCACCTTCTTCCCCCTCAGGTCGCCCAGATGGTGCTGGATGGTGTACGCATCGAGGAGGGCCTGCGTGGGATGCGCATGCCAGCCGTCGCCGGCGTTGACCACGCTCATGTCGACGTGGCCGGCCACCAGGTAGGGCGCCCCCGACTGCCGATGGCGCATCACCAGGATGTTCGCCCCGATGGCCTGGAGCGTGCGCGCGCTATCGACGAGGGACTCCCCCTTCTTCACGCTACTGGCGGCGGCCGCGATGCTTACGACATCGGCTCCCAGCGCCTTGGCTGCCAGCTCGAAGGAGGAGCGAGTGCGGGTGCTGGTCTCGTAAAACAGGGTGGCGACGATCGTCCCCCGCAAGGTGGGAACCCGTCTTATCTCGCGGCCCAGCACCTCCTTCATGGCGTCGGCCGTCTCTATGACCTGCTCCATTTCCTGCCGGTTGAAGTCGTCCAGGTCGAGAACGTGACGGCGCTCCCAAGTGGGGAGCCCCACGCTCTCCGGCGGGTGCACTTCTTCTGCCGTCTTTCCCCGCGTTGATTGATCCACCATGGCTAAGGCTCCATCGATATCACTACCACCGCATCGCGGTCGTCGGTCTCCTCCAGGAACACCTGGACATCCTCGTGGCGCGCGGTGGGTATATTCTTCCCTACGTAATCGGCACGGATGGGCAGCTCCCGATGGCCGCGGTCCACCAGAACCGCCAGCTGTATAAACTGGGGCCGCCCGAAGTCGATCAGGGCGTCGAGGGCAGCGCGAATGCTGCGGCCGGTGAACAGGACATCGTCCACCAGCACCACCCGCTTGCCGGCTATGTCCGTGGGTATCTCAGTGGGCTTCAGTTGAGGCTTGAGGTCCAGGTAGGAGATGTCGTCGCGGTAGAGGCCGATGTCCAGCGCCCCTACCGGCACCCCTCGCCCCTCGAAGTCGGCGATGCGCTGCGCCAGGCGAGCGGCCAGCGGCACGCCCCGGGTACGCATGCCCACCAGCACCAGATCGTTGAGGGTGGGGTTGTTCTCGACGATCTCGTGGGCAATGCGGCTCAGCGACCGTCGAATGTCCTCAGGCGACAGGATCACATGCTCACCCATGATCGCAGACCATAGCAAAAGCCCCCTCACCGCCTTCACGACAAGAGGGCTTGGGCTTCCAGCTCAGGCTATCAGTATGGGTTTTGTGTTTTGTCACTGTTTCTCCTTGTCGGCCTCGCGGGACCGACTTAAAGGCTCAACAGCGAACCTCCATTTATCAGCGTCATGATACCACGAGCTCGCAGCCCCTGACAAGCACCTGTGATCGCTCATTGCCGCCGACGCCCATGAGCTATTCGTGATGATGGGCGCCTCCAAGGGCCGGCCCTATCCCGTCCACCACCACTAGGCCAGCACGCGTCGCGTGTTGCAATCGCCCAACAGTCGGCTATAATGAGTGTGCGGTGGCCGGAGTCCGAGGAAGTGACCGGCTTTCGGCTCAAGCCGAAGTGGCGGAATTGGTAGACGCGACAGTCTCAAAAACTGTTGGGAGGCAACTCCCGTGCCGGTTCGAGTCCGGCCTTCGGCACCAGCAGGCAGGACAGTGACTTGGGGCGGGAAGGCTGGTCTCCCGCCTCGTTTTCTAGCTTGTCCTCTGCCGAGTGGTGTAAAGGTAGCACAAGGGACTTTGGATCCCTTAGTCCAGGTTCGAATCCTGGCTCGGCAGCCAGGCGTCTATATCAGGAAGCGCTCCCCGGTAGCTCAACGGTAGAGCGGGCGGCTGTTAACCGCTAGGTTGTAGGTTCGAATCCTGCCCGGGGAGCCAGCGCGGCCACCGACCTCCCAAGAAAGCAGTCTATCGGGCTATCAGTCCGTCAGGGTGTAGACGGAGGCCTGAGTTAGATCAAGCCCGTACTCCTCTGTGAGCGTTTCCTCAGCGCAATCCTGGAGCATCAGGTCGTAGGTGCCAGCGGGCAACAGCCAGGTACGGGACGCTCCAGACTCAATCGACTCCTCTCCACCCAGGTCGTCCTCACCCCAGTGCTGAGCGCCCGCGGGCGATATGAAGGCGTAGCAGATCTCCCCCCTCGATTCGTTCACTATCGTGAACTCGGTGAGCGGGTGGTCTCCGCCGACGAAAACCCCGCCCGCCCGCTGCACGTCGGCTTCCACCGAGAGCACCACTTCATAAAGACCGTCCGGGAGGCCGCCTTCATCGATGATGCACACCCACCAGTTGCCGCTGTCTCCACCCGTCCAGCTGTTGTCGATGATACTCCCCTCTTCATTCACCTGACCATCGACAAACCACAGGGCTCCCCAGGTCATGCTGTTCACCATGCCCTCGTAGTCCCAGAAGGCGCACACGCGGGTCACGCCTGAAGGTAGCGCATCCCAGATCTGGGTGGGCTGGTCGTCGGCGGTGACGCCGTCGGCGAAGACCAGGTTGTGGAATATGACTTGGCTTGTATCGAATCCGCCCGTCGGTTCGGGCTCGACGGGCAATAATCCGACGTATTCCTCGCCGGCCTCGGCAGCCTGGACCAAGGGCGTTGCTAGGTTCAGCGGACGCAGGCCGTTGATGAATCCTCCTAAAGGCACACAAGAGTCCAGATCGTTGATCTGGCCGTCCCGATTGGTGTCCACCACATAGCGGCAGTCCACGGGCTCCTGCCCGCCCGAGCCGGCTCCCAAGATAGTGGGCACGCCGATAAGCTTCCCCTGGTCATTGACGGCCATGCCGCCGCTGTTCCCTCCGGTGATGGTGGCGTCGGTCTTGATCCAGGCGCGTCCGCTCAGGCCCCGCTCGGACGTGAACCCGCTCACGACGCCGTCCGTAAACGTGATCGTTTTGCCGCCGATGCTTGGGTAGCCCAGGATGCGAATGTGGTCGCCTATCTCAACGTCGTCGGAGTCTCCCAACTCGACGGTCGGGAGATGCACCACCGCGGGGCTGCCGCCCAGATCCGACACAATGCGGATGACGGCCAGATCCAGCGCATAATCCACCGAGACCACCTCTGCCAGATAGGACATCTCGGGAGGCTCGTCGATCCGGTTCAGGACAGCCACCGCCAGCCGGTCATATTCACCAAGGCGATTGTCCACGACGTGGGCGTTGGTCAAGACCAAACCGTCCTCCGAGATGATGCTGCCCGAGCCAGTCCATATCGGCTCAAGGGCATCTCCTACAAGACTTAGGGCCCAGATCTGTACGGTGGCCTGCGCCAGCGCCGCCGTACTCGGGCCCAGGGGCTGGCCCTCAGTCCCATCCCCGCTTACCGTGGGGCTAGGGGTGGCAGGCTTGGGTTCGGGGGTCTGCGGCAGCCTCGACGGCGCCTCCGAACCGCAGGCCAGGCTGGCGATGGCCAATGCGGCAATTGTGACAAGAAGGGCTATGAGACGAGTCG
>Ga0209979_1003029_pt1 | contig 15264 bp, 13 predicted proteins | sample AnhtaG_FD_183114 | JGI IMG/M metagenome (GOLD analysis project Ga0209979, IMG submission 183114) | Deep subsurface microbial communities from Anholt, Denmark to uncover new lineages of life (NeLLi) - Anholt_01485 metaG (SPAdes) (version 2) | ecosystem: Environmental > Aquatic > Marine > Oceanic...
TTCGAGATATTGAGCTTGTTTCAGATACTTGTTTGCGAAAAAAACTTAAGCTTGAGAACGGAAATAATGTTGTAGTATGTATGTCTGGGCAATGGGAAAAACGATAAATGGGGTCATTTTTTAGCACTGGTTTTTATATTTTTATTAAGGAAGTAATTGCATGTCAATAGAAAAAACGATTGAAACATATAAAACTCAAATGCATTTGTATAAAAAGCTATCTGAAGAAGTCAAATATGTTATTGATCAAAAAATAAGCGATAAAAATATTAAAATAGACAACTTATTTTGCCGAGAAAAAAGTATAGAAAGCCTCACTAAAAAAATAAAAAGAAAGTCATACAAAAATCCGCTTGATGAAATTACAGACCTTGCAGGCGTAAGGGTTGTTTCTTACTATGAACCAGACATACAAAATATAAAAGAAATAATTAAAAAGAATTTTAATGTCCATGAACGTGTTGATAAAACTAAGGCTCTTGGTGTTGACAAAATGGGATACCATGGCTCTCATTTTGTTGTATCCCTAGGCGATCGTTATTCTGGAACACGATATGACGGAATAATAAATCTAAGATGTGAAATCCAAGTCAGGACGGTATTACAAGATGCTTGGGCATTGATAAGTCATCATTTAGTTTATAAAGAAGAATCCTCAATCCCAGACAGAATGAAACGTGATTTAAATAATGTTGCTTCTTTGCTTGAAATTTCTCAGGGAATTTTTGATTCGATGCGAGAAAAAAGGGAATGTTATATTTCTGAAATTCATGAAAAAGAAAAGGCTCCCGCTAATTTCTTATCGCAGCCAGTTGATTACGATACACTTTATGCTTATACAAAATGGAAATACAAAGATTTACTCGTTTCTGACAATTGGCACATTCGCCTTCTTTCTGACTTGAATTTACAAAAATATCCAACTCTGGAAGCAATAGATAATATTGTGGAACGCACAAAAGAAGCGGTTAACGCATATCAAAAAGAAAATTCTACCTGGTTTCGTGATGGAACGGCTTATATAACTAAATCACTAGGATTTGGAGATGAGGAATTCCGCAACAAGCATGGTTTTGGACAAAAAACACGAGATGCTTTCTTAAAATATAAACATTTAGTAAAAAATACCAAATAACAATTCGCTTCAGCGGATTATGATCCGTGCCGAAATCGGCACGTGCCCCAACCACTGAGCTCAAGACGTTGGTAATTTCAGTTTGCCTCTTGCTATGTTTGAGTATCAGTTGTCAGCCCAAATTTCAGAAGATGACGGATGTAGAGCGTATTGAAATTGATGAAATTATAAAACAGCTTTTTTTGGAATGTGAATAGAGTTGAAATAAAGGTTCGAATTGGTTGCACTGGCGGAGAGGGTGGGATTCGAACCCACGATCCCGATTACTCAGGATAGCGGTTTTCGAGACCGCCGCCTTCAACCGCTCGGCCACCTCTCCTTTTTCTATTGTTTAAATACTCTCAGCTGATCTGACTCCACTGGAGTGATTACGTCTTTGATGCCCTCTTTTTTAAAAAAAAATCCTTTAAAATCCTGCTGCATTCATCAGCCAAAACACCACCTTTAGTTTTAATCCGGTGATTCATCTTCTCAAAAGGAAAATTCATGACAGACTCAACAGCTCCACTTTTTGGATCATATGCACCAAAAACCAATCTCCTGATTCTGGCGTGAACTGCAGCACCTATACACATCACACATGGCTCCAGGGTGACATAGAGGTCACAATCAGGAAGCCTGTAATTTCTCCTCTTCAAACAAGCCTTTCTAAGAGCAATTATTTCAGCATGGGCAGTAGGATCGTTCCTGCCAATAGGTTTATTAAAAGCACAGCTTATAACTTTATTCCCTGAAATTATAACCGCTCCAACAGGCATTTCTCCCTTTCCCAATGACTTATTTGCTTCAACCAGAGACTGTCGCATAAAAAACTCATCATCTCTCATTTTTTTGGGAAACCTTTCGAGGCTAAATTTTACATTTGTTTACTCAAATATTCAAACGCAATTCCTGTCTAATAGCCTGTGTATAACATTATGTAAACTATTCATAAAAACTAAAACCTATTCTGCAAATAAGCACCAAATGATATCTGCTTTCTAACTGCTCTTTTATGGACAAATAATAGATGCCTCTTTCTAGGCACTTTCCAGTCGCCAGTCTGCGAACATACACATGAAGGCTTGTCTAAATTAAAATATATAAATAAAATGTACGATAGAATATTTTCGGCATATGATATATCAAAATTGAGAAAAAGTGATAAGAAATGGAAAAGCTTGAATGTATCTTTTGTAAGAAAGAATACCTTTTAGATATTTTTTACCCTTTCTGTCCCGAGTGTAATGAGCCAATGCTCTGCCCTGCCCCACAGAAAAAAAGAACATTTTATCCAGGAAAGGCATCTCCCCTGGAAAAATTCATTGATTTTCTCCCGTTATCAAAGATCAACCTGGACCTCAGCTTAAAAGAGGGAAACACACCCCTTATCAGGCTTAACCGGCTTATGGATAACCTCAACCTGCCTACAGTTTTTTTAAAAAATGAAACCGTCAATCCCACTTCCAGTTTTAAAGATAGAGGAACAGCTGTCGCCATTCAAAAAGCTGTATCCTTGGGAATTGAAAAAATAGGAACTGTTTCCACTGGAAACATGGCTTCTTCGACCGCAGCTTATGGTGCCAGGGCCGGTTTAAAAACTTTTGTCCTCCTCAAAGAAGAAACCTCCCTTGAGAAATTGCTTGCAGCGGGCATATATAATCCTGTCCTTGTTAAAGTCAAAGGAGATTATGGTCAGCTTTTTTATAAAAGTTTTGCCTATGGCAGGAGGCACAACATATATTTTATGAATTCCATGGACCCTTATCGTATAGAAGGGTATAAAGTCACAGGATTCGAGATTTTTCTCCAATTAGAAAAAAGGATTCCCCAGTTCATCTTTGTCCCAGTAAGTGCTGGGGGGCATATCACCGGGCTTGTGAGAGCTTTTCTTGACCTGAAAGAGGAAGGCCTCATCCAAAAACTTCCTACTTTTATAGGAGTACAGGCGCGGGGTTGTTCACCTATTGCACAGGCTTATACAACTGGGAAATTAAAAGTAAAAAGAATAAATAAAGCAAATACAATCGCCCATTCTATAGCCAATCCCGATCCGCCCGGAGGAAATATGGTGCTCAAACTGATCCAGGAAAATAAAGGGAAAATACTCGATGTCTCTGATGAAGAAATTCTCAATGCCCAAAAAATGCTGGCTGAACTTGAAGGAATCTTCTGCCAGCCAGCTTCATCCACTGTGCTGGCCGGACTGTTGACACTTTCAGAGAAGATAAAGTTCGAAGTCAATGACCAGATTGTACTTGTCGCCACAGGAGGGGGCTTAAAAACTATAAAGAGCCTGGAATCTTTTAAAATAGATATACATCAGACATCTCTCTCAAAGCTAGAAAATATAATTTGCTCGCTCGCGCATGGAACCTAGCTCAACATACAATGTGCACAATGCGAAGCAAAAAATGAAAAATTGGAACTGGAAAAAATGAGGCCTGTCTCCATTGACTAGATTTTCTAGCTGAAATATTCGGTCCAGTTTCTTTATTTCTTTCCATCAGACTTTAACTGTGCTATCATAACCGCACCTAATCCAATCAAAGGAGGTATCTATGAGAGGTGATTTTCCATCTTTAGATTTTAAGCTACCCAAAATTAGTCCAGGAGTCATCAAAATAATTGTCGCCGCAGTTATCGTCATTATCCTTTTCGCTACTTCTGTTTACCAGATAGGGCCAGAAGAAGTGGGAGTTATCCTACGATTCGGTAAATATGTAAGGACTACAGATCCAGGTCTTCATTTCAAGTACCCCTTAGGAATCGAGTCATTGGATAAAGTCCCTGTTCAAAGGCAGTTGAAAATGGAGTTTGGCTTCCGAACGGAACTGCCAGGAATAAGGACCCAATACAGAGTGACACCTGAAACAGCGAGAGAAGCCGTAATGCTTACAGGCGATTTAAATGTGGCAGTTGTAGAATGGATCGTCCAGTATAAAATTAATGATCCCTACAAATACCTGTTCAAAATAAGAGATGTAGACAGCACCTTCCGCTACATGAATGAAGCTGTCGTGAAAAAAATTGTCGGCGATAGTTCGGTGGATGAAGTAATCACAGTAGGAAGAACCAGAATTGCAATAGAAGCAAAGGAGGAACTTCAAAATCTTTGCGACCTCTACGAAATAGGCATTGAAGTCAACCAGCTCATTCTCCAGGACTCCAATCCTCCTGAACCTGTCAAGGCGTCCTTTAACGACGTCAACGAGGCACTTCAGGAAAAAGAAAGAAAAATCAATGAAGCCAAAGCCGAATACAATAAGGAAATACCTAAAGCAACTGGAGAAGCTGAACAGATGATAATGGTTGCTGAAGGTTACGCCATGGAGCGAGTTAATAATGCTCAGGGAGATGCCAGTCGATTCACTGCCATTTACAGGGAATATGCACGAGCTCCTTTAGTGACTCGAAAGCGTCTTTACCTTGAAGCTATTAATGTAATTCTTCCCAAGATCAGCAAAAAAATCATTTTTGACGAGAAGATGAAAAACGTCTTACCCCTGCTGAATTTAGGAGATGAGGTGAAAAAATGAATAAACCAACAATAAACTTACTAATTGGAATTGCGGTTTTTATCGTTCTTATCGTCCTCCTCAATTCTTTCTATATCGTGTCTGAGTATAAACAGGTGATTATCACTCAATTCGGGGAGCCTATCGGGGATGCCATCACAAAGCCGGGATTAAAAATGAAAATTCCTTTTATCCAAAAAACCAATTACTTTGAGAAGCGGTGGCTGGAATGGGACGGAGATGCCAACGAAATTCCCACAAAAGATAAAAAATACATCTGGGTTGACACTTATGCCCGTTGGAGAATCAGCGATCCTCTTGTTTTCTTCCAGAGAGTACGTGATGAGAGAGGAGCTCATACAAGAATTGATGATATAATAGACGGAGAAACAAGAGACGCTATAGCTAGCTTTGACCTGATCGAGATTGTCCGATCTTCAAACCGTGAATTCGAACTGACAGATGAAACAGCCATTCTTTATATCTCTGCTGCCATGATTAAAATCGAGACAGGCAGAGAAAAGATTGCTCAAATCATCCTTGAACATGCCTCTCTAAAATCCCCTGAAATCGGGATAGAGCTCAAAGATGTAAGAATAAAGAGAATCAATTATGTTCAAGCAGTCCAAGAGGAAGTATTTAATCGCATGAAAGCTGAAAGGCAAAGAATTGCAGCAAAATACCGCTCTGAAGGGGACGGTGAAAGTGCTAAAATTCGCGGTGAAAAAGAGCGGGAGCTAAAAAGGATTCAATCAGAAGCCTATCGTACAGCCCAGGGAATAAAGGGAAAGGCTGATGCTGAAGCCACCAAGATTTATGCCAAGGCCTACAACCTGGATCCGGAATTCTACCAGTTCATGAAAACTCTTGAGACATACGTCGCAAGCCTGGATAAAGAGACATGGCTGCTGCTCTCAACTGATACCGAATTTCTCAAATACCTTAAAAGCTCAGTAAAAAGATAAAACAGTTATTCCGAAAGTCTCTTTGCTGTCGACTATAAGCTACAGACAGACAGCTTGTAGGTAGGACTTTATAAATTGAATCCCTACCCTTTCTAATACTCCTTTGGCAGGCTTGATGAATCAAGCCCCTACATGTTTAGTGATTTATTTAGTAATTTGCTTCAATCTTTCCATAGAGATATTACTGCCGGTTAGTACTAGAGCAACTTTTTTTCCCTTTATTCGCTCCTTTATTTTTAAAGCTGCAGCAAGGGGAGAAGCCCCTGCTTCCTCTGCTAAATTTCTGACTAACTCTATATAAATTAGGATAGCCTGTACCATTTCCTCTTCAGAGACAAGAATAAAATCCGATAAAAATTCCTGAAGGATTTCCTGCGTGAGCTCATACCCAATTTCAGTGGCCAATCCCTCAGCAGCGGTTTCCATTTTATCCTTAACAATCCTCTTGTTTTTCCAGGATAAATAGGCAGCAGGAGCTTTCTCTGCCTGAACACCTATTATTTGGAGTTCTGGATTCACAGCCTCTTTGACCAAACAACATCCAGAAGCACCGCTTCCTCCCCCCACAGGAACGATAATAACATCCATAGATGGACAATCTTCGAGAATCTCCAAGGCATAAGTGGCTACACCCGCAATCAAATAAGGCTCGTTTGCCGGATGAATAAAGCGTGCACGCTGCTCTCCTGCAAGCTTCTCTGCGTAATCCCTAGACTCATCAAAAATACGGCCAAAAAAAACAATGTTAACACCCAGGCTCTTTATGGCTTTCACTTTTGTCGGATTAGACTTTTCAGGCATCACAATAGTCACTGGAACGCCAAAAAGATTGGAGGCATAAGCAATAGATAGGGCATGGTTTCCGGTTGATGCTGTCACTACTCCTCTTTCTTTTTGCTCACGATTCAAGTGAGAGATAAGATTGATTCCCCCTCTGGTTTTAAATGCACGCGAGGGCAAATAATTTTCATGCTTAACGTAGACTTTTGCATCAAGAAGTTGATTCAGTTGAGGGTAGGAATAAAGAGGAGTGCGGGGAAGGTATTTTCCGATTACACTCCTTGCTTCCAGAACATTGTTAAACGTAGGTCTTTCCATTCTTATAGCCATGGCTTTATCCTTTTATCTTGAACTCAACAGTTCAATAAGTACTTACACACAAAACAAACAGCGAATCAGACTCAACATCAAGGATTATTCTTAAATCTTCATTCACTAACAAAGAATATTTTATGATTTCAGGAAATTGACTAACTGGTTTTTATTTGGAAATAGAGCCGAAGTACCCCCTGTATGAAAGAAAACGATTCTATCTTCTTTATTAAAATAACCTTTGCCAATAAGGTCAATAAGAGCTGCCATGGCTTTACCCGTGTAAACAGGATCAAGGAAAATTCCTTCCTTAACAGCCACAAATCGAATGGCTTCTGCTACTTCCTTGCTTAAAATTCCATAGCCTTCCTTTATGTATTCATCAAAAATGATTATGTCTTCTTTTTCTATTTCGATATCAATACCAAGAGTTATTATTGTATCCTGGGCAATAGAAAGAACATCCTCGCCGTATGACTCTTTATAATCAGAAACACTGATACCCAGAACCTTTATCTCTTCTCTTAAAGCCTTTGCACCCACAGCTAAACCGGCTTGAGTTCCTCCAGAACCAGAGGCATGAAGAATATAATTGATCTCAAGACCCAGTTCTTCAGTTTGTTCCAGCAATTCTGCACAAGCATTGACATAACCAATAGCTCCCAGCGGCTTTTCCATTGAGCCGCCCTTCATCGAGCCGCCGATTGGAGCAATATACGGAGTTTGGCCCAATTCCTTAACCTCATTTTGGACCTCTTCAATTACATCCTGAACGTCCTCCAGCTTTAATACTTTACCTCCTTCGGCTTCTCTTATTCTGACATCCGCATCTAGAATATAATCCAGAAGCAGGTTGCCGTCGTATTCTTCAGGGAGATCATATAATTTAAACAAAATTAGGATGGCTTTAATCCCAAATTTCCTGGCAACCGCAGCAGTTTGAAGACACCAGTTCGACTGCACGCCTGCCCAGGTGATAATAACATTCGCATTTTTATTTAAAACATCCTGAATGATAAACTCCAGCTTGCGGGATTTATTTCCGCCAAAGGCGACACCCGTCAGGTCATCCCGCTTCATATAAATCTCGGGTCCCCCAAGAGCTAAAGAGAGATTTTCCAGCTTCTGCAAGGGAGTCGGTAAAGGAATTAAATTTTTCTTTGGAAAACATTCAATTTTTTTCTTTATTTCAGGGATAGAAATAGCCATCTTAATTTTCCTCTGAAGGATTAATTTTATAACAGAAATAAAGGCTTAAATCAAAGTGCTTATGTTTTTGCTTAACATTGGTCGCAGATTTGTTCTTTCTTCCCGGTTCTAAGTGTTTGAAATTATATCAATAAGACATTCCCCATGGCAGGTAATATTCCCCAATATGTCAGTATTATTTCCTTTTTCCGATTTAAAACACTAATTCGTTTAACTGTCATTTTATCAAAAGGAAGTCAGAGCTTTAGGGCCTTCGGCTTCCACTTAGCTCAATTATTTATTTCTCCCAACTAACCTTATAAACTACTAATCTCTTATAACCACTTTCTTTCTCTTGAAGACAATAAAGAAGATTCCGTTTCATCTTTGCCTTGAGGGGACCACTCCAAACCAAAACATTTATACTTTTCCTTCCAATAAAAATGCCATCGGGATTGAAAATATCATAAACAAATTCCCGAGGATTCTTGTTTTTTTCATAAGTCATAACGAAAAGCCAGCCTATCTCATTAGCAAAGAGCTCATGAAATGCTGGCCAGTACTCTGGTAAATATGATTTTCCAGGCGGAGGTGCAAATCCCCTCTTTTTCATTTCCTCCCTTTTTTTTAATCTCTCTTTTTTATATTCGTCACTTATTTTTATGGGCTTATAATTTTTTTTGATTATCCTCTTCAAATATCCTTCTGAGTTATACACCCAAATTTCATATGATGAGCTTCTTTTTCCTATATAAATATTTTCTTTGGTTGCATAAGATTTATGAAGTTCATAAACAAATTTAGCGCTATCTCCTTGTAATTCTTGTTTTTCAACATCTTTAATTTTTTCAAATTTAGGACTGAATACACTCCATACGATTTGTCCAGTTCCAGGACCTGACGAAGATACCTTATAAGTAAAATAATTCTCATTTTCCATTTGTTTTATGTCAGGTAAATTCGAAGGCGAAGATATCTCATTGATTAAATTCCCATCACTACTAAGGATAAGAAGTTTCGGCTCCCAAAAATTTTGAATGATAATTTCATCACGATTATTAATGCTCATAACATCGGCATTATGAAGCTCGCCAGGGCCTCGACCTCTTCTGCCGAAAGCATCTACAAAATTTCCATTTTTATCAAACTTAAAAATGCAATTTTCTCTACTTCTGTTGTATATACAATAAATGTTTCCCTTAGAATCAACATCAAAGTTATCTATATCAACTAATCCCCTCTCTGCTACATAATCTTTTTCTGTATCAATAGTAAATTCTTCCTCAAGATGAAACGTACTTGGCTCTCCTTGAATCCTATAAGGTTCTAAATGATTAACAATGACTTCTACTCCGTTTTTCATGTATCTTTCTATTTTTTCTTGTTTTGGGCTACAGGATATGATTAAGGTAATCATGAAGAAGGAAATCAAAATATAATTGAAATTTCTCATATTCCCTCCTTCATAAAAATCACCTGAGGTTGGCGATTCCTTTAAAATCTATTTTCTGAATAATGTTTTTAAGTTCAGATGTATTCTTAAAGTTAAAACCTTCTAAACAAACAAGAAACCTATCTTTGATAAGAACCAACACTCTTGCCTCTTTATTATCATAACGATAGCTTTCCACTCCAGGTTGATCCTTAATAGTAATCTGCTTGGTGTATTTCTCAGAAGCATCTATCTCTATTGCCCATATACTTTTTGATATCTCAATGGCTTCGGATGGAAAACCGAAATCGCTAATCGTCAAGATTAAATGTATGGCTTCATCACCTTCAGCAACATAATCTTGCTTCACCCGGCTAAATTTATTATTAGGCGGGTTCTTTTCTTCTGCCTCTCCTTCTTTTTTAAAACCAGAAATGTCGATGAGGAAAGGTTTTAGTTCACTCCAGTTGACTGGATCCGCTCTCTTTTTTTCTTGAGAGAACACATTAATGGTAAAAATTAGTCCAAAGATAATGACTAAAATAAAAACTTGTTTAATTCTCATTTTCTCCCCTTCAATTATCTTCCTTATTGATATGATAAGCCCTTATGCTGTCTTTTTCAATCCAGGGAAGCGAAGGTTTTAGGGGATTTGGCTTCTACCAACTTCAATTTACGATTATTTTATATTTAAATATCTCATATTCATCCATATAACCTTCTTCATTAAGCCTTCTGGAAAGGATATAGAGATGCTGATCATCTTTTTTGTAGAAATTCGAGGGACCTCCCATAACATATGTAACCGCATCTGGAAGTGCCACTTCACTCATTAATTCACCCTCAGGACTATATAATTGTAAGAATGCTTTCCAAAGCGAAGAAACCTTATCAAAATTTGTGTAAATAAGACCAATAAAATCTTCATCAGCAAAAACGCCTGTTACCCAGGACATCTTTTCCTTTTCTTTCCTTTCTATTATACCTTTTCTTATTCTACGAGCTTCAAGAATCCCTTTTGTTACTTTAGGCCGGACGTAATTTTTTGTTTCTTGACCGAAAGTCCCCATTTTTTTTGTTTTTAAATTGATTCGAACGATTCTTAATCTTCCTTCCCATACATAATAGACGTAATCTCCATGAACGTGAAAATGAGCAGTTACTCCAATCGGTGAGATTTCTCCATATTTCCTATCGAATCCATATGCTGATTTAAAGCCATATTTTACATACGAAGGAAGAAGGTAATGAGTTTCTTTATCTTCAAAATCTTTCACATAAAGTGCAAATTTATTCCCATTTGAATCCTCTTTATTTCCAGCAACTAAAACATTCTTATTTAATAATCTCACATCTGAGAAACATCCTACACATAAAATTTCATTTATTCTCACGAATTTAGCCCTTTCTGCTCTTTTATAGATAGAAATTCTCATCTTTCCAAGATCCAAATGAATATAGTATGGCTTCTGATAATCACAATACATGGGGCTTTGGAATTCATCTGGGCCAGGTCCTCTTCTCCCCCAAATTTTAATAAGGTTACCTGTGTTGTCATAAAACTTAATATTTCCATCCTTTACATCAGGAAGTATCAGCATCTCATCTTCTGTTACAGCAAAACAGCTAATACTCATTAAAATTGTCTTTTCCTGAGATAAGAGGAACCTTTTAACAAGTTTTACCTCTAATCCAAAAGACAAATTAGTCATAACTAAGAGTGGGAATATTAGTATAAAAATGTATTTTTTCATTTCACAGGCTTCCTGGTGCATTGATAAAATTACGACTTTATTTTCTTACTCCTGTTACAATTTTTTTATTTAAAATGTCGTTTGTTGCCGCTTTATGTCGTATTATGTCGTATTGATTTTGGCTAAAGATTGAGAATTTCTCTCCCCCTTACTCGTCTTCCTTTTAAGGCACTTCCTCAGCCCTGCTGTCTTTTTCAATCCCGGAAAGCCAGGGCTTTAGGGTTTCTGGCTTCCGCTCGCTCTGAATCCTCTAATATTTCCATGAAACTTTATATCTCTTGACCATCTGAAATCCGTCTTCATCTTCTTCAACGGTGTAAAGCTTGTTTTTTTCCAAGTTTGTCAAAATCAAGTTTGAATTTATAGATGAAATGAGTTTCCTGACTTAATGCATAAAGGTATTCATTGCTAGAGATGGCTATTCGGAAAATTCTATCTCCAACTCCTATTAGCTTAACTTTAAATTTCCCATCATTGGAGTAGACATAGATTGTCATCCTTGATGGATCGTTTAACAAAATATACAGATTGCCCTTTTCATCCACTGCCAGGTCATTCACATAATATAAAGGCCAGAAAATACTCGGATTTTTTTCTGATTCGTTCTTCTCGAGAAAAGATTTGTAGATTTTATTATATTCCTCGGTTTTGATCTCTACCTCTGCAAACAATTCTCCTTTTGAGGAATATTTCTTAAATTTATTAAGAGCACGGTGAACTGCAAAGATATACCCATTATTATCGACAATCAATAAAAGATCGTTTTTAAAGCTATCTGGTATTTCTCCGTTTCGGATCTGTTTTTTTATAAGAGTAAAATCAAAAAATTCAAAGGACTTTCCCTCCAAATCCCCAATTTCCCTGATAAAATGGCCTTTACTGTTATAGACCGAGATGATTTTGGGGCTTCTAAATCCTTTTGTATTCAGATATATGTTCCCTTTTGAATCGAACCTCATGCCCTGGCCGAAGTCAACCGGAGCCTTAAAGCTTCTTAGATATTGACCGTCTTTGGTAAAAACCTGAATTCTCCTGTTGCCAGTGTCAGCGACATATATTTCTTCTTCTAAAATATCCAATATCCAAGGCCTTTTGAACTCTCCAGGGCCGCTTCCTTCACGGCTGAAGTATTTAATAAAAGATCCATCCTCTCGAAAGATTTTGATATTATTATCCTTAGAGTCCAGAATATAAATCCTTCCCTTTTTACATACTGCTATATCAACAGGATTATTGAAGATTTGATTCTCCGCAACATTCATACCTCCAAACTTACTCAGCAATTTCAGGCGTTGAATAGAAAACTCTTTGGAATTTTTTATAACTCTGACTTCATTTTCATGCTTTATATTCTTCTTCCTTTCAACTTCTTGTTCACCAGATGAAATAACCAAAATAAAGACTGAAAGAAATAAAACGACTGAAACAGCCTTGGATTTGGCTTTCATTTTATCCTCTTATAAAAATTATAGCTCTCTCAGCTTTCTTTTTCAATCCAGGGAAGCCAATGCTTTATGGGATTTGGGTTCCAGGAGGCTCAACTTCCTTTATTCTTCTATATCTTTCCATTCTGATTCAGCTGCAAACCAGAATTTACCTTCATATTGTTCAAATATGTACGCAGTGAGCTACTTTTCTTCTGGTGTTTTATAAAAAATTTTTGGGTCTATTATTTTTTCCTCATGCTCAACATTAAAGAGATTTTTTGATATTACTATCTCTTTTATTTGCTCAACGGTGGGCAATCATGTACATTCAGCAGTAGGAATCTTTGTCGTTTTTAATTCAGGATGAGAACAATATATCTCTCCTGTACCTAGATTTATCTCCACTATATCAACCCCAATAACTGGATGGAAGAAAAAGTCACATTTTTCAAAATAACGGTCTAAGATCTCAGAAATGTCTTCATCTTCTTTAGCCCTCTCACACATGTTGATATACCTCTTTAAATCTTCTGGAATTTCTTCAGGTTCTAGACATTTCTTTATCATTCGTATTTCCCTTCACTGAAATTTTAATGCTGACAAATTCGGTGTAATTATATTCTCAGGTATCCGTGAAGTCAATGAAGGTTTGGGGAGTATGCAGTCGAGATATTTATCCACCACTTCCAGCACAACCGGCCGAAGAAATCCATACTCTCTTTCAAAGCATGTCTCATATTCTGAGAGAAACTTCTCAAAGTAGTGGAACAACACCCGGTAGAACACAGTGCGCGGACAACTGCCAGCAGAAGGTCATCTTTTTTTTCTTTCGGAAAGTAATCCTCTCTATTTATAATCAAGGATGATACACAGGGCACGCTGGATGACTGTATCCTTGCCTTCAATCAGATCATCGATTTGCATATCCACCGGGATATCCGGCTGCACACCCACACCCTCGATCCGGATTCCCTTCGGTGTCCGCATATCGGAGTGGGGATACTGGAGGATGCCGCCAGTGCGAAGCTTTTCCTGGGTAGAGTTGAGCACTCCCCCGTAAGAGGGGCGGCCCAAAATAACAGCCCTGCCCAGCTCCTGCAGCCCGCTGGCGAAGACCTCACTGGCGCTGCCCGAAGCCTCATCAATCAGAATAGCCACCTTTCCCTTATATGCCGCGTCTCCACTTCCCTCAAAGGACCAATTCCGAGTAATCCCGCTTCTCGTAACCTCCACCGCCAGGGATCCGGACTCTTTGCAAAGCAAATGAGCCAGGTAGTCCACTCCTGGATTCACACCACCGCGGTTTTGACGAATATCGATAATGAGCCCTTCGGTGTCCCAGTACTCTTTGACAACAGGCTCCAATTTGCTTTTTAGATCAAAGGACCAGCCGTCAAACCATATGTAACCCACTTTGGGATGGATACGCTCTGATTTAACAACGGCTCGCCCGAGATGGGCTCTGGCCTTAAATGGTGCATCCCGCGGGACCTCTAGCGTCCGCCGATTGTTTTTATCCTCGATAACGGTCAGCAAAACTGCGGTTTCCGGAGATCCGGCAACGGCTCCTTTGGCATCGATGAGAGTCTGGAAGCGGGATGCCCTGATTTTTTGCGAATCGGAAAAATCTTTCTCTCTGGCCTTCTCGAGAACTTGGCCTGGCCGCAGCCCGGCCCCGTATGCGGAAGAGTCTAATTCGACAGAATAAACCACCACTCGGTCCTCAGCGATCCGCAGTTCCAGGCCTTCGGGAAACATCAACGGCTCCACAGGCACCTTCCGCTCCCGTGTCTGTTGATTAGGAGCGATGACGGCCAGATGGCTTCGCCCTAGCTCCTTCAGCATTTCACCAAGAATGGCATGAAATTTTCTGCTGGTTTGTGCTTCCTCGGCCTTTAATCGGTAAGACTCCCCAATTGTATTCCAGTCCTTCCCGCCAAAATCAGGATCAAAGTATTTATCTCTGATAGTTTCCCATACCATTTGAAAAGTCTCCCGTCGGAGCGGCATGGGAATCATATCGTCCGCTTTAAAAAAAGGCACCTCCTCGACGGATTCAGCTTCCTGTGCGCTGGCTGGAAGAGGATTCAGACATTCACTATTGCCCCAAATCAAAGCTCCCAGTAAAAAGAAAGCCAACCCAAAGACTGAAAATTTCTGTGCGTTCATTCCGCTATCTCCCTTAAACAAAATATATGTAATTACATATTATCACAGGAACAAAAAAAGTCCACGGGATTGATCCTCTCATTTATCCTTAATACAGCGGTGACCTGCCTCCCCCTCAATGTACCGCCTGTTAAGTTAGATTTTTGACAATTTGGACCTGGCCCCATCTTTGATATTGTCACTGCTCTCCCCGTTTGCTTACAACGGCCGGCTTTATTCGCGTTACTTTGCGTATAACCAATATGCGTTTGTGACCATTTTGTGACCATTCCAGGGCAAAAATAGCGAAAAAATAAGAAAGAATATCAAACTAAAGGAAAAAATAAAATTCTGTGTTTTCAGAGACATAGCTCGTAATTTATTGAAACAAAATGATTTAAAAAATTAAAGGAGCCCGAGCCCCCTCTTCGGCATTATATCTTATTTATTTTCAATCATTTAGATGAGAATTTAGTTGGCCTCTAGTTCAATCAAGCTCATGGAAAGTTATCATTTTTTTCTTCTTCCCCGACGGGAAGGGATCGTTAGTTGTAATAAAAGCTTATTTTTCCCGCTCTTTCTTGGTGGTCTCTTTTTCTGTTCGCTCCTTTTCATCCTGGTTCTTC
>Ga0209979_1003030_pt1 | contig 15262 bp, 8 predicted proteins | sample AnhtaG_FD_183114 | JGI IMG/M metagenome (GOLD analysis project Ga0209979, IMG submission 183114) | Deep subsurface microbial communities from Anholt, Denmark to uncover new lineages of life (NeLLi) - Anholt_01485 metaG (SPAdes) (version 2) | ecosystem: Environmental > Aquatic > Marine > Oceanic >...
TGTACTTTGGCGGGTTAGAATTAAATGTATGTTCGGTAAAAAGTTCGTACATAACAAAAATTTCGAGTTCTTAATCGAAGCATTAGCTGCGGCAGCTTAAATGCTTACAAAAAGTGCGAAAGTTTACTAATTAACCAATTAACTAATCACTTACAGGGAGTGTGAATTTATGGAATGGTTGACACCTATGATAGCTGTTTATGCCGCTGCGGTATCCGTGCCGCTGCTGTTGCTGCTGTATTTCCTCAAGCTTAAACGCCGCGAGCAGATTGTCTCGAGCACGCTGCTGTGGAAACGAGCTGTGCAGGACATGCAGGTTAATGCTCCGTTTCAAAAGATAAGACACAATATTCTACTCTTGTTGCAGTTATTGATGTTGTTGGCGATTTTGCTTGCTGTGGCAGGGCCTATACTGTCGTTGCTCGCTGGTCCGGGCCGCCGATACGTATTGCTGATAGACAGGTCCGCGAGCATGAACGCTACCGATATCGAGCCGACCCGTCTGGACGCAGCCAAAGAACAGGCGAAGGTATTCGTTAAGTCGCTGCGCAGTAAGGCCTTCTTTTCCTTACGCGGTGACTGCGACCAGACAATGGTCATAGCTTTCGACAATCATGCCAAGGTGATGTGTAATTTTACCTCAGATAAGCGCCAATTGAACCTGGCTATAGAGGCGATAACACCGAGTGACGGCGACTCTTCTTTGGGCGAGGCGGTTGTAGTAGCCCGCGCCTTCGCACAGTCGCCTGGTGTGGAGGCCGACTTCCTAAGCGCCGAAGAGCCGGCCCAACTGGTACTGTTCAGCGATGGGCAAATCCGCGATTTAGAGCAGATTGTGGTTAGTTCCGATGAATTGATTTTTCACTGCATAGGCGAATCCCGGGATAATGTCGGCATAACCGCTATGCAGGCGCGGAGGTCCTACGAAAAGCCCGATGAGATAAACGTTTTCGCCACGTTGGCTAATTACGGTGCCGCAGGAATAACCTGTGATGTCCAGCTCAGTATAAACAATGATGTCCGTGCGGTAAGGTCGGTAACTGTTCCCCCACGAAAGACAGACAGCGGCTCGGATGCCGTCCAGCCCGGTAAGGTGGCAGTGAATTTTTCTTTATCACACGCTGAGGCAGGGATACTTGAAGTAAGACAGTTACAGGGTTCCCGCGAAGCGGGGTCCCAGCCGGATTCTTTACCGTGCGACGATGCCGCATGGGCCATTTTATCACCTCCTAAAAAGCTCTCGGTCCTGCTTGTTACCGCCGGCAACGTGGTGCTCGAATCGGCACTACAGTCTTGTCCGGTTGCTCGGCTTGATGTTAATTCACCGGCTGAATTTGACGCAATGGACCATTCTGCTCTGAGTGTTGAGCAGCCTTATGATGTTATTGTGCTTGATAACCATCTGCCCGCTCAACTGCCCAAGTGCCGGTACCTTATTTTTGGTCGTCCGCCGGATGATATCGATGTGTCAGTTCCTCAACAGCTCGAGAACCAGATTATGGTAGATTGGAGGCCGAAGCATCCGATATTGGAATATGTCAATCTTACGAACTTATTCGCTGCGAAGTGTTATAAAATGACCTTGCCTCGTGATGCGGAAGTTCTCGCCGAGTTCAATGAGACACCGGCCCTGGCAATGGTGCGGCGAAACGGCAGTGTCTTTCTGCTTGCCGGGTTCGATATTCTTCAGACCAACTGGCCGTTTGAACCCAGCTTTGTTCTGTTCTGTTATAACGCTGCCAACTTTCTTGGTATGCAGGTTGGACGAAAGCAAGAGCTTAACCTGGAAGTTGGCCAGCCCATTATTGTTGAGGGTCTGAAGCCCGAAATTTCGGCTCGAATCGATGGGCCGGATTTTTCCGGTATGGAAATCAAATCCAATTCTTCTGGTTCCATCCGTTTCCCCGGTACCGGTCGGGTCGGCGTGTACAACTTAAGCGTACCGGCTCAGCCAATTAGACTTTTTGCCGTCAATCTGCTTGATACACAGGAAAGCAATATCGAGCCCCTTCGGGAGATTGTCTTCGCAGGCCAGCCGGTGGAAGCTCAGGAGCGTGCCCTGAGTCGGGCAAATCTTCCGTTGTGGCCGTTTCTTGTGGGCCTGGCCTTAGTCCTTGCGTGCCTGGAATGGTTAATATATAATCTTAAAGTTAGAATTTAGTGCCCGCACCTGTGCTCCCCGCACAGAAAACGCGGGTACAGGTGCATAAGTTTCGTATGCGGCGAGGGTTACAAATGTTACGCGTTTCACTAATTATATTGGTTGTTCTTGCTTTGCCCGTTGTAGTTTTTGCCTCGATGGACTCAGACTCGCCTTTCAACGTCGATTTTTTCTTCGGGTGGGGTAATTACTATCGTCCTATGGAGTGGACGCCGGTGGAAATCGGCATCGCCAGCACACTTACCGAGCCCTTTGCCGGTTCTGTAACCATCTCCGCTCAACAGGACGGTTTGAATACCCTGGATATTGTTCATACCTTTGTCCTTACGCCGGATGTTCCACTGCATCTGCCACTTGTGACGAAGCTGGCATTTACTGCTGATAAATGCGGTGTGAGACTCAGCGACGAGCGGGGCCGAACACGCTGGGATTGGGATTTTAATCTTTGGAACCTTTCCACGAGAAATCGTTTACTGACGGTAGTTCATGAAAATGACTTGTTAATTGGGCTTGTCGGCCGCGGAAGATTCGGTCTGTTACGGCTATCTCAACAGTCCATCTGTCAATCTCAAAGGGGTCAGGGAAAGGTGTATCTCGGAGATAAGCTGCCGCGAATGGTTCCCTGGGACTGGACCGGCTTTGTTTCTCTTGACCTGCTCATTCTCTATGACCCCGACTGGAACCTGTTTAATCAACATCAGTTGAATGCGATTGCTCAATGGGTCTCCAATGGAGGCAAGTTACTGCTTGTGCTTGGAAGTCATCCTTTGAGCGCCAAGAATCCCATTGCTCAGTTATTACCTTTTGAATTACAGAACGTGAAGCAAATTACTGTGCCCGCGGAAACCTTAGAAAAATTTGGACTGATATCCGACGAACCGGAAACTGTTACGTGCTGGCCACTGGTGTCCAAACCCGGGGCTCGCTTTTATGAAACAGAAACTTATAACGCCAGCGAATCTCTGTTCGGCACCGGATATACAGGCTTTGGTCGCGTGGGCGTATTAGCTTTTGACCCTTCCACTATGGCTGATAAACAAAGGGCAAATTCCGCCAGGTTCTGGGCTGGCCGCATTACAGCAATTCTGGAAGATGCTCACACTGCACCTGTTAGGACGGAACAGCCAATTCCACCACGTGACAACAGGGGGCGTATGTTTGGTAGTCGCTCTGGACGTTACGCAATACCGTTGTCACGTAGTGAGTATGAACGTTACGCAATGCCGTTGTCACGTAGTATTAGATTCGTGGAAAATGCCGAAAGTATCGTTGATAACTCTCTCAGTCAACAACCTCAACGTCTATACGAAGTTGGCCAGGCACAGGCTGCAAACAACGCGGTTATGGAATACCTTTACAATATTTCCGAAATGCGTCCTTTGAGCATCTGGTGGGTGATACTTTTGCTGATTACTCTGGCTGTTTTGTTAGGACCTGTGGACTATAAAATGTTGAAGCGCAGAGGTCGTCTTCCGCTGACCTGGCTGACCTGCGCTTTCTGGATTACCCTGTTTACCGTTGGCGCCTATTACGGGGTTCAGGCCCTGCGCGGAGGTAAAATGCAGTTAAGGGTGGTTTCCGTTCTGGACGGAATCGAGAGTAGCAAACAAACCTGGTCCACTGATTATTGCGGTTTGTTTGCGCCTTACAGCGACGACTACGAGCTCAAAGGCTTGAAGGATAATCAATGGTGGTCCGGCATCGCTCCAAGCCAGCAATCCATCTGGGCCTATAACCGGGAAGTCGGCAGCAGGAAAATTTATTGTTTTCAGCACGACGGTGGAAACCTGCCATATTCTCTACCTATCAATATATGGACCATCCAGTGTCTGCTTAATGAGTCGCCCCTGGAGCAGTTGCCTTTCAATGCTCAGGTTGAGCGCAATGGTAATGAGGTCATCGTCAATATCGTTAATGACTCCGATGCTCCGATTCTAAACGGTTATGCCCTCTTCGGTAATGACCGTGGTATTAATTTTGGCTCGGTCCCGGCCCGCGCCAGCAAACAGTTCCGCAGCCAGTTGCGTACCATGAGGCTTTGGGGCAATAATAACACAGAACGGTATCGCCAATATCGCTATCCCCAGCGTCGTCGTTCGGTCAACTTAAAAAATGAGGACGCATTTTTTGCCCAGGGATGCTTACAACGTACCCAGACCATTGGTGCTTATCTTGCCCGTGGAGCCGCGGTGGTTTGTGCCGAGTACGATAAGGCTCCCGTATCGTTTGCCGTAAAGGACCTTTCATGCAGTTATGACCACATACAGTTGGCTCGGCTTGTTGTTTTTCCCCAGGAACAGAAAAAGGAAACAGAAAATGATTGAAACCAAGAATCTCACTAAGAACTATGGTAATCTAACCGCCGTTGACGACCTGAATTTGACCATTCAGGACGGTGACATATTCGGTTTCATCGGCCCTAATGGTGCCGGGAAAACTACCACGATGCGTATTCTGGTTACGCTTCTGGAACCTACTCGAGGCAAAGCCTCAATCAATGGCCTGGACGTCAGCAGGCACGGAAAAAAGGTTCGCAGACTGGTTGGATATATGCCTGATTTTATGGGTGTTTATGACGACCTTAAAGTCTTCGAGTACCTTGAGTTTTTCGCGGCGGCCTTTGGCATAGAACGCAAAAAGCGTAAGTCCATTGTCGAAGGTGTTCTTGAGCTGACCGACCTCCAATCTAAACGAAGTGTCACCGTTGACAGTCTTTCCCGCGGTATGCAGCAGCGTCTTGGTCTTGCACGTGTTCTCATCCACGACCCCAAAGTGCTTATCCTGGATGAGCCCGCCAGTGGGCTTGACCCCCGTGCCCGAATCGAAATAAGAGAGCTGCTGCGTGAACTCAAGCGCATGGGCAAGACCATTATGATATCAAGCCACATTTTGAGCGAGCTTGAGGAAATTTGCGATCACATCGGTATTATTGAACATGGTCGGCTGGTTTTCAGTGGCACGCTAGAAGAAATTCTCTCACGGCTTGGAATTCAAAGTAAAGTGCGTGTGAGAGTTGTCAATAATCAGGACAAAGCTGTTGAGCTGCTTACTGCTCTGCCCCAGATACGCCAGGTCCAGGTCTTCGGCGATTACATTGCTGTGACCTTCCGTGAAGGAAAGGACGGAGACGGCATTATCGCCCGGACCCTTGTTAATGCAGATTTAGATATTGTCTCCATTCAGCCCGAACGGCTCAAACTTGATGATGCATTCCTGCAGTTGACCAAAGGTGTTGTTCACTAAAGTACACAGGGACAGGCGGGGCTGTTGCTGCCGCAGATAATGAGCGGCAAAAGAGGCACTTATGACTACAGCATTACTTAGCTTCTTTTCAAAATTGTTTAACCCTGTCTGGTTGACCGGGCCGCTGCTTGATAAGGAGCTCCGCGTCTCCAGCCGCCGGAGGAGAAACTACGTTCTGCGGTTCGCCTACGTGCTCCTTTTAACCATCTTCATTGCGATAGTCTGGCTCAGTGTGGTCAAATTTCAAGGAGCCGCAGCGTACCAAAAATCCCGGATGGCGGTAGCCGGCAAGAGCATCATCACCACAATAGTTATGTTTCAGTTTATTGCCACTCAGTTGATAGCCGTTATCATGCTCAGCACTTCCATCAGCGATGAAATCTACCACCGAACGCTCGGAGTGCTTATGACCACCCCCATCAACAGCTTCCAGATTGTAATGGGAAAGCTCTTCAGCAAGCTGTTACAGCTAATTTTACTCCTGGCTATCAGTCTGCCACTTTTAGCTATTGTCCGCGTCTTTGGCGGCGTACCCTGGGATTATGTCCTGTCCAGTTTGTGTATAACACTTACAGCCATCATTTTTGCCGGGTCGCTCAGTTTGTACTTTTCCATTAACAATCGTCGTGCCTACGTCGTCATTATCAAAACCGTCTTTACTCTCGGCGTTCTTTTTGCATTTTTCCCAACGGTAATTGGCGCTCTCTTAGCACTGCTGCTGCAAAATTTTGCTTTCATAACTCGCTTTCAAAGGCTTGGTCTTCCCATACTGACTGGTCTTTTCGCGCATCTTAATCCTTTCGGTGCGATGTCTATCAATACCGCGGTGATGATGTCTCCGACTATGCCGCCCGGAACGTTTTTCTTCTATTGGCCTGTACATTGCGTGCTTATGTTAGGCGCCTCGGCTCTGTTGATAGCTATATGCGTAAAGGTCGTGCGCAAAGTGGCGCTGCGTCAGGCCGTCGGCCAACTTGAGCTTTCTCCAAAACGCAAACGCCGAAAACAAAATGGAACATTGCCACTGGCCGGGAATGCGCAGGAACTCGCCGGCATCGTCAGGCCGGTAAAAGGCCCGCCTGTCCTTTGGAAAGAATTGAGAGCCCCGATGATTCAGGGCGCCGGCGGGAAGAACAGCATCATCGGCCTTGCGGTTACTATTGTTGCTCTGTTGTTAACTTATGCCGTATGTGACAAACAAAAATGCCTCGACGAAGATTTTACCCATATTTCATACACCTTGATGTTCCTGCTGATAGGTATGATTTTCAATATGGTGCTTTCATCTGCCTGCATTACCTCAGAGAAAGAGTCGCGTGCCTGGCCTATTCTGCTGGCCACATCTATGGACGATTGGCAGATTCTTCTGGGAAAGGCCGTCGGGGTATTTCGCCGATGTCTTCCAATCTGGTTTCTTTTGGCAGGCCACATTTTACTTTTTGTCCTGGTAAAATATATTCACCCGGTTGCCATAGTTCATGTATTTATGCTTGTTGCGGGGATAGTAGTATTTCTCACCGGTTCCGGTCTTTACTTCAGTTCACGTTTCAAACGAACCACCTCAGCGGTAGTTGCTAACTTTGCCTTAGCGGTGGTGCTCTGGATGGTTGTTCCGACACTGCTCGGAATGGTATCGACGATTAACCGTGAAGATAATGTTTTTGAAACGTATTTATCCACCAATCCTGTAATCCAGGCTTCTACAATCATGGGTGGAGCCGGTGGAGAACGTAATGCTAAGACAAAGCTATCCGGCCTCGAATATAACTGGCCACCGAGTAGGCGTAGTGAAGGAATCTACTCGACAACCTGCATTTTGCTGATTACTACGCTGGGCTATATCTTCCTCGGTTTGCTCTTTGCCTGGCGAGCCAAGTACCGATTCAGACGCAATATCTTCTGAGTGTGCTTTAAGCGATTATGACTGCTGGTTTGATTAATTTTGTCGCGCATTTTTTAAGTCTCTCCTGGTTGACTGGGCCCATTTTTGATAAGGAGCTTCGAGTATCCAGCCGGAGACGCAGAAACTACGTTCTGCGCTTTGCTTACCTGGCTTTGCTCACCACCTTTCTGGTTCTGGTCTGGCTTGAAGAGGTACAGTATAGTGGTTCCTCCGTATATCAAATCTCGCGAATGGCCAAAGCCGGACAAACCATAATTATGTTCATCGTTTGCTTTCAGTTTTGCGCTACTCAGTTTGTCGCTGTCATTATGCTCAGCACATCCATCAGCGACGAGATTTACAACCGTACCCTCGGCTTACTGATGACCACGCCCATCAACAGCTTTCAGATTGTTATGGGAAAACTATTCAGTAAGCTGCTGCAGTTAATTTTACTCTTGGCGATAAGTTTGCCGCTCTTGGCCATTGTCCGCGTTTTCGGTGGTGTGCCCTGGGATTATATCATCTCCAGTCTTTGCATAACGCTCACGGCTGTCATTTTTGTCGGCTCGCTTAGCTTGTTCTTTTCCATATTCAGCCGAAGGGCCTACGTTGTTATTATTGTAACTATCCTGACAATCGGTGTACTTTTTGCTTTGCTGCCGTATTTGACCGGCATGCTCTACAATGCAATAACTGGACATTGGCCGGGACAAGCCCTTACAAGAGCTATCTTTTATCCCAATCCCTATGGAGTCATGATTTTTAATACCGGGAGGATGCTCAATCCGCGTGTATTAGGTGGCATGCCGATTTTATTCTGGTCTCCACATTGTGGCATCATGCTGGCTGCTTCCGCTTCTGTATTGTTTTTGTCTGTGAGTATGGTCCGCAAGGTGGCATTGCGTCAGGCAACGGGACAGTTAGATGTATTCTCCCGCAAAGGCCGCTCTGGTAAAAATGCAGCCCAGGCCCAGAGCCATCTACAGGATTTCAACGCTGCGCCCAAACGCGTTAAAGGCCCTCCCGTTCTCTGGAAGGAGCTAAGATTACCCTTGTTAGGACGGCACAAAGTCGCTACTTTGATTGGTATCTTTGTTTGTCTGGGTATGCTGTTTATAACTTATTGGCTTTGCCTCGAAGAACGCATATTGGATGACGAAGAAACTCATATAATATACGCTATAATTTTTATGGGTTTAGGAATGCTGTTTACCATTGTTCTGCCTGCCACCAGTATCACTGCTGAGAAGGAATCCCATTCATGGCCACTGCTGCTGACCACGACCATAGATGACAGGCAGATACTATTTGGTAAATTTGTCGGTATCCTGCGTCGCTGTCTGCCTGTTTGGTGTATTCTGTTCGGCCATGTTATTCTCTTTACTGTGGCGGGTTTTATCCATCCCATCGCTATCATCCAAATAGGTATTCTGGTAGCCTGGATCGTGGTATTTCTTTCCGGCACCGGCCTTTATTTCAGCTCTCGCTTTAAGCGCACCACCACCGCGGTTATTATGAATTTCGCTTTGGCAGCGGCAATCTGGGCTATCGTACCACTGTTGCTGGCTCTCATCACGGAGATAACACACAACAAAGATGATTTTGTCGAGGCCTATATGGATACCAATCCCTTTGTCCACGCCGTCGTGGTTATAGATGCCACCGCCAACGAGAACCCGGTAAAAATAGGGAGTTATAACTGGATTGTGTCCCGTCGTACGGATGTTGTGGAATCGACGAGTTGGATGTTGACTTGCATGGCGGGGTATATATTGTTAGGCGCCTTTTTCGCTTGGCGCGCAAAGTGCCGATTCCGACGTAATATCTTCTGACTGTTCTTTGAGGTGGGAATTGTGGCTCGGGTTTTACTGGAAAATGTTAGCAAGATTTTTGACGGTAACGTTGCCGCAGTCTCCAATTTCAATTTGGATATTGCCGATGGCGAGTTTATGGTGATAGTGGGGCCGAGCGGCTGTGGAAAAACCACAACTTTGCGAATGATAGCCGGACTGGAAAAAACTACCGCGGGCAATATTTATATCGGAGATACTTTGGTTAATGATGTTCCTCCGAAGGACCGTGATGTGGCTATGGTGTTCCAGAATTACGCTTTGTATCCGCATATGACTGTCTATCAGAATATGGCGTTCGCTCTTAAAATGCGAAACTTTCCTAATGTCGAGATAAACAAACGTGTTAAAGAGGTCGCCGGGTTGCTCGGCGTCGAGCGTTTATTGAATCGAAAACCCAGGGCCCTGTCCGGCGGCCAGCGTCAACGGGTTGCTCTCGGCAGAGCCATCGTTCGCAATCCTAAGGCTTTCCTGTTCGATGAGCCCTTGAGTAACCTTGACGCCAAACTGCGGGTAACTACGCGGGCGGAGTTGAAAGCCCTGCATTACAGGTTGCAGAGTACTTCTGTTTATGTTACCCATGACCAGGCGGAAGCCATGACCTTGGGCGAGCGGATTTGTGTGATGCATAACGGTGTAATTCAACAAGTAGCCGGCCCGATGGAAGTATATGAGCGACCGGTCAATAAATTTGTAGCGGGTTTTCTTGGCACACCAGCTATGAACTTCTTTACGGGCTGCCTAAAGTTTAAAAACGATACAGCTTCTTTCGTGATTGACAATGATACTATTATATTACCGCAACGCTTAAGAACGGTACTAAGTGATTATCATGACAAGGAAATAGTCCTGGGAGTAAGGCCGGAGAATTTCTCGCCGCACCAGTTTCTCAGCCAGATTAATAATACGATCTCCGCAACTGTTAATGTAGTTGAGCCCATAGGAATCAGAACAGATGTTTACCTGACCAATCATGCCGGGAAGAAATTCGTTGCGGGTATTGAACCTTGCACCAAGCTCAAGGCAAACGATGCAGTGAAGATGTATATTGACCTGGAAAAGATTCACATTTTCGAGTCTGGAGAAACCGGCAAAAATATTACCATATCTGACAGTACATGCACAGCAGCAAGGCACAAGTCTACGCGACTTTAACTGTCAAGGATTCTTTCAACCTTTCCTTGATCCACATCCATCACATACTGAATTCCACTAACTTCTTTTGCCTCATGCGTCAAGGCTGCTATATCGTCCCTGGCTATATGTTCCAGAGCGAACTTGCGACTACCAGCCATTAGTTGGCGTAAGCCTTGGGCAAGGCGCTCATAGTAGGTGTAAAGTCCCAGGGCACCGGTCGGGAGCTTTTCGAATTCCTTGTCCCCCAGCTCCTTGCGGAGCATACTTGAGGTCACAAATATTTCGTCAATCGAACTGCCGAAACGTTCAATGTACACCGGGATCTGGTGTTCATCAATCGTGCGTCCGATTGTTTTGCCTACCATCGCTGCGGCTATTGGGGCCCGAGCCATGCCAATCAGCTTTACAAACGGTGCACCAAGGGCAAGTCCTTTGAGGATTTGGTCTTCAAAAGCAAAACCACCAGCTAAGGCCAGTGCAGGCAGATACCCGTCCTTGTCGGCAATACGTTTGGCATATTGATACAAAAGTGAGTGCAAATGCACAGGAGGAATGCCCCACTCATTCATCATCCGCCAGGGGCTCATACCGGTGCCGCCGCCTGCACCATCGACAGTTAGAAGGTCGATTTTGTACCGCGAAGCAAATAAAACCGCCCTCGCCAGGTCCGCGGGCCGATAAGCCCCGGTTTTGAGAAAGACGTATTTGGCACCGGCATTACGCAGCTCCTCCACCCGCTTGGCAAATGATTCCTCGGTTACCATCCCCACCCTCGAGTGTCTCTCAAACTCTTTGAACGCGCCTCGTTCAAAAGCCTTGATAACAACCGGGTCAGTCGGGTTCGGCAGGACCACATAACCGCGCTCATACAACAGTTGGGCCTTTTTGAGATCCGTGATTTTCACTTCCCCGCCGATATCCTTGGCACCCTGGCCCCACTTGAGTTCCACGCATTCTACGCCGAGCTTCTCGATGGCATATTCCTGTGTCCCCAGTCGTGTATCCTCAACGTTAGCCTGCACGATGATGGCGCCATAGCCGTTTCGCTGGTGGTCTTTATAGAGTTTCACACGGCGTTTGAGATCAGCCGTATCGATTACCCGCCCGTTCTTGATAACAGCTTCGGGGTCCATTCCAACTACGTTTTCACCAATGGTCAGGCCGGTCCCTGCTAAGGCAGACCCAATAGCCAGACCTTCCCAGTTGTTCCTGGCAACATTTGTTGAACCAATCCCAGGAATACCCCACGGATAGCGGAACTTTATACGCTTATCATGCCCAAAAGCAACTTCCAGATTGACAGCAGGGAAGATGGCCTTGTCGCTGTCAGCCTCAATTCCATAAGCACCGACCGCAGTCCCCATGATGTTGAAGTGCGAATAGTCCACCGGATAGGTCTTCTCCGCGGCGGTGGTGATCATGCCGAAAGGCTGGGGATAAATAACCTCGTGGCCGCGGTAAGCACTCTTGCCTATCTCACACATGCCGATACAGCCGTCCACACATGTAACACACATACCCGAGGCCGGAACGACGGAACCTTCGGTCCTGTTCTTTGTTAGAGTTGCAGCGGAAGCGTTTATCTTTGAGAGCGTAAGTGACATTGTATTTGGTTCCTTTCTATGAAAACAGAAGTCGGAAGTCAGAAATCAGAAGTCAGATGTCGGATGTCAGAATTATCCATTCTCTGTCTTCTGTCCTCTGTCATCTGTTTTCTGTCCTCTGTCATCTGTTTTCTGTCCTCTGTCTTCTGTCCTCTGTCTTCTGTCCTCTGACTTCTATCTCGCAAGCTACGCACGGGCTCATGTAGCACATCATATCATCAAACTGTTCTTTCTCGATGCAGGGCGGGGTAAGATTTGCACAGCCTCCACAAATTGCCTTTTCCGGCTCGTTGTATGTGCATCGAAGCTGGCAGGCCGGGCACACATACATACAGCCGCCACACAGTCGGCAAACATCTGACTTAATATCAAACGGTGTGCCGATACTTCTATTCTCACCGCGTCCTCTAAAACCGATCGCCTTGGCCATCATCTGCTCCTCACACATTCGCACACACAGGCCGCATAGGATGCAATCCTCGTATTCCTGCTTGAAACGCTGCCGGCGTATTCCGTGTGCAGAAGCAAGGTCCTGGATTATCTTGGACTGGGGACAGGAAGCGAGCAGCAGCTCCAGTATCATTTTACGCGCCCTTAGCACCCGTTCCGATGCTGTGCGTACGGTGAGACCTTCTTCGGCCGGGTAGGTGCACGAGGATACCAATTTTGCCTTTGGTCCTTCTCCGATCTCCACCACGCACAGACGGCAGGCACCATAGGGTGACAGCCCATCCATATAGCACAAGGTAGGAATCGGGAACCCTATAAATCTTGCAGCTTCCAGCAGGGTGCTGCCTTGTTCGACTGAAACATCCAAACCGTTTATTTTCAACGTAATCATGCCGACTTTCCCTCCACTGCTGCACATTTGGCCTCTTCATTTTCGGCACGCTGTGTGAACTCCAGGTCGCACCTCAAACACCTTCGGGCTTCGCGGGTTGCTTGTTCAACAGACAATTGTCTCTCTACTTCTGCAAAGTTCTTCTTCCTCGATTTGGCGTTGAGAGTAGGTGGTTCTACTCTTGCCACATCTTCAAGCTCTTCATCGCTGAGACCAGCGGGTTCTATGAAAACCGCCGGCAGTTTTACTTTGGGTGGCTCAACAAGCTCTTTGCCACGGAGATAGCGGTCTATAACTGACGTCGCCTTTCTGCCTGCTGCAATGGCATTAACAACGGTATTTGGACCCGTTACCAGGTCGCCCCCGGCGAACACGCCTTTACGATTGGTTTGAAGAGTTTTCGCATCAACTCGCAATCTGCCGCCCTTATCCAACTCCAAACCCATAGAAGCAAGGCAATCGCTATCCGGACGTTCGCCGATAGCTACTATCAATGTGTCAAGGACAATAGTAAACTCCGTACCGGGTATTGGGACAGGTCTGCGTCGGCCGCTTGAGTCAACATCACCGAGTTTGTTTCTGATGCACTTGATATCGGCCAGGCGTCCATTTCTCGCATCTATTTTTACCGGCTCGACAAATGTTTCTACTCTCACTCCCTCCGCCTCGGCGGCTCTTATATAACGTATACTTGTCGGCGAGACCAGCGTCTCGAGCCTTATACCCTCTTCCAGAGCTGCTTCGACCTCTTCGGCGTAAGCGGGCATCTCCTGGGCGGTACGGCGGTAGAGCAGGGTTACACTTTTGACTTTTTTCTGGCGAATAGCCACTCTTGCAGCGTCCACGGCGGAATTACCACCGCCAACGATACCCACGTGCCCCTTAGCCATTTCCTCGCCCCTCAGATTAAAGGCCTTGAGGAACTGCATCGAGGGGTAAATCCCTATGGTGTCTTCCCCTTTAAGCCCTAACCACCAGCTTTTGTCCGCACCTATCGCCAGGAAAACAGCCTCGAAACCGTCCTTGAATAATTCATCGATGGTTATGTCACGACCCAAGGCGGTCCCGCACCTGAGGGTGATATTTTCATCAAGGAGTGTTTTTATCTCCTTGCGTGTCACATCCAGAGGGAGACGATAAGCCGGTATGCAACTAACGAGCATCCCGCCCGGCTCATCCCCTGCATCAACAACCGTCACTTTGTAGCCAAGCAGAGAAAGATAATGGGCGGCCGAGAGGCCGGCAGGACCCGCACCTACGACCGCTATCCTGTGAACATCTTTGTCCGGGCGTGTGGTTCTGACAGGTTTATAAACCGAGGGGTCAATCCGGTCTGTGATAAATCTTTTCATTGCCCGGATAGCAATGGCCTCACCCCCACTGGTAGCAATGTTACATCTGTTTTCGCACTTGCGACCACAAACCCGAGCGCAGACCGATGGGAATGGGTTGGCTTCCCTAATGACTTTGTAGGCTTCTTCGTATTCACCCTTCTCAATCAGCGCAACATAGCGCCAAACCTCGGTGTCCAGGGGACAACCGGCCTGGCAGGGCGCACCAACCAGATCTTTGCACACGAAAGCGTCACACTTTTTATCAATCACGTGCCGGTGGTATTCATTGTTGAAGTAACGCAGTGTGCTCAGAACAGGATTCGACGCCGTCTGCCCCAGGCCGCACATCGTAGTATCCTTCACCACCTCCGCTAATTCTTTCAGAAGGGCTAAGTGTTCAACTGTTCCTTTGCCTCTTGAGATATCATCGAGAACCTCGTACATCCGTTGTGTGCCTTTTCGGCAGGTGAAACATTTGCCGCAGGATTCATCCTTCAGGAAATTCATAAAATACCTGGCGATATCTACCATACAGGTGTTTTCATCCATTACAATCATGCCGCCTGAACCCATAATCGAGCCCGCATCAGCAAGACTTTCATAATCAACGGGCAAATTAAACATATCGGATGGAATACATCCCCCGGACGGTCCGCCCGTCTGGACCGCCTTTATCTTGGCCTTGCCCGGCGAGCCGCCGCCGATATCATAGACAATTTCCTTGATAGTCATTCCCATTGGCGCCTCGACAAGGCCTGTATTCTTGATTTTGCCAACCAGACTGAATATCTTCGTGCCACTGTTTCCCTTAGTTCCTATTTTCGCAAACTTCCTGGCTCCAAGTTTGAAGATAAGCGGAATGTTCGCCCAGGTCTCAACGTTGTTAATTGCCGTAGGTTTACCGTCAATACCTTTCTGTATTGGAAACGGCGGCCGCTGACGCGGCTCACCCATTTTTCCTTCGACGGAGCGTATCAGCGCCGTCTCCTCACCGCACACAAATGCGCCGGCTCCCTTGACCAGCTTGATATCAAATGAAAAACCGGTCCCGAGAATATTCTCATCCAAAAGACCAAGTTGTCTTGCTTGTTTTAGAGCGATATTCAAATGCTTAATAGCGATTGGATATTCATTGCGAACATAGGCTATACCTTCCGTAGCCCCGGTCCCATAGGCTCCGATAAGCATTCCCTCGATAATGCTGTGG
>Ga0209979_1003032_pt1 | contig 15258 bp, 13 predicted proteins | sample AnhtaG_FD_183114 | JGI IMG/M metagenome (GOLD analysis project Ga0209979, IMG submission 183114) | Deep subsurface microbial communities from Anholt, Denmark to uncover new lineages of life (NeLLi) - Anholt_01485 metaG (SPAdes) (version 2) | ecosystem: Environmental > Aquatic > Marine > Oceanic...
ACATGGTCGAGACGAATCGAAGCGGCGGCGAAGAAGCGAACAGGGGCACCTGGACTGTGAAGAAGGGCCTGCCCCAGATGCTCAAGGGCGGAGTCATCATGGACGTGGTGACGCCGGAGCAGTCTCGTATCGCCGAGGAGGCGGGGGCCTGCGCGGTCATGGCCCTGGAGCGCGTCCCTGCCGACATCCGGGCTGCCGGGGGCGTGGCCCGCATGGCTGATCCGGAGGTCATCCTGCACATCATGGAGACGGTGACCATCCCGGTGATGGCGAAGTGCCGCATCGGCCACTTTGTGGAGGCGCAGCTGCTGGAGGCCCTGGGTGTGGACTACGTCGACGAGTCGGAGGTGCTGACCCCTGCCGACGAGACACATCACGTCAACAAACACCTGTTCAAGGTGCCCTTCGTGTGCGGCTGCCGCGATCTGGGCGAGGCCCTGCGCCGCATAGGCGAGGGTGCAGCCATGATCCGCACCAAGGGCGAGGCCGGCACGGGCGACATCGTAGAAGCGGTGCGCCACATGCGGGCGGTGTGGGATGGCATCCGTCGTCTTCAGACCATGCCGGAAGAGGAGCTGATGGCCGAGGCCAAGACCCTCGGCGCACCCTACGAGCTGGTGAAGGAGGTGCGCCAAGCGGGATGCCTGCCCGTGGTCAACTTCGCTGCCGGGGGCGTGGCCACTCCTGCCGACGCCGCCCTGATGATGCAGCTCGGGGCCGACGGGGTCTTCGTGGGTTCGGGCATCTTCAAGTCGGAGGACCCCGAACGGCGGGGCCGGGCCATCGTCCAGGCCACCACACACTTCAATGACCCCAAGATCGTCGCCGAGGTCTCTCGCGGCCTGGGCGAGCCCATGCGCGGCCTGGACGTGAGAACCCTCCCCCAGGAGGAGCTCCTGGCCACCCGAGGCTGGTAGGCAGGTGGAGATGTCCACAATCGGCATCCTTGCCCTGCAAGGAGACTTCGCCGAACACTGCGCCGTATTCACTCGCCTGGGGGTCGATACCACGGAGGTGCGCCTGCCGGGTCAGCTCGCCGGCCTGGCCGGGCTGGTGATCCCCGGCGGCGAGAGCACCACCGTCAGCCGCCTCATGGCGGAGTACGGCCTGCCGGAGCCTCTACGCGGGCTGGCCGCAGAGGGCCTGCCGGTGTGGGGCACCTGCGCCGGTCTCATCCTGCTGGCCCGAAGGGCCCCGGATCTGGATCGCCCCGGGCTGGCCCTCATGGACATGGAGGCCGTACGCAACGCCTTTGGGCGGCAGGTGGACAGCTTCGAGGCTGACCTAGAGGTGCCCGCCCTGGGGCCACCTCGCTTCAGGGCTGTGTTCATCCGGGCCCCTCTTATTCAGGAGGTGGGGCCGGGAGTGGAGGTGCTGTCCCGGCTGGACGATGACACTATGGTAGCGGCTCGGCAGGGCAACCTTCTGGCGACAGCGTTCCACCCGGAGCTGACGGAGGACATGCGCTTCCACCGATACTTTGTGCAGATGGTGGCCGCCCGCGACGGACACGCCGCAGCGTTGCCGGCGGCCAGTGGGAACCTGCCATGAGCACCGCCCGCGTCGTCCTGCCCACGGACCTTGTGGCCCTGGCCACCTTCGACGGGAGGATCTACCCCAACGAGGCCGTCACTCGTGACCGGCTGGGCACGGGGGCCTCGCCGCACCCCATCGGTGCTGCCCTGGAGCAGTGGTTCTCCTTCGCCACGGGCCGTCACACCTGGATCAGCGTGCGGGGGGCGACCCTGCGGGGGCTCCTCTCGGCGCGTCGGCGGGGCTCGCGGCTGGCCTGGGAGCTGGACTGCCTCATCGACGCCGCCGAGGATGACCCCAGCGTCCTTCTGAGCCTGCTGGACCAGGCCGTGCATGACGCAGGCAGGGCGGGAGCGGAGAAGGTGTTCCTGCGGCTGGATGCGCGCAGCGAGGTCCTGCCCGCGGTCTGTCGGGCAGGCTTCATGCGCTACCTAGGGGAGGAGCTGTACGAGCGGGCCGGGGCGCCGGCTGTGGACAGGGGCGCTGCCTCGCGGCTGGGGCTGCGCCGCCGCCGTCTGGAGGACCGCTACCCCCTCTTCCAGCTCTATAACGCGGCGGTGCCCGAGTCGGTGCGTCGCGCGGAGGCTGCTACCTTTCGGGAGTGGCTGGCCGCTCAGGAGCGTATCTCCGCTCCGGGTCGCGCCAGCCAGCTCGTCCTGGAGCGGAAGGGTCGTCTGGTGGCCTGGGTTCGCGTCAGCTCAGATGGCGACACGGGTCGCTTCGACCTGCTGGTGCACCCGTCGGAAACAAAGCTGGACGACCTGCTGGCGGCGGCCCTGACACGGCTGGGGCGTTCGCGGCGTCTCTACGCCCTGCTGCCGGAGTACGCCGAGGGCCTGGGCCGACGGCTCACCAAGTTGGGCTTCCGGAAGAGCGGCGAGTACGCCCTGCTGGTCCGGCGCACCGTGATCCCAGTCAAGGTGGCCGAGCTGGCCATCGCCGGTACCAACTCCTCCTTATCCTGATATCGGACATGCCTTTGCAGAAGCAGATCACTGACGACCTGGACGCCCTCCTGGACACGCTGCCGCCTCACATCTCGGGCCCGCTGCGCCAGCGCAGCGACAAACACGAACTCCTGGAGGTGGTCATGGACCTGGGCCGCCTCCCCGAGGCCCGCTATGCGGGCCGGGAACTCCTCCTCAGCGACGCCGAGGTCACCGAGGCGGACATCGACTACGTGGTCTCCCGCATCGGCGAGTTCGGGGGCGACAACCGGGCGGGGATCGAGCGCACGCTGCACCGCATCTCCTGCTTCCGCAACCGCAGGGGGCGCATCGTAGGGCTCACCTGCCGGGTGGGGCGGGCCGTCTTCGGGACCATCAAGATCATCGAGGACCTCATTCGCACCGGCCGCAGCACCCTGCTGCTGGGGCGACCCGGCGTGGGCAAGACCACCATGCTGCGGGAGGTGGCCCGGGTGCTGGCCGACGACATGAATAAGCGGGTGGTCATCGTGGATACCTCCAACGAGATCGCCGGCGACGGGGACATCCCCCATCCCGCCATCGGCAGCGCCCGGCGCATGCAGGTGCCCACGCCTAGCCTCCAGCATGCCGTGATGATCGAGGCGGTGGAGAACCACATGCCCGAGGTCATCGTCATCGACGAGATCGGCACGGAGCTGGAGGCGGCGGCCGCCCGCACCATCGCCGAGCGCGGGGTGCAGCTCGTGGGCACCGCCCACGGTAACGAGCTGGAGAACCTGATGATGAATCCCACCCTCTCGGACCTCATTGGGGGCATCCAGTCGGTGACCCTGGGGGACGAGGAGGCGCGGCGTCGGGGCACACGGAAGTCCATCCTGGAGCGGAAGGCGCCCCCCACCTTCGACGTGGTGGTGGAGATCCAGACCTGGGACCGCGTAGCCATCCACGAGGATGTGGCAGAGACCGTGGACGCCACCCTGCGGGGATACGACGTGGCCCACGAGGTCCGGGAGCTGGACGAGCAGGGTGAGGTGCGGGTGGTGCCCGCCAGCGAGCTGGCGAAGGAGGTCCGCGCCCTGGAGCGCCGGGGGCCAGAGCCCTCGGAACCGCCGAGGCGCCTCTACCCCTTCGGCATCTCCCGCAAGCGGCTGGAACAGGCCATTCGAGGGACGGCCTCCCCCGCCATCATCGCCGAGGGGCTGGCCGACGCCAATACTGTGGTCACCCTGCGCAGCTACTACCGGCGCAAGCCGCAGGCCCTGCAAGAGGCAGAGGCCCGGGGCATCCCCACTTACGTGCTCAGGAGCAACACCATCTTCCAGATGGAGCAGTGCCTGCTGTCGATGCGGGAGACGGCCCGCCGCGGCCTGGACCCCATAGCCCGAGCCCTTCAGGAGACGGAGGAAGCCATCTCCCAGGTGATGAACCGGGAGGAGACGGTGGAGCTCTCGCCGCAGAACGCCTACATTCGCCGCCTCCAGCACCAGATGGCCCAGCGCTATAACGTCGCCTCCCGCAGCGCCGGCCGCGAGCCCCGGCGGCGCGTGCGCATCTTCCAGGGGGGGGACGGCGGCCTCCCCTCTAACCCGTGAGCGGGCTGCTCATCACCCTGGAGGGCGGCGAGGGGTGTGGGAAGAGCACCCAGGCCGGCGAGCTGGCGCATCGTTTGCGGGAGCTGGGACGCCCGGTCACCCTGACCCGCGAGCCCGGCGGCACCGCGCTGGGTGAGCGTCTGCGGCAGGTGCTCCTCGATCCCGGCGCGCCCCTGGACGCCCGCTCCGAGTACCTCCTGTTCGCGGCCGCCCGCGCCCAGATCACTAGCGAGGTCATCAAGCCTGCCCTGGAGCGAGGCGACATCGTGGTCTGCGACCGCTTCGGCGACTCGTCGCTCGCCTACCAGGGCTACGGGCGAGGGCTGAAGGTGGAAGAGATCCGCGCCATCAACCAGGTCGCCACCCAGGGCCTGCGGCCTGACCTGACGGTGCTGCTGGACCTGGCGCCCGAGGCCGGGCGCGCCCGCCAGGGCGGCCAGGGTACTTCGGACCGGTTCGGGCAGGAGGACCTCTCATTCCACCGGCGGGTGCGGCGGGGCTACATCGCCCTGGCGGGGGCCGAGCCGGAGCGCTGGCTGGTGGTGGACGGTGGGCAGCCTCAGGAGGACGTGGCGGAGGCGGTGTGGGCGCGGGTGCAGCAGCTCCTGCGCTAGCGCAGTAGATTGACGCCTCAGTGCGCCCCGCGCTATCTTGGCTTCAGCCTCTTCTTGTTCAGGGAAGGCGCACCGCGTATGGCCGGAGTGAGTAACCAGTTCCGCGTCGGCAGCATTGACCTGCGCATCCTCAGCGATGGCGTCTTCTACGTGGACGCCGGCGCCGCCTTCGGGGTGGTGCCCCGGGTCATGTGGGAGCGCTACGTGGGCAACATGGATGAGCAGCATCGCATCCCCTTGGGCCTCAACTGCCTGCTCCTGCGCTCCCAGGGGAAGACCATTCTCATCGAGACCGGGGTGGGCGACAAGAACGGCGCCCGCAGCGTGTCCTCGCCCGTGGGCGGGGTCAACCTCCTGGCAGAGCTGGCGACCGCCGGCCAACGACTGGAGGACATCGACACCGTCATCAACACCCACCTCCACGCCGACCACTGCGGCTGGAACACCCGCCGCCTGGCCGAAGGCCGCCTCGTCCCTAGCTTTCCTCGGGCCTGCTACATGATCCAGCGGGGCGAGTGGGAGACCGCCACCCATCCTAACGAGCGCACCCGCGCCACCTACCTGGCCGAGAACATCTTCCCCGTAGAGGAGGCGGGCGTGCTGGAGCTCATCGATGGGGAACTGGCGGTGACGAAAGAGGTGACCGTCATCCCCACGCCCGGCCACACCGCCGACCACGCCAGCGTGGTCATCGTTTCCGGTGGGGAGATGGCCATCTACATCGGCGACATGGTGCAGCATGAGGTGCAGCTCGAGCGGACGGCCTGGGTCTCGGCTTTCGACGTGCTGCCGCTGATGTCCATCGAATCGAAGAAGCGCATTATCGAGCGGGCCATCCGCGAGCGGGCCCTGGTGATCGCGGTTCACTGCCCCTACCCCGGCGTGGGCCGCATCATCACGACTGAGGACGGCAGGCGAAGGTGGGAGCCGGCGACATGAGGCTAGCTACAAGGGAGTGTCAGAGCCATGATCGCTGAGCCCGATACGCTGCGCAGCCTACCCCTGGAGACGGAGCACCGAAAGGCGGGGGCGCGCATGGTTCCGTTCGCGGGCTGGCGGATGCCCCTTCAGTACAGGGGCATCGTCGAGGAGACGCGGGCGGTGCGCCAGCACGCCGGCCTGTTCGACGTCTCCCACATGGGCCGCCTCTTCGTGGTGGGCCGCGATGCCGCCGCTTTGCTCCGTCGGGCCGCCACCTACAACGTGCGGGACCTGGCCGAGGGCCGGGGGCACTACGCCCTCCTCTGCAACGATGAGGGGGGCATCCTGGATGACATCTTCGTGTACCGCCTGGACGAGGTGCGCTTCCTGGTGGTGGGGAACGCCGCCAACGCCGAGCAGGACCGCGACCACATCGCCGGGCTGGTGCGGCCCGGAATGGACGCAGAGCTGCTGGACCGCCAGGCCACCACAGTCATGCTGGCGCTCCAGGGGCCCGACGCGCCCGCTTTCCTCGCCCGAGTCGTCGGTCCCCACATTCCCGAAAGCCTGACCCGCCAGCGCTGCCTGGAGTTCGAACTGGGGGGCTACAAGGCCTTCGTCTCCCGCACCGGCTACACCGGCGAGGACGGCTTCGAGCTGGTGATCTCGGTGGAGTCGGGCCGCTCGCTATGGGAGCGGCTCCTGGCCGTCGGCGTGGAGCCCTGCGGCCTGGGCGCCCGCGATACCCTGCGCCTGGAGGCGGCCCTCCCCCTCTACGGTCAGGACATCGATGCCACCAGCAATCCCTGGGAGGCCGGCCTCGGCTGGGTGGTGAGCCTCGACGATGAGGCCGAGTTCGTGGGCCGGGCGGCTCTGGTGTCGGCCAGGGAGCGGGGCGTGGAGCGTCGTTTGGTCTGTCTCCGAGCGGGCGAGCGGGGCGTCATCCGCACCGGCTACGATATCTTGCACGCGGGCCGGAAGGTGGGTAGAGTGAGCAGCGGCGGTTTCTCGCCCACCCTGGGGACAAGCATCGCCATGGCTTATCTTCCCCTGTCTCTGACTGCGGAGGGGACTGAGGTTCAGGTGGACGTGCGGGGCAAGCCCCTAGCGGCCCGGGTGGTGCCCAGGCCCTTCTACCGCCGTCAGAAGAGCGCTTCCTAAGCGAACGAGGATATCCATGCCTAGCCCGTCCGAGCTGCGCTACAGCAAGGAGCACGAATGGGTCCGCGTCGAGGATGGTGTAGGCACGATCGGCATCACCGACTACGCCCAGGACCAGCTCGGCGACATCGTCTACCTGGACCTGCCCGAGGAGGGCGCTGCTATCAAGCAGTTCGAGAAGCTCGGCGAGATCGAGTCGGTGAAGGCGGTGTCCGACCTGTTCGCCCCAATCGGTGGCGAGGTAGCGGAGATCAACCAGGAGGCCGTGGACTCGCCTGAGCTGGTGAATCAGGAGCCCTACGGCCGGGGCTGGCTCCTCAAGATGCGCCTGAGCGATGAGAGCGCGGTCGAGGGCCTCCTCTCAGCTCAGGAGTACGACGAGCTGGTGGCCGCCGAGCGGGCCGAGGAGGCCGCGGGACCCTAGGGAAGCCCCACCGCCTATGTCCCACCCGTACATCCCCGCCACCGAGGAGGACCGCCGGGCCATGCTGGAGGCCATCGGCGTCTCCTCCGTCGATGAGCTGTTCGCAGACATCCCGGCGGAGCACCGCAACCCTACCCTCGACCTGCCGCCGCCTCTTTCGGAGCCGGAACTCCTGCGAGAGCTGGGCGCGATGGCCGGGCGCAACCGGCCGGCCGCTCAGATGCCGTGCTTCCTGGGGGCCGGGGCCTACCGGCACTTCATCCCCAGCGTGGTCGGCCAGCTCGTGAGCCGGGGGGAGTTTCTTACCGCTTATACACCCTACCAGGCCGAGGTCAGCCAGGGCACCCTCCAGACCGTCTTCGAGTTCCAGTCGCTCGTCTGCGAGCTCACCGGCATGGACGTGGCCAACGCCGGCATGTACGACGGCGCCAGCGCGCTGGCGGAGGCCTGCCTCATGGCCGCGTCCATCACCGGCCGGGAGAGGATCGGCCTTCTGTCCACGGTTCATCCCCGTTATGTCGATGTCGTGCGGACCTACGCGGGCGGCCGGGGTCTGGCAGTGGACCTGATGGAGCCCGACGCCGTGGCCCGCCTGGGCGACCACGCCTGCCTGGCCTTCCAGCAGCCCAACTTCTTCGGCTACCTGGAGGACGCCGACGTGCTCTCCTGGGCCGCCCACGACAGCGGGGCCCTCCTCATCGCCGCTGTGGATCCCGTCAGCCTGGGGCTGCTCCGCCCGCCGACCGATTACGGGGCGGACATCGCCGTGGCCGAGGGACAGCCCCTCGGCGTGCCCCTGAGCTACGGCGGGCCCTATGTGGGGCTGTTCGCCTGTCGGGGGGAGTACCTGCGTCAGATGCCCGGCCGCCTGGTGGGCCGAACCCAGGACGCCGAGGGTCGCAGCGGCTACGTCATGACGCTCCAGACGCGAGAGCAGCACATCCGCCGCGAGCGGTCCACCTCCAACATCTGCACCAGCCAGCAGCTCGTGGCCCTGGCAGTGACGGTCTGCCTGTGCACCCTGGGCAAGCAGGGGCTTCGCCGGGTGGCCGAGCTGTGCTACCACAAGGCCCACTACGCGGCGAGTGAGATCGCCCGGCTGCCGGGCTACTCGTTGCCCCTGGAAGGCGTCTTCTTCAAGGAGTTCGTGGTGCGCTGCCCGCTGCCGACCGCCGAGGTGAACCGCGGCCTCCTGGAGCGGGGCATCATCGGCGGGCTGGACGTCAGCGATCGCATCGAGAACGGCATGCTGCTCTGCGTTACGGAGATGAGCACGCGGGAGGAGATCGACGCGCTGGTGCAGGCGTTGGGAGAGAACCTTTGAACCTTAGAGCCATAGAGCCAGGCTATGGGCGTGGTTGGTTCCATGGTCCAAAGGTTCCAAGGTTCCATGGCCCAGCGGCCGACGGATGGTAAGGAAGCCGATGAACAGAACCAACCAGCCTGGGCTTCGCCGGCGTGAGCTTGGTGCCGCCCTGTCGTTCGACCTGAGCCGGCCGGGACGGGTGGGCTGCTCCCTGCCCCCCTGCGATGTGCCTCCCTCGGAGCTCCCGCCGCCGGGGTGCCTGCGGGATGAGCTGATCCTGCCGGAGCTCTCCCAGCTCGACGTGGTGCGCTACTTCACGCGCCTCTCCCAGCTCAACTTTGGGGTGGACACCGGCTTCTACCCTCTGGGAAGCTGCACTATGAAGTACAACCCCAAGCTCCACGAGGACGTGGCCGGGCTGCCGGGCTTCGCCGGCCCGCACCCCTTGCAGCCGCCCGAAACTGTCCAGGGCGCCCTGGCCCTCATGTACGAGCTTCAGGGGCTGCTGGCGGAGGTCACGGGCCTGGACGAGGTCAGCCTGACCCCCGCCGCTGGCGCCCAGGGGGAGCTGGCCGGCATCCTCATGGCCAGGGCCTACCAGCAGGCCAGGGGCGACCCCCGTCGGCGGGTGTTGGTGCCCGATTCGGCCCACGGCACCAACCCGGCCACCGCCGCCATGAGCGGGTGCCAGGTGGTGAGCGTCGCCTCCGACGGGCAGGGCAACACCGACCTGACAGCCCTGGCGCAGGCCCTTCAGGAGGGCGACGTGGCGGCCCTCATGCTCACCCTGCCCAGCACCCTGGGCCTCTTCGAGCCCAACATCGTGCGCATCGCCGGCATGGTGCACGAGGCTGGCGCCCTCCTCTATGGCGACGGCGCCAACCTCAACGCCCTGCTGGGCCAGGTGAAGCTGGGCGACCTGGGCTTCGACGTGGTGCACCTGAACCTGCACAAGACCTTCAGCACGCCGCACGGAGGGGGCGGCCCGGGCTGCGGCCCCATCGCCGTCAGGGCGCACCTGGCCCCCTTCCTGCCCGACCCTCACGTCCGGCACGATGAGCAGAGCGGCCGCTACGTCCTGGCCCGGCCGGAGCGGAGCATCGGCCGTCTGGGGGCCTTCCACGGCAACTTCGGGGTGATGGTGCGGGCGTACGCCTACCTTCGCAGCATGGGCGCCGAGGGGCTGCGTCAGGTCAGCGAGCAGGCCGTCCTTAACGCTAACTACCTGCTGGCCCGCCTGCGCGACGCCTATCGTCTCCCCTACGACCGCCGCTGCATGCACGAGGTGGTCTTCTCGGGCTCGCGCCAGAAGGCCAGGGGGGTTCGCACTCTGGACGTCGCCAAGCGGCTCATCGACTATGGCTTCCACCCGCCGACCATCTACTTCCCTCTCATCGTGGACGAGGCGCTGATGATCGAGCCCACCGAGTCGGAGTCGAAGGAGACGCTGGACGCCTTCTGTGAGGCGATGCTGGCCATCGCCAGGGAGGCGGAGGAGGACCCCGAGCTGGTGCGCTCGGCGCCCCACGAAGCGCCCCTGCGCCGCCTGGACGAGGCCACCGCGGCCCGCAGGCCCGTCCTGCGCTGGCGACGGGAGGAGGCCGGGAGGGCATGAGGTCGCTGCTGATGCCCTCGACGGCGTCAGCGCTGCTTCTCGTCGCTGCGGTCCTCCTGGCTGCGTGCAGCGGTGGCCACAATAACCCGGCGGCCCCCACGCCGACCTCCTGGGTGAGCGACGTCATCCCCGCCTACCACCCTGCCCCCTCGCCTACGCCGACGGCCGTGCCCACGCCTGTTCCCACCCCGGCGGCAGCGCCCGCCGACCACATCCAGTTGCCCGAGGGCTTCGCGGCCTTCGTGGTGGCCGAGGGCATCGATCGCCCATCCTCCATCGCCATCGACGAGCAAGGGCGCCTGTTCGTCGCCCAGACCGACGGGCCTGTGCTGCGCCTGGAGGACCTCAACGGTGACGGCGTGTACGAGAATCTCGTCGAATACATAGGGGGCTTCCAGGTGGTGAGCGGGCTGGCCTTCTCGCCTAAGGGCGAGCTGTACGTCTCCAGCCAGGGCCGTGTGAGCGTGGTCCGCGACCTCAACAGGGACGGCCAGGGCGACCAGGTAGAGGACATCGTCAGCGGCCTGCCTAACTACCGGCATCAGAACAACGGGATCGCCTTCGGCCCCGATGACAAGCTGTACATCACGAACGGCTCCACCTGCGACGACTGCATCGAGGCGGACCCGCGCTCAGCCACGATCCTCCAGGCCAACCCCGACGGGAGCGAGCTGCGCGTCTATGCCCGCGGCATCCGCAACGCCTACGACCTGGTGTTCACACCAGACGGCCAGCTCTGGGCCACCGACAACGGCTCCGACCTCCCCTGCACCACCGTGGACGAGCTCAACCTGATCATCGAGGGTGCCGACTACGGCTGGCCCTACTCACCCACCTGCGACGCCCTGCAACCCCGCGAGGGGGCCAGGCCGCCCACCGTCGCCATGGATTTGCACACCTCTTCCGACGGCATCGACTACTACGAGAGCGGTCCCTTTCCACAGGAGTACTGGGGCAACTTCTTCGTGGCCCAGTTCGGCCAGTTCAGCCCGCTGGTGGGCGATCCCAGCCTGGGCAAGAAGGTGGTGCGGGTGAAGGCCAGCGGGTCCTCCTATGAGGTGCTGGACTTCGCCCTGGGCTTCCTGAGCCCCCTCGACGTGCGAGTCGATGCCGACGGCAGCCTGCTGGTGGTGGACTGGGCCACCGACCGGCTCTACCGCATCGTGCACACGGGCGGCTAGGCCTGAAGCTGCGGCACGGTGAGGTGCCCGTAGGGCAGGACACAGATGGTGGGCTCGCGGCCGCCGTGCTGCGCCCGGTGTCGCTCGCGCAGGCGCTCGACGGTCTCAGCCACGTCCTGGCAGTAGTAGAGGTGGGCCGACTCGGTGGTCTCGCGGGACATGCTGGAGTGGAGGTAGACATCGGCGCGCTGCTGGACCATAACCTGGCACTGCACGCCCCACTGGTCGTACACGGCGAAGCCCGGCGAGTGGATCTTGTCCAGAAGTGCCTTCGGCGAGCCCTCGCTGTGGAGCAGCTCCACGTACTCGCCACGGCCCAGGCCCTCTGAGCACTCCGAGGCCAGCACGATGGCTCCGCCCTCCCTGACGGCCTGAGCGGCCACGGACATCCCCTTGACCGACTGGTAGAGGTTGATGTCGGCGGGGTAGCCGATATTGGTGCTCACCACGATGTCGAACAGGTGAGGGATGGGGCTCAGGGCCTGCCGGGCCGCCTGGCCCATGCCCGCCTCGTGGGCGGCCACCATCTCCCCGGCGAAGATACCGGTGATCTCCTTGCGTTCGTTGAGGGTTACGTTCAGGGAGAAGGTAGGATGCGTGGCGAGCGCCACCTCGCGCGCCTCCTCGAAGATAGGGTTGCCCTCCGCCTGGCAGTAGGTGGCCTTGGGGTGGCTGAGCATGTCGGCCCCATGATTGCTCATGACGAGGTCCGCCCCGGCGATGCCCGGCAGGACCGCCTTGCCCCCGCCGGAGTAGCCGGCGAAGATGTGCGGCTCCACGAAGCCGGTGAGGATCTTCACGTCGGCCCCCAAGTAGTCTCGGTTCAGCCACACCTCTGCCCCGCGCGACGTGGCCGTCAGATAGGAGAGGGTGCTGCGGTCACGGGCGTCGTGGCTGACCACGCGGTAGGAGGCAGGGATGTCCGGCCCCAGCATCGCCTCGATCTCCTCAGGTGTGGCCGCTCGGTGCATCCCTGTGCCTATCACGATGACCACCCCCTCCTTCGCCACGCCTGTCCTCCCCAGGGTCTCCAGCACGGGCGGCAACAGGATACGGTTAGGTACCGGCCGGGTGATGTCGCTGACGACGATGGCCACGGAGTCCTCCGCACGCACCAGCTCCCTCAGCGGTGGCGAGGCCAGCGGCTCTTCGAGGGCGCGTCGGACCGCGCCCTCCGGGTCGGGCAGGGGAGGGGTATGCTGGGGCAGCAGGACCAGCGCGTGGTCCGGCACCTCCACGTCGAGCCCCCGCTTGCCGTAGGCCAGGCGCAGCTTCATGGAGTCCTCCCGAAGCAGTCTTCCCATGCTATGGGGGCGAGAAGCGCCTGTCAACGCATCGACTGAAGAGCGCCGAAAACGTCCGGCTTGAACCCCCACGGCCAGCCCGTTTTGAATCTGCTCGGCAGGCCCGGGCCAGCAGAAGGAGGCCTTGTTCAGGGCTCTCTCAGTATCGGTTTTGTAACGAGGTAGCAATCTTGCCGGGTTGTATCGCGAAGATCCACATTGGAACCTTGACTTGAAATACTACACGGCGTAAGAATGCGGGCACGTCGCAGTTCTTGAGCGCGTCTGTTCGGGATTCGCGTGGGGAGCGCAGCGGTCGTCTCAACCACTCGCTGGAAAGGAAAACGCACGTCCCATGAGCCATGACAGAATGGCGGTGAGACCGGATATCACACAGAACCAGCGCGCCAGGGTTGACTCCTTGATTTTCGAGTTGACCACGGAATATGAGCGATGGAAGGGCGGAGCGTCGTGCATACAGCTGCCCAGGGAGCTGAAGCGGGATCTAGAGAGAACGGGGTACGGGTGGTTGTCAAATAGCACCTACGAGCGCCTGTCCAGATGGTGCCGCACCCGATGTTGGAGGCGGCGGGAGCAGTTCGTCCAGCCGAGGGCACAGCAGATAAGCAGACTGCTGTTCGGCAGAGTAATTGCGCGATCTGACTAGGCCAACGAGGCTTCGATCATCGCCTCTGGCTTGGTGACGGTATCTTTCTGCTGCTCCTCGCGGGCGCAGTCGCCTACATCTTCCCTGAAGCTCGTCCTCTAGCGCTTATTCGCTAAATCGTAGGGTTTCGGCTAGAATAGCCCCGCTTTTCGTCCTTTCCTTTTCCCAGATCGAACCAAGAGGAGCTGGCTGCCTATGATGTTGGAACGACTGGAACTAAAGGACAAGGTGGCTGTGGTCACGGGGGCTGGCCGGGGCCTGGGCAAGCAGATGAGCCTGGCGCTGGCCAGGGCCGGTGCCCATATCGTGGCGGCGGCGCGCACCCGCGAGCAGATCGAGGAGACGGCAGCGGAGGTGCGAGAGCTGGGCCGCCGGGCGATCGCCGTCCCCACTGATGTCGCCGACTCCAGGCGGTGTGACGCCCTAATCGAGAGCTGCCTTCAGGAGTTCGGCCGCATCGACATCATGCTCTCCAACGCGGGCATCGGCGACGGCCGCGGCCAGGGCCGCGAACTGTGGGACATCAGCGATGAGGACTGGCACTACGACATCGACGTGAACCTGTCCAGCGTCTTCTACTGCGCGCGGGCCGCCTCCAGGCCCATGGTGGAGCAGGGCAGCGGCATCATCATCAACGTGGCCTCGGGAACAGGCCTGCGCGGGAACCTCACGGGCTTCGTCTACGCCGCGGCCAAGGCCGGGGTCATCGCCTTCACCAAGTCGCTGGCGGTCATACTGGTCGGGCGCAACATCCGGGTGAACTGCATCATCCCCGGCTTCGTGGCCCAGCAGCCCCCCGCCAACCAGGAGGAGGCCGACTTCATGAGGGAGCGGGGACGCTACATGCCCGTCCGCCGCCTGGGGGAGGCCTGGGAGCTGGGTGCCCTGGCCGTCTTCCTGGCCTCCGATGCATCCAGCTATATCACCGGCCAGGGCTTCATCATCGATGGGGGTGGCCTGGCGGGCGGCTACGCGCCCGTGGAATTCGCTCCGGAGGTGGCGCTGTCATGAACTGGGAACGCGCCAAGCTCGGCCCCGAGGCCTTCGATCTGTCCGGGAAGCGGGCTTTGGTGATGGGCGCCGGTTCCAGCGTGGGGCGGGCCATTGCCCTGGCGCTGGCGGAGGCCGGGGCCGACGTGGCTGTCTCCTCGATCGCCCACGACGGCCAGGAGGTCGTCGCCGTCGAGAATACGGCGCGCCAGATCGCCGGGATGGGGCGCCGCACCCTCGACCAGGCGGTGGACGCGACGCGGGGCAGGGGCGTCCGGGCGATGGTGCGCCGGGTGGCCAGCGAACTGGGGGGCCTGGACATCATGGTGAGCGCGCCGGACCTTTTCCTGGGGAAGCCCGCGGATAGGGTCAGCGACCCCGAGTGGAGGAAGGTGCTGAGCGTCAACCTCAGCGCCACGTTCTACGCCTGCCGCGCGGCGGGCCGGGAGATGCTGAGGCAGGGGTACGGGCGCATCATCAACGTGACCTCCGGCCTGGGCGAGCGGGGGCTGGCCAACGCCGCCGCCTACTGCGCCGCCCATGGCGGGGTCATCAACCTTACGCGGGCGCTGGCCCAGGAGTGGGGGTCTCACGGGATCACCGTGAACGCCATCGCGCCGGCCTGGATGGAGGATTCGCCGGGGCTGGGCGACCCCAGGCCTGAGGCCAACCGAACGGTGCGCTTCATCCCCATGCGGCGCCCCGGCCGGCCCGATGAGGTGGGCCCGCTGGCGATATGGCTGGCCTCCGACGCCTCGGGCTACGTTACGGGTCAGATCTTCTTCGTGGACGGGGGGCTGCTGTGCCATCTCTAGCTATGGACTGGTCAGGCAGGCGCTGAGATGCCGATCGCCCAGATCAACGGCTTCGAGATGCACCATCGGGTCAGCGGGGAGGGCTGGCCGGTAGTGATGGCGCACGGCCTCATGGGCTCCATCGCCATGATGGACGAGCTGGGCGAGCGGCCCGACATACTTGCCGCCCGGGGCTTCCGGGTCATCAACTACGACGCCCGCGGGCACGGCCGCTCCGGCTTCACCAA
>Ga0209979_1003034_pt1 | contig 15257 bp, 13 predicted proteins | sample AnhtaG_FD_183114 | JGI IMG/M metagenome (GOLD analysis project Ga0209979, IMG submission 183114) | Deep subsurface microbial communities from Anholt, Denmark to uncover new lineages of life (NeLLi) - Anholt_01485 metaG (SPAdes) (version 2) | ecosystem: Environmental > Aquatic > Marine > Oceanic...
CTTATTCTGCAGCATCTCCAGGGCGCGAATGATCTGGTAGCGTGTTTGCTGCGGCTCGATGACATCATCGATGAAGCCGCGGGACGCGGTGACATAAGGGTTGGCGAACCTGGCTCGATACTCCTCGGTGAGTTCCTGGCGCTTCTCCTCGGGGTTCTCAGCGCCCTCGATCTCCCGGTGGAAGATGATGTTCACCGCGCCATCGGGCCCCATGACGGCGATCTCGGCGGTGGGCCAGGAGTAGTTGATATCGCCGCGGAGGTGCTTGCTACCCATGACGACGTAGGCGCCGCCATAGGCCTTGCGCACAACGAGGGTGACCTTGGGGACGGTGGCCTCGGCATAGGCGTAGATAAGCTTGGCGCCGTGAGTGATAATGCCGCCGTGCTCTTGTCCGGTGCCGGGCATATAGCCGGGGACGTCGGCCAGGGTGACGATAGGGATGCTAAAGGCATCGCAGAAGCGGATGAAGCGGGCCCCCTTGCGGGAGGACTGGATGTCCAGGACGCCCGCCAGCACTTCGGGATTGTTGGCCACGATACCCACTGGCCACCCGTTCATGCGGGCGAAGCCCACGATGATGCTCTGCGCCCAGGAGGCGTGCACCTCCATGAAGTCGCCATTGTCGATGATGCGGTAGATGACCTCGTGCATGTCGTAGGATTGGGAGGGGTCAGTTGGCACGATGGCCAACATGTCGTCAGCCGTCCGCCTGGGGTCGTCCTCGGGCTCCAGGCGCGGTGGGTCCTCCATATTGTTGGACGGGAGGAAGGAGAGCAACCGCCGCACTTCGCTCAGGCAGGTCTCCTCGCCATCGATGGCGAAGTGGCAGACGCCGCTCTGGCTGGCGTGGGGCTTGGCCCCGCCTAGATCCTCGTGGCTCACCTCCTCGCCGGTGACGGTGCGGACGACCTCGGGGCCGGTGATGTACATCCGGCTGGTGCCCTCTACCATGAAGACGAAGTCGGTAATGGCGGGGGAGTAGACGGTGCCGCCAGCGCAGGGCCCCATGATCACCGAGATCTGGGGTACAACTCCCGAGGCTAGAACATTGCGCAGGAAGATATCGCCGTAGCCCTTGAGGCTGGCTACCCCCTCCTGGATGCGAGCACCCCCTGAGTCGTTAATGCCGATAATGGGGACGCCCACCTTCATGGCCAGGTTCATGACCTTGACGATCTTCTCGGCCACCGCTTCCGACAGGGAGCCGCCGACGACGGTGAAGTCCTGGGCGAAGACCAGAACAAGGCGGCCATCGATCTTGCCGTAGCCGGTGACTACGGCATCGCCGTAGAAGCGCTGCTTGTCGATGCCAAATTCGGTGCCCCGATGGACGACCAGGGCATCGAGCTCTTCGAAGCTGCCTTCGTCCAGGAGGAGGCTGAGGCGCTCTCGCGCTGTGAGCTTGCCACGGGCATGCTGGTCCTCGATACGCTTCTTGCCGCCGCCCAGCGCGCCCTGTTCCTTTAGTTTGCTTAGCTCAGCGAACTTGTCTTCGATAGTCATCGGTGCTCAGGAGAAATGCGCAATCTTCAAGCGATTTTTGATGCTAGCAGGCCTCTCTATATAGCGCAAGGGGGTTCGGCTTAGCACTGTCTATGTATCCCATCCAACCTCAGGGCGAAGGCGTGGCTGTAGGTATCATGAGCTCTTGGCCCACTATAAGGCTGGTAGGGTCGGTAATACCGTTGGCCTCCATCAATTCCTCAGCCGAGATACCAAACTGCTCGGCGATAGAGCCCGGGTAGTCGCCCTCCTGAACGATGTAGACCCCCTCGGCAGTGGGCGTGGCAGTGGTGGCCTCGGGCTCTGGGCTTGGGGTGCCCTCCGGTACCAGACCGGGCTCCTGGCCGGGAATGACCAGCTTTTGCCCCACGGACAGGCTGGCCGGATCGGTGATCTCGTTGACCTCCATGAGTTGTTCCACGCTCACCTCGAAGCGCTGGGCGATGTCGTAGAGGGTGTCGTCTGCCTGAACGGTGTACGTTTCGCCCCCTGGTCCGACAGGGCCTGCGCCCTCCTCGACGTAGACCACAGGTGGAGGCGTTGCCCAGGGCGTGGACGTGGCAACGGTGCTGGGGTCGGTGAGACCCTGGGCGGTGCCAGCACCTCCCGTCTCCTCCTCGCCACAGGCTAGCGCGAGGAGGATGACGGCCACGAAGAGCGCTGGCAAAAGAAGCCTTTTGAAAAGCATCGTCCTTCCTCCCGCTGGCACAGCCTGACCAAGCGTTTCAGAGGCATATTACAATAACGGCTGGCTGGCGGCAAGCAGTTGACCCAAGGAGTTGACCTAGGAGTGTTGAGAGATCCTTTGGGGGATGCTTCAGGGGCTTGCCAGTCCGGCCAGCGCCAGGAAGGCCAGTTTCGCTGCCTCTTCTAAGAGTTGTGGCTCGACGAACTCGGCTCGGTCGGATTCCGTGTGGTAGCGGGGATCTTCGAAGCGGTGGATGAGGATAGCCGGGATGCCCGCCTCCATGAAGCTGAGGTGGTCGGTGTTGAGGCGAGGTTCGGTCGGGACCGGGTCTAGGCCCAACGCTGCCGCCCCTTCGTCGATCTTCTCCACCAGGTCGGGCGAGCCCATGAGCTGCCACTCGGCGCCGACCCCTACCATGTCCAGATTGACCATCGCCTGCGGGACGGGCCGACCCTGGGAGGCGAGGGTGGCGAGGAAGTGGCGGCTGCCGAACAGCCCTACCTCCTCGGCGCCAAAGGCCACAAAGCACACCCCTTCCTCCTGGCCTCGCAGGTCAAGCACGCGGGCCATCTCCAGGAGGGTGGCGCTGCCTGAGGCGTTGTCGTTGGCTCCCGGCCCCGCCGCCACCGAGTCGTAGTGGGCGCCCACAATGAACTGGCAATCGTCCTGGGGCGAGCGGGCGATGACGTTCTGGGAGGTCCTGGTCTCCTGGGTCGACTGTGCGAACAGGTGCACGGTCAGCGGGCCCTCCGCCAGCAGGGCCTGTAGCTGGAGGCCTTCGGCTTGCGATAGGGAAAGCGCCGGTATGGTGCTCTCCTCCTGGAGGTCGCCTCGGAGGGGGCCCTCGACGTTGTTGTAGATGACTACGGCCGCTGCGCCGGCGGCAGCGGCGTTGGTCACCTTGTCCGAGAAAGACAGTTCTCCTCTTTCGATGAGGGCGATACGGCCCTTCAACCCCTCGAGCGGGAAATCCTGGGGTCGCCCCAGACCTGCCGGCACCAGCTCCGCTGTCACCTCGCCACCGGCGCTCAGGCGAAGGGCGTGGGGATTCAGTGAGAGAGGCGTGGGTGGCACCACCTCCAGGGCGGGGGTCTCCTCGACATAATATTCGAAGCTGAAATCCTGCACCTGTGTCTGATAGCCGTAGGTGGTGAGCTGCTGCGAGATGTATTGGGCCGCCTGCCGCTCGGCGCTGGTGCCGGCCGGGCGCGAGCCGATGCCCTCGGCCAGAACCAGCAGATGGCGGTAGGCCTGGTCACCGTCGACCAGGGAGGCCACGGCGGATGCGGAGGAGGCGGCTGTGGGGCTGAGGGTGGCGGTAGGGCTGACAGTGGGGGAGGGCTCAGCCGATGGCTCTGTGCCTTGGCAGGCGGCCAGGGCAAGGCAGCTAAGGATGAGGGCCGAGAGGAATGAGCAGCGGGACAGAAGGGGGATGAACCTGGAAGGGGTCAAGATGTTGGGGAAGGAATGGCTAGCGATGGGTTCGCCCTCCTGAGCGCCAGCGGTCCCACCACGAGCGCAGGCGCTGGCCCACACCCGGCTCATCCATCTCCACCACCTGGCCTCGCCAGCGCCTCTCCACATAACGGGGGCGGCGGCGCAGCGCGAAGATGAACGCCGCCACGAAGATGATCAGGCCGGCGGCGAGCACCATCTGGGTGGTCGATCTGCCGCCGACGCCGAAGTAGGCGGCTATGATCAGGACTATGCCGACGAGCATCACCCGGCCTACGGTGATGCGTGGCAGGTGGGAGGCGGACCACTGACGGACGCTGTTGAGCCAACGGGACAGCCTGCGGCGCATGCGTCGCCAGAAGGGCTCCCTCAGGGGGAACTTCTTATACTTGCCAAGGATCTCTTCGATCTCCTGCTGTATCCTGTGCGACATGGTCGACTCTGCCTCGAAGGCTGCCCGGACACTGCTATTCTACAATGGCCTGGTTAGGGGGTCTAGATAGGAAGGCCTCTCTTTATGACAATAGCTAATTGGGCGAGGGCTTGGCAGAGCGTGCCTAGCGGATATAATAGTAGCCGCTGTCGGTAGCAGTCTGGACTGCTCGGGAGGATGTAAGGATGGACTGGCGCGAGGAGTATCAGCGCAGGCTGGTGTCAGAGGATGATGCGGTGAAAGCGGTGAAGGAAGGCGACAGGGTGATGGTGCCGTTTGGCACGCCCAGGGTTCTGCCCGCTGCCCTCGCTCGCCGCCGCCAGGAGCTGGGCCATATCGAGCTGCGGCTGTCTGCTCCCGCTGTCGACCCCGGCTGGCTCCAGCCGGGCTGGCAGGATGTGTTCAACATCGAGTTCGAGCTGTTTATTGGCGACTTCGCCCGCCGCGTCACCGACGACCGCCGCGGCACCTACCTGCCCAACACCTTCTCCCTTGCCTTCAAGGCCCTGGACGAGGGGCGGCTCGAAGGGGGAGAGATAGACGTGTTGATGGTGGGCGTCACGCCGCCCGACGAGCGCGGCTACTGCACCTTCGGCCCTCACTACTGGAACAAGGGCAGCTACGTGCGGCGGGCCAGGACGGTCATCGCCGAGGTCGATCCCCTGCTGCCCAGGATGTGTGGCAAGTGCTTCGTCCACGTCTCGGAGCTGGACTATATCGTGGAGCTGCCGGCCACCCCCGTCACTCGCGAGATGGTGGAGGAGTGGCTGTCTCCCCTGCCGCCGGAGCGCCAGGCCGACATGATGAGCATCCTTGAGTTGGCAGGGGACTTCAACCGCTTGGCTCCCATCGGGCCCCTCATCGCCTTCGTGGAGCCGGACGTCCTGCGTCGCTACCTGGGCCTCATGGAGCCCCCTGACTTCGCCAAGGCTATCGCCGGCTATCTGAATGAGCTGGTGCCCGATGGCGCCACTATCCAGATAGGGATAGGCGAACCCAGCGCCCTGATGGTCAAGGCAGGCGCCTTCGACAACAAGGTGGACCTCGGCCTGCACACGGAGATGGCGGCGCCGGACATGGCCAAGCTGGTGGCGGCCGGGGTGATTAACGGCAAGCGCAAGACCATTCATAAGGGGAAAGCGGTGGCGGTGGCCTGGTCCGGCTCCACCGGTGAGGACCTGGCGATCATCGAAGACAACCCCGCCTTCGAGCTGTATGACCCCGAGTACCTGCTGGACATCAGGGTCGTCGCCCAAAACGACAACTATTACGCCATAAACAACGCCCTGTCGGTGGACCTTACCGGCCAGATCAACTCCGAGAGCGTGTTTGGGGCGCGGATGATCAACGGCACCGGCGGTCAGCCGGAGACTCATATTGGGGCGCTGTTCTCCAAGGGTGGGCGGGCCATCACCCTCTTGCCGTCCACGGCCCTGGGCGGCAGCGTCTCGCGCGTCGTCCCCCAGCAGGAAGAGGGCTCCCTGATCACCATACCGCGCTTCTTCGCCGACATTGTGATCAGTGAGTACGGCGTGGCTAGCCTCATGGGCAAGAACCACCGCCAGCGAGCGGAGGAGCTGATCGCCATCGCCCATCCGGACTTCCGCGCCGACCTGAGGAAGCAAGCGCAGCGGCTGTTCTATCCGTAGGAGACCGCCCTGCCATCAGGCGAGGGGGAAGGGATGAGGATCGGCGCCCACGTTTCCACGGCCGGCGGGCTGGGAAAGGGCATCGAGCGGGCCCAGGCGATGGGGGCGGAGACCATCCAGATCTTCGGGGCTCCTCCGCAGACCTGGCGAAGAAGGGCCTACGCGCCGCAGGAGGCTGAGGCCTTTCGAGCCCAGGCGGCGGCGGCCGACATCTGGCCGGTGTTCATCCACGCCGTCTATCTGGTGAACCTGGCCACCAACAACCCCGAGAGCCTGATCAAGTCCCAGGATGCCCTCATCGCCGATATGGTGCTCAGCTCGGCCATTGGAGCCAAGGGGGTCATCTTCCACGTCGGTAGCCATCGGGGGGCGGGCTATGCAAAGGTGTTCGGCCAGATCGTGGACTCAGTTCGTCGCGTGCTGGCCGAGACGCCTGAGGATACCTGGCTCATCTTGGAGAATAGCGCCGGCATGGGCGACAGCGTTGGCCGCAAGCTCGGCGAGCTGGCGGCCATCATGAAGGAGGTGGCCAGCCCCCGGCTGACGGTCTGCTTCGACACCCAGCACGCCTTCTCTGCCGGCTATGACGTGGCGACGGCGGATGGGTTGGCGGCGACCGTGGACGAATTCGAGCGAGAGGTGGGGCTGGCCCACCTGGTGGCCATCCATGCCAACGACTCCAAGTGCCCGCTGGCGGGCGGCGTCGACCGCCACGAGAACATCGGCGAGGGCCACATCGGCCGCGCGGGGTTCGAGGTGATCATGGCCCATCCGGCCTTTCGCGACCTGCCGTTCCTGCTGGAGGTGCCCGGCTTCCCCAAGGGGGGTAAGAAGCCCGCGGGGCCGGACAAGGAGAACATGGACCGCCTCAAGGCGATAGCGGCAGCGGTGGCTTAGCGGGCCTCCTATCCGCCCGCTGAGCCGGCGGGTAGCTCCAGCCCGTAGATGGAGCGGAGCACCTCCAGGAAGGCCTGGACGGTGCGGACCTGTTTGCGGCTCTTGCGGTAGATGAGGGCGATCTGACGGCTGATGGCCGGCGCGTTGGTGATGGCCACCTCTGCCAGCAGGCCCTGCTTCAACTCACGCTCCAGGCACACCCTTGGCAGGAGGGCGATCCCCAGCCCTTCCTCCACCATGCGCTTGGTGGCCTCCATGCTATCCAGCTCCATGGCCACGTTGGGCACGACCCCCGCCTGGAGGAAGAGGCCGTGGATGAGGCCGTAGTAGCTGGAGCCACGGTCGGCGAGGATGACCGGCTGGCTACCGACCTCCTCGATGGTGGCCTGACGGTTGGCGGCGAAGGGGTGATCGGGGTTGGCTACCAGGATCACCTCGTCGGCGTAGAGGTCGACAGTCTCCACATCGGGGTGGATGAGAGAGTGGGCCAGCCCCATCTGTACCTCGTCGCTGAGGAGCATGTTGAGCACTTGATCCGAGCGGCCGGTGTGCACTACTACGTCGACGCCGGGGTAGCGGGAGTGGAAGGTGCGCAGCATGTGGGGCAGGACGTAGGTGCTGACGGTGGGGGCGGAGCCCAGGCGCAGGCTGCCCGCCTGGATACCGCGCACCTCTTCTACGCTTTCTTTAGCCTCCCGTAGCATCTGGAGCATGCGCTCGGCGTGAGGGAGGAAGATGGTGCCAGCGTCGGTCAGGCGCACGCGGCGACCGCCCCGGTCGAACACCTCCTCGCCCAGTTCTCGCTCCAGGGCTTGGATGCGGGCGGTGACGGAGGGCTGAGTGAGCTCAAGAGCCTCGGCTGCGCGGCTGAAGCTGTGGTGAGCTGCCACCTGAACGAAAGCCTCTAACTGCCTGAAGTCCAAGGTTCTGCTCCCAAACCTGGTTGCTGCCAGCAGACCTATTGGCCTCTTCTATGGTAACGATTCGAAAAATGCTGAGCAAATTATACCACCAGGCAGGATGCAATACCCAGGGGAGGACGGCGATCGCCCGGCACCGACGTTGTGACTGGCGGCCGGTCATCCCTTATACTAGGGCGGAATCGGGAGGTGGATGGCCGCCGCTGTGTGTTGGCCGTGGAGGTGCAGAACGAGGGTGGAGTGAGGATCGGCGAGGGCACCCACGAGCGGCGGAACATCGAGGTCGGCCGCTTCGCGGCAGGTGCGAGGGGAAAATAGGATAAGCCGCATAGTGCCATTGACAGATCGGTCTTTTTGTGCGATTCATATTGGGAGCCCTGCCTCAAACGGCAGAGGAATCTAGAGTGTGAACAAGGCCATCGAAGCGCTGGAGAAGGGTCACCAGCTTTCGGCTACGTCCTTCGTTCTGGACGAGGAGGCGGTGGCCCGCTATCTGGAGGCGGTGGAGGACGAAGCGCTGCCCCGCCTGGCTCAGGCGGAAGGCAAGGCCTGGGTGCCGCCCATGGCGGTGGCCGCTCAGGCCCTGCGGTCGCTGACGGAAGAGATGACGCTGCCGGCGGGCGCTATTCACGGCTCGCAGGAGCTGGAGTTCGTGCGGCCGGTGGAGACGGGGGAGCGGATCACCTGCCGTGCCTGGCTGAGCCACCGTTCGCTGCGGGGTGGGTGGTGGGTCCTGGCCGTCGAGATGGAGGGCGCGGACGAGTCCGCCCAGCCAGTGCTGGCGGGTCGGTTGACTGTGATGGTGCCTCGTTGAGCCAGGAAGCAATGGGCAAGGAGCGCTGGGTCGTGGGGGCAGAGCTGCCGTCCCTAGCCAAGACGCTTAGCCAGGATAAGATCGACCGCTACGCTCGCGCCAGTGGCGACTTCAACCCCATCCACGTGGACCCGGCCTTTGCCGCCCAGACGCCCTTCGGTGGGACCATCGCCCACGGCATGCTCCTGCTGGCCTACCTGTCGGAGATGCTGACAGCGGCCTTCGGCCGGGCCTGGCTGGCTGGCGGGCGGCTGAAGATACGCTTCAAGGGGGCAGCGCGGCCGGGCGATGTGGTGACCGCTCGAGGGCGGGTGCAGCGCGTAAAAGGCGAGCGGGGGATCTGCTCGGTAGAGTGCCTGAACCAGCAGGGCCAGGTTCTTGTTGCTGGCCAAGTGGAGGTGAAGCTGTGAGCCGAGTAGTGGTCACCGGCATCGGGGTGATAAGCCCCATTGGCCTTACGGTGGAGGAGTTCTGGCACAACCTGACCCACGGCGTCTCTGGTGTGGGGACGGTCACTGCCTTCGACGCTAGCCCCTACGCGTGTCGCATCGCCGGCGAGGTGAAGGACTTCGACCCTACTCAGTATATGGACGCCAAGGCCGCTCGCCGCGCCTCCCGTTTCGTCCAGTTCGCCGTGGCTGCCACCAAGATGGCTGTCGCTGACGCCCGCTTCACCATCGACGAGCACAACCGTGACTCGGTGGGGGTGGTCATGAACACCGGCGGCGGTGGCATGCCCGACGTGGTGGAAGGAGAGAGGGTCTTCCTTACCAAGGGGCCCAATCGCGTCAGTCCCCTGCTGATACCGGCCCTGATCCCCAACATGGCCTCCTGTCAGGTATCGATGCTATGGGGCATCCGCGGGCCGGTCATTACCTCCATCGAGGCCTGCGCCAGTGGCATCTATGCCTTGGTGGAGGCTAAGCGCCTCATCGACCTGGGCGAGGCAACGGCGGTCATCGCTGGTAGTTCGGAGGCGGTCCTCATTCCCGTGGTCTTCGCCGCCTTCTGCAATATGAGAGCTCTGTCCACCCGCAACGGCGAGCCCGAGAAGGCCTGCCGTCCCTTCGACCTGCACCGCGACGGCTTCGTTCCCGGCGAGGGGGCGGGGGTGATGGTCCTGGAGCGCTACGAGGATGCCAGGCAGCGGGGTGCACCGATCTACGCCGAGATAGTGGGTGGGAGCCTCACTGCCGACGCCTATCACCTAACCATGCCCGATCCCGACGGCTATGGGGCAACTCTGGCTATGAACCGCGCCCTCAAATCGGCCGGCCTGGGGCCCGAAGACATCGACTACATCTGTGCCCACGGCACGGGCACTCCCCTCAACGACGTTTCGGAGACCATGAGTATCAAGAAGGTGTTCGGGGAGCGCGCCTACAGGGTGCCGATCAGTTCGCCCAAGTCCATGGTGGGGCACCTGATGGGCGCCGCGGGGGCTATTTCGTCCATTGCCTGCGTGCTGGCCATCCGCGATGGCATCATCCCGCCGACCATTAATCTGGAGACGCCGGACCCCCAGTGCGACCTGGACTACGTGCCCAACGTGGCCCGTCAGGCGCGCGTGCGGGCGGCAATGGCCAACGGCTTCGGTTTCGGCGGACAGAACTCGGTGGCTGTTTTCAGGGCCTGCGAGGAGTAGGGCATGCCAGGGGAAATCGCCGCTAGACGGTACTGCTTCGGTTGCGGCGACCTCAATCCCGCCGGCCTAAAGCTGAAGTTTCGCTTCGAGGGAAACAAGGCGGTGGCCGATTTCCTGCCCCAGAAACAGCATCAGGGATACCCTGGCCTCATGCATGGGGGCGCGACATCCGCCGCTCTGGACGAGGCCATGGGCTGGGCGATGTACGGGCTGGGGATGTGGGCGGTGACCGGCAAGATGGAGGTGAAGTTCCGCCAGCCGCTGCCCCTGCACCAAAAGGCGACGGTTTGGGGAGAGGTCATACGCAATCGCGGCCGCTGGCTGGAGGTGCGGGGGGAGATCTGCAGCGAGGAAGGAAAGCTGATGGCGGAATCGTACGGACTGTTCATGCGGCTGTCCGAGGAGAGGGTGCGGGAGCTGGAGGAGACATACGCCGAGGGGCAAACCTAATCGCAAAACATTGCGACGTGGGCAGGAGGAGCAGTCGTTTGCTTAGGAGGGCGCTGGAGCGAAGATGACAGCCAACACCGAAAAGAGGGCAGCACTGTCCCAAAATAGGCGGCTGGAGTCCTGGTTGTATCCGCTGAACGTGGCTGTGGCCAGGGTGGTGCCTCTGAGCTTGGCGTATCATATCTCCCTGCCCATCGCCGACATCTTCTACTGGCTTTGGGCGAGCAAGCGGGAGGGTGCTTTTCGGAACTACGCCCGCATGCTCGGCTGCTCGCCGGATGACGAGAGGGTTAAGCGCCTGGCCCGCAGCTCGTTCCGCAACTTTGGCAAGTACGTCGCCGAGCTCCTGCACGTGCAGGGCTGGCCGACGGGACAGTTCCAGCGGGTGACCATCCAGGGCGACGAGCACTTCGACGAGGCGCTGCGGCACGGCAAGGGGGTCATCTTCACCAGCGCCCACATGGGTAGCATCGAGGTGGCGAGTGCTCTTGTTCGGATGAGAGGCTTTCGCATTACCTCGGTCATGGAGCAGTTGCGGCCTAAAGTTATGATGGACTGGATCGTGACCTGCCGGGCGAAGATGGGGGTGTCCCTGCTGCCTACGGTTGGAACCGGTATGCAGCTACTGCGAGCCCTGCGTCGGGGGGAGATGGTGGCTCTGATAGTGGACGTGGGCTATCGGGACAACGGCGGCGTGCCGGTGAACTTCCTGGGTCACCCCACCTACTTCCCCGCCGGCCCGGCGCGCCTGGCTCGCATCAGCCGTGCCCCTATCGTGTTCGGGGTGGCAGTGCGGCGGCCCGGCAATCGGTTCATCGCCTACGCGAGCCCCCCCATTTTCTCCGACAGAACAAAGGATGCCGAGCAGGACATCCGCGATCTGACTCAGCAACTGGTGGACATCTTCGAGCGCTTCGTTCGGCGCTACCCCGACCAGTGGTACGTCTTCCGCGATATGTGGCCGGGCGAGTAGTAGGGGCGAAGCGCGGGCGCATCCTGTGACTAGCGCATCCCGGCCCGGGGGCCATGCACTGTCATCCCCCACCTCATAGAGTTGCTTCTTCAGGCCTGGGCCCGCTGGCGCTCGATGTCGCCCAGGGTAACCACCTGGCCGGTGTAGCTGGGGTCGTGGTTGATCAGCCAAAGGACGGCCTCGCCTGACACTTCCGGCTTGTCCCAGGTGGAGTGATCGGCGTCGGGGGTAAGATATACAAAGCCCTCACTAGCCACGAAGCGTTCGATCTGAAGGGCGTTGACGGCGACGTTGTAGGGCTGCACCTCGGCGGCCAGGCCGGTGGTCAGCCTCTCTAGGGCCGCCTTGGACACGGAGTAGGCCAGGCCCCAGCTTCCCTCCGCCCGGGAGGCGTAGGAGGAGATGTTGATGATGCAGCCGCTGCGCAGCTCCATCATGGTGGGCAGAAAGGCCCTAATGCAGAGGTAGACGCCCCGCACGTTAACGTTCATCACCAGGTCCCAGTGCTTCAGTGGAACGTTCAGGGCGGAGCCGGGGGCGCTGATGGCGGCGTTGTTCACCAGGATGTCTATCCGCCCGAACTCCGCCAGGGTGCGGCGGGCCATCGCCTCCACCTCCTCGTCCTTGGCGAGGTTCATGGGGATGGCCAGGGCGCGGCGACCCAGGGCCTCGACCTCGCGGGCGGTCTGGTCGATGGTGCCGGGAATCTTCGACGGGCTGGCCTCACTGGAGCGGGCGGTGCAGACGACGTCGGCGCCGGCAGCGGCCAGGGCGACGGCTATTGCCTTGCCGATACCGCGGCTGGCACCGGTGACCACGGCCACCTTATTTTGAACATCCATACTGACTCTCCACTACTGCTGTCTTTACATTTGCCCAACAGGCGTAACGCCAAGAAGGATGCTACTGCATTTCTGGGGCTAGCGTCCAGGTTGGCGCAAGCCACACGCGGGGGCGGATGCAAGGCAATCGAGGCTGTTGCCCCCCCTGCTCCGTTCATGGTTCGACAGGCTCACCACGAGCGGAGACGCGCAGGCTCACCACGAGCGGAGACGCGCAGGCTCACCACGAGCGGAGACGCGCAGGCTCACCACGAGCGGAGACGCGCAGGCTCACCACGAGCGGAGACGCGCAGGCTCACCACGAGCGGAGGCGCGCAGGCTCACCACGAGCGGAGGCGCGCAGGCACCTCAAACCGCTCGCCCTGAGCGTGTCGAAGGGTAAACAAGGGCGCTTTTTCGACAGCCTCAGTCGCTACATAAACTGATAGCCGCCGCGGATGCCCGGCGGGTCAGGGTCGGTGATGACGTTGACGCAGGCTGGCTTGCCCGAGGCGAAGGCCCGCTCCAGCGCTGGCCGGATGTCCTGAGGCTGCTCCACGAACTCGCCGTGGCCGCCCAGTCCTTCCACTACCTTGTCGTAGCGGGCGCTGTCTTTGAGGGCGCTGGCGATGGCCCGATCGCGGCCGTACATCATCCGCTGCCCCACGGCGATCTGGCCCCACTGGCGGTCGTTGCCCACCACGGAGACCACGGGCAGGTCGAAGCGGACGAAGGTGTCGAACTCGAAGCCGTTGAGGCCGAAGGTGCCGTCGCCGTTGACCATCAGGACCTTCTTCTCGGGGAGGGCCGTTTTCACGGCCATGGCGAAGCCGGTGCCGACCCCCAGCGTGCCCATGGGGCCGGGGTCGTACCACTGGCCGGGGTAGTTGATGGGCAGCACCTGGGCGGCGAGGTTGACGATGTCGCCGCCATCGCCGATGACAATGGTGTTCTCGTCCACGAACTCGGCCATCTCCTTGCACAGGCGCAGGGGGTGGATGGGGACGGCATCGGAGTTGAGGAACTCCTGGCGAGCGGCCAGGGTCTTCTCTTCTTCCTCGCGCAGGGTCTTCAGCCAGCTACTGTGGTCGGGCGTGCCGTCGCCCAGCTCGGCCAGCAGTTGCTCCAGGACGGCGCCGGCATCGCCCTCGACGCACACATCGATGTCGCGATTGCGGCCGAGCTCTGTGGGGTCGACGTCCACCTGGATGATCTTGGCCTGGGGGTTGAAGCGCTTGCCGTAGGCGAGGCGGAAGTCCAGGGGGGTGCCGATGATGAGGATGACGTCGGCGCGGGCTAGGGCACCGCGACGGGTGCGGGAGAAGAACAGGGGGTGATCCTGGGGGACGGAGCCGCGCGCCATGGCGTTGAGGTATACGGGCGCCTGGAGCCTTTCGATGAGCTGGCGCAGGCGATCGTGGGCGGCCGACCAGTAGACAAGGCTGCCAGCCATGACCAGCGGCTCCTGGGCCGAGGCCAGAAGCTGGGCTGCCTGGCGGACGACGCTGGCGTCGGCCTGGACGCGCCCCTGGGGCCGGTAGCTGGAGGGGAAAGTGACGTCGCTCTCCTCCACCCGGCGAAACAGCATGTCCGCTGGCATCTCCAGGAAGACGGGGCCATAGCGACCGCTAAGGGCGTGGCGGAAGGCCATGGCCATGTACTCGGGGATGCGGGCGGTGTCGTACAGGCAGCGGGCCCACTTGGTCAGGGGTCGCAGGAACTCGACCTGGTCCATCTCCTGGAGGGCGCCCTTCTCGAAATCGCTCAGGGGGCTGCGGCCGCCGATGACCAGCATGGGGCTGCGGTTCTGGTAGGCGTTGGCCACGGCGGTGACCACGTCGGTGACGCCGGGGCCGGCGGTGACCACCGCCACGCCGCACCTGCGGGTGGCCCGCGACCAGCCCTCGGCGGCGTGGCCGGCCGCCTGCTCGTGGCGGACGTCGATCACCCTGATGTTCTCGTCAATGCAGGCGTCGTAGATGGCCTGGACGTGGCCGCCGCAGAGGGTGAAGATGACGTCCACCCCCTCCTGCTTGAGGCAGCGGGCCACCAGATCGCCGCCGTCCACCATGGCCATGGGTAGCTCCTTCCTGAGACAAGCAGACCACTGGGGCTAGAACAGCACCCCCTCTATCACCAGCTGGGCCATCTCCTCGTCGTCCATCTGGAGGACATCCTTGCACACGCGCTCCGTGTGCTCCCCGAGCATCGGGGCCGGCCGAAGTCTGCCCGGCGTCTTGCACAGGCGGAAGCCGGGGCCATCGTAGGCAGTGCGGCCGGCCTCGGGGTGATCGAGGTAGACGTAGTAGCCGCGCTCCTTGAGGTGAGGGTCGTTCTCCAACACGTCCCGGGCGTTCTGAACGACGCCGGCGGGCACGCCCACTGCCTGGAGGGTCTCCATGACCTCCTCGGCTGTCCTGGTGCTGGTCCAGCCCTCGACCAGTCGGTCTAGCTCGTCCTCGTTCTGCTTGCGGGCCTGAAGGGTGGCGAAGCGCTCGTCGTGGCACCACTGGGGGTCGCCGATAGCTTGGCAGAGGGCCCGCCACTGGTCGTTGCTGAAGACGGCGATGACGCACCAGCGGTCGTCGCCCTGACAGCGGTAGGCCGCGTGGGGTGCGGCGTAGGGCAGGCGATTGCCCTGCCGGTTCTGGACGCGGCCGTTGGCAGCACAGTCCAGGATGGCCGTGCCCACCACGCATGCTGACGACTCCACCTGGGCTACCTCGATGAGCTGTCCCTTGCCCGTGCGGTTGCGATAGCGCAGGGCGGTCAGAGTGGCGATGACAGCGTGGCCGGGATTGATGACGTAGTCGGTGTAGTTGGTGCCCAGACCCACGGGCACTCGCTCTGGGGAGCCGGTGAGATGGCTGATGCCCGCCAGGGGGGAGATGACCGCCCCGAAGCCGCCGAACTTGGCATGGGGGCCATCGCTACCCTGCATGGGCTCTCGCACCAGGATGATATCGGGTTTGACCTCCTGAAGCTTCTCGTAGGTGAGGCCCCACT
>Ga0209979_1003035_pt1 | contig 15249 bp, 10 predicted proteins | sample AnhtaG_FD_183114 | JGI IMG/M metagenome (GOLD analysis project Ga0209979, IMG submission 183114) | Deep subsurface microbial communities from Anholt, Denmark to uncover new lineages of life (NeLLi) - Anholt_01485 metaG (SPAdes) (version 2) | ecosystem: Environmental > Aquatic > Marine > Oceanic...
AGGAAGATTTGTCCGAAGTGCAAAAAGACGTATCGGGTTCCGGAAAGTATGCGTGAATATATAAAAGCCGCAGGAATCAAGGCCAAACAGTTTTATCACGGTGCCGGTTGTGACGATTGCAGGGGCTCAGGGTATGTAGGGCGTGTTGGTATTTACGAGCTGCTGGTTATTAATGAGAAGTTCAGGGATATGATTAACAGGGACTCATCGGTTAATAATATGCGTCGGGTGTTTCGTGAAAGCGGACGGCGGTGTTTGTTTGACGATGGACTTATAAAGGTAAAGCAGGGCCTGACAACAATAGAAGAGGTGCTGAGGGTAACCGAAGCTTGCAGCATAACATCCGATGTTGTCTCAGACGAAGAAATAAGTATTGGTCAGCCTAAAAAAAAGAAATAGGCTGGAACTCCGGCCAGGAAAAAACGGTTAACGATTAAGATTTGAGATTATGCGAAAAAAAATTGTTATTCTTGGTTTAGTATTACTTCTTGCTGGTTCCGTCATGCTTGGGGGGGTTCTTGTCGAGGAAAGAAAGCAACAACAGAAAGCTGCTGCCTATAAATCGAAGTATAATTTGGAAACAGGTGAGTATCTCAAACAATATACTGAATGGTTTCAGGCGTTCCCGGATGAGCAATCCAAGCTGCCTTTCGTATTGGATGAAAACGGGAAAACCAAAACAGAAGAACAACTAAAGCAAGAACAGCAGGAACGACTCCAGGCTGATTTAGGCAAATTGGCCACGGGCGAAACGGATGTTTATCCCTTTGCAGATATTCTTTACGGCGAGAACTGGCAAAACGAATTAAACAAGTACAAGAAGCGAAAAGAGCTGAGTGAGTTTGTTCTTACAGGCTCTATTGTCTGTATATCTATGGGAGGGACAATTTTTGCCTGGTACCTGTTACTATGGTTGGGTCGGTTTCTTGTTAAATATTTGTCCGACTTGAAGAAGTATTTACTCGATGTTCTTAAAAGTCTAACAAAGATCAGGAAAGAAAAGCCGGCTGAGGCTGAGACTGAAAAGGATGAAGAAGAACAGGAGCAAGAGCAACAAAAGAACCAACGGCAGAGCCAGCTTGAGAAACAATCGAAAGTTTTTCGGAATTCGGGCAAGCGTAATTCGAAACTTAATGAGAACCAGGCAGCTCTTTCTACGAAAAGCGCATCCCACTCTGATAAACAAGACCGCAGAGGGGCCAAAAAGCGTTTGGGAACTTACTCGGATAACAATGCTGAGAAAATTGCTGTATTGCTTTCCGATGAAGAATCCGTTGATTCTATAGTAAGACTTGAAGATTCGCTCAAAGCTCAAACTGAACAGTTGGAAGAACGAACGGCTCAAAGTGTTCAGCAGGCCATAATCGAGCATTCGAAACCGCTCGATAGCACACTTAAAGACCTTGCTCAGCAGGTCTCGGCCATTCGTGAATACGCTGCCTGCCAGCAGGAAAGAGTGGAAAAACTTCAGGATGGGTATGACTGGAATATTATCAAGACTTTTTGCCTGCGAATCATCCGCTGCATTGACAATCTGGAAAACCGTATCAGCCAGCTCTCCAGCAAAGGCGCTAAAACCGAACATCTTGAGGACATAAGAGATGAGCTGATATTTGCTCTGGAGTCAAGTGGTATTGAGCAATTTGAGCCCGAAATAAACAGTGATTATCGTGGCCAGGAGAAGTACGCAGAGGCAGTTAAAAACAAGCAGTCCTGTGACAAGTCGAAGCAGAAAGGTAAGATTGCAAAAGTCATTAGACCAGGTTATCAATACTTTATTAACGAGGATAATATCAAGGTAATACGTTCGGCTCAGGTTAAACTCTTTGGTTAGGTTTATTAGAAGAGGTTTGATAATAAGTTAAAACCGGGAGCTCAGAAAAATAAGGGGTGTAAAATGGCTAACATAGTAGGCATAGATCTGGGAACAACTTTCTCAGCGTTAGCGACTCTCAATGCTATCGGGAAACCCGAAATAGTCCCGAATGCCGATGGTGAAAGGCTTACGCCGTCAGCGATTTTCTTCGATGAAGAGAACTCCGATATAATCCGGGTGGGAATCGAAGCGGTTAATTCCCGGCGGCTAAATGCTCAAAGGTCCGTTCGTTGGATAAAGAGGAACATGGGGGACCCGAAATATCAAAAGCGTATTGATAATAAGGACTGGACGCCCGTGGAATTGTCCTCGCTGATTCTGAAAAAGCTCAAGCAGGACTGCTCGGTCGGGGATGACAAAATCCATGATGTCGTTCTCTCTGTTCCCGCCCACTTTGACGAAGTTCGCAGGAAAGCGACCATGGACGCAGGGACTATGGCCGGGCTGAATGTGATTGGAATTGTCAATGAGCCTGTGGCCGCCGCCTTGTATTATGCTACCACTCGCGAGGTTTCAGGAAAGGTCCTCGTATATGACCTCGGCGGAGGAACCTTCGATGTAACGGTAATGGATGTCAACGGTCATCAAATGGATATTATTTGCTCACAGGGTGACCACGCCCTTGGCGGCATTGACTTTGACCGGAAAATATTAGAGCTGCTGCAGCAGAACTATAGGGACAAATTTGGGACCGAGCTGTTCGGCTCTGAAGAGGATAGAGCAAAGTATGAAGATGAGGCCGAAGATATTAAAAAGACATTGTCGCGGCGTCCTGTTGCCAAAAAGATGCTCTACGGCCCGGCGGGCAGTATGAGAGTGCAGATTACACGTGAGATGTTCGAAGAGGCCATTTCTTCGTTGATGTCTCGTACAGATATTCTGGTTGAGGTAGCGCTTGAGGAGGCTGGTCTTAAACCTTCCGGAATTGACAAGGTACTGTTGGTAGGCGGCAGCACTCGCATACCATTCGTCCAGCAGCGCCTGAAGAAAATATTCGGCTCCGCACCGGAGACGGCGGTGAATGTAGATGAATGTGTCGCACTTGGCGCCGCTTTACATGCCGGATTGACAATGCTCAGAGAAAAATCTGATGTTGTGCCGGCGGGCGTCTCCAATGGACTAAAAGACATTGACCTCACTGATGTCTGCAACCACAGTTATGGTACTATTTGCGCTCCTGTTGACGAGGAAACCGGCCGTCGTGTAATTGAGAATCGTATCATTTTGAAGAAAAATACACCGTTGCCCTGTGAAAGCTCACAAACGTTCTATACTCTTTCTGAGGGACAAACAGACCTTGAGGTAACAATAACCCAGGGGGAAGATACCGCTGTCGAGTACGTGAATAAAATTGCAACGCATAAATTTAAGCTTCCTCCGAATAGGCCGGCTGATCGCCCCATTAAGGTTAGTTACAGCTATGATGTTAACCAAAGGATGCACTGCAAGTTCGAAGATGTTGAATCCGGCAAAGTCCTTGAAGTCGATTTATCCTTGGACCAGGATGGCGAAATGTCTGAGGGCGACGTAAGAAAAAAGAATAAACAATTGAAGTCCTTCAAAGTCGAGTAGCGATATGCGCAGGTAGGTAGATGGCCAAACTTCTGATACCAATTTTGATTGGAGTGACAGCATCTGCGTCAATGATTCTTTTTAGTTTGATTAGTCGCACTAAGCTCGCCGAATTGGTAAGTCGCTTAAGGTCACGGGATTTAATTAGCCACTTCAGCTTTTCGGATTTGATTAATTACATCAAGGTATCAGTTTCGCCCAAAGCAAATCCCCATACATGTATCAAGTTTTCCCCTGAGCTTGATTTGACTGTTCTTAATTGCCGTGTAAAACTGTCGAAACAGCAGTCCGAAGGACTCCTTTCGGAGGACGGTGGTAGTGATTCTGATGCTTTTAGCGTTGAAATCTGCGGTTCAATACATGCCCCACAGGGCGTAAGTTCCGCAAACTTGAGCATTTCCATTGTGGACGTCACCGAACCGAGAACTCAAGGCGAACCGGTACAAGCCCGGGTTAAACAGTGGCAAATGCCGGATTCGTCTGTTTTCTGTTACAACGCCAAGCTTGGCAAGCTTCCGCACCAGGTCACGACCATATCAGACTGGACGTCCATTGCCCTGTTGCGTCTTGACTGGTTGTCACTTCCCCACAAAGGAAAAAGAGAACTGATGTTCATTACATCAATATTCCCTGCTGAGGGTGGTGAACAGCTTGCTTGGGCCCGCTGCTATTTTGCTTATCACAATCGCGATTTCGGTTATCTTGATTTGCAGGAAAACGTCCAACGCGCAAAAACCCTTGCTGTAACGCTGGCATTCGCAGTAAGTGCCGCAGATAACAAGCTGTATGGCTGTGAGGTTGAACTTATCAAAAACTGGGCAAGGGACAATATTGACCTGTCTGAGGCATCCAATAAAGAGCGGCGTAAACTTGAGAAGGCCTTGAATGAAACAATTGCGTTTTTCCGCGATGGAAATCAACTTAACAACCATGATATTTGTAGGGAGATTGTTGGAATTGCACCTCTCGCAGTCCGATATGACATATTGAATCTTTGCTTATATGTAGCACAGGCTAACAGCTCAGTTACTGAAGAAGAATTGACTGTCTTGAAAGACCTGGCAAACTGGCTCGAGATTGATACGGAGAAGTTTCGAGAAATGGTGGAGAAAGTTCTCCCAGTCGATATGCATGAAGTCTTGGATGTTGAAACCATCCTCGGTGTCACTTCGGATATGAATAAAGAAAAAGCTCGTCGGCATCTGAATAAAGAATATAGCAAATGGAGTGCACGAGTAACAAGTTCCGACCCCGAAATTCAAACCCAGGCCGACCAGATGCTCAAGCTCATTGCGGAAGCAAGAAGTCAATACGTAGGATAGGGAACCCAAGCGCAATGAAATGCGTTTAGCGGCTCTGTAAGACACGTCAAATTAGATATTACACTCCGTTAGGGGCTCACCGCAAATCCACACTCGCCGGCTAACAACACCAGCAGCATATATTGCCACTAAGATTTGAAAAAAACATCTGAACTAATGGTAAACGCCTAACACGTCCTGAAGGCTCTATTGCCATCGGTCAGTTAATACGTTATTATTTGCGTCGATGTTATATGATGAGACAATGAACAACGACGAGAATTACTATGAAAATTACGATTAAGATAACATTGATACTTGCTATTACCATTGTAGTGTGTGTGATTCTTACGGCGCTGATAATTAGCCGACCGCAACCCGGTGACGAGGAAGCAGTTGCGGAGCTTATGCAGCCGGAAGTAACGGTTGACAGCCAGGACAGTTGGCCTATGTTTCGGGGTGGACAGCGGCTCTTAGGCAGGGCCTCGGGGACTTTACCTGATTCGCTGAGGTTTGTTTGGAAATTCAAAACTAATGGCCAAATAAAATCATCACCGGTAATCGACGACCATCGTGTTTTCATAGGCTCATCTGACGCAAATGTTTATGCAATTGATTTGGAAGGCGGACACCAGGTATGGGCATACCAGACCGACGATGCCGTTGAGGCGACACCTTGTGTGGTTGAAGGTTCGGTTTTTATAGGGTCATCGGACGGCTTCCTGTATGCGCTTGATGCGAAAAGCGGCTCACTTAAGTGGAAATACCAGACCGATGGACAGATCCTTGGGGCTGCTAATTGGGTACGCTCACCGGACGGCCAGAGGATATGGATACTCGTGGGCAGCTACGATAGTATATTGCATTGCGTGGATTCGGAAAGTGGCAAAGTCGTGTGGACATACGAAACGGACAGCTATATAAATGGCTCGCCTGCGGTCGATGGCCAAAAGACTGTTTTCGGCGGCTGCGATGCGATGATTCACGTTGTGTCCCTGACCGACGGCAGCAAAATAACGCAGATAGATGCCGAATCATACATTGCAGCTTCCGCAGCATTCCTCGAAGAGCAGGTGTATGTCGGCAATTACGATAATGTGCTTATCAAAGCTGACATTGCCGCCGGCAAAATCGTATGGAAATACACGGATGCGGATGCTCCGTTTTTTTCTTCGCCCGCAGTCGGCCGGGACGTAGTTGTGTTTGGAGGTCGGGATGAACGTGTGCATTGTGTTGGTCGTGACGATGGGAAAGTAGTCTGGAGATTCCAGACATTAGGCGAAGTTGACAGCTCACCGGTTATTTGCGGTGACAAAGTGATTGTCGGCTCCGAAGACGGCCGACTTTATCTATTAAGACTTTCTGACGGAAAACAAGTTTGGTCGTATGAGATAGGTCAGCCTGTTACTTCTTCGCCGGCTGTTGCTAACCGGATGGTTGTAGTCGGCAGCGATGACGGTTATGTATATGCATTTAGTGCCGGGCAATAGAATCGGAACAAAGGTTTATGAGAATTGTTCAGATTACACCAAGCGCTGGAGATAGCTTTTATTGTGAGAACTGTTTGCGTGACGCCGCTTTGGTTAAAGCGATGCAGAAGTTGGGACATGATGTTCTGATGATTCCCCTTTACTTGCCATTGCCGATTGATGAAAGTGGTTCGGCCAGTAAAACGCCCATTTTTTTCGGCGGCGTCAATGTGTACCTTCAACAAAAATCAGGTTTTTTTCGAAGAACCCCTCGCTGGTTTGACCGGTTGTTAGATTCGCCAAAGCTGTTGAGGTGGGTTGGCCGCAAGGCGGGAATGACAAGTGCAAGGAATTTGGGCCAGATGACAATATCGATGATGCGGGCCGAGCAGGGACGACAGAAAAAGGAGCTGAATAGATTTGTCGAACGGCTGGATACACAAGAAAACAAGCCTGATGTTGTGTGTCTGTCCAATATTCTGCTGGCGGGACTCGCCAGAAGTATTAAGCAAAGACTTGGTGTGCCGGTGGTGTGTCTGCTTCAGGACGAAGACGGGTTTCTGGATGGGTTGACGTCGCCGTATTCGGAACAGGCCTGGCAGATACTTGCCGAACGAGCAAGTGATATAGATGCATTTATCGCGGTGAGCAAATACTATGCAGATGTTATGCGGCAAAGACTGGGACTTCAGGCAGACCGAGTTCATGTTGTTTATATGGGTATTTCTTTGGATGGATATGAGCAATGGGAGGCCTGGCCGGAAATACCCACTATTGGCTATCTTTCACGGATGTGCTTCGATAAGGGTTTAGATACATTGGTTGATGCTTTTGTACACTTGAAGAAAAATGAGAAATTAAAAAATGCAAAACTGCGGATAACCGGCGGCAAGAGGGCTGATGACGAAATATTCTTAAATCGGATTCGAGAGCAGTTAAGCTCTCATGATCTGATTGATGATGTGGAATTTCAGCCGGATTTCGACTACAATTCTAAGCTTGCTTTTTTGCGAACCCTTTCGGTGCTATCGGTACCGGAAAAGCAGCCTGTAGCTTATGGGTTGTATGTGCTTGAAGCTCTTGCAGCCGGTGTGCCGGTGGTACAGCCGTCAAGCGGTGTGTTTCCAGAATTGTTGGAAATGACCGGCGGGGGGGTGCTGTGTGAGCCTAATAATGCGACGGCTTTGGCCTCTGCGATGGAACCGTTATTGCTTGAGCCGGATTATGCACGGCAATTAGGCAAACGGGGCAGAGATGCGGTCTTTGAAAAATTTAATATCGAGCAAACTGCCAAAGAAATGGTGCGTATATATGGAGAAATAGCGCAGTAATATTCTGTAACATCTAATTTGATGGGTGGCAGCCTCAAGCGAGTCCCAAAAAATCGGGACGAGCTTGGGGATGGCTTGAAGTAACCACCACGCATTTATCGTGTTACAGACCAGTAGTTCGTGTGAGTATATTTATGCTTGAGCTTATTAATGTAACAAAAAGTTATCAGTCGCCGGCCAAGGCGGATGGCGTCTGTGTTTTAAAAGATATAACGCTAAAAGTAACAAAAGGCCAGTCCCTCGTGATAGTTGGGCCTTCGGGCAGTGGCAAGAGCACACTACTTAATATTATTGGCGCTTTGGACCGTCCGACTGCGGGAAGGGTATTATTTGACGGCAAGGACCTTGCCGAGCTAAACGAGTCTGAGCTTGCGAGGATTCGTAACCGTCAAATCGGTTTTGTTTTTCAGTTACATCATCTTCTGCCGCAGTGCACGGTGCTCGAAAATGTTTTGGTGCCGACACTTGCCGGTAAAAATCGCCTGCCTAAAAAAGAGATTCACCAAAGAGCAACGAATCTGCTGCAGCGTGTTGGGCTCAAAGACCATTTGCTGTATAGGCCTGGCCAGCTTTCAGGTGGTCAGCGTCAGCGTGTAGCGGTTGTCAGGGCTTTGATTAACAGCCCCAAGCTGTTGTTGGCTGATGAGCCGACCGGCTCACTGGATAAAGACGCCTCGGAGAATATAGCTGAGCTGTTAGTTGAGCTGAACCGCAGCGAACAAGTTACATTGATTGCCGTAACGCATTCGCTCAAGCTCGCAGAGCAAATAGGCCACGTGATGAAACTAAGCGATGGTCTGTTGAGAGACAGGAGCCGGGGATGAGTTTGTGGAAGCTTGCTAAAAGAAGTCTTGGCTTTTATTGGCGAACAAATTTAGGCGTTCTGCTGGCCGTTATGGTGAGCGCCGTTGTTTTGACTGGTGCGCTGGTTATAGGTGACTCAGTGCGTTACAGTCTTAAAATGATGGTAAAAGCTCGATTAGGCGCAACCCATTTGGCTCTTGTCCCCCAGAACAGATTCTTTAGGGCTGAATTGGCGGACGAGCTGTCTGCAGAGCTTAATACCGTGGTGGCGCCTGTGTTGAAGTTACGAGGGCTGATTGCCAGCGACGATGGCGCAAGGCGAGCGAACAGAATTGAGGTGCTCGGTGTTGACCAACGTTTTTTTAAAGTCGGAGCAGCGCAAAATCCCTTTGGAGATAATTGGGGCGAGGCGATTGTCTTAAACAAACCATTAGCGGCAAAGCTTGGTGTTGGAGTTGGGGACGAGGTTGTGCTACGAATTGAAAAGCCGGGTCTTATGCCGCGTGACGTACCACTAACGCCGGATTCGGGTCTGTCCATCGCATTTCGTTTGGTGGTAAAAGCAATCGCCGGCCAATCAGACTTTGGCCGCTTCAGTTTACAGGCCAATCAGGTTGCACCGTTGAATGTCTTTGTGCCGTTGCAATGGCTGCAGGAAAAGCTCGACCGCAGCGCCCAGGCCAACACGCTGCTAATCGCCGCGGATGCGGAAGATAGTTTAACGATTGAAAAGGCAAATAGAGCTATCAGGAAATCTTGGCAGCTTGCTGACGCAGATCTTGAACTTCGCCGGTTAAAGCGCAAGGATATGTTTGAGATACGCAGCAGGCGGGTATTCATTGATTACCCTGTCGCCGCCGCTGCAATGAATGCGGCCGATGGAGCCGTCGGAATTTTAACTTATTTCGTAAACAAATTGCAAGTGGGTGACAGGGCGACACCGTATTCGACGGTAACCGCTATGGAGCCCTCGGCAGATGCCGGCAGCCTTATTCCGATGGATGTGCAGGATGACGAAATTCTAATCAACCAGTGGCTCGCCGATGACGTTGGGGCCAAAGTGGGAGATTTGGTCGAGCTTACTTACTTCGTTCTTGGGCCGATGAGAAGACTTCAGCAGCACAAAACCAGTTTTCGGATTCGGGCAATTCTGCCTATGGATGATTTGGTGGTGGACCCCGAGTTAATGCCGGATTTCCCCGGCCTGGCGGATGTTAATAATTGCAGGGATTGGGACCCTGGAATTACAATCGACCTTGATAAGCTGCGCAAACACGATGAGGATTATTGGCAGCGGTATCGCGGCACTCCAAAGGCCTTTGTTACACTCAGAGCCGGCCAAAAGATGTGGGCTAACAGGTATGGAAATTTAACTGCGGTGCGCTATCCGTTAAGCAGTGGGTCATCAGAGGATATAGCCGGCAGGTTATTAAAAAAAGTTAATCCTGCTTCAGTAGGACTGTTTTTTCAATCAGTGCGTGCACGCGGTATAAAAGCAGGGGACCAGGCCACTGATTTCGGTCAGCTTTTCCTCGGTCTTAGTATGTTTCTTATCATAGCAGCTTTGATTTTGATGGGGCTTCTTTTTGTATTTGGTATTGAAAAACGCGGCGAACAGGTTGGAATGTTATTGGCGGTGGGGTTTTCGCCGAAGTTAGTTAGGCGACTGCTATTTATTGAAGGTGGCATATTGGCGGTACTGGGAGTGGTTGGGGGTACTGCAGCGGGGCTGTTCTATACTAAAGCTATGATTTACGGACTTGAAACTGTATGGCAGAAAGCGGTAAGTGGTTCAACAATACATTTTTATGCAAAACCATTTACCTTACTTATAGGTGCGTTGGTAGCAGTAGCTGTTTCTCTGATTGCAATATGGTTGACCTTGCGCAAACAGGTATCCCGGCCGGCTCGTGAGCTTCTTGCCGGTGGATTGGAGTGGCAATTCTTCAAGGCAGGGCCGGTCTCGAAGGGCAGAATCGGATTATATATAGCGTCGGTGTCAACAGTGGGAGCGGTATTGCTGCTTGGTGTGATGGGCAACGCTGACAGTGCCGCTGTTGCAGGGGTATTTTTCGGAGCGGGTGCCCTGCTTTTGATTGCCGGACTTGGATTTGGTTATTGGTTAATTGGATACTCACTACTCACTACTCACCACTCACCCATGACGTCCCTGGCTGGTTTGGGATTGCGCAATTCAACCAGACGAAGCGGGCGGAGCTTGGCGGTTGTAGGATTGCTTGCGTGTGGGATTTTTCTGGTTATTGCGGTTGGGGCAAACAGACATAATCCATTAGCCCAAGCCCAGAGAAGGGATTCAGGAACAGGGGGCTTTACACTATTTGGTGAATCAACTATAAGTATCCTCTACGATTTGAACAGCCCATCTGGGCGTCAATCGATGGGCCTGGATACTGATGTGCTGCAAGGTGTACAGATAGTTCAGTTGCGTGTACATGACGGGGACGATGCAAGCTGTCTTAACCTCAATCGGGCACAGATGCCGCGATTGTTGGGGCTACAACCTGAGCAGTTACAAAAACGTTTTACTTTCACCAAGACAATACCACAGATGCCACAGATTGAAATGGATTACACAGATAAATCTGTGAAATCTGCGAAAATCCGTGAAATCCGTGGGTGGGATTTACTTAATGAGAATCTCGGCAACAATGTAGTGCCGGCTGTTGGTGATTATGCGACTATATACTGGGCACTCGGTAAGTCTGTTGGAGATGAGCTTGATTATATTGACGAAAAGGGCAGACGATTTCGGCTGCTTCTGGTCGGAATGTTAAAGAACTCAATTTTGCAGGGAAGTCTGCTTATTTCTGAAGATGAGTTTATCAAACGCTTCCCGTCGGAGGATGGATACAGGATGTTCCTTATTGATATTCAAGACACAAGACCCAAGACACAAGACCCAAGAGCTGCCTCTGGAGTCTGGAGTCTGGAGTCTGGATCGAGCATCGAAGACAGGACCGAGGCGGTGGCTGGTGAACTTTCTGCACGATTAATGGATTTTGGCCTGGCACTTACGCCGGCCACTCAGCGATTGGCTGAATTTAATGCCGTTGAAAATACATATCTGTCGATATTTCAGTTGTTAGGTGGTTTGGGGCTCATTCTGGCTTCTGTGGGGCTTGGACTGGTGGTGCTTCGCAACGTGCTTGAGAGGCGAGGTGAGCTTGCAATGCTGCAGGCGGTGGGATTTGACAAGGCCGAACTTAAGCGGATGGTGTTTTACGAGCATGGAGGGCTTCTGATAGGTGGTTTGGCCTGTGGAATTATCGCTGCGATGGTAGCAGTAAGCCCTGCCCTGAAATCACCCGGAGCGCAGGTCCCGTATTTTTCACTGGTCTTGACAATTGCTGCTATAGCTATCAGTGGCGTAGTGTGGATATGGATTGCGACGGCCTTTGCGCTCAGCGGCAAAATGTTAGATGCGTTGAGAAATGAATAGTATTCTGTAATATCTAATTTTGATGGGTGGCAGCCTCAAGCGAGTCCCGCAACTATTAGGCGTGAGCCTAAGCTCAATAGGTACGGGATGATCTTGGGGATGGCTTGGAGTTTCGTAGGGTGGGCTTTAGCCCACCGAACAAAACTACCCGCATCATCTTGGTGGGGCAAGCCCCACCCTACCAGTAGCCGCCACGCATTTATCGTGTTACAGACCAATAGGTGCTGTAAGGCCTTAATGAGAAAAGTATGAAGGAATCTACTATTGCAAGGACATTACCGGTTGGATTAGCCATTATTGGAGTAGTATTGCTGTACGTATGGCTTAGCGCCGATGCAGCGATAGACCTTAAAGTGCGTGAGCCTATCGATCACGGTGTTCCACAATCCTCGGATGCAAATGGTGTAGAGCTGCGTAGTGAGTTTGTCCGGTTCGATGGTGTGCCGGCGGATTTGCCCGGTGCCTGGCCGCGATTCAGGGGGGCGAACCTCGATGCAATAAGCAGTGATGAGAATGTTAGTCTTGCAAGAACCTGGCCTGCAAATGGGCCCAAGGTCCTCTGGTCTATTGATGTTGGAGAAGGTTATGCTGGGGCAGCGGTCCTGGCGGGACGAGTCTATATTTTGGATTATGACCGCGAAAAGCAGGCCGACGCCGTTCGATGTTTGTCACTTGCCGATGGCAAAGAAATCTGGCGGTATTCTTATACCGTTAAGGTCAAACGCCATCACGGGATGAGCCGAACCGTGCCGGCGGTAACAGATAAGTACGTTGTAACATTGGGGCCGAAATGTCACGTAACATGTCTGGATTCAGTCACGGGACAATTTCACTGGATACTGGATTTGGTGAAGGATTTTAAGGCGAAGGTGCCGCCGTGGTATGCCGGACAGTGTCCGCTTATTGATGATGGCAGAGCGATAATCGCAGTTGGAGGTGAATCGCTGATGATGGCGGTGGATTGTCAGACAGGCGAGGTTGTGTGGCAAAGTCCAAATCCTAAACGCTGGGTGATGACGCATTCATCTGTAGTACCGGTTGAATTTGCCGGCAGGCGTATGTATGTCTATTGCGCCAGCGGAGGCGTGGTCGGCATTTCGGCAGAAGACGGCAGCATTCTTTGGGAATACCCCGAATGGAAGATTCGTATCGCAAATGTGCCGACACCTGTGGTAGTTGGTGATGGACTTATTTTTCTATCGGGCGGCTACAACGCAGGAAGTATGATGCTGCAATTAATCCAGGAAAACGGCACGATAAGCGCACAGCCGGTTTTTAGGCTCGAGCCGGAGGTGTTTGGCTCGGAGCAACATACTCCCATTTTTTATAATGGCTATATTTACGGAGTTCGGCCGGATAAGCAATTGACCTGTCTCGACTTGAACGGGCAAGTTGTGTGGACCAGCACAAGTGCTCATCGTTTCGGACTTGGGCCATATACAATCGCCAACGGCCTTATATATGTTATGAATGACTCCGGCTTGTTGACTCTGGCAGAGGCAACGCCGAGCGGATATGTTCAACTTACTGAATCCAGGGTGCTGGAGGGGCCGGATGCATGGGGGGCTATGGCAATTGCATCCGGCAGATTGATTTTACGTGATTTGAACCGAATGATATGTATTGATGTTACTGACCGATAGTTTGTTATAATGAACTTTTGGTGACTTTGACTGTAGCTATTGATAAGGCGCTAAAGTGGATAAGCGATTAGGAACAACGAATATTAAGATTTTTATAGGCATACTTATTGGGCTTGCTGTTGTTACTGCCGTTGTTGCACTAGTACGGCTTGATACGACAGGCAAAAAAGGCAGCGGCCTTGGCAAAGAGTATCTCTATGAAATCGACGCAAAGATTGACCCCAACCTGATTCTCTATGAAGAATCGGCCCAGTCTCTCAGTACCGGCTTTACTGATTCCCACGGTATTGCGTTGGATTCCCAGGGGTCTATCTACGTAGCTGGTGATAGGGCCATTCGTGTATTTGCCCAAAGCGGTGATTTGCTCAACGTGATTGAGCTTACTGATGCACCACGATGCTTGACTGTTGCCGATGATGATAAGATATATGTCGGAATGACCAACTATGTGGAAGTTTATGGTCAGCAGGGAAAACGTTTGGCAAGCTGGGACAGTCTCGGCGAAAGGGCCGTGTTGACCAGTATCGCCGTTTCAAAGAGCGATGTGTTAGTTGCTGATGCGGGTAATCGCATTGTTCTGCATTATGATACTACCGGCAGGTTGATTAACCGTATCGGCGCCAAAGATAAAGATCGAAATATCCCGGGCTTTGTCATACCGAGTCCTTATTTCGACCTTGCAGTTGGTCGTGACGGATTGTTGCGAGTAGTCAATCCCGGACTTCGTCGCATTGAGGCATATACATTCGATGGTTACCTGGAATTCTGGTGGGGCAAGTTTTCATCGGCCGTGGAAGGTTTTTGCGGCTGCTGTAATCCGGTGAATTTTGCTATACTCGAAGATGAGAGCTTTGTTACCTGCGAGAAAGGCCTGATACGCGTCAAGATTTACGACGCTGAGGGTGCTTTTGTTGGTGTCGTGGCTGGGCCGGAACAATTAGTTGAAGGTGGTGCCTCGCGTGTTTCTGAATTCGGCGTAGGGTCTCAGGCTGGAGGTTTTGATGTGGCAGTCGATGCCCAGGGGCGGATTTTCGTCTTGGATACAATTAACAATGTTGTGAGAGTATTTATCAAGAAGAAGGCAGAATAATGGAGCATTGTGGACAAACACCAACTCGGCGAGAACTGCTTACGGGAGTCCTGCGATATGTGACTTTGGGGGCGCTGGGAGCAGTCGGCGGTTCTGTTTTTGCCAAAAGGCGCAGATTAGTACAGGAAGGTATTTGTATTAATCACGGGATTTGCAGAGGCTGTGAAATTTTTAAGCAGTGTGGTCTGCCGCTGGCTTTATCAGAAAAACAAGTTTTAACGATAATGGATGATGAGTGAAAATAAGAACAATATTAGCAGACGCCATTTTCTGAAAGATGGTTTTTGGGCAGGATGTTTAGCCGGCCTTGCTGGGTTGGCGGGTTTTCTGGTCGGCAAGCTCAAAAAGACTAATACCGTCTGGCAGATTGACCCCTACACCTGTATTGCCTGCGGCAACTGTGCAACGTATTGCGTATTGGAAGAGTCGGCGGTTAAGTGTGTGCACGCCTTTGCTGTGTGTGGATACTGTAAAATATGTTTCGGCTTTTTCGGGCCGGAGCCTGTTGAAATCAACGAGGGGGCGGAAAATCAGCTTTGTCCGTCAGGGGCCATAACACGTACCTTTGTGGAGGAGCCCTATTACGAGTACACTATCGACGAATCACTGTGTAACGGTTGCGGCAAATGTGTCAAGGGATGTAACACCTTTGGAAATGGGTCACTATTTCTCCAGGTGCGTCACGACCGTTGTTTGAACTGTA
>Ga0209979_1003036_pt1 | contig 15235 bp, 10 predicted proteins | sample AnhtaG_FD_183114 | JGI IMG/M metagenome (GOLD analysis project Ga0209979, IMG submission 183114) | Deep subsurface microbial communities from Anholt, Denmark to uncover new lineages of life (NeLLi) - Anholt_01485 metaG (SPAdes) (version 2) | ecosystem: Environmental > Aquatic > Marine > Oceanic...
CATCACTAAAACTTCTTCTTACTCTCATCTGATGAGACCTCCTATCTCTTATCTTGCCAGTCTCATCAGCTATTCTAACCTATGCCATATTAGTATACAATGTGTCTAACTGTAGGGGTTCACCCCATACCGAATATTAAAAATATAAGAATAAAACCAAATATAAAAAAAAGTTTATTAATATTTTAGTATTATAGTAAAATAATTACTGAGATTATTTTATTGTAGCTAGAAATATTTTTTATAAAATGGATATTGGAAAATTATATAGAAATCGCTTTCATAAAAATGATTTAGATATAAAAAATAAAGTTTGGGAAATTTTGTGTGAAAAATTTTTCCAGAAATATATTAGTTATGATAGTGTTGTGTTAGATATCGGTGCAGGATATTGTGAGTTTATAAATAATATAAAAGCAAGAAAAAAATATGCTATTGATATAAATAATGATATTTATAAATATGCAGATAGCAGTGTTAAAATTTTTATTTTAGATGCAAAAAGAATGAAGGATATAAGCTCAAATTCTATTGATTTTGTATTTATAAGTAATTTTTTTGAACATCTAGATATTAAAAAGGAAATACTGGTTGTTTTGAAAGAAATCCATAGAGTTTTAAAAAAAGGGGGTAAGGTATTAATCCTTCAACCCAATATAAGATATTGCTATAAGGAATATTGGGATTTCTTTGATCATAAATTACCACTTACCCACAAAAGTCTAGAAGAAGCGTTGTTGATGCAGGATTTTAAAATATATAAAAGTATACCGAGATTTCTCCCATATACTATAAAAAGTAATTTACCAAAAAACAGTTTTATTATAAAGCTATACCTAAAATTACCATTTATATGGAAATTATTTGGAAAACAGGCATTTATTATTGGAACTAAATAATCTGAATAAATTATATTAAACCAATATATAATTAGTGCTAGTTGTGGATAAAAGGAGAAGAATTAATTGAAATTTTTGCCAGAAATAACTGTAATCGGTGGTTGTGGGCACGTGGGATTACCTTTGTCAGTAATGCTGGCTTATAAGGGTAAGAAAGTTTGCGCCTTGGATATTAATGAAGAATACATTAAAAAAATAAATAATGGTAGACCTCCATTTATTGATGTAAATTTGGATAAATATTTAAAGATAGCACTTGGTAAGAATAATTTTATAGCCACAAATGACATTTCTTATATTAAAGAAAGTGAAGTTTTAATTATAATTATCGGGACTCCTGTTGATGAGCATCTAAATCCTAAATTTGCAAATCTGAAAAGGTTAATTAACGATTATTTTGAATATCTGAGAGACAATCAACTTATAGTATTAAGAAGCACTGTATATCCAGGAACATCTCGGATGATTAATGAATTATTAATAAAAAAGAATTTAAAAATTGATTTGGCTTTTTGTCCTGAAAGAATTTCACAGGGTAATTCGATTAAAGAACTGACTGAACTACCACAAATAATATCCTCTTTTACTGAATCGGGACTTAAAAGAAGTAAAGAATTATTCAGCTTGCTGACCAGTGATATTATTGAGTTGGAGCCCATGGAAGCAGAGCTGGCAAAATTATTTACAAATGTATGGAGATATATAAATTTTTCAGTTGCTAATCAATTTTATATGATAGCAGATGATTATGGACTTGATTTTTATAAGATTTATGATGCAATGAAATCGAAGTATCCTAGGGCTAAAGATTTCCCTAAAGCTGGATTTACTGCCGGACCCTGCTTATTTAAAGATACTATGCAATTAGCTTCATTCTATAAAAATAATTTCTTCCTGGGGCATGCGGCAATGTTAATAAATGAAGGATTGCCTAATTTTGTTGTCAGCAAACTTAAACAAAATTATGATCTAAAAGAAAAGAGAATTGGAATACTGGGTATGACTTTTAAGGCTAACAGTGATGATATTAGAGAATCTCTGTCTTTTAAATTAAAAAAACTTTTAGAAATTGAGGCTGAAGAAGTTTATTGTTCCGATTATCACTTGAATTTTGACTACCTTGTGACAGAGAAAGAACTTATCGAGAAAAGTAATATTATAGTTATAGCTACTCCACATGATAAATATAAAAACTTAGATTTTAAAGGAAAAAAAATTTATGATATATGGAATTTTATTAATACTAAGAGGATTATTTGATTATGAAAGTTTTGATAACTGGAGCTGCAGGTTTTATCGGTGGCTATTTGGTAGATGAATTATTGAGTCATGGGTATAAAGTCATTGGAATGGACAATTTCAGTAAATATGGCAAAATCGAAAAAAGTTATAATAATCATAAAAACTATACTTTCATAGAAGGGGATGTAAAAGATACAAGAGTTTTAAAAGATATTGTTTCTGATTGTGACCAAGTAGTTGCTTTAGCAGCTAAAATTGGAGGTATTACATATTTTCATAAGTTTGCATATGATCTTTTAGCTGAGAACGAGAGAATATGTGCCTCGACATTTGATGCAGTAATCTGGGCTTTTAAAAATAAAAAGTTAAAGAAAATCAATATACTCTCTTCTTCGATGGTTTTTGAGAATACAAATAATTTCCCCACTAAAGAGGGCGAACAATTATTATCACCTCCACCTTCCTCTACTTATGGGTTTCAAAAATTGGCAACAGAATATTTTGCAAAAGGTGCATATGAGCAGTACGGACTACCTTATACTATAGTAAGGCCTTTCAACTGTATTGGGATCGGTGAAAGGAAATCATTGACTGATGAGGATATTTACTCAGGTAATATAAAATTAGCAATGAGTCATGTTGTTCCGGATTTAGTTCAGAAGGTTCTAAAAGGCCAGGATCCTCTGCACATTTTAGGTGCCGGAAAACAGATAAGGCATTATACCTATGGTGGGGATCTTGCAGAAGGTATAAGATTGGCTATGGAAAGGAAAGAAGCTTTAAATCAGGATTTTAATATATCTACACCTGAATCTACAACAGTCAAAGAATTAGCAAAATTAATATGGTCAAAGATTAATAAAAATAAGCCTTTTAACTTTGTTTCAGATAAACCATATAGATATGATGTCCAGATAAGAATTCCTGATATGGAAAAGGCAAAAAAACTTTTAGGGTTTGAAGCAAAAACTAAGTTGTCTGATGCTCTTGATGAAATAATACCCTGGGTAAAAAACCAAATTGAGATAGGAAATATGTAATGCTTTCTATCATAATCCCCGTCTATAACGAAGCTGATAATATTATAAACCTATTGAATCAAATCGATAAATATATAAAATCTAAAAAAGAAGTGTTAATAATTTATGATTTTGATGAAGACAGCACTATTCCTGTTATAAGGAGAAATCTTAATTATTTTAGTAGATTAAATATAAAAATTATCAAAAATGATATTGGTTCCGGTGTGGCAAATGCTTTAAAAAAGGGATTTAAATGTGCTGAAGGTGAATATTTACTTGTTTTAATGGCAGATCTTTCAGATGACCTTTCCATAGCTCAAAAGATGATTGAAAGAATGGATGATGGGTACGATATTGTATGTGGTTCAAGATATATGAAGGGAGGAAATCAAATAGGTGGGGGATTTTTTAAAAAAAATCTTTCAAAAATGGCAGGTAAATCTATGTATATTTTTACCGGGATTCCTACTCATGATATAACTAATAACTTTAAAATGTATAGAAAATCTGTCTTAGATAATATAGAAATAGAAAGCGTTGGGGGATTTGAAGTTGCTATGGAGGTTACAATTAAAGCATACAAGAAAGGATATAAAATAACTGAACTGCCTTCTATATGGTACGATAGAACCAGTGGAAAGTCTAAATTTAAAATTTGGAAGTGGTTACCTCATTATTTAAAATGGTATTTTTATTGTATTTTTAAGAGAAAGAATCTTAATTAGAAAATCTATTTATGTGGTAATGATCAGTTTTTTAAAACGAAACAAAACAAATATCTTTATAATCTTTGTCTTTCTAATCCTACCGTTTATTTTTTTTAAAGATGCATTCAGGTTAAATTCAGTTATTTTAGGTTTAGGTGATCCTACAGCATATTATATTCCCCTGCACCAGCTAAAAATGGATTTATTAAAGAATCTGGAGCTGCCTTTCTGGAATAGATATAATTTTTGCGGCTTTCCCCTGCTGTCAAATCCACAGGCAAGTATCTTTTACCCCGTAACCTTAATTTTAGGTTTACTTTTTTCCACAGTTACGGCTTATAATTTATCATTGCTGCTTCTCTATTCTCTGGCAGGGATATTTTTATATTTGTTTTTAAATGAGTATAAACTTAATAAGCTTGCAAGCTTTACCGCTGGTCTTGTGTTTATGTTCAGCGGATTAATGATCAGTAATAGAAGCCATCCGGTATTTATTTACACAATGGTATGGACCCCATTAATACTTCTTTTTTTAGAAAAATATAGAAAATCCAGGAGGCTTGAATTTGTGCTTGTCTCCTCAATAATTTATAGTATTTCCTTCTTTGCAGGTCACCCCCAGATATTCCTTTACAGTTCTTTAGTGATACTACTGTTTATAATTTATTACACGTTTATATATGAGGGTGGTAAAAAATATTACTTTTTACTGTCGGGATTAGTTTTTATAATTGGTTTTTTAATTATTAGTATACAGTTGATACCAACTTATGAGTTGATAAAAAATAGTATTAGAAACGTTACTGACTATAATTACTTCAGTTCTTATTCTTATAATCCCAAATTATTACCTACACTATTTTTCCCTTTTATCACTGGTAATCCTTTTTATCAGTTCCAGAACGTTCCAACTTATTTCGGCCCCTGGAATTATACAGAGATGATTAAATATTTTGGAATTACTACTATACCTCTTTTAGTATTTGGATTTTTTAGGAAGGATAAACATAAATATTTCTGGATATTTTTACTGGTATTTTCTTTTCTTTTAGTTCTGGGTAATCACACCCCTTTTTACAGATTAATGTACTATGTTCCGTTATTTAACAAATTTAGAGTTCCTTCGAGGAACTGGTTCGAATTTGGCTTAGCATTTTCAGTGTTAGTTGGATTTGGCTTTGATTATTTTATAAAATTGGATAAGCAAAAAATAAAGAAAATAATAATAGGTATTATCATATTTTTCAGTTCTATTCTGAGTGGTTTTTTTGTTTTTTATCTGTTACTAAAAACTAAATTAAAATATAATTTAATAAATTTTTTAGTGGCATCAAGTGAACATTCCAAATATTTATTGCAAAATATAAGCCTTGGTAATTATTCAATTTTTATCCCTTTAATTATTATATCCTGCACGATTTTAGCTATTATATTATTTCTATTTAAGAAAAATAAGTTTTTATATATATTATTAGTTTTATTAATATTTATTGATTTGTTTCACTTTGGGTATTTACATGAACCGAACAATGATATCAATTATCTTAATAATAAAATAGAAGATTCATCTGATCTAAGATTTTTAAATCAAAAAGATAATTTCTTTAGAATTTATCCAATTAAATATGGAGTTTCTGGAATTATTTTGTTTTATAATAAAAATATTCATAAGAAATTGGATAGTGTTATGGGTTACGAACCATTAATGTTAAAAAATTATAGATTCATTACAGGATTGGATTGGAGTTCAGGTGCTGTTGCCGACTGGCAATCTCTATTGCTAAATAACATTGTTCTCTCAATGCTTAACGCAAAATATATAATTGTACCTGAACCTGAAGATATTGATAAATTTAAAGATAAAATAACCAAATCATATTGGAAAGATATAGAACCTGTTCTTGATAAGACCCACTACAGCAAGGCGGAATTTAAAAGATCCCGGCTGTCTGCGAACAAAGACGAAATAATAATCGGTGGTGGTGAGCACACAGCCAAGCTATATAAAGTTCCAATTGATATTGAGAGCGGTAGAGATTATATAGTTAACTTTAAAATAAAGGAGAATAAAAAAATAGACAATTACATCCATTTTGATTTTTATGGAGATAATTATGATAATCCTGGTCAAGAGTTTTACCTAGGTCCAGAAGATATAGGGGAAGAATATGTAGAAGTAGACAGGATTATCAATTCTGAAGACGTTACTTATGGTAGTGATATTTATTTTAGAATATTTACAAATTCAGATGGTGAGGTAGCATTAAAAGATTTAGGAATACATGAAGTTGTCAGATATTATAATTATGAGACTGTGTATAGTGATGGTTATACACTCATTTTAGAAAATAAAAACTTTATTCCAAGATTTTATTTTGTGAGCGAAGTTAGAGGTATTAATAGCCTGGAAGAGGTAAAAGATATACTATGGGAAGAAGATATCTTCGGGGACTATTATAAGTTTGATCCTAAGACAATTGCTCTTGTACAGGGTATTGATTTTAACAGGAGAAAGTTTAATACAGAAGATACAAATGTAGATATAATTGAATATAAAAATAATAAAGTTACGCTGGAGACTATATCAGAAGATGATTCTTTCTTAATATTTTCAGATAATTATTATCCTGGATGGAAAGCATATATTGATAATATCGAAACTAAAATTTACAGAACTAACGGAATAATCAAGGGTATTTATATCCCAAAAGGAAAACATGCTGTAATATTTAAATATATCCCAAGTTACTTTTGGATTGGTGCTGCTGTAAGCTTGTCTACTTTTATTTTAGTTATTGCAGGTATAGTTATTTTGTTTTTAAGAAGGAGAAAATAATGTTAATAAGATCTTGGGAGAACTTTTTTTCTTATAAAAAAATTCTAGGTTAAAAATTTTTTTAAAGTTGTGTTAATAAAATCTCCCACATTATTTCCTAAATTTACATTTTTTGTTGCTTTTTTATTGCTTTCTATAATTATTATACATTTTCATGATTAATAAAAATAAACCCGATATTCCTAGTAAGATTTGGTCTAAGGGTAATTTGTCACTGCAGGTTTTGCCTTTTGCTTATCTTTTAAGCCTTCAATTCCATAGTTTAGATACCTACTACCCCTGTGTTTGTAGTAACTGGATCTAGACGTATCAAAAAGCCTGAAAGTAGCAGATACATTCTTGGTAGATTTTGCATACAGTAGCAAATTTATTCTGTGGAGCGGGATAAGTTCTTCTTGCGTTATCACTGCTTCCTTTATTTGTTTTTTAAAGAGATATTTATTGATAGTTGTAGACACAACTTTTAGATAGTTCAAATTAATAATAAAGTTTATAGATTTCAGTTATTAAATAATTTTTTAATATCCATCTACAGCAAAATTTCTAAAAACCCTACTTTAACTCCTTATCAGATAGAAAGAATGGGAATTAATAAGTCTTATTCTTATAAACAAGCAGAAGCCGATTTTAACTTTTTCCCTGTAAGCTTTGAAAATGTCATATAGAAGTTAGCCGAAAAAAATAGAAATACAAGAAAGAGAGAACCGGAGCTTTTAAAGACAGTTATAAATAGTTTTAACCTTAATTTGACTAAAATAAATGAAATTATCCATAGTATAACTATTATATATTATAATAAAATATATTAAAATAATTTTTGTTTGAAGCCATGCCAGAACTGATAGACGCACTAGAACGTCAATCTTCTATTTCACCTTAAAAGTTTACAATCATTTAAAATTACCTGGCAAATAATTTTTAAAATAAGCTGCGAGAATTAACAAATCGCACATAAACATCGCTATTAATTATTCCTCCCCAAAAACAAGCGGTATTTGTTTTATCCTATCATAGCCCCACTCTAAGGAGGGTTCTATAGCACTCCCTTCCTGATTTTCATTAAATGTAGCTATTGTAACTTGATTTAGACTTTCATCACAGTTCACAGTATCTAAATAACTCGAAACAATTCTTAACATATAATTAAAATCTTCTCCTGAGCCGCTTAGTGGAAGTGTACAGTTTCTTTCATTAGCCAGACAAGTATCATCATAAGCAGGTAATGCTCCTGGAATAAAATCCTTACCTACAGATTGCACGACTATCTTCCAAACTAAGTACAAAATTTTTAGTCTATCAGCAAAATCAGGAGTATTTTGTGGTCTGCCTGTATAAGCATGATATAAAGAAATTGCATCAAATAATTCAATGCCATCATAATTATAATCCCAGAAAACATGATCTCCTACTAAATAGACATCAAATCCCTTGCTATTCATATTCTGCCTTGCAGTATTAATAGCACTTTTCCAGTTCCCACGCATCTCTCTTGTAATATAAATCCATAATACGGGCCTTCCATTTATATTAAAGTAATTCGGGTTAGAAAAATAAACATCAGCTATGTGATTCATATCATCTATAAATGTATTATAGATTTCGGGATCATTAAAATCATAAGGTGGGGGTCCCTTAACCAAATCTAAAAACCTTATTAGGCTATCATACATCAGGCAGACCCTTGTATTTCCCAGATCCGTTTTCAATATTCCATTTATTATGCTTTCGTCTAGTGATGGGACGTATTCAATTTTAAAAACATCAATGCCGTATTCATTAGCTAATCTTGAATGCTCTTTTAAAATCCTGGGATCGAGGCTATCGTAAAACCCCAGTTCAGGAGTATTAGAGTGTCCTCTCTCCCAATTATCTACATCCCACCAAGTATAATAATCACAATAAACAATTGTATCTAATATAGGAGCTCCTGCTACAATATGTTTGGAGCTAAAATCATTAAATTCTTTATAAATAGGATATAAAGTTCTGCCCATTAAATAATACCTACTTTCACCATAATACAAACACAGAATGCTAAATGCTAACATAGTTATAACTGCTATAGCGATTAGTATTTTTTTATGCCATTTTTTTAATCTCATAAGAACACACGTTTTAGATTATTAATAAATAATAAAGATATAAAATCAGTTTTATTAAAATATTCACTTTCTTATTTTTATAAACTTATATTCTTCTAATCTATTATCTTCAAGTACATATTCTTCAAATTCAAATATTAGATTGTATTCACCATCTATTATTTTTTTATTAATTTTTTCCAGGATTTCTTCACTTAATCTATTTGACAATAATAGATAATTTGTATCACTGCTAATTTTGTCAAAAGGGTCATTATCATAAAATATTGCAAGTACATTTGAATTACAATCTACTCCAGGGAACGCTATTCTCCTGGAACTATCTTTAAATTCAGGAAGCAATCCCAAGTGCCAGTAATCTGTAATAATTTGTCCTTCTATGCCTTTTTCATTTTTGTATTTATATATCAAATCATTCAGAGCAGGATAACCTAACTGTCTTTGAAGGCTTAATTGTTGTTCAATTATTGAATTGTCATTTATTGTAAAACTTAATATTAAAACCAAAAATATAGCTATTATAGTTAAAAATATATTATATTTTCTAAAATTTACATAAAATGATTCCTTTTCAAAATTATACATCAATTTAAAGTTCATTATCTTTTTTAAACCTGGCCAAATTTTATAAACCTTCTCAATAAAAAAATTTATACCAAAGGCAGAAGAATAAGCTAAAAAAGGTAATAATACCGCTAAATTTCTATGATCATAACTAAAGAAAAAACACCAAATTAAAATAAATGGATAAATGAAAATAATCAATATCCATCTAGATTCTTTTTTAAATAAACCTAGCAAAAGAAAAAAAGACATAAAAATACTAATAATACGCTCGGGGATAGATCTACTTATAAAATATTTTTGTATCACATTATTAAGTCTTTGAATAAGATTGTCACCTTTATAAATATCATGTATACAATACTTAATACTACTAAGATCTACTCCACTAACAATTTGAATTTCTTTTATTAAATACCATAAAAAAACTACTATTAAAATTATAAATATTAATAAAATTATTACCTTAAGAAAAACTTTTTTTGATAACTGTTTTTTATTTTTATATAAATACCAAATGTCATACACAGTAGCAAATAACAAGACAATTAATCCAGATTGTTTTGTTATTGCTGCAGCACATGCAAAAATGGTGATTAAAATTATATTTTGGATACCAAATTCTTCCTTTTTATTATAGACATAAACATAAAAAGATAAGAATGCAAAAAATGAAACTGCAATATCCACATACCCTGATGTTATGAATTGTCTATATAAACTATATAAAATTAATCCATATATAATTAATCCCATAAAATAAGCTAAATTATTCTTCTTTTTTGCAAGATCGAAAAATAATAATGTAGTAAAAATTGAAAATAATGGCATTATTGCCTTAGCAAATGCCTGAACATCAGTATTTTGTATTATTACATAACTTAATGACCAGTTAGCAGGCAATAATTGTGGGTATTCGTATGTTAGTACAGGTAATTGATTGGTAGACCAGTCAACAGCCCATCTATTCCAGGAAAAAATAGCATCCCATACATTAAAGACTTTACCTAAATTTGAAAAGAAATATACAATAAGTATCAAAAAAACAAAAAATGATAATATAAAAATTATCATATTTACTATTGGAATCTTCTTTAAAATACCTAAAAATTGCCTGGGATAAATACAAAATCTTTTAATATTATTTCTATAAATTCTTTCACGATAAATTAAATAGATTAGGAGAAAAAATTCTAATAATATAACCAGGTAAATCACTAAAGGCTTATATATATGTATGGTTGTCAGAAAAAATACTAATAGGTAATTATATAATAAACTTAAAGCAAAACTATAAGTTACAATTTGAATTTTATTTTGTAGTTTAAACTTGGACAGTTTTAAAAAAATAAAACCTGGAATAAAAGTCATTTGGAAAAATGACAATAAACCCAAAAAAAACATAAAAAATTATCCTTCCCTACTTATATATCTTCTATTTTATGCATTTCATAGCGATAATTAGTTTTTAATCATCTTCAGATTTTAGTTTATTTATAACTTATTTATAACCTACTAGAAACTATTTTTATATTATTTAAAAATAACAGCTGATCTGGCCTGATATTATTGCTTCTGCACTTTGCCTTTTAAATTCCCGGTTAAACGTTCTTCTTATTCTCATTTGATGAGACCTCCTAATCTTACCTCTTGTCTCATCAGCTATTCTATCTTAAGAAACTTTAGTATACAATGTGTCTAACCGAAGGGGTTTACCCCATATTTTAACTTAACTATTTTTAGTATACAATGTGTCTAATTGGAGGGGTTCACCCCACAGATGGAATAAATAAAGAAGAAATATCTCAAGAAAATATTTTAAAGAACTAATAAACAACGATAAAGATCTTCATTATTACTTTAGGCATAAGAATATATATTATATAATTTTAAGATTATAAGAAAACGGTGAAAATGGTTCTACTTATCGGAGCAACAGGTTTCCTGGGACCTCCGGTTCTAAAAAAACTACTGGAAAATAATTATGATGTCAATTGTCTGATAAGAACAGACAGCGATAGATCCGGGCTTTTAGATGCTGCAAGGTCTGCAGGTAAAAAGATTACATTCAGTACAGGAACTTTGCAGAGTGGGGATTCGATAATTTCAGTCATTAAAAAAGCAAAAAGCGCAGTCTATATGGTTGATCTTAGATATACCCATCTCCTGGAAACATTCCTCCACACAATCAAGCTCACCGAACTTAAAAGAGTTGTTTTTATAAGCTCCACCACTGTTTTAATCCCTCTTGAATGTATGGTTAAGAAGCAAAAAATATATTCTGAAAATCTGATAAAAAATTCCGGCCTGGCCTATACAATCCTCCGGCCCTCTATGATATACGGCTGCCCGGATGATACCAATTTTTCAAAAATGATCCGTTTTATAAAAAGGAAAGGTTTTTTTATAACTTTCGGAAGCGGTAATAATCTAATCCAGCCCATATATATTGAAGATGCAGCCGATTCCATTGTTAGTGTCCTGGATAACAAAAAAACTTACCAAAAAACCTACAATATAGCCGGTAAAGACCCCTTAAAATATAATGAAATGCTTGATATTGTAAGAAACAAATTAAAAAAGAAATTTAAAGTAATAAAAATTCCCATTAAACTCTGTATACTCTTAATCTCAATATACTCCAAAATTTCTAAAAACCCATCCCTGACTCCTGACCAGATAGAAAGGATGGCAATCAATAAATCATATCCATATGATAAAGCCAGAGAAGATTTTAACTTCTCCCCTGTAAGCTTTGAAGATGGTATAGAAAAATTAATAAAAGAGTTACAAGTTCAGGATTAAAAATATAAACAATCAGATAACTGCTGCTTTTAAAAAATTTAAATGAATCACCAAAAAATATCTGGATCAGTTTGCGCCCTTACCAGTAAGTGCTGCTTTTACTGTAACTAAAAAAATCTTTATATCCAATAGTATTGAAGCATCCTTAATATATAACTGGTCATACATAACTTTATCCGGAATTGAAAGCTGGTCCCTTCCACTAATTTGAGCAAGCCCGGTTACCCCTGGCCGGACTTTATCCACACTCTTTTCTTTCCGCAGTCTTATCAGCAGTTCCTGATTATACAATGCAGGCCTGGGACCTACAAAACTCATATCACCCTTCAATATATTTATAAGCTGGGGAATTTCATCTATACTTAATCTCCTGAGTATCGTTCCAATTCTGGTGTTTAAACTACTCTGATTTTTCAGTCTGTCAGTCGGAATATCGGCAGTGCCTTTCTTCATGGTCCTGAATTTATATATGGTAAAATACCGGCTATTTATACCAATCCTTTTCTGCTTGAATATTACACCCCCCGGGGAATCAATTTTTATCAGTGTTGGTATAATAATCCAGAACGGAATGAATAATATTATTGAAATAATTGAGAATAATATATCAAAAATTCTTTTTGTAACTCTATAAACCATAAACTAAAAACCCGCCAGTCTCTATCCCTGTAGCTTGGAGGACCACATCTTCTTCTCATTAAAATTAGGAACAATCTTTTTTAAATCTTTAAATAGGTTTTTATAGTCATAAAGCTGGATCTCTTTTTCAATATTGAACAATAAGTTTCGTATCTCTTCCCTGTTTTCCTTACTTTTATTCCTGGTTACAAATATTGAAGGAAAATCTGTGGGTATGAGCTTCTCATCACTATTTATCAGTTCTTCGGCAAATTTCTCTCCCTGTCTTACCCCGGAATAAGTAATTTTAATATCTTTTTCAGGCTCTAATCCATACAACTTTATCATATTTTTGGCCAGCTCTAAAATACTTATCGGCTTTCCCATATCAAGAACATAGATCTCACCGCCTCTGCTCATTACACATGCCTGTATTACCAGCTGCGAGGCTTCGGTAACGGTCATAAAGAACCTGGTCATTTTAGGATGGGTAACAACCACCGGTCCCCCGCTTTCTATCTGGTTCTGGAATATGGGCACCACACTGCCCTGGCTCCCAAGCACATTTCCAAATCTTACAATTATAAAGACCGTATCCCTGACTTTTGAAAGTGTCTGCAGATATTTTTCTGAAAGCAATTTTGATATACCCATTATATTGCCGGGGTTAACCGCTTTATCCGTAGAGAGCATTACGAACTTTTTAACTCCGCTGGAGATAGACAATTTTGCCAGTGCTTTTGTGCCCAGAAAGTTATTCTGCAATGCAGCTTCCGGGTTTAATTGCATAAGCGGAACATGTTTATAAGCCGCAGCATGAAATACAATCTCGGGTTTATACTTCTTAAACACACCCCCGATGGTGGTATTATCTCTTATATCAGTAACAATGGGTATAGCATTGGGATAATCAAGTTTTGTAGAAAGTTCCTGTTCTATTAAGAATACATTATTCTCCGAATGATCAACAAGAATCAGATTTGATGGTTTAAACCTTATTACCTGCCTGCAGAGTTCAGAGCCAATAGATCCTCCCGCGCCTGTTATAAGGATTGATTTGCCTTCAAGCTGATCTAAAAGTTGACTATAGTTAAGATTTACAGGCTTTCTGCCTAAAATGTCTTCTATCCGTATATCTCTTATCTGATGTAGGTTCGCTTTTCCATCTATTATCTCATACAAGCTGGGAAGGGTTTTACAAAATATCCCTTCTTCTTTTGCCTTAAAAGTGATATTCTTCCTAACCTCGCCGCTGGCTGAGGGTATTGCGATTATTATTTCATCAATAGCCAGCTTTTTAATAAATTTCTTAACTTCATCAGTATTTCCAAAAACTTTTAGCCCATGAATTTGATGTCCGATTTTCGCCTTATCGTCATCTAAAAACCCTACAGGAACATATTCGCTGTCCTTCTGCCTTATCATCTCTCTTACTATCATCTCACCTGCATCACCGGCACCAACAATCAAGGTTCTCTTCCTGCGGGTATAAATGCTTCCAAATTTCATCTCATTAAACATTCTGACTGAGAATCTTGAACCCACAATCAAAATTAAAGTAAGGAGAAAATCTATTATAAGTACGCTCTTTGGAAAATATGGTGCTTCAATTATATAAAAGATAAACACCATAAATGCAGAACTTAAAGCCAGTGACTTCACAATGGTAAGAAAATCCCTGAAACTGGCATATTTCCAGATTTTTCTATAGATACCAAATAGAATGAAACTTAAAAGCTTAACTGCGATTATTATTAAAGTGTACCATATAAAGTAAGTAGTATACTGTAGAGGAAGACCCTCCAATCCTCTTATTTCCAGCTGTCCTCTTAAATAAAAAGATATAGTAAAAGATGAAAAGAATATAACTACATCAAATAATGCTTGAATTATATTACTTTTAATTTTTAGTAAATTCATTTCAATATTTCAATTTTTTACTAGCTAAATTTACTGTATATTCTCTAAATAATCTTTACCAACTATTATAGCTATATCTGCATCTTTGCCATATATTTCTTTAAAAATACTTGATGGCAGTTCTTCCATCTCATAACTCGAAAAGATTACAGCCAGTTGGTCTGCTTTTTCTTTATTTTCTTTACTATAGTATATTACAGTTTTTTCATAATTATAACTATCCGCATTAGAAAGACCCAGTATCTTGAATCCGTAGACTTTTAAATAATCTTTAAACTTTGCCGCAGATCTGCTTATGCCATTACCATTAGAAATTATAATATAGGTTCGCCCGGTTATAATTTTATCTATAACCCGGCCAACATCTACATCTACCCCAAGTGGCATAACCCCAGCAGTTGAAAACCAGGTAACTCTCTCATGCACCAGGTCATATTGAAGTATATATCTTCCAGGATTCTCCGGAGCAAAGATATATATGTCTTTTTGAAATTCATCTCCTGGTCCTATTTCACCTGGA
>Ga0209979_1003039_pt1 | contig 15229 bp, 18 predicted proteins | sample AnhtaG_FD_183114 | JGI IMG/M metagenome (GOLD analysis project Ga0209979, IMG submission 183114) | Deep subsurface microbial communities from Anholt, Denmark to uncover new lineages of life (NeLLi) - Anholt_01485 metaG (SPAdes) (version 2) | ecosystem: Environmental > Aquatic > Marine > Oceanic...
GCCGTGACGGTGCTGAGAGACTCCTGCCGGTCCGAGCAGCGATTATGAGTGGCCGCTTTGAGAAATTGTGGCAAAAGGCCTACAGTTTGCCCCCAAATTGAAGTGCACCCCCCCCCAACTTGACTTTAGTGGCATAAGAAGATAAGACCATGCACGAACTTCCCGTCACCGAAAGCATCCTGGAGATAGCACAGCAGAAGGCGGCCCAGGCCGGTGCCTCGCGCATCGCCCGCATCAACCTGGTGCTGGGCGGCTGGTCGGGTTTCGCGGATGATTGTATTCAGTTCTACTTCGACATCCTGAGCGAGGGGACTCTGGCCGAGGGAGCAGCACTGTCCTTCCAGCGCATCCCGGCCCGCTTCCACTGCCGCTCCTGCGGGGCGGAGTTCAACCCACCTGAGTACGACTGGAGCTGTCCCCAATGTGGGAGCCTGGGCGGGGAACTGATCGCCGGGCGGGAGTTCTATGTGGAGAGCATCGAAGTGGAGTGAGAAAGTTAAGATGCAAGAGGGAAGATACAGGATTCCTGTCGTCGAGAAGATTTTGAGCACCAACGATCAACTGGCAGAGGAGAACGCCCGCCGTTTTGACCGCTTTGGCGTGACCGTGGTTAACATCATGGCCGCGCCCGGGGGAGGCAAGACCAGCCTCATCCTGTGCACCATCGGGGCGCTGCGGGGGCAGCGACGGATCGGCGTGATCGAAGGGGACGTGGCCTCCCAGGTGGATTCGCAGAGGATCGCCGCAGCGGAGGTGCCAGTGGTGCAGATCAACACCGGGGGCCAGTGCCATCTGGACGCCAACATGATCCGCGGGGCGCTGAGCCGTCTACCCCTGGAGGAGATTGACCTGCTGCTGATCGAGAATGTGGGGAACCTCATCTGTCCTGTGGATTTCAAGCTGGGTGAGCACAGAAGGGTTGCCATCACCAGCGTGCCCGAGGGAGATGACAAACCCTACAAATACCCAGCCATCTTCCAGGCCGTCGATGCGGTGGTGATCAACAAGCTGGACCTTCTGCCCCATCTGGATTTCGACCTCACCGCTTTCCGAGAGTTGGTCCGGGCACTGAACCCGGATGTGGCCCTCTTCGATGTGTCTTGCAAGACAGGCCAGGGCATTGAGGAGTGGGCCGCCTGGTTGATGGACGCCGATGTCTAATAGTGAGACAAGGGAAATCACTGGTATCATCCTGGCCGGGGGGGAGGGCCGACGGCTGGGGGGGAACAAGGCGCTGCTGGAGCTGGGAGACCGCTCCCTGTTGGCGCGCGTTGTGGCCAAGGTGCGTCCCCTGTGCGCGGAGGTAATTGTGGTGGGGCTCAGTGCTGTCGCCCAAGCACAGGGAAGGCGCTGTATCGCTGACATCTATCCCGGCCACGGGGCTCTGGGGGGTATCCACACTGGGCTCCAGGCCGCGCACACCGAGTACAGCTTAGTCGTGGGCTGTGATATGCCCTTCCTGAACCGCGATCTCCTGCGCTACATGATGGGACAGGTGGATGGATATGACGTGATCATCCCCCGGCTGAAGGGCCTCACCGAACCGCTGCATGCCCTCTACTCCCGCAATTGCCTGGAGTCCATCGAGCATCTCGTGACCCAGGGCGGAGGCCGGATCATCTCCTTCTTTCCACAGGTCAGGGTGCGATACATTGAGGCAGCGGAAGTGGACCGCTTTGACCCCCAGCACCGTTCCTTCTTCAATATCAATACCTCTGAGGATTGGCAACGGGCTCAGCGCTGGGTGATGGAAGGAATGGGGAGAAGCTTCAGCGTGTACACGGGGGAATGGGGAATCACGAATGGCGAATGACAAACAGCGGTCACCCGGTCGGGTGCTCATCTGGTCGGGTCCGAAGACCACCCGACCAACAGGCCAAAAGACCAAGCGACCAAAGGGAAAATTCGTCTCCGTGCGCGGCGTGGTGCAGGGGGTGGGCTTCCGTCCCTTCGTGTACCGATTGGCCCACGAGCATGGGTTGACCGGCTGGGTGCTCAATCACTCGGGCGGAGTGGACATTGAGGTGGAGGGCCTTGCCCCATCGCTGGAGAACTTTCTTCGCGATCTGGAGGAGAAGGCGCCGCCCCTGGCACGGATCGCCAGCATCGAGGCCCAAGACTGTCCGCCCAATGGCTACTTGACCTTTGAGATCCGGGAGAGCCGCGAGGAAGCAGGGCGCTATCAGCTCATCTCGCCCGACATCGCCACCTGCCCCGACTGCCTGCGGGAGCTGCTGGACCCCAACGACCGTCGCTACCGCTACCCCTTCACCAACTGCACCAACTGTGGCCCGCGCTTCACCATCATCGCCGACATCCCCTACGACCGGCCCAACACCACCATGGGTAAGTTTCAGATGTGCCCCGACTGCCAGCGAGAATATGATGGCCCGCTGGACCGGCGCTTCCACACGCAACCCAATGCCTGTCCGGTATGTGGGCCAAGAGTCTGGCTGGTCCAGAGTCCGCAGTCCTCAGCCAATGGCTGGAGTAAGTGGACTTTGGAGTTAGGGCCGAGGACTTCGGACAGCGCAACGCCGGATGCGATTGCGCAGACAGCAGCGCTTCTTCGGCAGGGAGCGATTGTGGCCTTGAAGGGTCTGGGCGGCTTTCACCTGGCCTGCGACGCGATGAATACCGCAGCGGTAGCCCGCCTGCGGGAGCGAAAGAGGCGTCCCCACAAGCCGCTGGCAGTGATGATGGCTACGCTGGAGGAGATCCAGCACCACTGTCAGGTCTCAGAGTCTGAGGAGGAACTGCTCACCTCCCGCGAGTGCCCCGTCGTGCTGCTGCCCTGGCGCCAGGAATCAAATGTGGCCCGCAACGTCGCGCCCAGCTACTGTCATCTGGGCGTGATGCTGCCCTACACTCCTTTGCACCACCTGCTGCTGCGGGACGCAGGGCGGCCGCTGGTTATGACAAGCGGCAACCTCTCAGAGGAGCCTATATGTCAGACCAACGAGGAGGCTCAGGAGCGGCTGGCCCACATCGCCGATGCCTTTCTGCTCCACAACCGCGACATCTATGCCCGCTACGACGACTCTGTATGGGCAGTGTTGCAGGTTACAGGTTTCAGGTTTCAAGTTGTGCAGGAAAGCCAACTTGCAACCTGTAACTTGCAACTTGAAACTGGCTATGCACAGCCTATCCGCCGCTCGCGAGGCTATGCCCCCTATCCCGTCACCCTGCCCTTCGAGACAAGGCCTGCGCTGGCTGTCGGCGCGGAGCTCAAGAACACCTTCTGCCTCACCCGCGACCGCTACGCCTTCCTCTCCCAGCACATCGGCGACATGGAGAACCTGGAGACGCTGGAGCACTTCGAGACCAGCATCGAGCTGCTGAAACATCTCTTCCGCATCGAGCCCCAGCTCATTGCCTACGATATGCACCCAGACTATCTGGCCACGAAATTCGCTAAAGAACAACTTTCAAGTTTCAACTTGCAACTTGCAACTGTCCAACATCATCACGCCCACATCGCCTCCTGCCTGGCCGACAATGGCTGGCGTCCAGAGGATGGCCCGGTGATCGGCGTGGCCTGGGATGGCACCGGCTATGGCACCGATGGTCGGATCTGGGGCGGCGAGTGGTTGGTGGCCGACTACCGAGGTTTTGAGCGTGTCGGACATCTGGAGTACCTGCCTTTGCCGGGAGGGGAAGCGGCCATCCGCAACCCCTATCGAATTGCCGCTGGCTATCTAATGGCATTGGGGCTTCCTCTCATCCCGCTTCCTTCCCCCTCTTTCCCCCTTCCCCTCTCCTCCCTGTCCAGCGCAGAGCTGACTCTAATTCGTCAGCAAGTGGAACGCGGTTTGAATACCCCCCTCACCTCCTCTGCCGGCCGGTTGTTCGACGCGGTGTCGGCGCTGCTGGGCGTGTGCCAGCGGGTCACCTACGAGGCCCAGGCAGCGATTGAATTGGAACAAGTTGCAAGTTGCCCTGGCCTGTTGGCCTGGACAGGCAAGTTACAAGTTGCAAGTTATCCCCGGGATGTAAACAGGTTGGATGGGAAGTGGGTTGTGCGCCTGAGGCCCTTGTTTGAGGCACTGCTGGCCGAGTTAGGGCGGGGGAGAGCGGTGCCGGAGATCAGTGCCCGTTTCCACCGCACCATGGCTGCCTTGATCGTGGAGATGTGCCATTGTATCCGCAAGGACACCGGATTGCGAACCGTGGCCCTCAGCGGGGGATGCTTTCAGAACCGGTTGCTCTTCAGCCAGGCGGTAGCCGGCCTGCGAGAGGCGGGCTTCGAGGTGCTGGTACACCGCCAGGTGCCGACCAACGATGGGGGCCTGAGCCTGGGGCAGGCGGCGATTGCTCAGTTCGCACATGGAGGATGAGACAGTGGCACTGCGTGAGGAACTGGCTCCAGTGGTTGAGTCCTTGCAGCGGACGCTGGGAGACCGATTGCTGGCCCTGGTTCTTTTCGGCTCCCAAGCGCGGGGCGACGCGGAGGCGGACAGCGACTGGGACATTTTACTGATCGTCGAGGAGTTACCCGAGAGGTATCTCCAACGCCACTTCTTCGTAAAACGAGCCTTACAGGAGGAATGGCGGGGCCGGGTGGCCCTGCTGGCCAAGACGAGGGAGGAATTCGAGGGTGGGTTTCCCTCCCTCTACCTGGACATCGGCCAGGATGGGGTGATCCTCTACGACCCTCAGGGCTATGCAACGCAGCGGCTAACTCGCATCCGGGAGCTGACAAACCTGGCGCATCTCAGGCGGGAGCGCCGGGGACGCGGCTGGACATGGCGTTGGGAGAAGCCTCCGCGAGGGGATTGGCGTATCGACTGGGAGGGGGTAAGTGGAATCGAGAGCTGATGCCGAGTATCGGCTTGAGGTTGCCCGTGGCTTTCTCCAGGAGGCGGAGCAGGACCTGGGTCTCCGTCGCTGGCGTTCGGCAGTGGACAACGCTCAACTGACCGTGGAGAACGCAGAAAAGGCCGTGCTCAGCCTGAACCGTCCCACGCCCAAAACACACGATGTCGCCCAGGAGCTGCGCTCCTTCTTGGCGGAGAGCCGAGACACGCCCGAAAGGGCAACCCTCTTGGCTGAGCTGATGGAGTGCGCCGAAATGCTGGGCAAGGACGTGCATATCCGGACCGATTATGGCGATGAGGTCAGGAGGATCACCCCCTGGGCACTGTTCAACCAAGAAGACGCTGAACAAGCCCTTGCCCATGCCCGACGAGCCGTATCTCTGGCCGAAGCCATTTTGGGTGCACCGGCCGGCGATAGAGTGGGAGAGTAGTCATATATCTAGGTGTGTCCCTTCGCCAATTGGTATTCGCTCGTCATTGATGAGGAGGGGATGTTGAATGACCTATGCCGACGTTTTGCGTCCTTCCGTTAAGCGGTACGCCTTGCTTTATGATGTTGCCTGGATCGCCGGCGGCACTCTGTTCATAGCCCTGTCCGCTCAGGTGGCCATCCCTCTGCCCTTCAGCCCCGTGCCCATCACTGGGCAGACTCTGGCCGTACTCCTGACCGGGGCGTTGCTTGACAGCCGGCGAGGGAGCTTGTGCCTGCTTGCGTATCTGGCGGAAGGGGCCATTGGATTGCCTGTCTTTGCGGGGGGAAGGGCTGGACTTGCCCACCTGATGGGACCGACGAGTGGCTATCTTATGGGCGTTATCGCTGCCGCTTTCCTCACAGGGCTGCTGGCTGAGAGAGGATGGGATCGGCGAGCTAGGACCACCCTCTTGGCAATGCTTCTCGGCAACGCTGCCATCTACGCTTTTGGGCTGCCCTGGTTGGCTCGTTTCGTAGGAGGCGAGAGAGTGCTGGCATCGGGCCTGTTGCCCTTCATCCCCGGTGATCTCTTGAAACTGATCCTTGCCGCAATGCTTCTGCCCTCGGGGTGGAAACTGCTGGGGCGGAAAGGGAGCAGGGAAAGGGGAAAGGAGCGAGCTTCGGGCAACTTTGGATAACAAGGCGCTTGCCCTTTGGGCTAAAGCCAAATGCCGCCTCGGGCGGCACTTCGCAAACGCCTAGACGTGTGCCGAAATGCTGGGCAGGGATGTGCACATCAGAACCGATTATGGCGGCGAGCTCAGGAGGATCACCCCCTGGGCACTCTTCAGCCAGGAAGACGCTGAACAAGCGCTCGCGCATGCCCGGCGGGCTGTATCTCTGGCCGAGGCCATCTTGGGCGTACCGGCCGAAGTTATGTAACATCCGGCTGGGTGAGAGGCAAATATGCCAACAGTTCTGCGGATTCGCGGCCATCGCTTCTTTTTCTTCAGCAACGAAGGGCATGAGCCACCCCACATCCACGTCGAGACGGCTCAGAACTATGCCAGGTTCTGGCTCAACCCGGTTGCTCTAGCGAAGTCCGTCGGGTATAATGCCAAAGAGTTGCGACGGCTACGACAGTTAGTTGAGGAACATCGCGACCTGTTCGAGGAGAAATGGTATGAGTATTTTGGTCACTCCTAGACCCGTGGTTTCGGTCTTGGCAGTCGCCGTGCATTGCGACGGTGAGATGCTGCACGTCCAGCTCTCCGATGGACGCGAAGTCAGCGTGCCCCTAGAATGGTTTCCCCGGTTGCGAGATGCGACACCAACGCAACGGGCAAACTGGCGGCTTATCGGGCGAGGTGTGGGCATCCACTGGGAAGACATAGACGAGGATCTGTCCGTCGAAGGGCTGTTGGCCCATTGAGGGGACGCTGGACGTCATATACCAGCGCATTTGCGACAATGCCTTCGCTGCGCTCCGGCACTGCGCAAATGCGCGAGACGATAGATCGGGAGAGTAGCCATGTGTCTAGCTGTGCCCCTTCGCATTGAGGCCATTGAGGGAGAGATGGCCACCGTCGAGCTGGGTGGGGTGCGCCGTCAGGTGAGCCTGGTCCTGACCCCCAAGGCCCAGGTGGGCGACTACGTGATCGTCCACACCGGCTTCGCCCTCAGCATGCTGGATGAAGAGGAGGCTCGGGAGACGCTGGAGCTCTTCCGGGCGATGGAGGAGATGGCCGAGTCGCCGTGAAGTACATTGACGAGTTCCGCGACCCCAAACTAGCCCACGCACTGCTGAAGCGCATCCGTGCTCGTTCGACCAAACCCCTGCCCATCATGGAATTCTGCGGCGGACACACCCATGCCATCATGCGCTATGGCATCCGCCGGCTCCTGCCGGAGACCGTTGCCCTCTCCTCCGGCCCCGGCTGCCCGGTGTGCGTCACCGACGACGCCGATCTGGACCGGGCCATTGCCCTGGCCCAGCTTCCAGAAGTGATCCTGAGCACCTTCGGTGACATGGTGCGCGTGCCGGGCAGCAAGGGCAGCCTACAAGAGGCCAAAAGCGAAGGAGCCGACGTGCGGGTTGTCTACTCCACGCTGGACGCGCTCCAGATCGCCCGCGAAAACCCCAACCAAACTGTCATCTTCCTGGGGGTGGGCTTTGAGACCACCGCCCCCACCGTCGCTGCGTCCATCCTTCAGGCCCAGCGAGAGGGGCTGGATAACTACTTCGTGCTCTCCCTGCACAAGCTCACCCCTCCGGCTATGCAGGCCATCCTCGACGCGGGTGAAGTACGGCTGGAGGGGATCATAGGCCCCGGCCACGTGACCACCATCATTGGCCCTCAGGCCTGGCTGTTTCTACCGCAGGAGTACGGAATCGGCTGTGCCGTGGCTGGCTTCGAGCCGCTGGACATTCTGCAGGCCATCGCTGAGCTGGTGGACATGTACGAGGCGGGGAAGCCAGATGTGGCCAATGCCTACGCCCGTTCCGTCCGGCCGGAGGGGAACCGACAGGCTCAGGAGATGATGGAAGAGGTGTTCGAGGTCGGCCCAGCCGCCTGGCGTGGCCTGGGTGAGCTTCCGGACAGCGGGCTGCTCATCTGTCCCCGGTACGCCGACCATGACGCGGCCCGCGTCTTTCCGGTCCAGGTGCAGCCGGTCCGCAGGCCGACCGGCTGTCGCTGCGGCGAGGTGCTTCGGGGAGTGGTTACCCCTCCTCAATGCTCTCTCTTTCACCTTGGCTGCACCCCTCAGAATCCAATTGGCCCCTGCATGGTTTCAGCAGAAGGGGCCTGCGCAGCTTATTACCACTATGGAAGTTCAGATGCAGGCGGATAGTATTCAACTGGCCCACGGTTCCGGCGGGCAGCTCAGCCATCAACTCATCGAAGATATCTTCCTGAAACACTTCAGCAATCCAATCCTCAATGAGCTGGAGGATGCAGCCACCTTTCAAGTCTTAAGTTCAATTAACCTGCAACTTGCAACTTGCAACTTGCAACTTGCTTTTACCACTGACAGCTACGTGATCACTCCTCCCTTCTTCCCCGGCGGTGATATTGGCAAGCTGGCTGTGTGTGGCACGGTGAATGACCTGGCCATGCGCGGCGCGCAGCCGCTGTACATGAGCGTGGGATTCATCCTGGAAGAGGGGCTGTCCATGAGGGATCTGGAACGGATTGTGGAGTCCATGGGCCGGACAGCGGCTGGGGTGGGAGTGCAGATTGTGGCTGGCGACACCAAGGTGGTCAACCGGGGAAGCGCCGATCGCATTTTCATCAACACCGCGGGCATTGGACTCGTGCCCGCCGGGGTGGAACTTTCGGCGGCCAGGGTCCAAGCGGGGGATGCGGTGCTCGTCTCCGGCACGCTGGGCGACCACGGCATGGCGGTTATGATCCGGCGTGAGGGACTGGCCTTCGAATCCGAACTGAAGAGCGACTGCGCGCCACTCAACGGACTGGTGGCTCAGCTCCTGGAGACAGTGCCCCACGTCCACTGCCTGCGCGATCCCACCCGCGGAGGGTTGGCCACCGTCCTCAACGAGATCGCCGAGCGAGCCGGAGTGGGCATTGAGATCGAGGAGATGTCCATCCCGGTGCGCGATGAGGTCCGCGCCGCCTGCGAGCTGCTGGGCCTCGACCCCTTGTACGTGGCCAACGAGGGGAAGCTCATCGCCACTGTCCCGGCCCATGAGGCCGATGCCGCCCTGGCTGCGATGCGCGGCCATCCTTTGGGCTGCGAGGCGGCCCTCATCGGCCGGGTAACAGAGGAACACCCAGGACGAGTGGTGCTACGAACCCCTCTCGGCGCTCATCGCATTGTGGACATGTTGGTTGGCGAGCAACTGCCCCGCATCTGCTGATAAGCGTTCAGCCATCAGCAGTCAGCTTCCAGCTTCTGGAAGGTTGATAGCTGATTGCCGACCGCTGGAATAGTGAAAGGAGCGAGAGGGAGTTGGACCCCAAGCTGCAAACTATCCTGGCCGAGTACGACAGGACGCGTCGGGGCGAACTGATCACCCTGCTTCAGCGAGTGCAGGGCGAACTGGGCTACATCTCCGAAGAGGCCATCTTTGGCATCAGCGAGGCCCTGGATGTACCCACAGCCGAGGTGTTCGGCACCCTCACATTCTACACCCAGTTCCGGTTGACGCCGGTCGGCCGCCACCTGGTGCGGGTCTGTCGGGGCACTGCCTGTCACGTGCAGGGCAGTCAGCGCATTCTGAGGCGGGTGGTGGACTTCCTGGGTATTGAGCCTGGCCAGACCCGCGAGGACATGGCGTTCTCTCTAGAGCAGATCGCCTGCTTCGGCGCTTGCAGCCTGGCCCCGGTGATGGTGGTTGACGACGACACTTGTGGACGTCTCACGCCTGACCGGGCCGAGGAGATTCTGGAGAGGTATCAATGATAGCGAAGACCTATCAGCGAATCAGGGCACGTGCTGAGGCACAGGTGGCAACAGTCTATCCCCCTGATCGTGCCAGGATCCTCATTGGCTTGGGCACTTGCGGCATCGCCGCTGGGGGAAGGGAGGTGCTGGCAGCAGTCCAGCAGAAGCTGGCTGAAGACCGGATAGAAGCTGATCTGGTGCAAGTGGGTTGCATAGGTATGTGCCATGCCGAGCCATTGCTGGACATCGTCCTTCCTAGCCAGCCTCGCATTGGCTATGGCAACGTGACGCCTCAACGAGCCATGCAACTGGTGGAGGACGGCCTGCGGAATGGCAGCCTTCACCCCGAGTGGGCCCTGGCCGTCATCGGGGACGAGCCATTGGATGGCATCCCCCCCTGGGGTGAGTTGCCCTTCTTCAAGCACCAACACCGGCAGGTCCTGCGCAACTGCGGCTTCATCAATCCGGCGGTCATCGAGGAGTACATCGCCCGTGACGGCTACCTGGCCCTGACCAAGGCGCTGGCTGAGATGAGCCCCGAGGCAGTCATGGAAGAGGTAAAGCGAGCTGGCCTGCGAGGCCGGGGTGGGGCTGGCTTCCCCACTGGCCTCAAGTGGCAGTTCTGCCGCACCGCCGAAGGGAGCCCTAAGTATGTCATTTGCAACTTCGACGAGGGGGACCCTGGGGCTTTTATGAACCGCAGCCTGGTGGAGAGCGACCCCCACACCGTCATTGAGGGACTGATCATCGCCGCCTACGCCATCGGTGCCCACCAGGGATACATCTACGTACGGGCTGAATACCCCCTGGCCATCGTGCGCCTGCGGCAGGCCATTGCTCAGGCCGAGGCTTTGAACCTGCTGGGCGACGACATACTGGGCTCCGGCTTCGATTTCCACATCCCTATTAAAGAAGGCGCCGGGGCTTTCGTCTGCGGTGAGGAGACGGCACTGATGGCCTCCATCGAGGGGCGGCGGGGGATGCCCCGACCCCGGCCACCTTTCCCCGCTCAATCAGGACTGTGGGGGAAGCCAACCAACATCAACAATGTGGGCACTCTGGCCAACATCCCCCTCATCATCCGCCAGGGGGCCGACTGGTATAGTCAGATCGGATCGGAGAAGAGCAAGGGCACCAAGATATTCTGCCTGACCGGCAAGATCATTCGCAGTGGCTGGGTGGAGGTGCCAATGGGCACCCCCCTGAGTGAGATCGTCTTTGATATTGGCGGCGGGCCACCCGAGGGGCGCAAGTTCAAGGCCATTCAGACCGGCGGCCCCTCTGGCGGTTGTATCCCCGCTTCTATGTTGGATCTGCCGGTGGACTACGAGTCGCTGACCGAGGCCGGCTCTATCATGGGCTCCGGTGGTATGGTAGTCATGGACGAGGACAACTGCATGGTGGACATCGCTCGCTTTTTCCTGACCTTCACCCAGAGTGAATCGTGCGGCAAGTGCATCCCCTGCCGTATCGGCACCAAGCGGATGTTGGAGATCCTAGAGCGCATCTGCCGTGGCGAGGGAGAGCTGGAACACATTGACCTGCTTCTGGAGCTGTGCGAGACAGTCAGCCTGGGCTCGTTGTGCGGTCTGGGCCAGACCGCCCCTAACCCCGTGCTAACCACCATCCGCTATTTCCGGGACGAGTACCTGGCCCACATCGAGGGCAAGCGTTGCCCCGCACTACGATGTGAAGCCCTTATTTCCTACTACATCCTTCCTGACAAGTGTCAGGGTTGTGGCATCTGTCGCAGGGCTTGCCCTGCGGACGCGATATCGGGCGACAGGAGGACGATCCACATCATTGACCACAGCAAGTGCACCAAATGCGGAACATGCCTCGATGTATGTCCGCCACGCTTCGGTGCCGTGGCAAAAGTCTCGGGGGAACACATCCCGACCCCGGAGGAACCCATTCCGGTAGGCACGTGGGATGTCCGAGCACAGTCTGCCCAAGAGCCTGCCGATTGCTGGCAATCGTGATTGCCAGGTCAATAGGACTGAATCTGGAGATTGATGACGTGAGTGAAAACATCACATTGACCATAGACGGACGGTCCACATCCGTGTCCCAGGGGGCTACCATCTTAGACGCGGCCCAGAGGGCCGGAATATACATCCCTACGCTGTGCGCCGACGATGATCTTCAGCCCTTTGGTGCCTGCCGCCTCTGCCTGGTAGAGGTGGCAGGGGACCGCCGCCCCATGCTTCCCGCCTGTACCACCCCGGCCGCCGAGGGCATGGTAGTGCGCACCTCCAACCCGCTGATTGACAAATTGCGGCGCAACATCGTGGAGCTGCTCCTTTCGGACCATCCTGAAGACTGTCTGACCTGCGTTCAAAACAACCGTTGCGAGCTCCAGAAGGTAGCCGCCTATGTGGGTGTGCGCCAGATGCGCTTTCAGGGCGGGAAGCACAGCTATGACCTTGACGACTCCAACCCCTTCTACCATCGCGACCTGGATCGCTGTATCTTGTGCGGCAAGTGCGTGCGCACGTGCGACGAGCTCCAACACCTGGGAGCCATCCACTACGCCTATCGAGGTTTCGAGACCAAGATATCGGCCGTCCTCGACCGGCCGGTGGCTGACTCCACCTGCGAGTCCTGTGGTCAGTGCGTGGACAAGTGCCCGGTGGGAGCCCTCTGCACCCTGGCCCAGCAGCTCCACGGCCTTCCCACCTCTGAGACCCGCACCATCTGCGCCTACTGCGGCGTGGGCTGCGGGCTCTGTCTCCAGACGCGTGGTGGTCAGGTGATCGGTGTGCGGGGCGACCACGACAACCCCATCAACTGGGGCCGCACCTGCGTCAAGGGCCGCTTTGGCTACGAGTTCATCGGCCATCCCGACCGGCTCACCAAGCCGCTGATCAAGAAGGATGGCTCCTTCGTGGAAGCGGAGTGGGATGAGGCGCTGGGCCTGGTGGCTGACAGGTTTAGGGAGATCCGAGATCAAGATGGGGGAGCGGCGCTGGGGGTGCTCACCTCAGCCAAGTGCACCAACGAGGAGAACTACCTGCTGCAAAAGTTTGCCAGGGCGGTGCTGGGGACACATAGTGTCGAACACTGCGCCCGCCTTTGACACTCTTCCACCGTGACCGGTCTGGTCACAGCGTTTGGCAGTGGGGCAATGACCAACTCCATCAACGACATGTTGGAGGCAGAGGCGTTCCTCATCATCGGTTCCAACACTACTGAGCAGCATCCCATCATCGGACTGAACATCCGGGGCAAGGTGGAGAGCGGCACGCCCCTGGTGGTGGCCGATCCCCGCGCAACTGACATCGCCCGCCGGGCTGACATCCACTTGAAGCTGAAACCCGGCACCAATGTCGCACTCCTCAACGGCCTGGCCCACGTCATCCTTGAAGAGGGATTGGAGGACAGGGAGTCTATCGCGACCCGAACTGAGGGCTTTGGGGAATGGCGTGCGGTAGTGGAGAAGTACACCCCGGAGCGAGTGGCCCACATCACCGGCGTGCCGGCGGACGAGATGATCCGGGCGGCTCGGGTGTTCGCCAGTCACAGGCCAGGCTGTCTGATCTATGCCATGGGCATCACCCAGCACACCAGCGGGCATCAAGGGGTGATGGCCTGCGCCAACCTGCAGATGCTCCTGGGGAACATGGGTCTGCCCGGCGGTGGGGTCAACCCCCTGCGGGGGCAGAACAACGTCCAGGGGGCCTGCGACATGGGCTGCTTATACAGCTACTATCCCGGCTATCAACGGGTGGCCGACCCGGCGCTGCGGAAGAAGTTCGCCTCCGCCTGGGGCGTGCCCCAGCCACAGGAGCCGGGGCTGTCGGTCACCGAAATATTCGATGCCGCGCTTGAGGGCAAGATCAAGGGCCTCTACGTGGTGGGCGAGAACCCCATGATGAGCGAGCCGGATGTGAACCACGCCCGCCGATGCCTGGAGTCACTGGAGTTCCTGGTAGTACAGGACATCTTCCTCAGCGAGACGGCGCAACTAGCCGACGTGGTGCTGCCCGCGGCGTGTTTCGCCGAAAAAGATGGCACCTTCACCAACACCGAGCGCCGGGTGCAGCGAGTGCGTAAGGCGGTGGATCCGGCAGGTCAGGCGCGGGCCGATTGGCAGATCGTGTGCCAGTTGGCGAAACGGCTCCAGGATGCGGGTCCCAAGATGCAGGATGCGCCCTACTCTGGCTGGGACTACGCCTCGCCAGCCGAGATCATGGCCGAGATCGCGGCGTTGACGCCCATCTACGGCGGCATCTCCTACGAGCGGATCGAGGAGGTAGGGCTGCAGTGGCCCTGCCCCACCCCCGATCACCCGGGCACGCCCATCCTGCATGTGGGCAGGTTCAGCCGCGGCCGGGGCAAGTTCAACCCGGTTGAATACCAGCCCTCAGCCGAGGAGCCGGACGAGGAGTATCCTCTGATCCTGACCACTGGGCGCATCCTGGAACACTATCACACCGGCACCATGACCCGTCGCGTGGCGGGGTTGGATCAACTGGTGCCCGAGGAGCGGGTGGAGATCAACACCGCCGACGCCGCGCGGCTGGGAATCAGCGATGGCGACTGGGTGTGGGTCCACTCGCGGCGGGGGGAGGTACGCGTGCGGGCCAGAGTGAATAGGCGATGCCGCCCTGGGGTGGTCTTCATGACCTTTCACTTCGCCGAGGCGCTGGGCAACCTGCTAACGAATGCCGCTCTGGATCCAGTGGCCAAGATCCCGGAGTACAAAGTCTGCGCCGTGTGCATCGAGAAGGAGGAAGCACTACTGCGGATGGAGTTGGAGTAGGGAGGAGACTGATGGAATACGAAAACAGCCCCACCGCACGAACCTGGAGTGGGTGCGGGATGAGGGGGAGCAAATGAGCAGGCGACGATATACGATTCAGGCGGTGATTTACCCAGGGGATGAGAGAGGATACGTGGCCGAGTGCCTGGACCTGGCCGTGGTCACTCAGGGAAGAACGCTGGACGAGACAGTGCAGAACCTGCGAGAGGCAATCTTGCTCCATTTGGAGGGGGAGGACTTGGCAGAGATGGGATTGGTGCCCAATCCTCCTGTGCTGATTACCTTAGAGATGGAGCCCCTCTATGCCTAGGATTGCGCCGCCTCTCAGGGGATGAGGTGATCCGCATTCTGGAGTACTTTGGCTTCGCTGTTCACGCTCAGCGGGGAAGCCACGTGAAGTTGCGGCGTATCGGCTCGGCGGGCGGGAAACAGACGCTCACCGTCCCACGTCACCGGGAACTCGATACCGGCACTTTGCGGGCTATTTTCCGTCACGCAAGCCGCTACATCCCGGCCGAGGAGCTGAGGCCCCATTCCTACACAGACTGAAGGCCTAGCGGGATTGAATGAGGGAGGTAACAGTTATGGAACATCAAAACATCCTCACCGCCCGCGTCTACTACGGGGCCAGTTGCGGGCTCTATTAGGGCCTTGTGCTAGTTGGGAAAGGCCAGTGCCTTGATCTGTAGGAAATCAGGGTGGCCCAGGAGGCGATTGATGTAGATACATAAAGCATGGGCTGCCAGTTTTGTGTACAATCGGGCACAAAGCCCCCAAAAGCTATGCGCATGGTTGATTTGAATGTGAAACTGCTCCGTCAATTGTCCA
>Ga0209979_1003041_pt1 | contig 15224 bp, 17 predicted proteins | sample AnhtaG_FD_183114 | JGI IMG/M metagenome (GOLD analysis project Ga0209979, IMG submission 183114) | Deep subsurface microbial communities from Anholt, Denmark to uncover new lineages of life (NeLLi) - Anholt_01485 metaG (SPAdes) (version 2) | ecosystem: Environmental > Aquatic > Marine > Oceanic...
GAGAATCAATATCGAGACAACTGAGAAAGATAAAGAATATGAAGATAGCCACTACGAAGAGAGGTTTATGCTGCACCCCACCTACACAAACTACAATTTTTATCTTAGAAATCTCGTCAAAAGAGAGCTAATAGGACTCTTTCTTAACAATCTTGGGGTAGCTTATCTTGACAAAGGAGCATACGATAAGGCTATAGCCGAACATAAAAGAGCTATAGAGATTAATCCTAACTATGCTAAGGCACATAACAACCTTGGGACAGCTTATTATGAGAAAGGGATGCACGATGAGGCTATAGCTGAGTATAAGAAAGCTCTAGAGATTAATCCTAATTTCGCTATGGCACATAGCAACCTTGGAGCAGCCTACCTCAGCAAAGGGATGCTCGATAAGGCTATTGCTGAGTTTAAGAAGGCTCTAGAGATTAATCCTAACCATGCTGAGGCACATAACAATCTTGGGGTAGCTTATCTTGACAAAGGAGCATACGATAAGGCTATTGCTGAGTTTAAGAAGGCTCTAGAGATTAATCCTAACGATGCTAAGGCACATAACAATTTAGCTGTCGTCTATTATGCTAAAGGAGAGCATAGCTTAGCCATTGAGCACTGTGATAAGGCTATTGAACTTGGATATAGAGTTCATCCTAAACTTTTAGAGCTTTTGAAGCCGTATCGGGAAGAGTGAAGGATAACAGATGGCCTTTCAAGAACGTCTCTAAGTTCAACCAGGTAAGGAGCTGATACGAGGGGACATAGAGCATCTAGTAGAAATTGGGAGAAGTTGACAGGATGCGACCGCAAGGAGGCACATACAGGCAGTTCCTTAAGGCAAGGCAGCTTATATGACCTGGGTTAGAACTGGAGTTCCTCTATCAAGAGATTTTTCAAGCCAGTTGCGGGAGAGGGGGTTTAGATGTTTTTGATAACTAAAGCATTAAGAAAGGGAAAAAGTTTAGAATTTTCAGCCAAAGGCAGTATGTCCGAACAGGTTTGGATATTGACAAGTTAGGCGAAACATCAATCTATGAGATTTGGAGGATAAAATGATACATCTTTTGAAGCAAATCAAACAAGGGCTTGATAATAATCTATACTACCTTTCACTTTTTGCCGCACTAGCACTTCCAGACATTTGTGGGGCAATAGATTCCAAAAACGGAGAGGCGTGTAGAGATAAATATGTGCAATGGTTTAATAAATATGTTGCTGGAAAATACCGTGGCTTTTTGGATGGAGAAGATTGTTACTATTTTAGATGTTCATTGTTACATCAGGGAAGCTCCCAACACCCAAAGAGCAATTATTCGAGAGTATTGTTTGTTGAACCAACAGCTACTACAAATGTTTTCCATTGCAACATCTTAAATGATGCCTTGAATATTGACGTCCGTATATTTTGCAGTGACATTGTTGAGGGTGTTGAAAAGTGGTTAAAGGAAGTTGAAAACACTAATTTATTTAAGAACAATCACAGTAAGTTTATGATGAGGTATCCTCACGGTCTTAAACCATATATCGCAGGAGTGCCTGTAATTAGTTGATGTCTCTTTTAACGGCATGTTTCTGAAGTGCAAAGGCATTTGAGTGAGTTCGGAGGGCGAGCCACAAGCACGCAGAAATTAAGAAAAATCCATGCTCTATCAATACAAAAATAACCCTTAGATGATGATGCGGTAAACAAGCTGACCAATACCTGTGATACCTTCCGAGAAAAGCGAACAAGGGGTAAGAATATAGAGAAAGGAGGGCAAAGAAAAACGGGGTTTAGCTCTTCCTGAGGAAGAAAGGGAAGGAGGATTACAATGGCTGCCACAGAGTGGATTACATTAGGTCTTGCAATGTTGACCGGTATATATGTTGTGCTTGTTTTTATACAAATGAAGCGGTTTAGGAAGTTTACCTTGAAACAAATCCGGTATCAAGTAGAGGGGGATATAACTCAACTTCGGATAAAGAAAGCAGAACTTGAGTTTAATAAAGGTCTCAAAGCAGAGGCAAGGACAATTCTTAATGATAGAGAAGAACAATGCAAAAAAACAGTTTGTAGAGTAGTAGAAGAATTGGGGAACCTAGATAAAGAAGATAACTGGGTAACTGACCCTAAGCTAAATTGGTCTGAAAAGACTTTTCACGGATTAGTTTTTGTTTTTGGGATTCTTCTTTTGATTATTGTATCAAAGTTACTTTGGGACGTTGGTCACAGGGATATTCAAGGAGCAGGGTCGATAGCTTTGATAGTGGTATTTATGTTACTTATTATGTTTAGCTTCTTTTGCATATCTGGACGAGGAGTAGATATATTAGAACAACTCAGAAAGAAAATAATAGTCGCAGAGTCTATCGAATTTTACGGATTTGCTGTTAAGGTTCCTCCAAAACCAAGAAACGAGAAAGGAGACAATAGCTAAACCAAAAAGAGAATTATCCTAACTATTATCACAAACAATATGATTTATCTTTACTCAACAAAAAAATAGAAGTTTTATCCGAAGATGATTTAATAGATTGGCAATTAGCCGCTGCGCAAGTTAAGAGGGTCTTTGTCAAATATTGAAGAAGAGATTGCTGGTTGACAAGGCAGAAGACACTCATAGATGTTCATGGAGGCTTTTTCTTGCCTTAAGGTAACCTATATGACCTGGGGAAAATTAGAACTGCTCTATCAAGAGAATTTTTTTAAGCCAGTTGTGGGTTACAGAAATTTTAGACAAAGGAGGATAATAAAACTACTCGATTCAATTGTTATCGGCAAGGATAAATATTATTCTGCGGCTGACAAGGGAGAAATTTAGGTCTCTAAAAGGTTAATTCGGTCTGAACACTAAATAAAAGGAAAATTGGGGGATAAAAAGAAAAGAGGTATTTCTAAGAAAGGAGAAGAAAATGCTTGGTGTGAAAGAGTTAAAAGAGAGTATCAAAATAACCGAAACAACGGTTGAATGTCCAGTTAAAGGTTGCAGTGAAAAAGTAGAAAGACAAAGAGGAGTTTTCAGACCAGAAAAGAAATTCAAATGCCCGGAGCATAATATCTATATTTCACCGTCGACTTTTGAATATCAGAGCGAATTGGACAATTTACTCTGGAAAGATAAGGCTGACTTGGAATTGTTTGAGAAGATGAAGACGGTGAAGCGTGAAAATCGAATCGCACGAGATAGGAGCGAAGATGCGGTCACTTGGAATGTTTTCAGATTCTTGGAGAGAAACAATTTGGTTGAAACAATTCTAGGTTCCATTATCGGTGTCACTCTAAAATCATCCCAGGTAATCTATTGGTCGTATAGTCAAAGAGAGAATTCTAGTTGGTCTGAATTAAACGAAGCGAGAACAGAATTTGGCGAGGAAATGAAAAGAAGTTCGGAACCTGATATTATAATCAAAACTAACAATGCACTGCTCTTTATTGAGGCGAAACTAACTAGTGGAAATAAAACAGTCCCCAGTGATACGAGTAATTCTAAGAGATATGAAATTGGTGGCGATAACTGGTTCTCAAAGGTCTTTAAGTCGGATTACAAAACAGTTGCAATAACTGACAAAAAATATGAGCTATTACGTTTCTGGTTGCTTGGAACTTGGATAGCAAAACAACAAGATTTGAATTTCTATCTTGTCAACTTAGTGTTGTCAGAACGAGACAAGAATATCGGAACTATTTTCAAAACACACATCTACGAAAATCAGAGAATGAAATTCATTCGAATCGCTTGGGAAGACGTCTATCAGCAAATTCTAAATAGCAGCTCACCAGGAAGAGATAAAGACAAGATGATAGATTTTTTTAGAAACAAAACCATTGGGTATGATAGTCATGGGGAATTACAGAAGGCATTTTCAATACCCTAAGTGGGCAACCTCAGAAAACATGGGAAGTTATGGGAAAATCTTTGTTTTTGAAGTTTCCGTCTGTTGAGACACGTGCGAGCGGGAAGCTGGGTATTTATTTCTTACGAAGAGCTATCAAAGGTCTCTGGAGTAAACCAAAGCTCGATAAAAAAGAGTTTAGAGGGTTTGCAGAAAGAAGGTTTGATTGAATCTAAAGTGGGAAAAAAGCACTAAAGGCGCAAAAGTCTTAGCTGCCCAGATAGAGCGAATAATTCCGATTTTGAAAAGAGAATAGAGTAAATTACCCGATTTTTTGAAATGAGCCAATTTTAGGTTGAATGAGGAGGTAGAAAATATGGCCAGAGCTGAGGAGATTATTAGAGCAGTCGCTAGTTTATGGCGGGAAGGAAACCATATATTCAGTAGGAAGAATGTTCGAGACCAAATTGGTGTTTCTCAAGAAAAATGGATGTCAGGTTATACAGCTATTTTCCAAGGAATGAGAGCGGACCAGCCTGGAGGCGCTCCATTAGTTAATAGTAAATTTCAGAATGTATTCCGACAGATTAGATGGGGTGAACATACTCTAACTGATTATGGAAAAGAATTGCTTGAAGAGTATTGAGAGAGTAAAAGTAGTAGATTACAAAAAATATGCCTCAAGTCCTGAACTCGTAAAATAGGGGATGTTTATGAAAACGTAAGGAAGAATTAAAGCTAATAATTATTTCAGAGAAGTGAGAACAGTATCTAAAAATAAAGGAGAATTAGAGATAAAGCCGACGGAGGTTGAAGATTTGTTGTATAAGGAGAAGCCTATATTTTGAGAAGGCGGAATGGCAAGGTTTAACTTCGCATAAGGATAATTACACGAAATAAAAAAAAGGACGTTTCTTGAACAGGTAAAGCCCTTAATCTTGGCTAATAAAAGGGAATGAACAAAATGGCCAAAGGGAAACTCAGCGAACAGGAAAGAGAGAAACGGCGCAAAATGCGTCGGGAGTCAGATGCACACATCACTGTGACCACCAGAAATGGCAAAAAGCTAATTGATAATGGAGAACTGACAGCTTTTGGGAAGAAGGAGCTGAAAGCAAAGACAGTGACCAAAGAGAAGCAACGGGAGAGAATAACGAAAATAAGTAGCAAGGAAAAAGAGAAATTGCGGAGTAAACTTTTTGAGAGAGACGGGGGGAGGTGCCACTATTGTGGAATAGAAGAAGGAGATTTTATTGAAATATGGAGAGGTTTTTATGGAGAAAAGAGAGGTAAAAAATTAGAGGTAGACCGCAAAGATAACGAAAAAGGATACAATGAGGAGAATTGCGTCCTATCTTGCTCTATATGTAATAATGCTAAAAGTGATAAATTTACATATGAGGAGTTTAGAAAGATGGGTGATGTAATAAAAGAAATATGGCAACAAAGAAAGAAGAAGAAATGCTCTGCATCTGCTGGAAGGTAAAACAATAAGGAAGAAAGGATGAATAAAAGAGAATTGGTAGATGAGGTAAGCGGTAAGGTAGGAATAACCAAAAAAGGTGCCGGAAACGTTATTGATGCTATAGTGGAGACTATTACTAACGCACTAAGCAAAGGGGAAAAGGTAGCTTTAGTTGGTTTTGGCACTTTTCAGGTGATGAAGAGGAAGGCAAGGAGAGGAAGAAATCCGCAAACAGGGGAAGGGATACAGATACCGGCTAAAAAGGTGCCTAAGTTTAAAGCAGGGAAAAACTTAAGAGAAGTAGCAGAGTAAAAATAGCAATGTATAAAACATGCCTCCAGCTCTAAACTCTCAAAATATGAGCTCTACGGAACTATATTGAGGGTAAAAATAGAGGCTTTAGATGGTGCGGAGTTGGAGGAAGTGGTAATTGATAAATTTTGCCTTAGTGAATTCAATCTTGATGACTTTTTTCCGGGTTGATTTTTTTTATAAGGCTAATAGAATTGTCTTAGACTGTGAGAAAATTTGATAGGTCTTTGATTCTGTAAACTGTTTTTTGTCTTTTCCTTAAAAGGAGGTTTTTTACCTTCTAACCGCTAAGTAAGGAAGAGGCTGCACTGGCGTTGCGCTTCGGTGCAACGAGGGGGTGGCAGTCTCGACCGGATTTACTTAGCGGTTGCCGGAAGAGATATGTGCCCCCTTTTTTGTTGGGGATTGAAGAAAGGAAGCAGTAGAAAACAATGAGGAAAGAGGAAAGTAAATGCTTGAGTTATTATACTTAATAGCAGCTGGTTTAATCGTAGGAGGGGTAGTTTTTATGTTTGGGCCTGCCTTGCAACCCTTAATATTGGGTTTGCCATGCATTTTCGTAGGAATAATAATGTTTGGTTTTGCTGTAGTAGCTTCTACTAAAACGAAAAGAGAGAAAGCCAAGGACAAAGACGCTGTTATTATAGAAAAGGGAAAGATAGTAAAATATGGGAATATAGACGTGAAACTTTTAGATGATGTCCCAATTGAAGTATTAAAAAAGGAAAAGAAAAATGAAAAAGATTAATTTATCCTTGATAGTAGTTCTACTCTTTATGTTTGCGTTGGCGAGCATAACACAAGCATTTCAGAACGAGCCAGAAGGATTTAGAGGAATTAAATGGGGAGACCCACCAGGGGAGGAGATGGAATATAGGATAAAAATTGGTACTGACAATTTAGTTCAGTATGAGAGGAAAAATGATAAATTGAAGATAGGAGGAGCAAAACTCGAGAGTATTGAATATCAGTTCTACAAAGGTCAATTTATGGGGGTTTGGATTGAGACTCAACGTGGCAACCACGAGCCTTTGGAAGACGTGGTCAAGCTTAATTTTGGGCCGGGACACTCTGAAGATTATTTTTCGGGAGATTTTCTTGGAATTCACTATCAAGATTGGTCATATCAATGGTCTGGAGACATGGCAACAGTGATTTTAAAAACAAGGCTTGAATATTATAAGGTTGGCTATGGTTATCTAACAATACGTTCTACAAAGATATATAATCAATATCAGGAGGATATACGTCGTAAGAAAGAGGAAGAAGCGCGTCGTAAAGAAGAAGAAAGACAGAAGGCAGCGGAGAAGGGATTAGCTGACTTTGATTATGCTCCAATACCTGTTGAAGAGGAAGAGAATAAGGAATCAAGGGAAGCTTTAGAGAAACCCGAGACTGAGCTTTCTGTTTTTAGAGAGCCTGTTGAGGGAAGAAGAATTCTAAGGGCGTGTGAGCCTGAGTATCCGTCCTGGGCAGAGAAGCAAGGTATGAAGGGTACGGTAGAAATAAAATTTTGGGTGCTTGCCAGCGGGGAGGTTAGCAAGGTAGAAATTTGGCGTAGTTCGGGGTGGCCAGAGTTGGATAATTTTGCTTCTCAAGCTCTAATGGAATGGAGATTTGAGCCGGTTGAGGAACAAGAAATACAATGGGGGATAAGGACTTTCCAATTTCATCTCAGTAACGAACAAAAGATTGAAGAAAAAGCCGAAGCGAAAGTTTCAACTAAAGACCGGATTGCCTTTATTTCAACGGAGTCTGTTGACAAATATCCCAAATTCGAAGTCAAATTCAAACAGAATGGGAAGGAAAGGGGAGTAGTCATATTTGAATGTGACGAATATTTTTTCTTAAATGATATAACCATTAAACGGGGAGATGGTAGTGTTGCTCAAATTGCAAAAGCATTTGTTGAAAATATCTATGGAATTAGAGAAATTGGAACAGTTGACTTGAGTGAGAGCGGCAATGAGGATGTATTTCTTGTGTGGTGGGATGGAGGTACCGGAATGGACCACTTTGGCTTGAACTTAATAAATACCCAAAAGTGTGAAATTGTAGGGTTGGTACTGTCCTTTGATTTTCAAGCAACTGAAGCGATTACTGAAGTTTCGACAACTAATAATTTCCATAGTGTAGATTATGAAAAAGAAAGGGAATTCCTAGAGAGCATTAAGTATGAATACGGATTTATTGGAAAAGAGGAAATAAATAAACAGAGCAATAACCCGGACTTTGCATACTACTTTTGGGCTAAAGATAACGGCTTTATAGAAGACGGAAGAATGAATATCCGAAGGTATAAAGGGAAGTGTAAAACTAAAGCCAGCATTGAGTTGAAGGAAGGCAATATCACTTATACAAGTTACTTCAAACGTGGGGTAGTCGCCTATGATGAAGAATCTAATGAACATTTTATCCTATTTCATCCTGACTACATGTATAGCTATATTACCGTATTGAAAAAGATAGGTCCTTATTTGCTTATTGGCACAGAAGGAGAGGGCCTTGCGGTAGTGAATGTTGAAAACTTTCATCTGAAAAGATTCAGGTTCGACCCTCCAAACGATTACATTAACAAGTTGGAAATTTCGGATTTAATAATTCGAATCAATGATTCAAAAGAGATTAACTTACCAAATTTTTGAGGGTATTTTTATGTAAATTTATATGAGAAAAAGGTAGACAAAATCCACTAAAATAAATATTTATGCTGATTGACAAAAAAAGACCTCCATAGAGACCCGATTTTGAGGTGAGACGAGAGATATACGGCGTGGGTTGTAGAATTAAGACTCCTCTATCAAGAAAGGTGCAGGTCAGGGTATATTAGAAATACGTTCTAGAAAAATATACAATCAGAAAAAAGTGGATGAACACAAAACAGCAAAAAAGGGATTGGATAACTTTTGAATAGGAAGAAAATGAGGAGGTAGAAGAGATGGGGATAATATTAGAGGTGCTGGGTATTCTTAGTATTATTGGAGGTATAATCTTATGCTTTGCAGGTGTGGGAGGGGTAGGGCCAGTGGGAGCAGTAGTTGGAGTTGTGATTATAGTGCAAGGGATTATCTTGTTTGCGATTGGTTCAATTTATAGGACAGTAAAAAAGATAAGAGAAGAACTAAAAGAAGCAGTTATTTGGATTAAAACAAGAAAATGAAAATCATAATAAAAAGAGGTTTATTCTTACTTGTGGTTATTAGAATTCTGAGGCAGACAAAATTAAGTTAAATTAAGGATTTATGCTGGTCGATAAGAAAAAAGAACGCAATACGTGAGCAGTAAGTGATTTTTGGAGAAAACCTTCCTACTTGCAACATCTTCAAGATACTCTTAAAACTTCGCAATCTCTCTTTAGCCGACCTAGCCAACATTGACCGCTACTTCTATTTCAGTGTGGTTACCTTCATCACCTTGGGCTATGGCGACCTTCATCCCGTTCACCCAATCAGCCACCTAATATCCTCCGTCGAAGTCTTCGTCGGCACGTTCATGATAGCCTTCTTCGTCATTACCTTCGGCCGAAAATGGCGCAAGTAAACCCATCACCAAGTCCGTATCCCTATTGACTTCGCAGTCTAAAATTGCTAAACTTAGGTCCAACCAAACGTCCAACTTTGGGGAGCAAAACCAATGCCACAAATTGGCCTCAAATTATTCAAATTTCAGAAGAACAAGAACAATCTATACATCATTATTCCCATTCCCAAAGTAGGATTGCACCTTTCTCTTCATGGAATTAGTGAAAATAACGTTCACATGCATATAAGAGACGGGATAGGACTAGGCATAGATGAGGATATTCCAGAACCAGACAGTGTGTATAGAGAACCAGAGGAGTGGCTGAAGGACTTCGCTAAATTTATCTACTGGCCAAGCCATAACAGCGAACTTCTTGTTATCCCAATGCCGGTAATCTTAGACTCCAACCAGTGGGGCATCTCTTTATCCAAGGGAGAATTTCGAATCGACTTCTTCCGGGCATTACAGAAATTCAGCGAGCACTTTGCCCGTAATGCACATTTTATGAAACCAAAAGAACTATTAAACCAAATCTCGCGGTTAGCTCAACAAAAGGCCACAGCTTTTGATATTACCCAGCAAAAACTGATAACTTTCCATAAATCTAAAAACATTCCCTTTATGTTTGGTTACAAAATTGAGAGCTTCGAGGACCAGTGGAAAGGAACGAAAATTTGGAGAAATCTCTTTCTACCAATTGACAAAGCACTCACCTACGCCAAAGAAAAACGACCCGATGCCTTTGAGCAATGGGGAACCAAGGATATGCAGGCTCTCGAGGACTTCTACTCAGGCAAACTTGATTCTATACCACTCTTAATTGAAGAAAGCTTTAAAAAACTATTGGAAAAGAGACTATTAAATTGAGAGTATGCAGCTTTTATATCAGTGTGGAGTAAGGTCAATAAATGGAATCCAATATTACATTCAATCACCCTCTCCTTGGTGAGGTCAGCCTAAGACCCTTTACACTTGCTGACTCTAAAAACGTCGTAGACCTTTTCCATTTGACAGACGATTATCTTTTCTGCTGTCATGTCATTAAACAGCAAATTGTAAAACCCAAGGTTTCTCTTGCTAACATTCAAAACTGGAGCCAACAAACCTTAATTCAGATTGCCAGGGAATTTGCGAGGAAAGAAGCAACTATCTCTCCTTACTTCCACAATACAGACGATAAGAATCTCTTTGTGGACTTTAAACAAGCCTGGAAAAGTTATGACAGAGAACGAATCCCAAAGATAGCGCCAGTATTAATATCCCCCGAAGTATTTGAAAATCTCACTGGATTTTCAAATAGAATCCGTGCGGCCATCGAGGCCCATTATGAACCTATAAATCTCCTCGCAGAATCACTTAAAAAAAACTACGTCATTGAAATACAACCAGCCATAGAGTCTATAAATGAGGCTCTAAAACATTTTACTGAACAGTATACCCCAACATTCACAAAGCTAGGCAAGATTTGGGTAGAATTTGAAGAAAAATACAGAATCTCAAAAGAGCAAGCCATACCAATCCTACGAAGATACAAGTGGTGCATCAGCCCCTCCTTCCCTATACCCTTCATCTTCAGTGTCGTTTCGGTAGCCAAGAAGCCTGGCAACCACCGTAAAGAAATAAACCAACTGTTCATTGAATATTTTTTCCGAAATAACTTCCAAAATCTAAAAATGATAGTAGAAAGCTGGAAAAATAATCCGTTATTTTCCCCCCGCATGAAAATTATTAGGGACGCTCTAGCGATTTTTACGCAGAGTGCGAATACTCGCAGGAATTATTGCACAGTTGTTCTCCCCCCACTCTTAGCTCAAATAGATGGTATATTTTCCCAAATACTAGAAAAGAATGGCATCGACATCGAAAAACTAGGTTACCTAGGTTACAAAGACAAAAAGAAGAAATTTTCTAAGATAGGCAGAAAAATCATAGATGAGGAATTACAAAAGCTTATAGAAGATATTTTCCTAGATATCCTTTTTGAGCAAGCCAAATACGGCCATATGACTAGTTACAGCTTTAATCGACACAAAATACTCCATGGAGAGTACCTTAGATATGGACGTAAAGACAACGTTCTCAGGGCTTTTCTTATCCTAGATTTCCTCTCTCATTTTTAATGCCTCAACACCTCGAAACTCTCACACTTGCAACTCCCAACAACTTCCCTTATAATATCCGTAGGTTTTAAAGCCAATAGGCCAGGCAAATTCTAATAGCAAAAAAGGAACATTACTAATGGTTTCCGAAAATCAAATAATGAAATTAGAATCTTTACTTGAATCCTTTGAAAAGGCTGCTTCTCAAATTGATGACGGGACCATTCGTGTATCAGAATTACAAGAAATTGTTAAGAAAGCCGACGACGACCTTAATGAAATGCTGGAAAAGGATTCCAAAGAGTGGCGAGTATACGACAGAGGTAAAAGAGAGAAAGGACGCTGGTGGCAAAATTCGATTTCAGGATACGCATCGAAAGAACACAGACAAAATGTAGAGCCTTGGATAGAAATCATCAGAAAAATCTTGAATATAAATGAACCTGAGCTCTTACGGCAAATTAAAAGGCCTAAAAGAGAAATCTATCTCTCTGCTGGCGAGGAGTATGAGGCAAAGAAAGCTATCTGGGACATTATGAAAATGGCTTCCAATAAATTATCTATCGTAGACGTATACCTCGATGAGTCCATTTTTGACTATTTAGAATCTCTCGACCCCGCCATCCAACTCAAATTATTAACAGCAAACCGAAAACCCATTTTTAAAACGCTATATCTGCCGTTCGCCAAAAAACACGGGAACATAGAAGCAAAAGAAAATAAAGACTGTCACGATAGGTTCATAGCTATTGACGAATCCGTCATTTATCACTTAGGAGCCTCTATTAATTACGCTGGCCACAAAGCCTTTATGATAAACAAAATCGAAGACGAACAGGAAAAGAAAAAATTTACAAACGACTTTACCAATTGGTGGAGCACTGCTAAACCCATACAGTAGTTTTCCTTGGGTAGGGTCCTCAAAACCTCAACTATCAATCCGACGCATCTATTCATCTCATCAACTCCTATAATAGCTGCTATAATAGCATGATAGCCTTTATGAAGAGGGTGTTACAGTTTTGAATCTTAAAATCTATCGGTTAATAGGTTCAGGAAAAGGAAAATGAGCTTGTTCTTTTACGAGTCGGTCTTACGATGCAAAAAATCCCCTTCAAAAGCCCTTATTTTGCCAAGTCTAAGTTCAAACAGTATCTTAAACTGGAATCATTAGGTAAGGTTCAGAGACTTTTGAAAGAGAAGAGTTTGAAGACCACAAGAGGCGAAGATTTCTCCAGACAAACAATTGTTGGTATTCCAAGAAATCCTATTTACAAAGGGAAATTTGAACATTCGGGAGTTGAAGGGAGAATAAATCCAATTATTCACCCAATGATTTTGAACCGCGTCCAAAGAGTTTTGGGAAGCAGGATGAAGCGTAAAACAGAGGAAGAAAGAAAATGACTGAAGGACAACGCAGCTGTGCTTATGAGGACTGTGATAGAGCACCCCATAAAACCTCAAGTGATGGTCATTGTATATTTCATGCTAAAGCGGAAGACAAAACTGTAGAGGATTTTCGCCAAGCTCTTGAGAAATATCTGAACGAACTCAAGGAAGCAAAGGATGCCGTTTACGATTTCGTCGGTTTTATCTTCGCAGGTGACATTGATTTGAAGCAAAACCTTGGTCTTAATGTGTTTGAAATAGCCAATTTTGAGAACGCCACATTCAAAGAAGAAGCCTGGTTTGAGAATGCCACATTCAAAGAAGGCGCCTGGTTTGAGAATGCCACATTCAAAGGAGAAGCCTCGTTTTTGACTGCTACATTCAAAGGAGGCGCCTCGTTTTTGAGGACCACGTTCGAAGAAGAAGCCTGGTTTGAGAATGCCACATTCAAAGGAGGCGCCTCGTTTGATGATATCACATTCAAAGGAAAAGCCTGGTTTGACCGTGCAAGGTTTCGAGAAACTGCTTCAATATCACCTAGGTCTGTCACGATAGAAATTTCTTTTGGAGACGCCACTATAGAAAATATTGTTATATCTCCTTTGCACCTGAAAGAGGAGGCTCAGATTGACTTTGCAGGAGCGAGACTTAGAAATACTAATATAAGCCGTGAGGATGTTGAGGGTCATATCAAGCAAGAAAAAAGCGAACATTACAGAGAAGCTCGAGATATTTACATGCTTCTTAAGAACAATTTCCATACTATTGGAAGATACGATGACGAAAGTTGGGCTTTCTTACAGGAGAAAGAGATGGAGAGAAAAAGTTTCTGGTGCCCTATGAAAGAATTGCAAGTACAAAGCCTTGGTAAGAAATGGAAAAATAAGGGGTTCAAAGACTGTCTTTATCCTGCAATCTTTTACTCTGGACGTATTGCAAAACATCTTTGGGATTTTTGGCTTCCTACTTCCTGGAAGAATATAAGAAAAGTGGCTTTTTACAGAACTGGGAGCTTTCGACGTCCCTTAGCATGTATAAGAGGAGAGTTCGAGAATCTCGTCTCTTCCATGACGATGAATGAGGAGGAGAAATCGAGGAGAAAGGTAGACCTAAGTTGGAAGGAAATTTTCAAAGCATTACTTTTCTATCTTCAGTCCCCAAGGTACAAGCCCGCACGGAAATACTTCAAATCTACTTTCCTGAAGTGGCTTTATGGATGGGGAGAGAAACCTTGGTTCATATTTATCTGGTGTGGGATTACCATCTTCATCTTCTCGGGTTTATACTGCTTCATTGGGGATGTAGTTACAGCTACGAACGCAACCATGGTAAAGTCTTATCTGGAAAAACTCTATTTATCAGGGATTACCTTCACTACCTTAGGTTTTGGCGGTTACTCTCCAATGGGATGGGCTAAAGTCCTTGCTTTCATCGAATCGTTCTTAGGTATCTTCTCTATTGCTCTCTTTGTATATAGCTTTGCTAGAAGGACTGCGGGGAGATGAGGAACTGTAGAAAAGAAAGTAGAGAATAATTATGGTTTGAAATTACCAAAATCAGGTATAGGCCGGAGGTTCAAGGGCTGTTAGAGAGTCAGAGGAAAGTATAAAAAAGGAAATGGTATTTATAGAAAATCAAGGAGACATAAGATGAAGAGAAAAAAAGAAATAGGGTCTATATCAAGAAAATTTTATCAAGCCAGTTGTGGGATAGGGGGATTCTGAATGGAAGGACGGGATGGATAGATGAGATACAATGAATACAGCCATAGACACGGCAGAGAATTGCTTCAAGTGCTTCATCCAGACATCTCAGGCGAGGTGGAAGCAATTCTTAGGGAACTTGAACCCTTTCCGCACGGAACCCGGAAGGGAAAGACTGTTAAGGACCACATATGCAAAGCTTTCGTAGCTCGGGGCTGGGAAAGAGAAGGGAGAGCGGACTTCAAGACAGACAAGAGGGACTCTCTGGACTTGTGCAAGTGGAAGGTAGCAATAGAAATGGAGTTTTCCCGCTTTGAGATGTTCTTCAGAGATTTCTTCAGGTTCATGCTTCTCTACGAAAGACAAGAGATTGACGTCGGGATAATCATAACTCTTGACGAAATGGCTTATCAAAGGTGGCAAGGTGGAGTGAAATCATACAAGTCTGCACGAGCAAGCCTGCAGAAACTCGTTGATTTTCTGAAGGGGGACTATTCTGCGATTGTGAGAATACCCATCTGGTGCATAGGGATTGAGTAGTGCCAGTACCTGCTGGAATTGCCAGTTGTCGTACAAATGACAAGACCGGTGATGATGAAATAGGTAGCTTCGTCGAGCCAGTTGTGGGATAGAGAGGAGTTCTGAATAATGCTGACTGAAGATGTGTCTTGGGACTTGCAAGGCATGACCAAATTGTTCGTAGGTGTAGGAGAGGCAAGATTAAACGAATTAAAGGAGTTCCCAAAAGGATAGAGCTAGTTATGAAGAAAAGGTATAAGACAAAGATAGCGGTGGAAATGTTAGGCAATCTCCTACTGGGAGTAGTTCTACCTACAACCATTCTAGTTTATACTCCAGCCCTTGCTCAACTTTCTAATTACAACCCCCAAGGACTAAAAGCCACCACCCTTGAGGAAGTTTTGGCTC
>Ga0209979_1003044_pt1 | contig 15213 bp, 15 predicted proteins | sample AnhtaG_FD_183114 | JGI IMG/M metagenome (GOLD analysis project Ga0209979, IMG submission 183114) | Deep subsurface microbial communities from Anholt, Denmark to uncover new lineages of life (NeLLi) - Anholt_01485 metaG (SPAdes) (version 2) | ecosystem: Environmental > Aquatic > Marine > Oceanic...
AGATCCTGAGACTTCGAATATTGCATTCTATTTAGAAGGATTTAAGGAGGGTCGAGCAAGAGATTTCCTAAAACTTGCTAAAGAGTCTGATGATACCGTTATCGTATTTATGGGGGGAAAAACTCGGGAAGGAAAAGTTGCTACTCAGTCACACACAGCCAGTTTAGCAGGAAATTACAAAATACTTAGTGCGGCGTTTAGGCAGTATCAAATAATCCTGCCTAACTCAGAGAGGGAGCTATTAACGAGCCTAAAAGTTTACGATGTTCTATCTCATCGAAAAAATCCTTTTGGGGAAAATGTGATTACATATGGAAATGTCGTAATTATGTCAGTTTCAGGTGGACACGGCGTAATTGCCTCTGATATGTTGAAAAAGTATGGTTTGAATGCAGTGAAACTAGAAAGACAAGAGAAAAAGGATTTAGAAGAGTTAATGAATCCATCAGCAAGAGAAATCGCTTCATTTAATAATCCAATAGATTTAACGGGCTCCGTAGTCGATACGGATATTGTAGATGTACTAAGGTATTTATCAGATATTGAGCGGATTGAATGTATAATATTGTTATTGCTTCCTTACCCTCCTAATATCTCTTTTCAAATAGGGAGACGGATAGCAAACATAGTTACAACAAAAAATAAGCCTGTAGTGTGTTTTGTTCCATATGTTGCAAAATACAGTCTAATAATCGAATCCCTTGAACTCGCTCACATCCCCGTTTTCCATTCCATTAAGGAAGCAGTTCAAGCGGTTTCTGCGCTTAAACATAGAACCAGAAATGAAAATGTCAAAAAAGGGAATCTGTTTTGGTTGTAAATTCTACAAATAACTCTCAATATCTCTTATACATTTTTATGAAAAAAGTTTACTAATTTATTTAAATTAATCTTTTCTATAATTCTTAAAGTAGTTCAATAAAAAGGATGATTATATATGGATAAACACATTGGCTGGATAGGAACAGGCGTAATGGGAAAATCGATGTGCGCTCATATATTGAAAGCAGGATATCATGTTTCAGTATATAATAGGACGAAAGAAAAAGCTAAGGATTTAATCCAAATGGGTGCTATTTGGTGCTTAAGTCCTAAAGAAGTTGCTGAAAAATGTGACATCCTATTTACGATTGTAGGATTTCCTCTTGATGTCGAGGAGGTGTATTTAGGAGAAAATGGTGTTTTAAAAACAATAAAAGAAAATTCAATTATTGTTGATATGACTACCTCTGAACCTTCTCTTGCTCAAAAGGTTTATAATGAGGCGAAGAAATTAGGTGTGTCATCTTTAGATGCGCCAGTTTCTGGTGGAGATGTTGGTGCCAAAAATGGTACTTTAGCCATTATGATTGGTGGCGATAAAGAAGCATATGAAACAGTATTGCCCTTCTTCAATTTGATGGGACAAAACATCTCGTATATGGGAAAAGAAGGTGCAGGACAACACACTAAAATGAGCAATCAAATTCTCATTGCTTCTACAATGATAGGCACTATCGAATCCCTTTTGTATGCTTATAAGGCTGGAAATGACTTGGAAAAAGTAATTCAAGTTATTGGAAAGGGCGCTGCAGGTTGTTGGTCAATTAACAATCTAGGGCCTCGGATTGCTAAAGGTAATTTTGAACCTGGATTTTTTATTAAACACTTCGTAAAAGATATGGGCATCGCACTAAAAGAAGCAAAACTTATGAATTTGTCTTTACCTGGGCTTGCTCTCGCTTATCAATTTTATATGTACGCTATGGCTTTAGGCTTAGAGAACCTGGGAAGTCAAGGATTATACAAAGTTCTGGCTAAAATGAATGGGATTTAAATCATTTATAAATCTTTATTTTCTTTAATTAAAGTATACCTCCTATAATCTTTGAGATCTGTTTTTTACTTCTATTCCTGATACAAACACTTCATATTTTTGAAGAATTAGGCATGGAGATATATCAAACAATAGAATTTCTGACTATAAAGAAATATCTTTTTATCCTCAATAATAACAAGTATTTCAATGTTAACATACATAACTCTAATATTAGAATTAGTTATTGGATACTTCCTCGGGATATTAGTGTCAATTTTTGGGATACTTAACTTTATTATCCATACATTAGGATTTATCATGAAAAAAAAGACGAAAGGTACGATTGCTGCGGGTTTTTATACTGGGATCGTCTTAGGAATCTTTGGCAGCTTTAATTTATTTCTATTAATCCAGCTTTTAATATAAAAGCCGAAAGAATAGTAAGAATAAATAGACCACCCGTAAATTTAACGATTTAGATATAATTTTTTACTATTTTTAATCGCATTCGAATTAACTTCTCGATTTCTTTTAACTTGGACAGTTGAGTCTCCTCGCAGAAAGCGTAGGCTATTCCTCCAGCACCCGCTCTTGCCGTCCTCCCAATACGATGTAAAAAAGTTTCCGGTTCATTTGGTAAATCAAATTGTATGACATGTGAGATTTCATCCACATCAATTCCGCGAGAAGCGACATCTGTAGCTACTAGAACGCGAATTGCTCCAGTACGAAAGCTTTGAAGCGCATTTTGACGTGCGGTTTGTGATTTATTCCCGTGTATCGCATCAGTGCGTATTCCCTTCTTTTTTAAATTCTTAACAAGTCGATTGGCGCCGTGTTTTGTGCGCATAAAAACTAATGCTCGTTTAATCGATTTATCGCGGAGTAACTTTTCCAATAATGCTTGCTTTTTATTTTTGGATATTAAAAATACAGATTGTTTAAGACTTTCCAAGGTTGGTTGTTCTGGTGATATATCTATTCTTATGGGTGTATTTAGAATACTATTGGCCAGTTTTTTAACTTCAGGTGGTATCGTAGCAGAAAAAAGTAGGGTCTGTCGGTTCTTTTTAGGTATATAGTTAATGATAGTGCGTATATCCTTGATGAAACCCATATCAAGCATTCTATCACCTTCGTCTAGAATCAAAACCTCAACATAACCGAGGTTTATATGACCTTGCCTGATCAAATCAAGTAATCTACCTGGAGTTGCAACCAAAATGTCTACTCCCTGTTGTAACTTTTTCACTTGTGGGTTTTGTCCAACCCCTCCATAAACAACAGTATTTCTTAGTCCAGTATATTTTCCATAAATATTAAAACTGTCTTTAATTTGGATTGCAAGTTCTCTTGTAGGAGCAACTACTAAAACACTGATTTTACGCTTGGTTTTCATGTTATCGTTATTCTTTATACTAATTAATCGTTGCAAGATAGGAAGCGCGAAAGCAGCAGTTTTTCCAGTCCCTGTCTGAGCACAACCGAGCATATCTTTTCCATTTAATATAATAGGGATTGCTTGAGCTTGAATTGGTGTCGGGGTCTCATATCCCGAATCTCTTACTGCCTGTAAAATTGTAGAGTCTAAATCAAGATCACCAAAATTTAAATCACTATCAATTTGGTTGTCTTGTAATGGTTTATTTTTTTTTGATATCCTAGATTGCACAACTTCTTCTAACCGTGTTACTTGCTTAGCAGCAAGGCCTTTTTTTTGTGGTTGAATTGTGAAAGTAAGGCTATCACCACTGGTGATATTATTATCTTCGTTTGGTTGCAGGGCAGTATGGTGTAAAAAAATATCCTTACCATCCCTATCAAGGGTTATAAATCCAAACCCTTTCTTCTCATTATACCATTTGACCGTTCCGGTCATTCTTTGTGTTTCTTTTAACATTTTTATTCATACTATTCTTTCTTTTATGGGTATAACCTACTCATATATCATTGTTTTATTATGGATAAATCTATGAGCGGGAATATTCACTAAAATAATTAACTACCCCATCTCAAAGGAAGAAATTAGAATTGATGCATTTATCAAAAAAGCATCATTTTAATCGATGAATAAATCTTCAATATTAAGAAGTAATAATTACTAAATAATAACCCAATATTTAGTAAAAAAGAGTTACATCGCCTTTATAGTTTAAGTATCCAAAATTCAATAGTAAATGTTTAAGAAATTCTCCCAGATAACCATTGAAAATGTTCTAAATTTATTATTAATCATAATTTTCAGTCATATAGTTATCAAAATGTTGTAAGGCATCGGGCAAGTTCTTTCGACCAAATCCAATTCTAAAGTGGGAGGTTCCATAATTGAATTGAGTGCTTGGCATTAATAATACTCCTTTTTTCTCTAATAAATCAAGACAAAATTCTTCAACATCCTGTTCAATTAGCAACCTTGGAAAAGCAATCGAACCCGCTTTAGGCCTTACCCATGTAAGAAATTTATCAAATTTACTAAAGAATTCATCTAAAAATTTAAGGTTATTTTTAATAATCTCTAAATTCCTCTTAATTATAACATCCTTGTTTCTCAGAGCTAATATAGAAAAGAACTCACTTGGAGCACTATTACAAATAGTCGTATAATTCTTAAAAGAACTTAATTGTTTTATTAAATGGTGATCTTTGGTTGCAATCCACCCAATTCTTAATCCTGCTAAACCAAATGATTTTGACAAGACTCCTAAAGACACGCTGTGATCATATACATCACACATGGCTGGAAGGCGATCTTTTTCATTAAATTCCAATAAACGATAAACTTCATCAGAAAAAATGAATATTTCTTTTTCTTTCGCTATCTTTATGATATCTTCATACTTTTTTTTTGATGGAAGATATCCTGTTGGACTGTGTGGTAAATTCAATACGATACATTTAGTATTTCCTTTTATATTATTTAATAAGAAAGTCGTATCAAGCTCCCAATTGGTTTCATCGTGAATATACCATTTGGTAACTTCACATCCAATGGCTAATGCAACTTCAAAAAGAGATTGATATGCGGGATATTGCACAATTATGTGATCTCCTTTGTTTAGAAACACGTTCATGAAAATAAAAATCCCTTCTTCAGCTCCAGCAAAGACGATAACATCATTGTAATCAACTTTTTGATAAAGTTTTGAAATCTCTTTTCGCAATTCTGGATGTCCAAGCGATTCGGTATAGCCCAACCAATGTTTTTTTAAATTTTTTTCAGCTGAATCTTCTAATTTGAGAAGTTCATCAACAGTAAAAGATTCACAATCAGATGAACATAAAAGATATTTTACATTGAATTCATACTTTGCAAAAAAATCTTCTAGCTTGAAATCTTCTAATCTCATCTTAGGTTACATCAATAATTTTTTCAATTTGTCTGATTGATTTTTCGACAAATTCAATATCATTTATCGTGAGTTCGTTAGCATTTTGCGGGCAAATCTCAACACATCGGCCACATCCTCTACATTCCTTACTAATTTTGGCACGATTGTCAACCAAATGTCTTGCGTCGACAAAACATATACCTTGCATACATGTTCCACACCCTATACATTTTTCTGTAACTTCTATGCTCACTCCTGGCATTTTCTGTATTTTAGAGCCTATTTTAGATGCTAAAAGGGGAGATATGCGCCACAAACAACAACAAGGGTCACAGTTACATATACTAAGAAGTTTATGCCCTGGATTTACCCCAAGCCATTGTTTATCTAACCGATTTCTTCCAATCATATGAACTAAACCCGCTTCTTTACATTTTTTTAGGTGATCAAGAGCTTCCTCCTTTGACACGAGTCGTCCTAATTGGGGATTTATTCCTAAAACAGCATCTCCCAGAAATAAACATCCTAAATCAATTGGATAGTCAGTACACTGCATTGAATCTCGACAGATACAAAAATTCATTACCCAATGGTGGTTAGCTTTTTCTATAAAATGTTCTAAAACCTTAGAGGGTAACACAATTTCCGCTTGTTTTTCAATTTCTTTATTGATTGAAACTACTTTATCTTTCGTTAAATAAATGATATCGTCTCCTTCAAAAAGTAATACATCGAAAACTTTTCCTATAATAGGAATCCTTGTCAATTTTGCAATTAATTTTATATTTGGAAAAGTTTTTTCCAATAAATTTACAAACCATAAAGGGCGCGCCATTACTATTTTCAATCCCACTAATTCTATTCTAATCTAACTTTAATATGTTATATTCTGGAAGAAATATAAAATTAGTTTAAAAAAACATATTATCTAATTTTTCTTTTAACTTATGGGGTGGAAATTTAGGTTCTCGGTCAAAAGTAAGTAAACCATTAATTTCCTGGAACTGATCGTAAAGTTCAGTGTAACAAAAGCCTTGAATCCATTCTTTTCTTGCGTCGAATTCCTTAAGTAAGTCTAACACTTTTCTAAAGAAACTTTCAGAATCTTCTATTAATCCTCCGTAACCCCATTTATTTTTAATTTTTTCTTTGAAATCATATCCAAATCCTCCAATTTCACTGTAAATAACGGGTTCGCCTTTATATTCGTATGGTTTTAAATATATTTTTTCCATTGACCTTTTATGACTCTTAATTTCATCATCTAATGTTGCTGGTAATGAATCGTTAGGTGGATACGAGTGTCGTGAACAAACATCATTATTCTCCGTATGCCACCATCCATCGTTATTTATAATTAATCGAGTAGAATCGATTGATTTTATCAAAAAATATAACGCAGACATATAATTTCCCCTTTTTGGGTCTTTTTCTGCTCCAGAAACGCCCCATCCTTCGTTTAAAGGTACCCAAACAATAATCGAAGGATGATTATAATCTCTCTCAATTTCAGCTACAAATTGATTAATAAGTCTAAGTTGTGATTTTACAGAGAAACGAAAAGCATTCCCAATTTCTCCCCACACTAAAACACCCATTTTATCACAATAGTATAAAAATCGGGGGTCAAAGACTTTTTGATGCGTTCTTAGACCATTAAATCCAAAATCGATAACATATTGAATATCCTTTTTAATGCATTCATCAGAAGGGGGTGTATATAAGCTATCAGGCCAATAACCTTGCACTAAAAATAATTTTTGATATAAGGGTTTACCATTTAGCAAAATTCGCTGCAAATTATTTCCAAAATCTGATATTGAAATTTTTCTCATACCGAAATAGCTTGATATCTCATCATAAATCTCACCCGTTTCTTCATTTTGAACTTTTAGTGATATATCGTATAAATTCGGACTATAGATATCCCAAAGAAACAACTTATCGTCAGGAACTTTAACCTTGAATTTGAAGCGATTTGGATTCTCAAAAAACATATCCTTATGGAATAATTCAATCCTTTCTTTCAATACATTCCTATCTTTTCGCTGCTCGATTTTTCCGATGAAATCCAAATTTATGTTCTTCTGAGCAATAGTCTGATTCTTAAAAGAAATATCGATGAATAGATATAACTTTGAATAGCCAATCCCATTAATAATGATTTCAAATATAACTTCAGATTTATCGATATTTGGAGTAATTTTTAAATTCTCAATATGTAACTCTGGAGAAACAAATTCCAACCAAACCGTTTGCCAAATACCAGATACTCTCGGATAAAAGATCAATTCAAGATCGCTTTTCCAGAACTGTTTACCTCTAGGAATCTCAAGATCTTGGCTTGGATCTTCTACTCTAACAACTAAAATGTTATTTTCTTCGAGAAAATTTGTAATATCGAAAGTAAATCCAATATAACCTCCCTCATGAGAGCCTACATAAGCATCATTTAAGTAAATTACACAACTATAATCAACAGCCCCAAAATGAAGCAAAACTTTCTTTTTTTCGAATTGTTTCTGAATTTTGAATTCTTTTCGATACCAAAAGACTTCGTGAAATGATGTATCCTCAATCCCACTCATTTTGCTTTGAAAGCAAAAAGGAACTATAATTTTTCTATCAAAATTCTTTGAGTTTTCTTTTTTATCCCAGCGTTCTTTTAATCCAATATTTGCATCATCAAAAGCAAAGTCCCATTCCCCGTTAAGATTAATCCAGTTATCCTTCCGAACTAATTGTGGTCTAGGATATTCTGGTCTTGGTATGATATTTTCCCCTAAATTTTTCATGAGAAAAAAAAAATTATTATAAATAAAAAGTTATCCAAATTTAATATAATAGAAATTTTTGGAAGAAATTTAGATATAGGTTATAGAGTGATATGAATTCGTTAGATTTAACCCTTTCAGCGATAAAAGGCATTCCGGAAAAAATTCCATTCAATCCCTTCATAATGCATTTAGCAGCATCTTTAGTAGGAGTTGATTATAACAGTGAATATTGTCAAAACCCAGAAATTTTAGCAAATGCTCAGGTAAATTGTGCTAATTTTTTTGGAATAGATCATGTTAATGTCTCAACAGATGCATATCGCGAAGCTAACGCCTGGGGCGTAAAGATAGATTGGTCTAGTCATACTCCAATTGCTAAAACATATCTAAAGATTTCTGAATTTGATTCCGTTGAGACGCCTGAACTACTTTCTAACCAGAGAATAGTTAATAGAGTGAACGCTGTAGAAGCGCTTTCTGAGAAAGCAGGTGGTGAACAATGCGTTGTAGGTTGGATTGAAGCGCCATTTGCTGAAATTTGTTGTTTATTTGATCTAGTCAATGTATTAATGTTGTGCCGTAATGATGATTGGGATAAAAAAATTACATCTCTTATTAATAGAGTCTTACCAATACAGAAAGAATTCGCACAATTGCAAATCGAGGCTGGAGCACACATAATTGGAGCGGGAGACTCAGCTATTTCACAAATTGGACCTTACAGATACGAAAAATGTTGCTTGAAAGCGACGAAAGACCTTTTTGACTCGATTCAAAATGATGTTCCGGTCCTGTATCACATTTGTGGCGATAATGGTGTAATTGACAAGGAAGGTAGAGACATGCTAAAATTAGTATCGAGCACGAATGCTGCGATCATAGATCTAGATTATCAAGTAGATCTTAAAGTAGCGAAAGAAAAGATTGGAAAAAGGAATTGTATAAGAGGAAATACTAATACTCAAGTTTTGGGAAGCACCACATATTCAATTAGCGAAGTAAGTTTTGAAATAGAAAAAACAATTGAACAAGGAAAACCAAGGGGTATGTACCAATATGCAGCAGGATGTGAATGGCCCTGGGAACCGTTGTCAATGGCAAGCAGAAATTTAGGGATTGCTAGAACTTTAGTCGAGAACCTAGGAAAGTATTAGAATTGAAAATTAGAGTTAATTTTATATAGATTTAAGTTAATTTCTTTAAATATTAAAGAAGAGAATTGATTAGATTGAAAATCGATATTGAAGTTTTAAAAAAACTAGAACGATCAATAGATATTTATAATCCCGAAAAAGGAGAAGTGCCTATAAAAGTACTTGGGTTTGGTGAAATAAGTCTAGTATTTGAGCTACTAAGCGATGTAGAACCTATAGCTTATAAGAGAATTCCTATTTTTGACAATGAAAAACAAGTTAATCGCCATATCTGGGCATATAACGAGTATAATAGAATTTTAGATCAAGAAGTAGGATTAAATCTTCCTAAATATGATGTAGCATGGTTTAAAGACGACGAAGATAAGATTCAGTTTTATTGTGTGCAAGAAAAAATCTCCCCAGAATCAGTAGGGAACCGCGTAATACATCAAATAAATGACGAAGATATCAATACTTTGATTCTACTAGTAATGAAAGAGATGAAAAAAGTATGGGAATATAGCAAGAACCATGAAACAATTGATTTAGGATTAGATGGGCAAATCTCTAATTTTATGCTAATTGGATACGATCCAGACAATCCTAATATCGATATGAATACAAAATTAACTTATATTGACACTTCAACTCCAATGTTTAGAAAAAACGGGGTAGAGGCAATGGATGGTGAGTTATTCTTAAAAAGTACTCCGTCTTTTTTGAGATTTCTCGTCAAAGCAGCGTTTCTGGACGAAGTCATAGATCGTTATTACGATTGGCGTTTAGTAACTATCGATTTAATCGCAAATTTCTTTAAGGAACAGAAACCAGAGCTTATTCCAGGAATTATTCGCCAAGTAAACAAATTCTTCAAAGAAGAAGCGAGCGAGTTCAATATTGAACCAATTACATTTGAAGAAGTCCAAAAATATTACAAAAACGATAAGATGATTTGGGTAATTTTTCAAAATGCAAGAAAGATCGATCGATTTCTAAAAACTAAACTCTTTAAGAAAAAATACGATTTTTACTTACCAGATAAAATAAAAAGGTAAAAGAACAATCGAGATTAAGGATACTACCATGATAAGGGCATTCATTGCCATCGAATTAAAAAATAAAATTACGATTGAAAATATTAACTCGTTTTCATCTCGGATGAAACAAAATCAGCCTAACATAAAACTGGTTAAACCAGAAAACCTTCACATGACTGTGAAATTTTTAGGAAACATTTCTGAATCTTTAGCATCGCAGATATATAACAGCTTAAAGCAAGAAATAAACGAAGATATGTTTAAAGGAAAAACTTTTAATTACAAATTAAAAGGCGTTGGTCAGTTTAGAAAATTCTCTGTAATTTGGGTTAAGTTGATAGGAGAAATCCCGTTTTTACAACAAGTAAAGGTTTCTATTGAAAATATCCTATTTGAAAGAATGAGTATTCCAAGAGATAAACGACCACGATTTGTACCGCATTTGACAATTGGAAGGCTAAAAGAAGGCAAAATAAATTATCAAACTTTTAGTGCTTTAAAAAACTTAGTCAATGAGAATAAAAATTTAGAACTGGGGCCTTTTACTATCAATCAAGTAAAATTAAAAAAATCTGATCTAACCCCTAAAGGTCCAATTTACTCCGATTTGGTATACTAAATGAATAACAAACCGATTAAGGCAATAGTTTGGGATCTCGATGGCACTTTAATTCATTTTAAAATCAACTCTATTAAAGCTCGAAGGAAAGCGATAAAAATCTTGAGGGTTCATGGAGTTTCTAAGAAAGAATTATCAATTGATATGCCTATTCTAGAAGCAATTAAAATATCTAAGCAATTTTTTATCGAATTTGGATATTCCCCTGAAAAAATTAAAAAAATCAGTGAGGAAGTCAACAAAGCGATAATTGAAGTTGAACGTGAAGCTGCGATTAAAGCCACATTAATTGAGGGAATAGCTGAAGTATTAGAATTTGCTCATAAAAAAAAACTTAAACAAGCGATCTTTACATACAATACTCATATTAATGCGAGAACTTCTTTGGAGACAGCAGGAATTACACGCTACTTCGATGTTATTGCTGGTCGCGACGACATTAAAAACCTTAAACCACACCCAGATCACCTAAGATATGTGTGCGGAAAAATAAACGTGCAATTAGATGAAATAGTTATTATTGGTGATACCGGAAGGGATATCGAAGCAGCCATATTGACTAATTCTAAATCTATCGCTTTAAATACTAAAATCCCTAGCTTTATTACGAGAGAAGCGTTTGAAAAAGCAGATAAAATAATACAACCAGACGAGTTACCGAATGAATTAATAAAAACTCTTGAAGATTTTTTGTAATATAATAAAAATAAATAATAAATACCATTTAATCTATTATTGAAATAATTTTCTTAAATAATCAAAATTTAATTCAAAAAAGGTTTAAATGTAAATAATGGGTCGAAAAGAATTTGACTTAGACGTCTTAAAACCACATATTCCATCGAATTACGCTGTTGCGCAAGCATTAGATGAGATTCCTGGCGTTTTGTTTGTTCAGATTAAAACAGATGAGATTGATCAAAAAACAACATCGGTATTTATAACACTTAATGGAACTGAAGAACTTTCACTTGAAGCTGTTAAAGAGAAATTAGAAAGCATGAATTGTGCTTTGCATAGCGTCGATCGAGTGCAGATTGATAAACGTACTTAATTCTTTATTTCAATTTTTTTTATCTTATTTAGTTAACACCAATTAGATATAATGTCGTTGCCAAGTACTCCAAATGTGGTAAAAGTTCTCCAAGAACAGGGAGAGATTAACGATGAATTAGATTTTGCTTTAATGAATTATTTGATCACAAATAGAGGACCCGGATATACCGCTTGTCAGCCCCAACTTGTCGAACTCGAGAACAGTAAACGAGCAATTAAGATGAATATTGATAACACTTTTATAGATAAGGATAATAAACTAATGGGAATGGGGATTGTGGGAACACTTTTTATAGATGTTGATTCTCTGCAAGTAATGTATTGTTCCTCATCAGAAGAACTCGTTAAAAATATAGAAAAACTAAAGAACTCTGGAATCCAGCCCCAAGCTAGACCGAAAGGTAAATATTAAGATTTATCGCAATTGTCATTCTTCTTTGCATGCTAAAACTTCATGAATTTATGTTTATCAATAAAGCAATCATATCCATAAAAAATATATGGTTTGGATATAAATATTGAATAAGAATCATAATGACAGATACCGCTAATAATATAAAAAATCTAATTCAAGATTATTTACTTGACGAAGGGCTTCTAAGAAACAAAATTTCGATCGATGAAAAAAAACTTGAGTTTGGTTTTCAATTTGTATTCCCACCAGGGCCTATAGCGCAAAAAATGGTAGTAATAAAACCGAAAAATAAGGATTTAATTATTATTTCTAATCCAATTCAAATTTCTCCCCAGCAAGTTGAAGTTTTAAACTCATTAGACGACAATAGAAAAATTTTCTTTTTTATGGATATCAGAAAGTTTTTCCTCGTAAAAGATGTTTTTTTTAGAATAGATACTCAAAAATTCAGATATGAAATAAGCGATCAGATGTTTCTCAAAAAAGACGGGACTATCTCGAAAAATTCCTTTTTTAAGAGCATTAGAAAGGTTTTTACGTGTTCTGCCTATTCTAATATGCTCCTTAACGAATATTGCTCAGGAAAGATAAAATCAGGGGATACGGCTAAATCTAAAGATTTTACTTCAGACTTCTCATTATATTCATAATTAAATACCAAAAGTGAGTAGAATAATTTTTGACAAATGGCTACAAGCCTTAGGAAAACTAGATTATGTTCAAGGTAAAACAAGACCAGATGTTGATTGCATTTTATGCGCAATTAAAGAAAACGACGAGAAAGTAGTCATCTTAAAAATTTATGAGGATAACATTTGTTTCGTGGTGTTAAATATTTATCCTTTCAACCCTGGACACCTCATGTGCGTTCCAAATAGACATATTACAAAATATACCGAACTAACGAAAAAGGAGCTTTTACATCTGAATAGAGCAATTCAGGGTTTGCAACTATTACTCGATGATTTATATAACCCAAAAGGTTACAACATTGGAATAAATCAAGGAAATTATGCTGGGGCAAGTATAGACCATCTACATTTCCATGTTGTTCCAAGATATGGCACAGAATTAGGATTTATTGATATAGTCGGAAACACTCGAGTTCTTCCTGAAGGATTGGATTCCGTGAAGAAAAAGCTAACTCAAAATGTTAATAAATTTTTAAACAAAGAATTTTTTGAAAACTTCAAGTAAAGGGCGCTCTTTAATACAAATTACAGGCTTATAACCAAAATAAGAAAAAATTTTTCTCCAATAATGTTTATTTTAGGGTAGTAACAAGTATTGAGTATTTAAAGGAAAAATTTTTTAACCACACGAAATCGCAAAATCTTACTATTAAAACGAGATTTTAATGCATCTAAACCAACCTTTTAATTAACTTACACCTTTTTATGTCAACTCTAAAAGGATTCTTAATATATTTAAATCATACTACATAGGGATAACCTATCAACATAGAGAATAGAAAAAATAAATTTCACAGAGAATAAAAAATGACAGAAAAAGAAAAAGAAAAAGAAAAAGGAAAAAGAGAGCCAGGTCAAGAGAACGCGGTTTTTGTTGGTCGTCGTCCTACGATGAATTATGTAATGGCTGTAATGATGGTCCTGAATAAAGGAGTAGAATGCACTGTAAAGGCTCGTGGTAGAGCGATTTCTCACGCCGTCGATATTTGCGAGATCTTAAAAAACCGCTTTTTGAAAGGAGTTGAATATAAAGAGATTCGCATTACTACGGAGCAACTTAAAGGCGAGGATGGTCGTGAAAACAATGTAAGCTCAATAGAGATCGTTCTTTCGCCTCCGAAGTAAATAGAACTCGCGTTTTTGATGGGTTTATCAATTTAATTATGTAAGATTGCATAGGTTTCAAGATTCTAATATATTTTATCAAGCGTGTAAATTGATTCAATTCATCAACGACTATAGCTTTAACAAATAGAAATTCTATTTTCAATTATTTTTTTTTATCAATTGAAAAATTATTAATTTGTTTGTTCTGCACATTTTAAAAGATTAAATTGACTTTTATTAACTTAACATTTGAATAGTTAAAAAAAATTTATCTTTTCAGACATCACAAAGTCTCCTCTTGCTTCCTTGAGTTTTGTAATTTTCTAAAGAGTTTTAAGAGAAAAATAATCGTTGACAAAATATATAGAAAAAAAAAGAATAAAGATTTTAAGAATTCGGTTCTCTATCTTGTTGCCTTTCTGATGTCGGCAGCAGTTACACGTGATCGCCTCGAATCTAAATGATTGCGAGTTTACGCTTGTCTGCCTTCGTTATTTTTATTGCTTCTTTAGTTGCATCAGCCGCCATTTTCTCAAGATATCCAATTAATTTATCTAGAGCGTCAGCCGCTACTAAATCAGCACCTTCTTTTTTCATTAATCTTCGAATTGGTGCTTTAGCAATATAACCATCTGATTTTTTTGCTGGAGCTTTTTTAGCCATTTTTTATTCCTCCACTATTTTTTTTTGTATTAAAACGTTTTAATATAGATTTTATTAATAATAACTACGAATTTCTATTATATAAATATTATGGTTCGGAACAATAGTTTATGGAAATGAAATTAACTATTTTCTGTTGGATCTGAAATTTACTAAAAATTATCTGTGCGACAAAATACCCCTTTTGAATAAAAATTTTACTTTTTATTAAATAGGAAATAAAAAATCTTTGAGTGTTAAAATTCACTCGAAAGTCATTTTCACATAATTCTCCTATTTTTTACTTAAAAAATAAAACCATTATTAAAGTTTTAATATATTGAAAAAATTGAAAATCGTCTTTTATTATTATATTAGCACTTGAATTTTACACAAGCGTTTCTTAAACTTTAAGAGCTACACTATTAAAGAGTTTGGTCACTTCGCCTTTATTGGAGTTTTAATAAGTTATCTTTAATTTTTTTTTTTTAAACAAATGTATAAATTAAAATAAAAGTTTTAAAATTAGTTATTTAATACGTATTAAAAAGGATCAAGATTCCAATTTTGTCATATAATCGCGATAACATAAAGCTTGAAGAAAC
>Ga0209979_1003046_pt1 | contig 15206 bp, 16 predicted proteins | sample AnhtaG_FD_183114 | JGI IMG/M metagenome (GOLD analysis project Ga0209979, IMG submission 183114) | Deep subsurface microbial communities from Anholt, Denmark to uncover new lineages of life (NeLLi) - Anholt_01485 metaG (SPAdes) (version 2) | ecosystem: Environmental > Aquatic > Marine > Oceanic...
TCTTCTTGAACGTCCAGGGGCGAGAGCCCCAAGGCTGCATCCCAGCGGAAGATTACGAAAGGGTGAGGGATGAGATCGCCCACAAGCTGACGCAAATCACCGATGAGGATGGGGTGAATATCGGTACCTTGGCTTACAAGCCCCAAGATGTGTATCGCCAGTGTCGTAACATCGCACCTGACTTGATGGTGTATTTTGGCAATCTGGATTGGCGCTCTGTGGGCAGCCTGGGCCACGGAGACATCCGTACCCGCGAGAATGACATCGGGCCCGACGATGCGAACCATGCGCAGCAGGGCATCTTCATCATGTACGACTCTCGGCAGAGAGGTCGGGGTAGGATAGAAGGATTGCAGATCATGGATGTGGCCCCGACTGTGCTTGACCTCTTGGGGCAGCCAATTCCTGGCGATATGCAGGGCAAAGCAATAATGCACAGGAAGAACTAGTGCGAGACTGAATGGAACAGCAAGGTTTCACTCTGTGGTTTACCGGGATGTCCGGATCGGGCAAGACGACGCTGGCTCGCGCTGTGGAGCGCATACTCCGGGACAGAGGTCTGAAGGTAGAAGTCCTGGATGGAGACGTGGTTCGTACCAATCTCAGCAAGGGGTTGGGTTTCAGCAAGGAGGACCGAGACACCAACATCAAACGCATCGGTTTTGTCTGCAAGCTCCTCACGCGCAATGGTGTGGTGGCCGTCGGTTCAGCAATCTCTCCATATCGGGAGGTGAGGGATTACATCCGTAGAGACATAGGCAGTTTCGTCGAGGTGTATTGCAGATGTCCCTTGGATGTACTCGTCCAGCGGGACGTGAAAGGGCTTTACAAGAAAGCGCTAGATGGCGAGATTGATGACTTCACCGGAATCTCCGATCCTTATGAGGAGCCTTTGAACCCTGAGGTTGTCGTTGACACTGACAAAGAGGCTCCTGAGCGGAGTGTGGCGAGAATTGTCCGCAAGCTGGAGGAACTGGCGTACATCCCAGAGGCGCCGCAGGAGGAAGAAGGGGCCTATAGTGAGGAAGAGGAGAAGATGCTCGAGGATAAGCTGAAAGCTCTGGGTTACCTGTAGGCCCCTCACGTCCGTGTGCGCATGGGAGTTGAGGAAAAAGGATGAGCGCGAGCATAGTGCTGGCTGACGACAACGATGCCTTTCGAGAGGTAACGAGGCAACTGCTGGAGAGGCAGGGATACGCTGTCGTCACCGCCAAGGATGGCCGGGACGCTCTGGCGGCTATCAGTCGGCACAAGCCCGACCTCGTTCTTCTGGACATCATGATGCCCGATCTGGATGGCATCACGGCCTTGAAACAGATCAGAGATCTGGATCCTTTGCTCGCGGTGGTAATGGTGACTGCTTTCGGTTCGGAGGAGATGGCAGTCGAGGCTCTGACCGCCGGTGCTGACGATTACCTGATCAAGCCTCTGGACTACAAAGAAGCGTTTATCAGGCTGGAGAGAGTCCTGGAAAGAAATCACCTGCGTCAAGAGCGGAAGCGTCTCCGGGAGGAGCTGGCTGCGGCCCACGATGAACTCCAGGCCAGATACGGGGAGCTGAAGGTCAGCTACCAGCGGATAGAGGAGCTGGAGGAGAAGACTCGACTACTGTTTGAGAGGTACCTCCCACCAACTGTAGCCCGCTATCTCATTGATGATCCTTCGCGCGCTAACCTGGGTGGTGTGAGACGGGAAGTGACTGTGCTCTTCGCTGATCTGCGAAGGTTTACGGCGCTGGCGGAGCGGATGGCACCAGAGGGATTGATCGAGGTGGTGAACAGCTATCTCACCTTGGCAACGGAGGTGATTCTTGCTGAAGGCGGTGTGTTGGACAAGTTCATGGGTGATGCGGTGATGGCGCTGTACAACGCTCCCCTGGAGCAACCCGACCACGCTTTTCGCGCGGTCAAGACCGCCTTTCGCGTTCGAGAGAGCCTTGAGAGCCATCACATCGAGCCGAGGCTGCATTTTGGCTTTGGCATCGATACCGGTGAAGTAGTTGTGGGAAATGTAGGCAGTGAGGTCTTGATGAACTACACAGCCTTAGGCGACGCTGTGAATGTCGCTTTTCGGCTACAGGAGCAGGCCAAGCCACAGCAGATTCTCTTGAGCCATGCGACCTACGAGCAGGTCAAGGATTTCGTGGATGCCAAACCGCTCGGTCGGCTGAGTATCAAGAGACGAGCCCAGGAAGCCGAAGTCTACGAAGCCGTCTTGCTAAGGGCTGAAAGCGCCCAGTAGGGGGTGGCTTACTTCTTGACCGAGAAGCCGTAGGTGCCAATAGCTTCCCCCAAGCTCCTATACTCCCCGAAGGTCAGGACAAAGGGCTTGGCCTTGCCGAAGTCTATGCGGCGCCCAGATTCGTCCAGAACCGCCTCGTCGACGTGTACAGCCACGACTTCTCCTAAGAAGAGGTCGTGAGCGCCAAGGGGTATGGTGTCTACAACTTTACATTCCATGCTCACGTGGCATTCGGCGATGAGCGGTGTTTTCAATACCGAGGCTGGCTCGGCTGTGAGGCCGAAGGCGGCGAACTTGTCAACATCCCTTCCTGAGACCTGACCACACTGATCCGTCGCTTCGAGCAGGTTTTCCCCGGGGATGTTGATGACGAACTCCCCGGTTTCTTGCATCAGACTGTGAGAGTAGCGCTCGGGACGTACCCCAACGCCAACCGTTGGAGGGTCCGAGCTGACTGTGCCCACCCAGGCCAACGTAATGATGTTGGGCTTCTCGATCCCACACGTGACCAGAATCACGGGCGCTGGATACAAGTAAGTGGAAGGTCTCTTGCTTTTCTTCGCCACTTGAACCCCTTTCTTTTCTCACTGTATTGGCAGGTGAACGCATTGTACCATCCCGCCGTTTGTGTGGCAAGTGGGAAGGGCGACCGGCTGGTGGCTCCGGCTTCTAGCATGGAGAAGTTGCTTGCATCGCGTCCCAGCCTTCCAAGCTACAACATGTCGTACTCGCTGTTGACATTACCCCTAGATGTGGTAGCAGCCGCTTGACAAGGTGGAGAGAGCGTGCCATAATCTGGGTAGAACTGAAGAGATCATCGCACAAGACAAGATGAAGTGGTGTGTGTGCTGGGCCACAGATTCCTTTGCGGACTGAATGAGGAGCAACGGAGGTAGGGCGTGCAGCCTGTAGGTCGGAGAGCCAAGGCGCTCGGTCACCCCCGAGTCTGGATTGAATCCCGCAGCATATCGAAGAAGGCGTGGGGCAGCAGGCGGGCCCAGGAACTGTTCTTTCTCCTGATTGATCATCCGGCAGGACTGACGAAGGATCGAATGGTCGCCAGCCTGTTCCCCGAAAGCGACGAGGGCGATGCAGATGGGTTGTTTCACTCCACGCTCTATCGCTGTCGGAAGGCGCTGGGCAAGGATGCCATTCTCTGGGAGGACGACATCTATCGGATTCGCAATGTCGCCTCGTGGAGGTACGACGTCGCCGAGTTCGAAGCTCTTGTGAAGGAAGCCAGCGGGGAGAGGGACACGAATGCCGAGCAACTGTATCGCGGCGCTCTTCAGCTCTATGAGGGAGACTATCTAGAAGGCTGGGTCTCAGAATGGTGCGAGCCTACCAGACTGAGGATGAGGCAGATGTATGTGAAGGCCGCACTCGGGGTGGCACGTTCGTACGAGGATCATGGGTGGCCTGAAAAGGCCTTGGAGTTCTACAGGCTCGCGATCAGGAAAGAATACTACTCGGAGCCGGGACATAGAGGAGTTACTGACTCGCTGCTGGCTCTGGGCGATCGCTTGGGAGCCGTGGGCCACTACCTAGAACTTGTCGACAGATTGAAACAAGATGTTCCACCGGAGGAACGGTCCGAGATTCCTGCCCTGGTGGACGACATGCTGGGTAGGTCGCTACGCGACTTGCTGACCGGCGATGGTGGAGCACAATGTGGCCTTGACCGTACGATGGGCCAGAGTCGAGGCGCCGAGCCCCGACAACTCGTGAGGGAGGGATCCTGACGAGCCTGGCTTGAGAGCGGTCTGGAGGCAGAGTGTAGCTTGCCCCGGATGCTCTTGAACTTGAAGGGCACCGTACATCCGGTCGGGGAAGGAGGTGAGCAGGGTTGATGCACTGGAATCGATACCACTCCATGCCATTCACTTGAGCGGGCTGAAGCCGGACTCCGGCACGATGCACGGGCTGCATCAGGCTTCGCTCAGCATACCTTGCAGCTTCTGGGAACCTGCTCCCTCAAGCCGAGACCGACCTGGGCTATTGATCTCCTAGGTTTCCCCCTGGTTCTTTCTCTCCTTGAGTTGCGGGATCCTGCATGAAGACTGCGTCGCAATCGAAGGAGGTGGAGGGCCGAATTCCTCTCGCTCATCCTTCCTGAGGTGGTACACATGATCTATTTCGACAACGCGGCCACTTCCTGGCCCAAGCCCGCGGCGGTCACGGAAGCGATGGCTCATTTCATGACAGAAGTGGGCGCCAATCCAGGACGTTCGGCTCACCGGCTGTCCATCGAGGCCGGCCGGATCATCTACGAGACGCGTGACGCGTTGGCTCGACTTTTCAATGTGGACGATCCCCTGCGCATCGTATTTGGCTCGAATGCGACGGAGGCCTTGAATCTGGCTCTACGCGGCATATTGCGGCCCGGGGACCATGTGGTCACCAGTAGTATGGAGCACAATTCCGTGATGAGGCCGCTTCGTGCCATGGAGGAAGGGGGAGTCGTAGAGATAGCAGTCGTGCTGTGTTCGTCTGAAGGCTTCCTGGATCCTCGCGACTTGGAGGTGGCGATCAGACCCAATACCAGGATGATCGCCCTCAATCACGCCTCCAATGTGGTAGGGAGTTTCCTTCCCGTGGCCGAGGCAGGGGCGATTGCCAGAAACCACGACCTTCTCTTGCTGGTTGACGCCGCGCAGACCGCTGGGGCGCATCCTCTGGACATGAAGGAGATGCAGATAGACTTGCTGGCTTTCACCGGGCACAAGGCGCTCTTCGGACCGCAGGGGACTGGCGGCCTGTGCATTGGCGAACGAGTCGGGGTGGGTGACATACAACCGCTCAAACAGGGGGGTACGGGCAGCCGGTCCGAACGAGAAGAGCAGCCAAGGTTTCTGCCGGATATGTGCGAGAGCGGAACACCGAACACTGTGGGCCTGGCAGGTCTAGGGGCAGGGGTGAGGTTCGTGCTCGAGCAGGGCGTAGAGGAGATCCGTATCCACGAAGTGGAGTTGACGGATCGGCTGATCGCCGGGCTGCTGGACACTCCTGGCGTGACCCTCTATGGGGGACATGATGCCGAAATGCAGACGGCCACTGTGTCGATCAACGTGGAGGGACTTGCTCCCTCAGAAGTGGGGCCGATGCTCGATGAGGGGTATGGGATAATGAGTCGCGTTGGCCTCCACTGCGCACCAGCCGCCCATCGGACCATGGGCACATTCCCTGTGGGAACGGTGCGGTTTGGCTTGAGTTTCTTTAATACAGTCGAGGAGGTGGACGCAGTTTTGACGGCGGTAAGGGAGATCGCAACCGCGAAGTCGAGTGAGGATTCGGGGGGTGATCCAGAGTAGTCCTCTTGGAGTGGAGGTCTTGAATGACGAAGTTGGTTGATTGCAGGGGCCTGGCGTGCCCTCAACCGGTGATCCAGACGAAAAAGGCCATGGCCGAGGGTGAGACGGTGACGACCATTGTGGACAATGATACCGCCAAGATGAACGTTTCGCGCATGGCGGGCAAGGAAGGGTATGCGGTCGAGGTCGAGGAGAAGGATGATGGCATCTACCTGCACTTGACTAAGGCGGGCGCTTTGCCAGAGCAAACCACTGCCCCAGCTCCGCCGACGGAAGGGCGTGTCGGTCCCACGGTGGTGTTGATCCCGAGTGAGGGTATGGGACGGGGAGACGATGAGTTGGGGGGGATCTTGATACGCTCCTTCCTCCACACCCTCAACGAGGTGGAACCGTTGCCCGACACGATTGTCTTCGTCAACGCTGGAGTCAAGCTGACCGTGGAGGATTCACTCGTTCTGGAGGATTTGCAGTTCCTTGAGCAGAGAGGGGTAGAGATACTGGCGTGTGGCACCTGCCTGGGGCACTTCGGATTGAAGGCAAAGATGGCCATCGGCGAGATCTCCAACATGTACACTATCGCCGAGACCCTGCTGGGGGCCGGCAAAGTGGTTGCCCTGTAGGAGGGTACTGTGAGTGACTCAGAGTATAGCGTCGTCCTTTTCTACTCGACCAGCGGGGCCATACGGGCTGAGAAGTTGAGCAAGGAAGCAGGCTTGAGGGTCAAGCTCATCCCTGTGCCTCGCCATCTCAGTTCGGACTGCGGGGTCTGCCTGCGGTGCGAGTCGGCAGACATTGACAAAGTGCGTTCGATTCTCGACGCGGCACGGGTTGAGTTTGAGCAAATCAGTGCTCTGTGAGCGGGGGGAAGAATGAAGCATCATTACTACATGCTGTTCGGTCTATTGCAGCAAATGGATTGAATGACCTGAAACGGCGCCGGGGGGCGTCTTAAGGTCTTAAGACTTGTCTCGCTGAAACTACACACCGTCCAGCCGAAGTGGATGGTAGAGGGTCACTATTAGCGCGTCTCGATGACCTCTTGTCCTCGAGGGGCCCTCACCATCTGCATTGTCGCTGGGTGGTGGGGACTTTTTTCGTTCTCTGGGAACTAGAGGAAGCGGGGTGATCATGATGGATCGGACCCTGTGAGCTTGGAAGGTGAGGAGACCATTAGGAAGATCACGATGAGGGAGAAAGGAAGGACGATGAAGAAGTTCTGGTCCTCCCCTTGGGGCTTAGTGAGTGCCGGGTTGTTCGTGGGGGTCTTTGCGCCCCTCTTGCAGAAATGGGGAAACCCAGGCAACATGGGTATCTGCGTGGCCTGCTTCGAGCGGGACATAGCTGGAGCCTTGGGGCTGCACCGGGCCGCTGTCGTGCAGTACCTGCGTCCGGAGATCATGGGCTTCGTTTTCGGAGCGTTGATAGCGGCCTACGCTTTTCGAGAGTTCAAGCCCAGAGTGGGCTCAGCACCTATTGTGCGTTTCGTGCTGGGCTTCTTCGCTATGGTTGGAGCGCTGGTGTTCCTGGGTTGTCCCTGGCGAGCGCTACTGCGCCTCGCTGGCGGTGACCTCAATGCCGTAGTCGGCCTCGTGGGCCTAGCCGCTGGCATCGGGGTGGGCGTGGTCTTCATGAGGATGGGCTACAGCCTTGGGCGGAGCTACAAGACCTACACCGCCGTGGGCTGGATACTGCCCGTGATGATGATGGTGTTGCTGGCGTTGGCGATCTTTCAGCCCAAATTCACGGAAAATGGGCCCATCTTTCTCAGCGCAGAAGGACCGGGTTCGATGTACGCTCCGCTTGCCATCTCACTGGCCGTGGGCACAGGCATCGGCTTCCTGGCTCAGCGCACGCGTCTGTGTACGATGGGCGCTTTTAGGGACTTGATGCTGATTCGGGACCCACATCTGTTCTGGGGCATCGTGGCTATTGCCGGGGCCGCCTTGTTGACCAACTTGGCCCTGGGCCAGTTCAACCTAGGCTTCGTTGGTCAGCCCGTGGCTCATGATAACCACCTGTGGAACTTCGCAGGGATGATGCTGGCGGGCCTGGCCTTTGCCCTGGCTGGTGGTTGTCCAGGGCGGCAACTCTTCATGGCCGGCGAGGGGGACGGGGACGCTGGAGTATTCGTGATCGGCATGATCGTCGGGGCCGGCTTCTCCCACAACTTCGGTATGGCCAGTTCTCCGGCTGGTCCTGGTCCCTGGGGGCCGGTGGCGGTCATTGTAGGGTTGGGTGTGTGTGTGGCGATCGGCCTGACGATGAGACAACGGATGGATTGACAGAGGTGAACCTGTAGGGAAGGGAGTTGACCATGAGTGATCAAGTTGTTGATGCACGAGGGCTTTCTTGTCCCCAGCCGGTGATCCTGAGCCGGCAGGCTTTGCAGAAGCTAGAGAGCGGCGGCGTTGTTGAGGTCTTGGTGGACACGGCCACGTCACGGGACAATGTGAGGCGCGCGGCCGAGAATATGGGATGCCAGGTGGAGATCACGCAGGAAGGTGAGGAGTTTCGGCTGACCATCACCAAATAGGTTCCTATGGGTGGTGTTATGAGGACGATCCGGCTGGGTGGATGCCCTGATGACTCACCTGGCCCCATCGCTCAGTTGTGATTTGACCAGCGGTTGGGCCTCAAGTAGAATAGAACCTGACGACTCCGGATTGTGGGGAAGGATGAAGGGTGAGTGGGGAGCCGGGGACCAGCAACGAGCGGTCGGTCCCACCGCCGAATCGTGCCCTGGAGTTGGCAGGGGCTCAGCCCGTGGTCGAGGAGCAAGTCAGAGGGCAGCTACTACGTATGAAGTGGAACGAGATCCCAAAACGGGAGCGACACAGATGGCTGTAACGGACACGCTGCGGGGGCTATATCACCTGTTTGCGGATCGGAAACCAGGGGACCTGGAGGTAAGGTTACCCAAAGGGCGCAAGACGGCCCTGTGGTGCGAGGATGGGGAGCCACTTGTCAGCAAGGTGCGCGTGGTGGATGAGGTGAAGACCGGTGTGGCCAAGAGCCTAGAGTTGCTAGGTGGTCTCGACAGAGTCGTCCAGCCAGGCGACAAGGTGCTGGTCAAACCTAACTTCAATAGCCCGGACCCTTTCCCCGGTTCCACGGATCTGGACTTCCTGAGGGCCGTTCTGGAGTTGCTGATGGATGCGGGAGCGGAACTGGTTGTGGGAGAGAGTGCTGGGGGTCTCTGGAGGCCCACGAGAAACACGGTGGCGAAGTTGGGGGCGACCGACGTATTAGAGGACATGGGCGTAGAATTCATCGCCTTCGACGCCAGCGAGACCGAGTGGGTAGAGGTTCCCATAGAAGGCGACTACCTCCAAAGCGTCACTGTGCCCAAGGCGGCCTATGACGCCGACAGGCTGGTGTACTTGCCTTGCATGAAAACGCACCAGTACGCGCGTTTCACCGTTTCGCTGAAGCTCTCGGTGGGCTTCATGCACCCTGCTGAGCGACGTGCACTGCACATGAGGAACCTGGAGCAGAAGGTTGCCGAGATCAACCTGGTCTGGCAACCAGACCTGATAGTCATGGACGGTCGGAAAGCCTTCGTCAGCGGGGGGCCAGAGCGTGGTGAGTTGGTGGAACCTGGGATCATCATGGCTTCCGGAGACATGGTGGCCGTAGACGTGGAGGCCTTGAAGATACTACAGTCGTACCAAGCGAGAAATCGTTTGGATGGCGATCCGTACGATCTACCGCAGATAGCGACGGCGATGAAGCATGGGTTGACCGCTGCCGAGGGTGCGTACAAGGTCGTGGAATGACCATCCTGGTGACTGGAGGAGCAGGCTACATCGGCGGAAAGCTGGTGGAGAGCTTGCTTGCCAGGGGGGAGAGGGTCAGAGTGCTGGACGTGAGAACGGCCGGCGCCGCGCGTCTGGCTCAGGCGGGCGCAGAGCTGATGCAGGGCGATATTCGGGACCGCGAGGCAGTGGAGGTCGCTCTAAGCGGGTGTGACAGCCTCTTCCACGTGGCGGCCCTGTTCGAAATGTGGCATCCAGACCAGAAGGCCTACTATGAGATCAATGTGGGCGGCACCAGAAACGTACTGGGGACCGCGAGGGACATCGGATTGGGGCGCGTTGTCTATACCAGTTCGGCGGTTACCATCGGCGAGGGGCGAGACCAGATGGGGGACGAGGACACCGTTCACAGGGGGTATTTCCTTTCAGATTACGAGCGGTCCAAGTATCTGGCCGAACAGGTGGCTCTGGAGATGTGCGAGCGAGGGCTACGGTTGGTGGCGGTGAATCCGACGAGCGTGTATGGCCCAGGCCAGACCGGTCACATGACCGGTGCGCTCATCCGTTTCCTGAACGGTCGCTTGCCGGCCGTGACGGACTCCAGGCTCAACTTTGTGTACATTGATGATGTGGTGGATGGACACCTGATGGCCATGGAGAGAGGTAGGGTCGGTCAGAGATACATCCTGGGCGGCGACAATACGTCACTGGTACGCTTCCTCAGCCTGGCGGCGGAGATCGCCGGGGTGCGGCGGAAGCCAAGACAGGTACCCAGTTGGCTGCTCACCACGATCGCAAGGGTCCTGGGGGCAAGTTCCGCGCTCACAGGGAGGCGACCTTGGGTGTCCCCGGACGAGGCCAGAACGGCTTTGCATAGCTTCGTCTTCGATAGCCACAAGGCGAGAGAGGAACTGGGGTTGGAGTTCACGCCTCTGGACCGGGGGCTGGAGCGAACGGTGAGCTGGCTGCAAGAGGAGAGGCTCATTGAATCCGTGGACTGAAGGGGATGGTGTGAAGGTGATAACCAAGGACCAGGAGGTCTTGGGTGTAGTGGAGAAGCATCCTGCTACCCAGTCGGTTCTTGAGGAATATGATGAGCGGGCTGGTGAGTGCATTTGCTGTAACGCTCTCTTTCAGACTATTGAGGAAGTGGCAGCGAAGTATGGCCTTGATTTGGAGAGACTCTTGAAGGATATCAATAATGCGGCGAAAGGATGATCATGACAGTCCATCGCCTGGATTTGGAGGTAAGGCATGAGTGTTGAGGAAGAGTGGCGCCTGACGACTTTGACCAAGGCGGCTGGTTGAGCGGCCAAGAGGGCCCCTGATGCCCTGGCGCAGGTCGTGCGCCCTTTGAGAGAGCTATTCCGTCCAGAAGATTATCCCAACCTGTTGGTGGGGCTGGAGACAGGTGATGACGCGGCCGTCTACCGGGTGAGCGATGAGCTAGCCATCATTCTGACCACTGATTTCTTTACGCCGGTCGTGGATGACCCTTATGAGTTCGGAGCCATCGCCGCCGCCAACGCCATGAGCGATGTCTATGCCATGGGTGGAGAGGTTGTCCTGGCCCTGAACGTCTGCGGCTTTCCGTCCAAGATGCCGCCGGATATCATAATCGAGATCCTGAGGGGAGGGGCAGAGAAGGTGGCTGAGGCCGGAGGGGTCATCGGCGGGGGTCATACCTTGGATGACGATGAACCGAAGTATGGTTTGGCGGTGATGGGTTTCGTGCATCCGCGAGCCATCGCCACCAAGGTGGGAGCCAGACCCGGTGATGTGCTCTTCCTCACCAAGCCCCTTGGCATCGGCCTCATCACTACGGCGGCCAAAGGAGGGGTGGCCGACCCTGCTCATCTGAAGGGCGCGGTGGACCAGATGCTGATCCTTAATCGCAAGGCTTGCCAATTGATGCAGCAGGTGGATTTGCACGCCGTTACCGACATCACCGGCTTCGGGCTCATTGGCCATTCCTACGAGGTGGCGGAGTTGAGCGAGGTCACGCTCCGCTTCTATGTTGACGAACTGCCTTTCCTGGATGGAGCAAAGGGGTATGCTGAAGCCTGGCTTTTCCCGGGACGGACCGCCTGCAACAAGGACGCCTACGAGCCCCAGGTGAGCTTTGCAGCGGAGATACCAGATGAGGTGCAAATGACATTGTACACTTCTGAAACCTCGGGAGGCTTGCTTATCTGCGTGCCACCTGAGGAGGCGGACCGGCTGGCCCAACTCTTCTCCGAGGAGGGGCAGCAGTACTGGGTTGTCGGGGAGGTTGTGGAGGGTCCGGCCGCGATTGAGGTGGTCTGATAGTCCCTCGGGGCTGCGGCCGCGACGGGAAGGAGGACGGGATGCGTATCGCTGTGCTGGCTGACATACATGGGAATCTGCCCGCTCTCGAGGCGGTGCTGTCGCATCTCGATGAGCAGGGTGGGGCAGACGAGATCTGGGTGTTGGGAGACCACGCGGTCTTCTGTCCGTACCCGGCCGAGGTGCTGGAGCGATTGGTGGCTCTGCCTAGAGCACGTTTCCTACAAGGCAACACAGATCGCTATCTGGTAACGGGGGAGCGGCCTCGGTGGATTGCTGAAGACGAGTCGCAGTGGAAAGCCATGGCAGCCGCGCTGAAGGAGCGCGATGCCAACTTCCGCTGGACGTTGGAGCGACTAACCTACGAGTGGTACTCCTTCCTGCGCGAGTTGCCTTTCTTGCAGCGACTCAATCTGGATGGCTATGGGACGATCATTGGGGTTCATGCCTCGCTTGCAGGTGACGAAGCGGGCATCTGGGCGGATACGACGCAGCCTGAGCTACGAGACCTGCTGGCAGACACTGACGCAAGACTACTGCTGTGCGGTCACACCCATCACCAGTTGGAGCGGTGGCTGGGCGATGTAAGAGTCCTGAATGCCGGCAGCGTAGGTTCGCCGCTGGACGGCGACCAGCGTGCTGGCTATGCGATCTTGGATCTTGAAGACGGCGACTGCCGAGTGGCTTTTCATCGCGTGCCGTACGATGTGGATGAGGTCATCGCCAGGCTAGAGGAGGTGGGGCACCCAGCCCGTGAGTGGGTGGGTGCTCGCTTGCGCCTCGCAGCACATCCATAGCGTTGGAGGAGATCAGTCCATGATGTTCGGCGTTGTGGCGGCGCTCAAGGAGGAGATTGAGCCGCTCGTCGAGGCCATGAACCATGTGCAGGCATCGAAGTGGGGAAAGCGGCCCATATACGAGGGGGTGATAGGGAACTGCCAGGTGGTGGCCGTGGCTGGCGGAGTAGGGAAGGTCAAGGCGGCGGCCTCCACTCAGCATCTGATAGATGAGTTCGCGCCGGAGGCCATCATCTGTTGTGGGGTCGCTGGTGCCCTCAATCCCAAACTCGAGATCGGCGACATCGTCATCGCCGAAAGGGCCCTCCAGCACGATTTCGACCTGGGGGGGCCTGATCTACTGAAGAAGCTGAGGAAGCGCTGGGTCAAGGCGGACCGCGTGCTGGTGGACCTGGCTGTCGAGGCCGGCAAAGACCTCGGTTTCGAACACCGCATTCGTCTGGGTAGGGTGCTGACTGGCGATCAAGCCATTGTGACCCAGGAAAGACGGCAGTGGTTGTGGGACAATTTCCGCGGTGACTGTGTGGAGATGGAGGGGGCGGCGGTAGCGCAAGTTTGCCAGCTTAACGATACACCTTTCCTAATCGTGCGCGCGATTTCCGATTCGGCTGCGGAAGGAACGGTGACAGAGTTCAAACGCAGTCTCAAGGAGACCGCCGCCGATGCTGGTCAGTTGGTTGTCGGCCTACTGGAGCGAGTTGTGGCAGGGTGAGGTTCGGGAGCGCGATCTGGTATTTGGTGTCTGGCAGAAGTGCGTCCGCGTGGTGGCACACGCACATTGTACTCGCGGCTTCCTTGACATTGGCCGATGGTTTGCAAGACCTTCAAGACAGGAAACAACATGGTCGTTTCCTTGTTCGGGGAATCGCTGGGATCCCTGAACGTGAAGGAGGGGGCGCGCGGATGGGATACTGCTTCGCTAGGCGATAGTGACCAGTACTTGCCCCTTGGCCACGCGGTCGCCAGGGCCCACGTGAGTGGCTTGAACCGTCCCAGGCCTCGGTGCGCGAAGCTCGTTCTCCATCTTCATCGCTTCCACGATGACGAGTATGTCTCCGACCTCTACCTCCTGACCCTCTCTCACAGGCACATCAAAGATCAAACCTGGGATGGGGGATCTTATGACTGTGTCTTCTTCTTCCAGAAACGTGCGTTCTGGCCTGGCTTTGGCTGCTAGTCGGCTCGCTTCGTCCTCCACCTGGACCGTATACACCTCTCCTAGCAGCAGGACACGGTAGCTCCTGTTTCGCTCCTCGACGTACAGCTCGTACGACGAGTTGTCAAGGATCAACGAGTAGAGTGATGGCCCGCCGGCGCTTTCGATGCTCACCACGTGGCACTCTTCGTTGACGACGATCTCTTCCGGCTTCGGGAGCTGGATGTCAAAGGACTCGTCTCCCACACTGACGACGTAGTTCATTGTCCCATCGCCTCGCGACGTCCGGCCATCCTCCAGTTGCTGGTGGCACGGTCGCCATCACGCGCGAGAGTGGTCAGAGTCTCCTGACGCCGCTTGTGATCCACCAGGGTGGCAGCTATGGCGGCGGCCTTGACGAGTTCTCCTTTGTCTCCTTGCTGCATGGCAAACCGGTTCTCCACAAAGGTGGTGTCGAATTGCCCGTAGATGAACTCCGTATGGTTCACTATTTGTTGATGGAACGGGATGTTGGTCTTGACACCCATGATGCGGTACTCTTCCAGGGCACGGCGCATGCGCAGTATGGCCTCGCCGCGGGTCTCACCCCACACACTCAGCTTACTGATCAAGGGATCGTAGTACAGAGAGACCTCAAAGCCTTCATAGATGCCGCTGTCTATCCGTACTCCAGGACCCGTGGGTTCATGGAGGCCTGTGATACGACCAGTGGAGGGCAGGAACTTGTCATACGGGTCCTCGGCACAGATGCGGCACTCCATCGCCCAACCTTTGATCTTGATGTCCTCTTGACTGTAGCGCATGGCACGGCCTGAAGAGATGCGTAGTTGTTCCTTGACTATGTCCACTCCGCTGACCAACTCAGTGACTGCGTGTTCGACCTGCAAACGCGTATTCATCTCCAGGAAATAGAAGTGTTTTTGCTTATCCAGCAAGAACTCCACCGTGCCTACATTGGTGTAGTTTGCCGCCAGGGCCAGGGCGATGGCGGCCTCTCCCATCTGCTTGCGCAGGTCCTCGTCCAGGGTCACCGATGGTGCTTCCTCCAGGAGCTTCTGATGACGGCGCTGGAGGGAGCATTCCCGCTCCCCGAGATGGATTACGTTGCCATGCTGATCGCCCAGGATTTGCACCTCTATGTGCCGCGCTCCCTCAACCAGACGCTCCAGGTACAGATCTCCGTCGCCGAAGGTGGCTTCCGCCTCTCTCCGTGCAGCGAGTACGGCAAAAGGCAACTCCTCTGGCGAATGAACGGTGCGCATGCCCTTGCCCCCGCCGCCTACAGCGGCCTTGACGAGCAGCGGATAGCCGATCTGCTCTCCAACGACCAACGCTTCGTCTTCGTCAACGATTCTGCGCTGGGTCCCAGGGACGATGGGGATGTCGATGCGGGCAGCAGTGCGGCGCGCCGCAGCTTTGTCGCCCAACAACTCCATGGATTCCGGGCTTGGGCCGACAAACGCCAGCCCAGCGTCCTGGCAAGCGCGAGCGAAGGCAGGATTCTCGGCCAGGAAGCCGTAGCCGGGGTGGATGGCATCTACGTCGGCTTCCCTGGCTGCGGCGACGATCTTGTCGATGCGGAGGTAGCTCTGGACCGCCGGTGGAGGGCCGATGCAGTAGGCTTCGTCTGCATATCGGA
>Ga0209979_1003047_pt1 | contig 15202 bp, 16 predicted proteins | sample AnhtaG_FD_183114 | JGI IMG/M metagenome (GOLD analysis project Ga0209979, IMG submission 183114) | Deep subsurface microbial communities from Anholt, Denmark to uncover new lineages of life (NeLLi) - Anholt_01485 metaG (SPAdes) (version 2) | ecosystem: Environmental > Aquatic > Marine > Oceanic...
CCTTCCAATTCCGCAAGCTAGTAAGGCTAAACCTAAGGCATCAGTCCCATTAGCCACTCCAACAGCATATTCTGTTCCACAAAAGCTGGCAAACTCTTTCTCAAAAGAGTTAACATTTTCCCCCAGGGCAAACCTGCAGCTATCCATTACCTGCTGAACACCAGCATTAACTTCATCCTTAATTGACCAATACTGCTGCCTTAAATCTAAAAACGGTACTTCCATTCCTCTTCCCCTTAGCGACATTCCCGCTCGCAGCTTACTTTTATATCTAACTTCTCAACTGTTTTTGAACTTTCTATTTTAAATGCAACTTCATCATTTACCAGCTTAATCCATGTAATTACGCCGTCTTTGGCAGCCGTCCCTTTAATATAAGGTTTTCTATTTTCATCAAATCTAATTTCCGAGTTATCTCTTCTTCTCCACCATCCCGCCACATCTCGGGGTAAGGCATGCCAATAACTCCCCTTTTTCTTGACATACTGCAATAGCTCCTCATAATACTCAATCGAATACCTACTCTCTTTATCTCTACTTCTACTCTTAGCTGGTCTTATATAGTCCGGGTGAACAATCACCAGAGCCATACCATTCATCTTTTCAATCCAGCCAATCTTTTGTCTCCAGATGGAGATGTCCTTGTGTCCAAGAATCTGGAAAAGGGTATGATCCTGAGCAAGGGTAATGGGAAGTTCTACCAGATTCCCCATAAAAAATGGGAAGATGGAGAGACAGCCACCTGGTTGAGGTTCATAAGGATCGGTATCTGGAAAAGAAGAATCGTACTGAAACGGCATATTCACCATCCAGTCTGGATTTCGGTGAGTTGCAGGGGACCTGAACCCCACAGCATCCCATTCAATGGCGTATTTTTTGATTTTCTTCATCCTCTCATCAAAAATTTCTCTTGAGTCAAAGAGTTTCCCATCGTGCTTGAGCCCATGAATTCCAACCTCAAAGCTATCGTTTACCAGCCCACCAAGAACCCTAACGTCAACAGAATATCGCTCGGGCACAAAATTCCAGGATGACCTGAATCCGTATTTTCTCTCAATTTCACATACTCTCTCTATGTTTCCGGATCCCTTTTGAGTTTCCACATCATGGGTGATGACAAAAGCGAAGTTCTTCCCGTGAGGCCAGAACCATATAAAGGGAATTTCATCATTTGTTCTCATGGAACTTGCAAAAATATCTCTTTTTAGATTCTCTAATTTGTCTTCAATTGGCCAATGAGGAAATGAGTTCCGCACCGATTTGGCTCTTCTTCTCCTTAAAAGAATCTGCAATCTCCGTGGAATCAAAGGCTTCAAAACATAGTAAGTTTTCAAAACTCTTCCGCTACTATTGTCTTTATATCTTTCGAAAAGGAATTTTTCGATTCCCTCGTCATACTCATCCAGAGGAGCAGCAAAATCAGTTGCTAATTTCCAAAATCTTTTTAATTCACTCATTCTACCCTAAATGTCTGTAAAGTAATTCTCCAGTTAATCTGAAAAATAGCTATTGGCATTCGCGCAAGGGCATGCACTTATCATGATTTTCAAGTGTTACCTGAAACTCGCTATCACAGTTAACCCTGCGTATACCTGTTGCCCTGGTCTCACTTCTATCTTTAAGCCTTGCAACGCAGGTATCAGAATATCAGTCTGGGACCCAAACACAATTTTACCGATACGTTGGCCACGTTTAACTGGATCACCATTTCTAGCCCACACCACAATTCTCCTTACCATTCTTGATGCTATAAGGATAAGTCCTATTTTGAATTTGTCATTGTCTATTATTACAGAAGCTCTCTCATTTACCATTAAGGCAGTTCCATGCTTGAGTGATAAGAATTTGCCCCTAATATGTTTAACCAATACTATCTTACCATCGATAGGTGCTCTATTGACGTGCACATCTATATAAGTCATTGCTATTCCAATAAGCCAACCATCATTGTCAAGTATATCAGCACCAATGAAGTCTCTCACTGGAATCTGCCTTTGACCCTTTATTGAAACTGGCACTGTTCCTTTGTTTACTCGTTTTATGTATCTAATGGATCCATCTGCAGGTGCAATTATCACATTGTCTAAATCAGGTGGTACTCTCTTTGGGTCTCTATAAAATAGATATAGTCCAATTAGCCCCGTTGTCCCTATTATGAACGCTACTTCCATACCAATCAAACTGACAATATTTGCTGGTCGTATTCCCGTTAGCGCAAGAATAGCTCCTGCGACTATCCCGATTACAGAACTTCCTATTAGAGAAATTCTTAATCTTATCTTACATTTATTTGCTATGGGGAGGAGCATAGCCCAGGACAGAATTAAAGTTGATACAAGGATAAAGATCAGCATTAAAACCCCCTTGTTTTCCATAGGTAAGGGAGTAAAAGGAATTCCATTACAAAAGGCAAGGGATCTTTCAACGACCACACTGCGTATTCCTTTTCTCCTTTCAACGAAAGTAAATAATCATTTATCATTAATTTACCTTTCAAAATTTCTTTAAAGCCAAGAGGCGCATCTGTCAAAATACGAATCCATTTTACTCCTTTACGAAATGAATTGTTTCTCACCTCTTTCCCCATCAAATCTTTGAATAGGAGTAACGGGAAATCGACACCCGCTATACCTCCCAGTGTATGCCATCCCCAGGTTCTTGCATTTATCTCAAGAAGTTTGTAACGCTTATCTCTTGGATCCCACATAAATTCAACCTCTGAAAGTCCATAGTAATTTATTGCATTTAGAAATTTTGTTCCCAGTTCTTCCAGTTCTGGAATATCCACTGTCTCCACGAATGTACTTGCACGTCCAAAATCCATTGGATGCTGTCTTGAGCGTCTAGCCACAAGCTTCGCTAAGGGAATGCCCTCTTTAAACAATGAGCAAAAGGAGAAAAGATTTTCAGGCCCTCCGGTGATCACTTCTTGTATCATTATTTCAGAATTATCAAGCAAAGCCTCTGTCTTTTTGTATATTTCGATAAGCTCTCTTTTGTCCCTGGCTTTAAGTGCTTTTTTCTTTGTTTTCTTATAAAATTTTCCTTGACTCACAGGCTTAACAATCACCGGAAAAGCAAGGTCAATCTGAGAAACTTCACCAATATCTTTGGGATACACCGTCCTTGGAATATCAATGTTAATTCTTTCCCCTAACTTGTACGTTAGCTTTTTGTTATATAGAATTTGCGACACCGCCCAGTCAGGGGTAGGGATGTTATAATATTTCTCCAGTAACCTTTTGTTAATGGAAAGGACTCTGACTGTTTCATCATCCGTTGGATAGACTACCCAGTTGTTTAATTTCTCTTCTTCAGCGAGAGACAGTAAGAATTCTAAGAATAAGCTTTCATCCTCTAAGGATGGACAACGAAAGAATCTTGTTGTAAATTTGGAAGCCACTCCGATACAAACTCCGGAGTCTAAGAGATAAACAGGAATACCCTGTCTGCCAAGGCTCCTTATTATACCCAGTCCTTGGTAATCGCCACCTATTACTACGACACCTGTTTTTCTCATACTTAAGTACCTTTAAGAAGGCAAACCATAAGTCTTTTGTATCACCCTTGCCCACTTAGAAAGATGAAACTCAGTCCCTTGAGAGTAATTAGCCACAAACTCATCACACCTTTTATCCTTAGATGGATCAATTATTTTGGCCTGCATATTATTTGATTTTCCTCGCCTGGATTATAATCCAGGGACTCAAAGAAAGTAGTAAGTCCAAGCATAGCAACCTTTCAATAGCAGCAAAATAAGGCGTGAGTTTAGTATTAGAGGTGTACGATGCAGGAAGCCAGTTATAGCCCTTTGCTCTTGTAAGTTTGAAACCTGCATTCTTAAGGCGTAGCTTTATTTGCTGAAATGAACTTGCATAGTTAAATTTCTGCCAAGGATATTTGCTAAAATCTTCTTTCAATACGAATTTTTTGTAAAATCCTTTGTAAGAGTGTCTGTTATAGTGAGTAAAAATGATAATACCATTCTGCTTCAATATCCTATTGCATTCGCAGAAGAACCATTCTGATTCTATGAGAAAAGGTACTTCCATACATAAAACGCAATCGACAGAAGACTCCTTTATTGGAAAAAGTTTAACTTTGCTATCTAGCAAAATCAATGGAATCGCCGGCTCTCTATTGAGTAATATTTTTAAAGGTAAAGGATTTGTTTCTTCTACTATCACCCGGTATCCATTTCGATAAAGGGGAATTGCAAATCTTCCAGTCCCGCCTCCAGCATCAAAAATAACGGCCGGTTTAGCCAAATGAAGCATAAGGCATTCCTCTATAAAACTCCCTTCGACTTGGGTCAAATATTTTCCCATTGCTCTGATACTCTCTCGATCCCACCAATAGTCGCTGTTCGCAAAAGAGTCACTCGTATATTTTCTCAATGTTTATCTCCTGATATTTATTTCCTTTTTGTAAGGTCTTCATATGCCTTGAGATAACCCTTCTTCATTTTTGACCATCGATATTTCTCATAGATCTTGCTTGCATTTGCAACTAATGATTTTCTTTTGGCAGGATTCTGATAAAGTTGAAAAATGCAACGAGCTAAATCTTTTTCATTATTTGATTCAAAAAATAAGACAGAATCATTATCAAAATAAGTCCGAATAGTTATTAAATTAGATGAAATAACTGCCCTACCTAAGGCTATATATTCAAACAGCTTATTAGGTAGCATCAGATCCGTAAAGTTGTCCTTTGCTATTGGTACCACTCCTATATCAGATTCCATTATTAGACTAGGAATTTCATCTAGAGAAACGTACCCTCTAAAATTCACAACATCTTCAAGGTTAAGATAATTAACAACAGAAACAAGTTCTTCTAGGTATTCACCATTGCCTACTATTTCCAGTTTCAAATCGGGTATTTTGTTCCTCAACAAAGAAACTGCCTTAATAGCAGTCTGAAATCCGTATCTCTTTAAAATAGTCCCATGACAAATCAACACAAAACATTTACGCTTCCTCATATATTCATTAACGTAGAATTCTCTTTTGAATATTTCCTCATCAGGACTGTTTAAAATAACAGCAATCTTAGAAGTTGGAACTTTCCTGGACACAAAGACTTTTTTAATCACCTCATTTACACTAATAATGCGGTCCGCATACGATGAGGCAATTTTTTCTATTATTTTTAACAACCTTACAACTAAATGTTGACGAGAAACCTTATATTTCGATGCAAAGAGTTCTGGCATTGCTTCAAACATATAAAGAATTGTTTTTGCACCTAATAACTTAGGTATAACAGTAACGAAAACCAAAAAATCAGGCATGGTATCAACTTCAATTATGGCATATTTCTTTTCTAAATGAAGCAAGGTTAATTTAATGAATGAAAGGATGAAAAAGGCTCCGTACTCTATTATGTATCGGAGCATTCTACCTCGCTGATGGCTTACGGGCATTCTATAAACATTTATTCCATCCATAATCTCAGAGTTTTCTTCATTCTTAAGTTTTAAGCAAATAACGTCCACTTGATATCCTGCGTCGCGAAGCGCTTTCACATCCCGACGAACATGATTTTCACGAGGATAATAGTCGTGTCTAATGATGCAAACTCGTCCTTTCATGATCTCCTTAAAGTTTCCTTATAAATGTTGATGATTTTACGACTAATTTGTTGTAGCTCTAAACCTAGTTCTATAACGCGCTCTCTTCCCTCTGTTCCTCTACAATAATCTAAAGCCATTTCTATCTTAAGAGCAATATCTTCAGGATCTCTCTCGCATATGAAACATCCTTTAGTGTTTCCAATTGTTTCTTTCGTATCACCAACATCTGTAGAGACTATAGGCACATTACAAGCCATAGCTTCTTTTATAACCATTGGTGAGGCTTCATAATCGGAAGTGAAGAGCATAATATCGCTTGCATTCATGTAAAGTGGTACTTCCTTATGAGAAATATTATTCAATGAAATTAATTCGACATCTACCCCCGCCTTTTTTACTATTCGAACCGCTACTTTAGCTATATCGAACCTTTTTCCGATAAGCTTCGGGTTCGATGGAAATAGTACGATTTTTCTGCCATTTGATAGGTCAAGTATAGACCTCGCCAATTTTGCTGGCATAGGTCTGAAAAGGCTAAGATCGATTCCGCATGGGATAACGACTCCTTTATCACTCCCAAATAGACGCTTATATCGAGGTGCAACAAAAATTACTTCATCAACAAGTTTGATAATTAATTTTTTAAAATTAAACGAACATACTAAAAATTTGTATGGCTTATGAATTATCTCTCTCAATTTCATCTTTAATGTGGCCGAAGATTCACCTTCATGAAAAGTGAGGATTACCAGTATTTTGTGTTGTAAAAGGGCTATAGCAGCACAAAAAGTATGTTGAGCATGAATTAAATCATATTTATTCCTGTGGCATTTTCTTATAAATTGAATAATCCCAGAAATATAATTAAGTTTGTTACGCCGAGCATTTATAAATAGTATATCTACTTTTATGCCTTCTCTTTGCAATGCATCTACTTGCTCTTTCACAAAAATACCATAAGATCGATCTCCATCATAGGGATACATGTTAGTAAACACTAATACTTTCATAAATATCACGTATTCAGGTTGCGATTAACTTTCAATACTCTCAAGACTTTCCCATAATCTATTGAAGCTACAATTTTACCTTCTTTCGCTTCAAGGAGCTCTAAAATAAATTCAAGATTAAAAATCTCGCGAGTCGTTTTTAAAGTAATTCTAAGATTTTTTTAGCTACTCGTTCCCACGAGTAAGGTTCAATCATTTTCCTCGTTTCGCAGTGATTGAGCTGCTTTACTTTGTCAATTTCATATGAGAGATCTTCCAATTTATTGACAAAAAAAAGTCCATTGCCCTCACTATTGAACATAGTAGGTAACCCCCCATATCTTGTAGTTACAACAAAAAGATTACATGCCATAGCCTCCAATACTGACAAAGGAATTTCTATTGAGGCTGTCTCTGAAACTACGGGAAAAACATAGCAATCGGAAAGCTGATAAATTTCTTCGATATTCTTCAAGTAATCTGTAATGACTTTTACTCCTATTGTTCTAAGCTCCTCAATCAAATCTTTATCCTGCTCAGTACTTGTGCTACCAACAACCAGCATTTGATTACTGTTCCTTTGAAGTTCCTTCAAAATTTGAATATTCCTATTTCTATTTATGTGGCCAACATGGAGAATTGCAAACTTGTCTGCATCTACCCCGTATTTGCTCCTCAATTCTAATCTCCTTTCTTTTGTTATGGGATGAAATCTCTCTAAGTCGACTCCACTCGGTACAAGTTTTACACAACAACCAAAAGTTGAAAGTTTTTTCAACACACTTGCCGATTGGACGAGAATTAAATCAGGAGCCAAAAAAGGCATAAGTTTCCGTGACAGAAACGAATATTCTCTTGGTTGGAGAGCAATCATTACAACTTTTGCTTTTCTTGTATATAGCTTGAGTGTTTTTGTACGCATAAAACTCGAAATAGTTGCAGATGAAGGAGGGACGTAAAGAACCACTGCAGGATTAAAATTCCTAATCTCTCCAAATAAACAATAGCTTAGAAATGTCCTATTCACATTTACCCTCTTAATATATCTTCCGTGTGTTTCATCACCCTGGATGGAAAGAGCAACAAGATATGGTACAATTGACCAGTTGGGCGGTCACTAAAGAGGCCGCCCAGGAATATCGGGTCACGAAAGTAGGTAATAGCTATCAACGTAGACCAGAGAAGGAGCGGAATATTCAGAGGCGATTTCTCGAGGATCTTCTCCCTTGTAATAATCTTTCTCAACACCAACAACATGAAGAAAATAGGAATCAGTATTTCGTATAAAGGCAAATCTGCAGTTTTACCAACCGAATAAGGAGAAGCAAAACCTAGAGAAACGGTGATCCTTACCAAAAGAAAAGCCAAAACTATGTAGAGGCCCATTTGTGTCTCAAGAAAAAAGGTGAGAAAGAGGATCAGAAAACCGGCTATGCCCATGATCAGCAGCGGAGAAATACCTTTAGATATTCCGAACCCCCGTAAGATACTTGTAACAACAATGGCCAATAGCTTTGGACTCTGATTCATCACTTTCTCACAGTTCTATTCACTGTTGCTGTTTGTCTTCAGCTAATTCCAAACTCTCAATAGGTAGATTCCTTCCTTCTGCCAGTAGCTCAAATAGCCGAACATAGAGTTGTTCTTTCATAAGCCGTCTATAATGTGTCCTTTTGCCCGCTGAATTTTCTCTCAAGGGCATATAATCCCCTCGGTTTAGTTCCGTGAGTAGGTCAGCATATTCTTGATTAGCATGACTGATTAGAAACATGGCAAAATAGAATTTCACATATTTAGTATCCAAATTCAATGTTCTACAATAACACTGCAGCCAGTCTTTACAGAACCTAGAGAGCCAGTTCTTAGAAAACCAAAGAATTTGAAATGCTTGCAAGTAATTCATCCTTCCAGCTCTCTCAGCGCTACTGCAGCAATAGTTAGTTATGAATGAGAATTCGTCAAACAAAGCTAATGCCATTTTGCGACTAACATCCCAATCGACCACTGTGATTCTATTTTTGTCTAGAAGGACATTACCCGGTTGGAAGTCCCCATGTTGAAAGAAAAGGAGTACACTGCAGCCTCTTAGTTCGTCTGTCACATGCCTGAGGGAGTTAAGATAGCCTACCGCATCTTTGGATAGGTGAGAATTTCTCCGAAATTCGTCAATTGGCCTGGTTACATGTTCATCAATTGAATCAGAATCCCAAATAATCCTACTAGAGGTTTCATTTTTGAATTGTGAAAGCCAAGGCGTGGTGATCTCAAGATGCTTTCTTAGATTCCGTCTTTTGGGTAATCCATTATGATCTAAAACGGGAGTCATTACTTCCCCATATACAAAACTCTGTATCAATACCCACTGACTACTGACCTGATCCAAAAGGAGTACCTGAGGGAGAGATTCCCGTATAGCCATAGATGTGGAAGCTCGAAGTTGCAATAAGCTGTCTCTCTCATTTTCCAATAACTTTAAGTCGCTCGGACACCTCGGCAACTTAACAACAAGAATCGGCCTTTTGTCATTGTCAGCAAAAGCAAAAAAAATGAACTTGTTTCCTTCTAAAGAGCCCCTTTCGCCCAAGAAACTGAATCTGCTCGGACGATTTCTCTTAAGTCCCAGAACATCCCAATTGCGCACCAAGTATTTCTCGATTTCTGATGTCATCTCAAGAATCTCCTATTTCCTAGCTATAATGCCGTAGGACGGAACAACGTATTTCACAGAACCTGCAAGTCCTAGGGAGAGAGCTATTTTAGCAGCGACCTTACCTATTCGATATAGAACACGATACTTCTCTCTCATTTGCGGAGAGCCAAATTCAAAAGAGTCCAATGAGTTATTCAGAAAATACTTCATGACATTAACATTGTCTAAGGGTATGAAGAAATGAGGCTCATGGTGTTCGGGTAAAGGAGCATAAAATCTTATTTCACGGAATCCTGTTCCTTGTAGAATCCTTGTATATACATCCGGAGAGTATTGATGTGTCCTACAGGATGTCCCGCTAATGATCCATGAAACCGTGTCAACCAACTTTCCTGGTCTCAAACTGGCGAATCTCCCACCATTATGATCATGTCTTCCCATCAAGTGGTCACATCCATGTTTGTTTGCTACTCCTACATATAGGTGCCCTCCAACTTTGAGTGCTTTATAGACACTCAGAAGCAGGTTATTCTCAGCCTCACGCAGTTTGACGTTTCTGTGCGCCACCCCTGCCCATTGTGACATTTCAACTGCTACCACGGCATCAAAGCAATCTTCAGGGAATGGCAAATGTAATGTATTACCCCCGTGAACTGGGAAAATATTCAATATTCTCTCTTGTTGCCTTCTTATGTCAAGAAACTTAACATATTCAAAGATATCACTAAGGGCAACAACCGCCCTGCAAACCTTTGAAAGAGCTACAGTGATTGCTCCCAACCCACATCCCAAAACCAGAACAGTGCTCTCGTTGTTTAGTGGCATAAGAAACCTAAAGTCAGCTCTCCTCAAATCGCTTATTATTCTATAGTCATTTCTATGATTCCATCTAAAAACGTCATGCAAGGCTGTCTTCCAACCTTCTTCCGCTGCAATCTTTGTCAACGTAACGGCTTCCGTTTCGGGAATCTTATCACTCCAATAGACGTCGTCTTCAAAAAACGAAGCAATGCCCTCTCTTATCTTCCAGTCGACATGACACTCGTCGCACAAAAAAGAGTTCTTTGTTTCCACTAATAGGCCCTTACAGTTGGGACAACGAAAACCAATTCCTCTCTTCATGAGTTCCACAGACAGAATCCTTGACATAACCGTCCTCTATCTACCGTATCTGACATAAGATTGAAGTAGACAAGACCGTTTGGCACACCGATAGTGGTTTCTGATATTATATTCATTTGTTGCCTTCTCAACGCTCCTGAATATGCTGTTCTTGTGATAGAGCAAGCACGCTCTTATCGCTTCACCTCAGGCTCCATTTTAGGCTTTCCCTATTCTCCCCGCTTATCACTTACTCCTTTTCTATCTCCTGCTCACGAAAACTGAGTCCATGATCTATCTTTCCATATCTATCATACCCATTTCTTGAAATTATTGAATTTCGTAGACCGGAACATTATCGCCCTTCGATAATTCCCTGGTCAAATTATAGGCGAAATTTTTTATCCCTTCGTCGAAAGACAATTCTAACTGTTCTGAGATGATACAGGTTTTTGACACTAAAAGACTCCTCTAATCTGTGATGAATTTCCGTTTCTTCGAGATCGCGGTCAGCATACCAATAGCACCAAATGTAAAATAGCAGCCCATAGAACTCTGGAAAGCAGGATTTGCAAATGCTTCTAGACAATTCTCTATCAGAACCATCAACAAGGCGAGAGAAAATGCTTTCAGAAACAAAGAATCCATTCTACGAAAGCAAGACAACGTAATTCTAGCCAAGTAAAAGATCACCAAAACATACAAGATAAGACCAAAAACACCCACTTCCCCTAAAATATGAGGCCAATGAGTATCCATAGTAAATGTCGTTGGCCCAGGTCCTAAGCCATAGATTGAATTCAGATTATATTTATGATATATCGGACTATAATAGAGCGTAGAAATCCACCCCCCAAATCGTCCCAATCCAACACCCAAAGGGAAGTAATCTCTAGCGATCTTGAAGCTTGCTTCATACAAAGCCAATCGTGCATTCTCTTGGGGATCTGGGTTAACAATGAAGCTTTCCGTTCGCTCCATCATGAAACCTATAATCTCATTAGGAAACAAAACGACAGAGATAGAAAGAATAAGCCCTAATACAACAAATCCGACGGCTAACCTTTTTGAATACCTCCCAGAAATTATTGTGGATACAACAAGTATTGCGCCAAGAATTCCAATAACTGGCTTAAGTCGCGCCGATAAAAGTACTCCTGCGAAGAATAAAAAACTTAGAAAAAGGTATTTTCGGTGATGAAGTGTTGAAAAAAATGCAAGACAGTAAAGACCTAACATAGCCATAATTCGTCCAAAAGTGCCAGGATGCAAAAACACAGACTGGACGCTTAGAATCCCAAATCTATATTCTGTATACTCAATATTAAAGAGATTTCTGAATTGTCTGGTAAAGGAAAGATCTACTAGCCCAAGTAGAAATATTACAATTCCTACACATAGAAAGGTATGGAACCATCTCTTAATATCGGCTTCTTTGTAGTCTAAATGGCTCATTATCATAAAGAGTAGAAATCCTTGAATCATTAGGAATAGACCAGAGCCCGTTACTAAAGGAGATACGTTTTCTCTAATACTAGATGCAACTCCTAGTAAAATGAAAACCAAGAGTGGAAGGTAAAATTTACTTTTCACAAATGGCTTTTGTTTAATTATCTGCTGAATTGTTATTAGGACGAAGAAGGAAACGATCAATGCTTCAGGAAGTCTTTTCACTCCCAGCGCTACTGTAGAATTAATGTTTTCTAAGTTTAAAGTAATCAAGGGCTCAAGCAACAGAAAAATCCCAAATATAAGCAGAATAGTCTTTAGGTATTTCAAATAGCACATAAGCAACATAGAAAATACTATAAATCCCATCAGAGAAAACTGGAGAATAGGAGGAAAGTTGATGAGTATACCATATAAAATTCCCAGAAAAACTAACATCAGCAATGGAGTAAGAAAGTTAATTTTGGTTTTTAGCATAACTATCAGTTTAGTATAAGCTCTTACAAACTTCTATATATTTATCAGCTATTTTGCTCCAATCGAATTTCTTTGCTGTTTTCCTTGCATTTTCTCCTAAGCTTCTTAAATTTTCATCAGATGATACCATATTTACATTTTCCACGATATCACCAGAATCGCGTGTGATGAAAAAGCCATTATATCCATCACGCAGATAATCTTCTACGCCACCTGCCTTAGTAGCTAGGATTGGAAGACCACTAGCCATGGCTTCTAAACATACCTTTGGAGAACCCTCCCAAATTGTTGGAAAAACGAACAAGTCACTTGCAATATAGAATTCATTAATGTTCTTCACTAGCCCAGCAAAAATTACTCTATCTTCTACTCCTAACTTACTCGATAATCTCTTGAAAGAAAAAATATCTCCAGCACCTGCAACTAAAAGATGGCTTTCTTTTATCTTTGGCATAGCTTCTATAATATATTTTAAACCTTTCCATCGAAAACTATGGCCCACAAAAAGAAGCAACGGGGATTGCAACGGAATGTTGTGCATTTTCCTTATATTCTCTCTAACACAAGTACATTCTGAAGATTGAAATCCTTGAAAATCCACTCCATTTGGTATCACAACGATCAATTCAGGCGGCAGTCTATAAAAGTTAACGATCTCATCTTTTAGCCTATTGGATACAGCTATTGCTTTTTTAAACTTCTTAAGAGCATATCTAAGTCTTTCAAGTACAAGGCGATAATGATTAAGTGGATATACAAGGAACACTCGTTACCCCCCTTGCACCATCTTAACTTAGTTAATGAAAGCATACACCCCTGTATTACCATAACATCCCCTCCTAGAAAAGTCTGGTCAATAACAACCCCCAAACTTCCTTTTATGCGTCTTTACATAAGAATTAGAAGAAAAATGGAAAGCCAGAGCCAAAAGCATGTTCACTATCTTGTTCGTGAGGTAATTGAAGTTTCTTTGTCCCATTTCCACCACTTTTGAGGCCACGAGATGTATCTCCACCCACCCGTCCGGTTTATCCAAAACACAGCCCGTTACTAAGGATGACTCTATCCCTTTTTGAACAAACTGATTAGCAAGCTGATGAGCAATTCTTGAAAATGATCCACCCCTTCCAACAGACTCGACTATCTGGGTTATTTTCATATTAAATCCTTGGATTGTCCTTTGGTTGCCACAACAATTAAAGTTCCAGCCCAAAGGAATACACAAATATGCTTCATCATCGATCTTACGGCCGCGTCGAATGCTTTTAAGACAGTTCTCTCAAATGTCCTTATTAAAGACTCTCCCTTTTTAAACCGCACACATGGACCGCCTCCAGAGACAAATATCTCCTCTATCCTGAAGTTCTTATCTCGAATTCACCTCTTTTAGTAATCATTTCTATCCAAACTCTTTTCCCCATTTCATACAACTCATTTTTATAAATCACAACAAATATTGAAGTAAATACCAATCCTGAAGCGATTTGTGAGTACAATGGGGAAGGAAACAAATATTTCCCAGATAAGAGACTGCCTACTAATACACAACCAGAAAATAGGACGACCTTAAGATTTATGAACAGTTTATTAAAAAAGAGTTTTTGTGCATAATACATAGATATTAATGTATTTGTAGCTGATAGGACGACAAGACCAAGCGCTGTGCCAACTATTCCATAAGTGGGTATAAGCATTATCCATGAAATGATGCCGAGAGTTAACCCTATAGGAGCAGCAACGCTGGGAATATGTATATACTCTGTACCTGAAAGCGTATTTACACTAGGGACTCGATTAATTCCCATATAAGCACTAATAATTAGAATTTGGACGGTAAGAACCCCTGTTTGATTGTCAGTTCCAGCCACTATACTGAATATAAGTCTGGCAAAAATGACGGCGATTCCACATAAAAATGAAGAGACTATAAGAAGCCACCGAGTGGAGTCATTCAAGATACTTCCGACAGATGCATAGTCTTCTTTGCCATAGTAACGCGACATTGAAGGAAAAAGAACCATGCTAACTGCGCTTGATACAAGATAAAGAGGTAGGATGACCGATAGGGCTACGGAATAATAGCCGACTTCTTTCGCACTGCTATAGGTTCCCGTAAGCATTGTGCTAATATATTTTCCGCCCGTACTTGATAGGTTACCCAGTAGAGCAATAGATGAAAAAGACAATATCTCTTTAATATTTCTTTTTGTTTCTGAGGTTTTCGTGCACAAAGGGATTGAAATCCAAGATCTTTGAACATATAGCGCCCATAAAAGAAAAATGAAATAAAGTAAAATGAATGGCATAATTAAAAAAGACGCAAGATTAAAAAAAACAAGTATAAACAATGTTAAGAAAAAAATTGCGTCAGCAAATATTTCATTTTTGAAATAGGTTCCCACTTTGTCAATACCGTAGTACGTACTCTTATAAAACAAATAAAGGCTATACAAAAAGACCACTAGAGAAGCTTTAGCAAACCAAATTTCCTGACCATTCATGAACTGTGCTAATTGCCTACTATTTACAAACATTAGAAGAGACATTGCCACAGATAGAATTAAATTGAAGAATAAGGCGATTGTAAAGGAACGTTTACTGTTTTTTTCATCACTCTTTCCAGCATATTCGGCAATGTATTTTGTCGCAGCAGGACAAAGTCCAGCTGTTGCAAACAGCGAAAAAAGAAAGGCAGTTGAGATTGAGAGGTTAATATTGCCCAACAATTCGGGCCCAAAGCGACGAATTACGACCACATTGAATATCAGCTTTGTCAATCCGAGACTTCCTAAAGCAATAATAGTCAAAATAACTTTCTTAAGCATTTGTAAAGTTAACCAAGCTGTTGGTGTATTTATTATGGGTCCTTAATCCTGCTTCAATGTGGCCAATCCTAATTTTATGATAAAAACCGATTAGGGCAGAGGCAAAGGTGGTGGTCGTATCCCCCTGGATAAG
>Ga0209979_1003049_pt1 | contig 15198 bp, 15 predicted proteins | sample AnhtaG_FD_183114 | JGI IMG/M metagenome (GOLD analysis project Ga0209979, IMG submission 183114) | Deep subsurface microbial communities from Anholt, Denmark to uncover new lineages of life (NeLLi) - Anholt_01485 metaG (SPAdes) (version 2) | ecosystem: Environmental > Aquatic > Marine > Oceanic...
AGAGACGAAATCTACTGCAAGAAAAGGGCTTCATTGAAAGTAACACGGAAGCGAGACTCGTCTCGAGTTTCTTCCAGTTCGCCAGCCAAAAAGGCTCTCACCCAGGAATCTCGAGTGAATCAGACTCTAGGCTGAGGCGATATATGGCTGTAGCTTTAGCCTCATATTACCTTGAGAAGTTAGAGGCGCGTAATGTCCAAACCGTCTAAAGTCTTAGTTATTGGCTCAGGGACGATTAGAAAGATGGCTCTTTAAAACTGTATCTCACAGGCTTACAAGGAAAATTAAGTTAAAGGTGTGAGGCTATGAAATCAAAAATTAATGTATATGAAAGCTCTCTAGAGTTGCTTAAGGATATGGCAAGGGAGGTGTTTAAGGGTGAGAATGTTACGGTCATTTTGTTTGGCTCAAGGGGAAGAGGGGATCACCTCGAAACTTCAGATATGGATGTAGGGATACTTTCAGGGAGGGGAATGAATAAAAGCAAAATCACTTTGTTCCGGGAGAGGATAGAGAATTCAAATATACCATATAAAGTGGATGTGGTTGACCTATCCCGAGCATCCAAAGAGTTCACTCAAGTAGTATTAAAGGAGGGTGTGATAATTTGGGAAAGTTAGAGCGAAGAATAAAGGACGTGGAGAAAGCTTTGCGAACATTGAAGGAGATATCTTGTGAGCCTTATTCGGTAGTGGTCAGGGATGCTGCTATTCAGAGGTTTGAATATACCTTTGAGGCATTCTGGAAATTCTTAAGAGACTATCTAAGGGAGGCTGAAGGCATTAGGTGTAACTCACCTAAGTCATGTTTCAGGGAGGCTTTGGGTGCTGGACTTATAAGCGAGGAGAAGACTGTGACCTGCCTTGAAATGACCGATAATAGAAATTTGACCTCGCATACTTATATAGAGCAGATAGCTGAGCAAATATATAGAAAGATAGAGCTGTATTACAAACTCATGGAGGCTATTTTTAATCTCGCTAAGGCAAAATTGCAAAATAAAAGCTAGATGGAGTCAAAATAGAGTTTAAAAGTGTCTAAAATATCTAAGGTTTTAGTCATTGGCTCGGGGCCGATAATAATCGGGCAGGCGGCGGAGTTCGATTATTCGGGAACTCAGGCCTGCCGAGCACTGCGTGAGGAAGGTGTTACCACGGTCTTGGTGAATTCAAACCCAGCCACCATTATGACCGACGAGGGCATTGCTGACATCGTCTATATTGAGCCGCTTACGGTGGATGTTCTGGCTCGCGTAATTGAGAGGGAACGCCCTGATGGCTTACTGCCTACCTTAGGCGGGCAGACGGGGCTCAACCTGGCAGTGGAGCTGGCAAATGCTGGGATACTTGATAAATATAGTGTGAAGTCTCTGGGCACACCTATAGAAACGATAAAGAAAGCTGAGGAAAGGTCTTTATTTAAGAAGCTTCTTATCGATATTGGTGAGCCTGTGCCTACCAGTGCCACAGTGAAGTCAGTAGAAGAAGCTAAAGAACTGGCAAAGTCCATTAGTTTGCCTCTGATTATCCGGCCTTCTTATACCTTAGGTGGCACTGGTGGCGGTATCGCCCATACTATGGAGGAACTTGAATCTGTGGTTGCCAACGGCTTGGACAATAGCATGAGCCACGAAGTCTTGGTAGAGCAGTGTGTTTTGGGTTGGAAGGAAATTGAATTCGAGGTCATGCGGGATGCTGCTGACAATTGCATTGCTGTCTGCAGCATGGAAAATGTTGACCCTATGGGGGTGCATACTGGTGACAGCATCGTGGTAGCTCCCAGCCAGACTCTTACCGATAAGGAATACCAGATGCTCCGGTCGGCCAGCCTGAGAATTATTAGAGCTTTAGGCATTGAAGGCGGCTGTAATATACAGTTTGCTCTTACTCCCCATCCTATAGTTGCAGAAAAGTGGATTCCAGACCAAAAAGGGGTTACGGAAAGCCAGTATTACGTAATTGAAGTCAACCCGCGCGTTAGCCGTAGCTCCGCCCTGGCTAGCAAAGCCACTGGCTATCCCATTGCCCGTGTGGCGGCCAAAATAGCCATAGGCAGAAGGCTTGATGAAATTCCCAATAGGGTTACCGGAAAGACATTAGCATCTTTTGAGCCGGCTCTGGACTACTGTGTGGTTAAAATTCCAAGGTGGCCCTTTGATAAATTTGCTTTGGGTGATCGAGATGTTGGCAGCCAGATGAAAGCCACAGGTGAGGTAATGGCGATTGATAGGTGTTTTGAAGCTGCCTTGCAAAAGGCAGTCCGCTCTTTGGAATTTGGCAAGCGCACCCTCCTCTGGGAGGATTCAAGATGGAGCAAAGGTGAGGTTGATTCCTACCCACTTCACCCCAATGACTTAAGAGTATGGGCAATTACGGCGGCGCTGAGAAGGGGAGCTACACCTGAGGAACTCTCTCAACGTACTGGAATAGACCCTTGGTTTATCTATAAGTTTGGGAATATCGTTGACATGGAGAGACGACTTCTCTCTGAAACACTTAAGCCAGAGCTTTTATGGCAGGCAAAGCGGCTTGGTTTCTCTGATGAGCAGGTTGGCACCTTAGCTGATAGATTGCCGGAACAGGTAAGGCGAATTCGCCATGAGTGGCATATTTGTCCGGTATATAAGATGGTGGATACCTGCGCTGCTGAATTTGAGGCGGAAACTCCCTATTTCTATAGCACCTATGAGAAGGAGAATGAAGCTGAGCCTTTAGAAGGCAGAAAAGCCGTGGTCATCGGCAGTGGTCCTATACGCATTGGGCAAGGAATCGAGTTTGACTATTGCTGTGTCCACTCAGCCTGGGCACTTCAGGAGGCCGGCATAAAGAGTATCTTGGTTAATTCTAATCCAGAAACAGTTTCCACTGATTTCGATACCAGCGATCGTCTTTACTTCGAAGCTTTAGATGAGGAGAGCATTCGGGACATACTTGAAAATGAAGGTATTGCGAGCCAAGCGAATCAATCTCCAGCCTCCATTGTTCAATTTGGTGGGCAAACAGCCATCAACATGGTTGAACCACTGGCTCGGAGTAACATGCCAATACTTGGCTCGGGTGCTGAAGCCATAGATATAGCTGAGGACCGTCATCGCTTCGAAGACTTCCTAGACAGGTTAGGTATTCTTCAGCCACCGGGGGCTGGCGTGTCTTCCATCGAAGAGGCATTGAGTGTAGCTAAATCTTTGGGTTATCCACTGCTTGTCCGTCCTAGCTATGTCCTTGGTGGCAGAGCTATGGAAATCGTCTACAACGAGGCTGAGTTAATTCGCCACCTGACATTGGCTTTAGAGCTAGATAGCCAACATAAGGTGCTCATTGATAAATATCTACAAGGGAAGGAGGTTGAGGTGGATGCCGTTGGTGATGGAGAAAGGGTGCTCATCCCGGGAGTAATGGAGCATATTGAAAGGGCTGGCGTGCACAGTGGTGATTCTATAGCTGTCTATCCAGGGGTGAATTTGACCGTGGACGAAGTGAGTACCATAGTGGATTATGCCACTAGAATTGGGTTAGCTCTTCAAGTTAAAGGCTTGCTGAATATACAAATGGTAATCATGAGGGAGAATGGATCTTCATTTATCTATGTGCTTGAGGTAAATCCCCGAGCTAGTAGAACTGTTCCTTTTATTTCCAAGGTGACTGGTATGCCCTTAGTGCGAATTGCCACCAAGGTGATGGCAGGTATTAGCCTTAAAGAGCAAGGTTATAAAGGTGGATTATGGAAGAGGCAAAAGTTAATTGGCATAAAAGCTCCTGTTTTCTCTATGTCCAAGCTGATTGGAGTGGATAACTACCTTGGCCCTGAGATGAAATCTACCGGTGAAGTAATGGGCATTGATTATAGTTTTGAGGCTGCTCTAGCCAAGGCACTTTTAGCCGCTGACTTGATGCTGCCTCAAAAGGGCAGTTTGCTGCTTAGCATCGCAGATAGAGATAAAGCTGAGTCTGTACCACTTATTAAAAAGTTACATTCCCTTCACTATGGTCTCTATGCCACGGAAGGCACGGCGGCCATGATTGACTCTGCAGGACTTCCGGTGAGAATGGTAACTAAAAAGCTGAGTGAAGGACATCCCAATGTTATTGATGTTATTCGGGATAATTGTGTAAGTGGAGTGGTCAATACTGTCACTGGAGGGCGTATCCCGCTAAAGGATGGATTTAGCATCCGACGTGCCGCGGCAGAAAAGAGGATACCTTGCTTTACCTCTCTGGATACCATCCGAGTAGTTATAGAAGCGCTGGCGAGTACCAGTCAGATTTTCCATGTTCAGCCGCTTAAGGAGTATCTAAAGAGCAAAAGTAAAAATGCAAAATGACAAGGCAAAGTATATGATAAATCCTAAGCACGAAATCCCAAGCTCCAAACAATATCAAATAACCAAAATTCAAATGACCAAAACGGTTTGAATTTGGAATTTAGAAATTAGAATTTGTTTAGGATTTAGTGTGAAACAATCCCTGTGCGCTATGACTTCTAATGTGGAGATCTCCCCTGGCATACACCTTATGTGGCTTGAAGCACCCGATATAGCTGCCACAGCTCAGCCAGGGCAGTTCATTACAGTGCGCTGTGAAGGTTTAATGTTACGTCGCCCCTTTAGTGTGCATCAGGCGGATTCGAGCCGAATTGCTCTTCTGTTCAAAATAGTAGGTAGAGGCACTCTTTGGCTGTCGCAACGCCAAGGAGGTGATAAAGTAGATATCCTTGGACCTGTGGGTAACGGATTTAGCGTCGGATCAAGTTTGAGGAACCTATTATTAGTGGCTGGAGGCATTGGTATTGCACCACTCGTTTTTTTGGCGCAGAGTGCTTCACCGCAACACTCAATAACACTAATTTATGGAGCAAGCACGGCTAGGGAACTCTACCCCTTTTCGTCATTGCCCCTCACCCTTATTCCCTCTCCCTTCGAGGGAGAGGGAAAAGGAGAGGGCGAAAAGCGAAGCAATCTCTTGTCTTTGCCTGACTCTGTTCGATTTATTCCCGTTACCGAGGACGGCAGTATAGGCAAAAAGGGCATGGTAACCGATATACTACCTGATTTCCTGGGGTGGGCTGACCAGGTATATGCTTGTGGGCCAATAGATATGTATAAGACGATGGCGAATATGTCATTGCGAGCGAAGCGAAGCAATCTCAAAGTGAAGAGATGTCAGGTTTCTCTTGAAGTGCGAATGGGATGTGGCATTGGAGCTTGCTATGGCTGTACCATAAATACAAGGAAAGGACTAAAGAAGGTGTGTCGTGATGGGCCAGTATTTGAATTAGCTGATATTCTATGGGAGGAGGTAAGTATATGACGACTCACCCTGTCGTTGCGAGCTTTTCCTTGTCATTCTGAGCGAAGCGAAGAATCTTAAAGCGAAGCAATCTCTTTGGAAGGAGGTAGGAATATGACCGTAGTTACTAAAGATATCATATTGCAAACAAAGGGAAATTGCGATATCCTCGATATAACCTCTCAAGTAGCAAGGAAGGTAGAGGAATCAGGGGTTAACAGCGGCACAGTAACTTTGTTCATAAGTGGCTCAACAGCCGGGATAACAACTATCGAATATGAACCAAGGCTTCTTTCTGATTTTAAAAGCATGTGGGATAGAGTAATACCTCAAAATATCCCCTATGAGCACAACAAAACTTGGGGAGATGGAAATGGTCATTCCCATGTGCGTGCTTCTATGCTCGGCGCCTCGTTGACTATACCCTTTATAGACAAAAGATTGACCTTGGGCACCTGGCAGCAGATAGTTTTCCTCGACTTTGATAATCGCCCAAGGTCGCGTAAGATGGTGTTCCAGATTATGGGCGAATGAAACCGGGCTAGAATATGCCTATCTCACCGGCGTCGTGCTCACCAGCATTGCTTCTGTAACCGCGGTGATTCGCTAATTTCGTATCTGGCAACACAGATACCAGAAACACTGGCGTTGACCCTCTCAGATTACTGGGAGGTAAGCGCACAAAATACAGGTTTGTCCTTGAACCAGGTTGCAGAGCAGGCATTGGTGGCACCAGCCAGATGCTGTCTTAAAGACACAGGTCAAGTTAGCGCAGGCACTGAGGTGTTGAAGAATCGGCAAGTTTCCAATATCGAGGAAAGGCTTATTGAGAAGGCATTTGCCTTCTTGCCGGAGCTCTCACGGATACTCAGAGATAAGTATGGTTTGTGAAAAAGGTAGAGTGTCGATGCATAAGCTACCTTTGGTGGCAGTTTGATTTCTCCCCCAAAAGTGTTTGACAATTTAGTGTAAAATAAACATTAGAGCGGTTGGGAAGCGGGAGAGGCAACAATAATTCTCCCATCTCTAGTAAGGAGCGTAACATGAAAGTATTAGGTATCATGGGTAGCCCCAGAAGGCAAAGCAACACTGAGATTTTACTTGATGCAGCACTAGCAGGTGCTAAAGAGAGGGGAGCAGAGGTGGAAAAAGTGGTGGGTTCAGAACTTAAAGTCTCTCCATGTCGGGAAATATACGCTTGCCTCAAAGACGGCCACTGTGCCATTAAGGATGATATGCAGCGACTCTACGAGAAGCTTCTGGAGGCAGATCACATTGTTTTTGCTTCGCCAATATTCTTCTACGGCATTACCAGCCAGGCAAAGGCAATGGTAGATAGATGTCAGGCGCTTTGGGTGAGAGGACATGTGCTCGGCATAGGGAAGGGGGACAACCGAATAAGGAGAGGAGCATTTATCTCGGTGGGTGCTACACGGGGCAAGAGGCTATTTGATGGTGCAGTGCTCACGGTAAAATATTTCTTTGACGCCATTGGTGTGAAATATGCCGGTGATTTGTTAATCAGGGGAATTGATGGTAAAGCTCAAATTAAGGAGCACCCCACGGCTTTGCAAGACGCCTTCCGTCTGGGTCAGCAACTTGTGTCTCCAGATACCGCGCGGTGATTCTGCAGCTTCCACCCCCGAGCCGTAATAAACTTGGATGAGAAGCAGTAACCAGGCTGGAGCAAGTTATCATCGCCACCATCTGAGAAGGGGAAAAACTTGTCAGCTCTTTGATATGCTACCAGTTGTTGAACATGAGGCAGCGGTAGGCAAGATATCCGAGGAAGAAGTAGCGTATCTAATGGCACGAGGGCTAACTCGAACTGAGGCTACCGCTACCATAGTCCGGGGTTTCCTCAGGGTGGATATTGAAGGCTACCGCCCCAACTCAGCCTTGAGTTACAACGAGCTGTCGAAGCCAGTGAAAGGGAAATCATGTAGATAGGGCTATGGAGGTGAAACACAACGGATGAGCTTAAAAGAAGTAAAAGTAGGAGGTGAACAATGAATCTCAAAGCTCTTTTTAAATTGAGTTACGGTTTGTATGTTGTGGGTTCTAAAATGGAAGGCAAGCTCAATTGTCAGATTGCCAACACGGTCTTCCAAATTACATCTGAGCCACCAGTTGTTGCCGTGAGCATCAACAAGAAAAATTTAACTCACGAGTTTATTGTCGGAAGTAAAGTATTTACTGTTTCCATTCTTTCCCAGGATACACCTTTAAGTTTCATCGGTCATTTTGGCTTCAAATCAGGCAGGGAAGTAGACAAACTCAAAGATGTCAATTATAGGCTTGGTGAAACCGGGGCTCCCATAGTACTTGACCATACCTTGGCTTATCTTGAAGCCAAGGTAGTTAATCAAGTAGATGTCGGAACTCACACTATCTTTGTGGGAGAGCTTGCGGAGGCGGATGTTATGAAAGAAGGCGAGCCTATGACTTATGCTTATTATCATCAGGTCAAAAGAGGCACCACTCCCAAGACAGCTCCCAGCTATATTAAGGAGAGAAAAGAAGTAGCACCCAAAATAGCGAAATACAAGTGCACTGTTTGTGGTTATATTTATGACCCTGAGTTGGGTGACCCCGATGGCGGAATAAAGCCTGGAACCCCCTTTGAACAAATACCCGATGGTTGGGTGTGTCCTGTCTGCGGGGCAAGCAAGGATAAATTTGAGAAAATAGAGGAGTGATGTAAAGTGGCAAAAGAGATTCAGCAGAATTTTGGATAAATCTTGGGAAAAGGAAGGTATATATAAGATATTTTGCTGTGCGGGACAAAGCAGGCAAGTATCTGGGCGCATTGGAAGCCACCCAGGATATCACGAAGATAAAAGAGATTGAGGGAGAAAAAAGACTTTTAGAATATTGAAGGAGGAGTAAATGAAAGCAAGAGAAATAAGACCTAAAATCTACTCGGTTGGAGCAATTGACTGGGATAGAAGGTTATTTGATGAACTCATACCGCTTCCTGATGGAACAAGTTATAACGCATATCTAATTGAGGGTAGTGAAAAAGCAGCTCTTATTGACACGGTGGACCCAACTATGGAGGGTGTGCTGATAAAGAATCTTGACCAACTTAAGATCAAGGATATAGATTATGTTATTGCCAATCACGCTGAGCAAGATCATTCAGGAACCATTCCCCGGGTCCTCGAAAAATACCCTCAGGCAAAAGTCGTCGCCACACCCAGATGTAAAGGGATGCTCATAGACCTGCTCATGATTCCAGAGGAGAAGTTTATAACGGTCAACGATAAAGAGACCGTGTCGCTGGGAGACAAAACGCTAGAGTTTATCCATGCTCCCTGGGTTCACTGGCCAGAGACCATGCTTACATACTTACAGGAAGACAGGATACTCTTTACCTGTGATTTTCTTGGTTCTCATCTGGCAACAAGTGATCTGTTTGTGACCGATGAGGCCACGGTCTATGAGGCAGCTAAGAGATACTACGCCGAAATCATGATGCCCTTCCGCATCAACATTCAGAAACATCTGGAGAAAATAAAGGATTATGAAATTGACATCATCGCTCCCAGCCACGGTCCTATTTACGACAAGCCTAGCTTTATCTTGGAAGCATACCGGGGTTGGGTCTTCGATCCACCCAGAAACATTGTGGTTATACCTTATATCTCCATGCATGGCAGCACCCAAAAGATGGTGGATTATCTCGTCGGAGCTTTGGCTGATAGAAGCGTAACGGTTAAGCAGTTTAACTTGGCTGTAGTAGATATAGGGAAACTGGCAATGGCACTGGTGGATGCAGCTACTATGGTCATCGGCACGCCTACTGTTCTTGTTGGTCCACATCCTAATGTTGCTTACGCTGCATTTCTAGTCAATGCCTTAAGACCCAAACTCCAGTTTGTTTCTATTATCGGCTCCTATGGCTGGGGCAGCAAGGCTGTGGAACAGCTCAGGGGAATGATTCCTAACCTTAAGGTGGAGGTGCTAGACTCTGTAATCATCAAAGGGTTTCCCGAGGAATCTGATTTCCGGGCTCTGGACAATCTGGCTGAAGCCATTGCCCAAAAACACAAAGCCTATAACTTCGTTTAACAGCATTAAAAAGGAGGAGGTGAAAAAATGAAGTTTGGAGACGTTCTAAAAAGCAAAGAGGCTTTATGATTCTGTTTATCGCCTTTTCTTGGTAATAAGAGGCATAAAATTAGCGGCTCAAAAATTTGGATTCTATAAAGGAGCTGTTTCATGGGTAAGTTTGTAGAGGTTTCTAAAATAGGCGAACTGAAAGAAGGGGCAATAAAGGCAGTCAATCCTGCGGGGCGTGAAATCCTTCTAGCTAGGGTGGAAGATAAGTACTATGCAGCTGATAATCGCTGTCCTCATATGGGAGGGAAATTAGCGCAGGGTAAATTGGAAGGAACTATGGTCACTTGTCCCTTGCATAGTTCTCAGTTTGACCTCAGCAATGGTCAGGTAGTCCGCTGGTTAAAGGGGGCAGGATTGACTTCGAAGTTGGGTGGGGTACTCAAGAGGCCAAAGCCACTTACTACATATAACGTGAAGGTTGAAGAAGATAAAATCCTGATAGAAATCTAGTCTTCAGCCTGGTGAAGAGGAGATAGAGCCCACAATAGAAAACGCTGGCAGGATTTAATTAGTTGTTGAGATAGCTGAGGAACAAATGTGACTGGCTTTATGCCATACTTCTTCTTATAGGAGTAATCTGACTTTCTAATAATTTCCTACCCTGGTAGTGATGTCCACAACCCCCAAAATTTGACAGAATAGTAAGAAAAATCATACAATACTGACATAATTTTTCAGGAGGCAAATATGGAGCAGGGGCATAAAGGCCTAATAGGTAAGTGCTTTGGTTCTACCACAGTTGGTCCTCGAGGACAGCTGGTGATTCCAGTGGAAGCCCGAAAAGAACTGGGCCTAGATGTTGGCACCAAGCTTTTGGTTTTCAGTCACTTTGGGATTAGGGGACTTATCTTTGTCAAGGTTGAGGCAGTGGAAGAGTTACTTAATATCATGAGCCGCCGGCTCACGGAGTTTACCAAGTTGCTCACGGAAACTGAAACTGCCGATATTAGGGCAGAGAATGAAGGCGGTTGAGGGTAATAGCCTGACCAAAACACATAGTGCAGTTATTTGTGAAAGATACTCTATAAAATTGCTGTTACAATGAGTGATTTGTCAAAATAGAGAAGGGGTAAAACAAAAAATGAAGAAATGGCTAAGTCTAATAATAGCAGTCTGTTTAGTTGGTGCGGTTTTCACTGGTTGTGCTAGGTCGCAGGATGTAACTCAAGAAACCGCTGAGGTTATCCGAGGTGACTTGACCATAAGTGTTTCTGTCAGCGGTAACTTAGAAACGCCACACAAGACGGATTTATCCTTCGGTACTACAGGCATGGTGGCAGAGGTATTGGTGGATGAAGGGGGTAGGGTAGTAAAAGGTCAACTACTAGCTAAGCTCGAAGCTAGCTCCTTGGAATTAAGTGTAGAAATGGCACAGGCTAGATATGAATCGGCACAGACCGACTACGAAATAGCTGAAAATAAGCTAATGCAAACAATCTATCCACACTACACCAATACCTATGCTACTGACTTACCGGGGACATGGTTAGCTTTAGAGGAAGCTCAGGATAACTTAAAAGAGGCTCAGGAACTTCTAGAGCAAGGGAAAACTGAAGAGGCACAAGCCTTGTTGGAACTAGTTGAGGCAGGTCTAACCAAGGCTCAAAGGAAATCGCAATCCAGAACATGGGCCTTACCTCTTTCGGTTAAATTAGCGGAGCTACAGACAGATCAGGCCAAGACAGCTTTAGACGTGGCTGAGCTAGAGTTAGCCAAGGCCAGGGTTGAATTAGGTAAAGCAACAATCACCGCTTCTTTCGATGGCATTATAACTGACATTTATATAAATGAAGGACAACAGCTTTCATCCATGACATACGCCAATCCGGCAATCTGCTTACTTGACCCTAGTGAGATAAAAATGAATGGCGTCATTGACGAGATGGACATCTCCAAGCTGAAGCTAGGACAGGAGGCAGATATCATTTTAGATGCTTTGCCTGATAAAGAAGTAAAGGGCAGGGTAACTTTTATCTCCCAAGCGGGAACGATTCAGGCAGGAGTGGTATCCTACAAAACCACGGTAACTTTGGAAAATCCTGGTGAAGAGCTCAGGGATGGCATGAGCGCTACTGCTGAAATCATCATTGACCGCCATGAGAATGTATTGCTGATACCAAATCGAGCTATCCAGGGTAGTTGGGATAGTCCGTGGGTGGAAGTTCTTGCAGATGAACAAGTCGAGCAAAGGCCAGTTGAGTTGGGCTTGAGCGACGGGATAAAGACTGAGGTACTATCTGGGCTGGAGGAAGGAGAAAGTGTAATCTTTCCTGAGTCACAGTTGCCCTTCAGGATGTTTGGTGGCTGATAGATGGTTGAGCTTGAGAGTATAACAAAAGTGTATAAAGCAGGTCGAGCGGAGATTCCTGCTCTGCGGGGAATAAGTTGTCGCATCAAGCCAGGGGAAATGGTATCTATTATAGGACCATCTGGCTCGGGCAAGTCCACGCTGATGAATATCATCGGTTGCCTTGACAAACCTACTTCGGGGCAATACCGCTTAGAGGGGGTCGAGGTTAATAAGCTCGGTGACAATAAATTAGCCGAGATAAGAAATAAAAAGATAGGTTTTGTCTTCCAAAGCTTTAACTTATTGCCCCGGACTACGGCTCTGGCAAATGTGGAATTGCCGCTTATTTATAGTGGAAGTGGTAACCGGCGTCAAAGGGCTTTACAAGCTCTGGAATCTGTGGGACTAGCTCATCGAATTAAGCATAGGCCAAGCGAACTAGCCGGTGGAGAGCAACAGAGAGTGGCCATTGCTCGGGCTTTAGTAAATGACCCTGCGCTTATTTTGGCTGATGAGCCTACAGGTAACCTTGATACCACCACTAGCAAGGAACTTATGCTTCTGTTTAAGCAACTAAACCAGCGGGGGATAACAATCGTTTTGGTTACTCATGAGCCATATATTGCTGCTTATACCCAACGTACTATCAGGATTCGTGACGGTCAAATTGAGGTGTCAGGATGAAGATCTGGGTTTGTTTCGCCACTGCATTGAAGACTTTGTTAAGTCACAAAATGCGTTCAATCTTGACCATGCTGGGCATTTTGATTGGCGTGGCTGCAGTTATCTCCATGGTATCTCTTGTTAGGGCAGAGCAGGCTATGGTGCAGCAATCATTCGAGTCGTTGGGTACTAATCTTATATTTGTCACTCCTGGTGCCCCTAGTGGTAGGATGGGAATGGGGGGCGTGCTCGGCACCACCCAAACGTTAACTTTAGAGGATGCTGAAGCAATCGCCCGTGATGCACCTTCTGTATCGATGGTGGCACCGATGACGCAAACCACGACTCAGATAGTGGCTGGAGGGGAAAACGTTGGCTGCCTGACCCTTGGTGTAACCCCTGAGTATCAGCATGTGCGTAACTTTGAAGTTGACCAAGGTTCCTTTATCACTGAGCAAGATTACAAGGGAAGAGCTAGAGTAATTGTTTTGGGGAACCAGCTAGCTAAAACTCTTTTTGGGCAAATATCCCCGGTGGGTCAAAGTGTAAGAATTAACGGACGCCAATTTAGAGTTATTGGTGTTCTTAAGGGTAAAGGAGAGGTTTTTGGGGTTGAGGACCAGTCAGCGATGGTTCCTCTAAGCACAGCACAGGCGGTTATATCGTCTGAGCGTGCTGGCAGCGGTGGACATACTGTTCAGTCGATTTCTGTCCAGGCGCGAAGTAAGGAAGCAATAGACGCGGCGCATTGGGAGATTAGCAACATTTTGCGGCAGCGCCATCGCATCATAGAAGGGGAGGATGATGACTTCACCGTTATGAGTATGGATGCCCTATTAGGCACCGCTGACCAGATGTATGTGATAGGAGAGCTTATTATGGGGGCTATAGCTGGCATTTCATTGCTTGTTGGTGGTATTGGCATTATGAACATCATGCTGGTTTCTGTGACTGAGCGCACAAGAGAAATTGGTCTTCGTAAGGCGGTAGGGGCAAAGCGTCGTGATATTACCACTCAGTTTCTTACTGAAGCTACCGTGTTAAGTTTTTGTGGTGGTGCTATGGGGGTGGGCTTGGGATGGCTTATAGTTAGAGTCAGTGCTAATGCGTTGGCAAATATGGGGCTCCCTTTTCCAGCTATAGTTCCGAGTGATGTCATTGCTCTGGCGGTAGGGGTAGCAATCTTGGTTGGACTTGTCTCTGGCATTTATCCCGCGATTAGAGCTGCTAGGCTTGACCCCATTGAAGCCTTGCGCCACGAGTAAAAAGTTAAAACTCAAAGAAATCAAAATGACAAATCAAAATGTAAAACTTTTTAATTTTTGCTCTGTATTTTTGGCTTTTAATCTTTTATTTAGCTTTTCCCTTGAATTAAGGACAAAAACTCGGAGCGGGTAGCTGCTTTACTGCGGAAAGTTCCCCTCATTGCTGAGGTTATCACGTTCGTCCCCGGCTTTTTTATCCCTCGCATAATCATGCATAGATGCTCCGCTTGAATAACCACACCTACGCCATCGGGTTGAAGAGCTTCGAAGATCGCATCAGCAATTTGCTTAGTCATTCTTTCTTGAAGCTGAGGGCGCCTGGCAAAGATCTCTACTACTCTGGCTAGCTTGCTTATCCCTACCACCTTACCATCCACGCCAGGGATATAGCCTACGTGAGCCACTCCGTAAAAGGGAAGCAAATGATGCTCACACATAGAATAAAAAGGGATATCCCTCAAAATTACCAACTCTTTGTGTCTTTCCTCAAAGCCCACTGTTAGCTCAGTTTTTGGGTCGGCATCCAAGCCAGAAAAAAGCTCAGCATACATTTCAGCGATACGCTGCGGGGTATCTTTCATAGCTTCTCTAGAGATATCCTCCCCGATGGCCTCAATTATAGAGACTGCCGCAAGCTTGATTTTATCCTGGTTAACCATTTAAATCCCCCCTTTTGATAAGCTGAAGGCTATCTTTAGCTGTTGTGGCATAAAATTCTTCTGCACCAAGGTAAAGAATTGGCTTTATCTTAGCAAGGTCGAGAATTTTCTCTGAGGTGAAGGCTTCTTCAAGGAAATGCACAGCGACAATCTCACCAACCACCCAAATATGGTCACCGTAAGACTTACTATCCACAAGTTTACATTCATAAGCGGCATAAGCATCTTTCAATATAGGTATCTCAGTTCTTAAGGGCTTCTCCTTCTCAATAGCAAACCTTTCAAATTTGTCCATTTCCTGTCCTGAAGTGCCGCCAACTCCGGCAGCCAAGGAAGCTTTTTGCCAGGGCATAAAATTAATGCCAAACTCCTTGCTCTCAGTGATAAGCTGATAGGTAAATCTCTTAGGTGAGATGGAGACGCCGTAAAGAGGTGGATTGCGAGAAATTGAGCTGTGCCAGGCAGCAGTTATGGCATTATCTTTGCCGCGAGCACTGGCAGTAACTATGACCGCCATTTTAGGGTAATGCTGGCTAAATTTTCCCACTTTCTCCGTAACAATCTTCGGCATATTTGAACCTCCTTTTTCTTTTAAGCACGAGGCTAAAGCCTCGCACTACACATCACCCCCAACCTAGAGCTTTCTCAACATCAGCTAAGTCAGCCGGGAGCTCCGTTGGAGGTTTAGCATATTTAGCTGGCACGCCGGGGTCTTTCAGCCCTGTTCCAGTAATAATGCAAACCACTCTTTTGCCGGAAAAGCCTTGTTTTTGTGATAGCTTGATAAGTCCAGCTAAAGAGGCAGCTGAGGCTGGCTCACCAAAAACACCTTCCTTGGTTGCTGCCAATCGGTAGGCGTGCATAATTTCATCATCGGTGACGCAATCGATGACGCCACCCGACTCATCTCT